>Ga0114921_10000822_pt1 | contig 13469 bp, 13 predicted proteins | sample BentaG_FD_87016 | JGI IMG/M metagenome (GOLD analysis project Ga0114921, IMG submission 87016) | Deep subsurface microbial communities from South Atlantic Ocean to uncover new lineages of life (NeLLi) - Benguela_00093 metaG | ecosystem: Environmental > Aquatic > Marine > Oceanic > Sediment ...
AGAAGCAACTCTGTATCAAAGAACCAACCCTGGTCCTCAACCACCGGAACCAGGTCGTCTACTGCGTGTCGGGTAAGGGCCTTGAACCCACACTGGGCGTCCGAGAACTTGTTCCGAAACATGAGCTTGATCAGCAAATTGTAGCAGCGAGAGATGATTTCCCTTTTCAGCTGCCGCTGCACCTGCGCATCTTTCTCCAATCGGGACCCAATGGCTATGTGATACCCTGCATTTGCGAGTCCATCAATCAGTGGAGGAAAGGCCTCCAGGTCGGTGGAAAGATCCACATCCATGTAGCTCACTATGTCAGCGTCACTTTCAAGCCATGCGCGACGCAGGGCACGGCCGCGGCCTTTCTGATCCAAGTGTATGTAGGAGACCTCAGGATGCAAAGAAGACAACTCCCTGGCGACCTCCAGCGTCTTGTCCACGGAGGCGTTGTCGGCGATGACGACGCGCCAACGATAAGGGCATCGTTCATGGAGGAACCCTCGTAGGGTCGTGACGCTTCGTTCCAGAGTTCGCTCCTCGTTATAGACTGGGATCACCACATCAACCGTTATCTCATGCTCATTCTCGGACATACTGTTCCTCTTCCGGTCTACAATCCAATTATAGCAAAAGAAAGGGTCTCGCGCATTCACGCGGTCTTGCAGGGCGCTCACCCTTCTTGTATAATTCAAGAAGGCCTTGATCCAGTGGTAGCATGGTGGTCCACCGAGCTGAGGAGAGAAAGTGTTCGGACGAGGAAGAAAGATCGAGCAGAGCCTGACACGCACGAGGCGCTCGTTCTTCGGACGTATCGGTGAGCTCTTCGCTCAGGACGAATTGGACCACGAAGACTGGGAGGAACTTGAGGGGTTGCTGATTCGAGCGGACGTGGGGGTGGGAGCGACCATCGATCTTGTCCAGGCTGTGCGCGACCAAGCTCAGGCGAAGGGGCTGGAGAAGGCTAATGTCGTTGAGGAAGCGGTGCGGCAGGAGCTGCTGCGCATGTTGGGTCCGGGGGCTACTCGGCCAACCTATACGCACGACGCTTTGTGGATCATCCTGGTAGTGGGCGTCAATGGCTCCGGGAAGACCACCAGTATCGCTAAGCTGGCTCGGTACCATCAGCAACAGGGACGGAATGTATTGCTAGCCGCAGCAGATACCTTCCGGGCCGCGGCCGCAGAACAGTTGAAGATATGGGGGCAAAGACTGGACGCCGATGTTGTCGCTCATCAGCCTGGTGCGGATCCTGCTGCGGTAGCGTACGATGCGATTCAGGCTGGCCAGGCGCGGGGGGCCGACACCTTGATTGTGGACACAGCTGGACGTTTGCATACCAAGTACAACCTTATGCAGGAGTTGGTGAAGATCCACCGAGTGATCAAGAAGCAGATTCCAGGAGCACCCCAGGAGACGCTCCTGGTACTAGATGCAACGATGGGACAGAACGCCCTCTCCCAAGCAAGGACCTTCAAAGAGACTGTGGATGTCAACGGCATCTTCCTGGCCAAACTGGATGGTACCGCCAAGGGAGGTATAGTATTCGCGATTGCATCCCAGTTGGGCATTCCCATCCGATATGTGGGGACCGGCGAAGAGTTGGACGATGCGGCGGAGTTTGATGCCCAAGAGTTTGTAGCGGGGCTGTTTGAGGAATCATCACATCCAACCGTGTAGATTGAGAATTGTGGAGGTATGCGTGGAAGACCTTGTTGACGGATTGACATACATTGAGCTGCGGATAGACAAGATCAAGGAGGGTCTTTGACCTGGCTGCTAAGGAGAAGGAGATCCATCAGCTGGAGAAACGGCTGATGCAGCCGGACTTGTGGTCTGATCAGATAGAGGCACAGGAAGCGACCCGCAGACTATCTTCTCTGAAAGAAGAGGTTGAGGAATGGAGCGGCCTGGCGCAGCGAGCCCGGGAACTCAGTGAACTCCTCGATTTGGCCTCAGACGAGGGCGACGCATTGCTGCAGACAGAGATACGGGCAGACGTAGAGCAACTGAGGGCGGATCTGCATCGGTCCGAGTTCCGTTTGCTCTTCCAAGGGGAGTATGGTAGCAATGACGCCTTGGTGGCGATCCATGCCGGTGCAGGAGGTACTGACTCTCAGGAGTGGACAGAGAGACTGCTTCGCATGTACCTCCGGTGGGCCGACAGCCGAGGATTCAAGTCTCGCGTAGTTGACAGCTCTCCGGGGGAGGAGGCTGGCTTCAAGAGCGTAACGGTGGAGGTAGCAGGTCGCTACGCCTACGGCTATCTCAGAGCCGAACGGGGCGTGCACCGCTTGGTGCGTCTCTCGCCTTTTGATGCCGCCCACCGTCGTCATACTTCGTTCGCTCTGGTGGAAGTGCTCCCCAGCATCGACGATGCTACTGAGATTGACATCGACCCCAATGACCTACGGATTGATACGTTCCGCTCAAGCAGCGCAGGTGGTCAACACGTCAACAAGACCGATTCAGCGGTGCGCATTGTGCATGTCCCCACGGGAATCGTAGCCACCTGTCAGAATGAGCGCTCCCAGGCTCAGAACCGTGCGATGGCCCTCAAGGTAGTAAAAGCACGCTTGCTGGAACGTGAATTGCAGCAAAGGGAAGACGAACAAGCTCGATTGAAAGGAGCCCACGTATCCGCCGAGTGGGGGAACCAGATTCGCTCGTATGTAATGCACCCCTACAGGATGGTCAAGGATCACCGCACCGGCCACGAACGTCGTGACATTGACGCTGTACTGGATGGCGATCTGGATGACTTCATAGAGATCTACCTAAGATCGACGATAGACCAGCCCGAGATGGCGCAGGGACAGTAGGAGTTGTCTCAGGCAACAATAGCCCTTTCCCATCAGAAAGGGCTATTGTTGTGAATGGGGTCGGATCAGGTAGGCTTCAGGTATGAACCGATGGTAACCAGTGCACGAAGCGGGTGTCGGCCTGTGACATGGACGGTGCGACGGGCCTCGTCGTGGGCGCAAGTGAGGATTCCTGCCCAGACTTCGGCCGCTGGGAGACAGCTCTAGATGGACAAGACTACTGTGAGGAGAGGAGTCGCCGCGCTCGTACTGATTCTGTCGGTGGCGCTCTCGGCTTGCTCAGGGTGGTTGGACTCGGAAAAGGATGCGATTCGCCGCGCCGTGGTCGCGCATGAACTGGAGGAGCGAGGGCTTCGGGTCGACCAACTCATCGTCCGACTGTCCCCTGGCGAGTTTCGCGCGGATTTTGGGTATGGTAGCAGGATCGTATGGCTCGTTGGCACACAATATGAGAGGCAACACCGTGAAGGAGAGTACTTCAGGGTGCTTGACCCAAAGCTATCCTACTTGTTTCTCCAGGATGTCACCTTGGGTGTGTCTCAGAATCGGGCGACAGTGGGGATTGTACTGTACTTGGGAAGTGGGAAACCGACCACGAAAGAAACAGGTCTACACAAGAGAAATGGTGCATGGGAGGTGAGTTCGCAGGAGGTGCTAGAGACGGAGGAGGCCCCGGTGATGTCCCTGGGTTGCTCCACAGACAGGAAAGGAGTCGCAGCCACAGCTTGGGTGAAGAGCACCGCTGTCGAACCGTGGTGGTTTGTCAAGCAGACATGATGGTGGATCCAACGGATGTCGTGCCACGTACGCAGGAAAAAGGAGCGAATAGCCGAATGCCTACCCTTCTCCTAAGAAACGCCAGTCTCGTGGTCACCATGGACGAGCAGCGTCGCGAGATACAGGATGGCGCCGTCTTGATAAGAGACAATGCCATTGAGGCCGTCGGGCCGACCAGTGACCTTCCAACGGAAGCAGATAGGGTTATCAATCTCAGGGGAAAGATGGTGCTCCCAGGCATGATTAACACTCATCACCATCTGTATCAAACGCTCACCCGCTGCCTTCCTTCGACCCAGGACGCGCCTCTGTTCAGCTGGCTGCAAACTCTCTACCCCATCTGGGCAAAGCTGACGCCGGAAGCTGTCTATGTCAGCGCTCTCGTGGGCATGGCCGAGTTGGTGCTTTCGGGTTGCACCACCACAGTCGATCAGCTCTACATCTTCCCCAATGGGGTCAGGCTTGAGGACGAGCTTTGTGCTGCCCAGGAATTAGGTGTGCGTTTCCACCCTTGTCGAGGCAGCATGTCGTTGGGTGAGTCTCAGGGGGGTTTGCCTCCCGATGCGGTGGTGGAGGACGAGGGAAGTATCCTTTCTGACTGCCGACGTGTGATAGAAGCGCACCACGATCCCGATCCGTACTCCATGTGCCGGATCATGATTGCCCCTTGCTCCCCGTTCTCGGTGACGACTGAGCTGCTGCGGAACTCGCGTGAGTTGGCCCAGAGCTATGGAGTTCAGTGTCATACCCACCTGGCTGAAACTCTGGATGAGGAGGAGTTCTGCCAGGAGAAGTATGGCCGTCGCCCTGTTCAGTACATGGCTGATGTGGGGTGGCTAGGAGATGATGTCTCATACGCTCATGGGGTCCATCTTGCCGACGAGGAGATGAAGTTGCTGGCTGAGACTGACACTGGTATCGCTCATTGCCCAACATCTAACATGCGTCTGGGCTCCGGTATTGCTCCGGTCAAGCGGATGCGGGAAATCGGGGTGAAAGTCGGGTTGGCGGTGGACGGAAGTGCGAGCAACGATTCTTCTCACATGTTGAGCGAGGTCCGCATGGCTCTACTGCTGCAACGGGTCAAACACGGCCCCACCGCCCTGAGCGCGCGACAGGTGCTGGAGATGGCTACCCTCGGAGGCGCTGCCATGCTCGGAAGAGACGACATCGGGAGCGTGGGCGCGGGCAAGGCGGCCGATCTGATAGCCGTTGACTTGAATAGGATAGAGTACTCGGGCGCAGGTGACATCGTGGCAGCGGCTGTTCTTTGCGGGCCAGTTGGTGTGGAGCTTTCGATCATAAATGGCCGAGTGTTGGTGCAGGGGGGGCGACTCCTGGGATTCGACCTCGACTCGGTCTTGCGTAGACACGGTGAAATAGCCTCTCAGATGAGGGGATAGAAGCTCAGCACTCACCAAGTGGGTTCATTCACCTCTTCTCGACCTGTCGGTAGAAACTGATGTCTTCCTCTTTGGCGCGCTCTTCGGCGAAGACCTCGATCGAACTCACGCGGTGCATGGGGAAGATGACCGATGTGGCGCCATCGCTGAGGTAGTGTATCGGTTTTCCATCCGTGCGACGGGGATCAAGGATCAGGAGGCTAGTGTCGCCCGGCTCTGGCATTCTATCCAGCTCTGCCAGTATGGGGTCTTCATCCAGCAGATGGACTATCACCGTCTGGGCCATGGTGTTCTCCTCTGTCAGTGGTCGACTCTTGCCAGCAACAAAGTGATGTTATCCTCTCCCCCACGTTCATTGGCACGGTCAATCAGTCTGTTGCAGGCCTCCTGGGGAGAGGATGAGTTTCTTACTACGTCCGCCATTTCTTCCTCAGGCACTGGATTCCACAATCCGTCGCTGCATAGGATCAGATGACTGCCGGCCTTGAGCCGCTGAAAGTGCGTATCCACTTTGAGTTCATGTTCCTGCCCTACGGCACGGTACAGGAAATTGCGCTGCGGGTGCTCGTGTGCCTCTTGGACCGAGATTTGACCCAATTCAACAAGCCTATTCACCAGCGAGTGATCTTGAGTGATCTGCTGCAATCCGTTATCATCCAGGTAGTAAACTCTGGTGTCGCCGACGTGGGCCACATAGGCGCTATGCCCAAGCACGAGGACCGACGTAAGAGTGGTACCCGCATTTGATTCCATTTCCGACACGGCCTGGTTTGCGGACATGGCCGCTTCAGTGAGGATTTCGTGAATAGGGCGGTTGGGGACCCTCGAAGCTTGGCCTGTCAGAACGGGCAGCAAGACGTCTCTTACGATCACACCACCTGCTACCCTCGTGGCAAGGGAACTGGCCTCCTTTCCCTTCACATGTCCTCCCATGCCGTCCGCCACGATGAGAAGCCCCACTGGAAGCGGCTCAGACTCGGCACCGATGAGCGACTTCAAAGTCAGAAAAGTGTCCTCGTTGGCCTGCCGAGCCTTGCCGATATCGGTGGCCTGGCCAATCTGGAGGGGATCGACCCTCTTGTACTCCCTTGAGATCCGAGCCTTGCGAACTGGAGCGGCTTTCTGCCTCCTTCGTCGCCTGTCGAAAAGCCTCTTCCAGATGCTCATTGAGTTTCTCTCGTCCGCCTTCCTTCTACCCAGGTAATCCGCACGGGTAGGATCATTTGCTAGGATTGGCAGCGACGGCGTACATCACACGATCAGCGGAACCTACGAAGATGACACCGTTGCTGATTGCGGGCGATCCGGTTATGATGCCCCCGGTGCTGAATCTCCATAGCAGATCACCCGTCTTTGCGTCCAGGCTGTAGAGATGCCCATCAGCAGAGCCGGCGTAGATGGCCCCTTCACAGAGCTTGGGTGAGGATACTACAGATCCCTCAGTGGCGTATTTCCAGACGAGGGCACCCCTGCTGCCATCCAGGGCATAGAGATGATGATCGTTTGAGCCAAAGTAGACCAAGCTGTCGCTGACTAAAGGAGAGGAGATCACCTGGCCCTTCGTCCGATAGCGCCACACGGCCCAGCCGTTAGCCAAGTCCAGTGCGTATAGAGAGGAATCTCCTGATCCGACGTACACCATGTCCTCGGCCACAGCAGGAGACGATTGCACCGCACTGCCGGTCGCGCATTGCCATCTCAGCTCTCCAGTTTGCACGTCAAGGGCATAAACGTTGCCGTCGTCAGACCCGAAGATGATCAACTCCCCGCTGACGGCCGGCGAGGAACGTATCGGTGCTCGCCCGTCAAAGCGCCACAGCTCTTGACCGGACTTGGCACTTACCGCGTAAAGCTGGTGATCATCGGAACCAAAGAAGATGTGGTCATATTCCTGCTCCGGTGACGACCGGATTCTTCCATCAGTAGGACAGGTCCAGACTATGCGCCCTGTGCGCGAATAGACGGCATATAGGATCTGATCCTCCGAGCCGAAGAAGATTGTCTCATTCCAGACGCAGGGCGACGACACGATCCCGCCCTCGGTGGCGTATCTCCAGTGCTCCTTTCCTGTCTCGGCGTCCAGAGCGTATAGGTTGTAGTCATAGGAGCCGAAGTACACGGCGTTCTCGAATATGACAGGCGTGCCTCGTATCTCATCTTCGCACTCGAAGGACCAGACGGGTGACATCTCCTCAATGGAAGCCAGGGGGGAGGACGCTAGAGCGCCCGGGCGCCGGTCGGAAGGTTCCAATAGCCTCATCAGGTCTAGCTTCATCTCATCCGCCGAGGCATAACGGTCATCGATTTCATATGCAAGAGCCTTGGATACTGTGGCTTCCAACTGAGGCGTTACCGTAGGGTTGAAGTCGCTCATGGGGTGATCGTCGAAAGTGAAGGGAGGTTCCTTGCGCGGATCTCGGCGGGTCAAGAGGTGATGCAAGGTGGCTCCCAGGGCGTAGATGTCACCCCTGGGCTCGGCCATGCCTCTGTACTGCTCCGGAGGAGAGTAGCCCTCCGTGCCAATCATTGTGCCGCGTTTTCCTGCTTGGAACTTCTTTGCGATGCCGAAATCTATGAGCACGACCCGCCCGTCATCTCTCAGCATGATGTTTGACGGTTTCATATCACGGAAGACTATGGGGCTGGGTTGATGGCTATGCAGATACGAGAGCACATCGCAGATCTGAATGCCCCACTTCACAACTTTCTCCTGAGGTAGCGGGAAGTCTATCTCGGCCAGAATGGATTCGAGATCCGAGCCCTCGACGTATTCTATGATCAGGAAGACTCGGCGGTCGTGATGGAAATAGTCGAAGACTTTGGGGATGGCCGGGTGATTGAGACCGGCCAGTATGTTGGCTTCCCGCTCGAAGGTCTCAAGGGTTATCCTGCTTGTGACGCTGTCCCGAAACGCGCTGATCATCTCCTTCATGGCCACCAGCTTCCTAGCATCGCCAAAGCGATTGTCACGGGCAAGATAGACGGCTCCCATACCTCCTTTGCTCAGGAACTTCAAGATCTCATACCTATCCTCCAGGATGTCGCCAGGAGAAAGGAATTCTTCGTCCGATCTGGCAGTCTCGGGCATGGCGGCGAGGGCATCAGCCACTGAATCTTCTTCGGCTGCGGGTTGAGCCTCGAGACCCACCTTCGCCGAGAGGCTCTCACCTTCGGTGGGTTCCGAAGGCTCTGCTACCTGCTCTTCGGACTCTTCGCCAGGCGGCTCCGTGCTGCTGAGCCTGTGAAGCAAGCTTTTTCTTCCGTTCGAGGGTGACATCGTGAAGTGCTCCGTCGGCACGAGAGAAGTCAATCTACCGTCTATATTATACCACCAGCGGTGGACAGAAGCAATAGGACTTTAGGCCGATTGCTTCATCTCTGGTATGACAGCGGCTTCAATATGCGAAACGCCCGGGTGGGGTTGGCTGATGCTTGGTCGGCCAGGCAAGTGCCTGGCGCGCCGCGACAGAGGCCTGCGCACGAAGAGTGAGCCTGTGGGCTGAGCAGCCACGAGGGCGTGGGTAACGGCACTTGGTGATGGCAGTGCGCCATCCGAGTGTAGCCAGCGGACAGCAACCGTCAATTCTGGCAGGCAACAGGCATGCAGTGCGCGCCTAGACAAAAGGCCCATCCTCGATGGGCCAACTACACATTGGACTGGCTGGGGGAGGAGGATTCGAACCCCCGCCTACTGATTCAGAGTCAGCTGTCCTACCACTAGACGATCCCCCAGCACTAATGGCACTCTATCATACCTTCTCGGGATCTGCAAGGGATGCAAGCGCCTGTTCAGCTTTCGAAATGCGACTCAGCACCCGCTCTTTGCCGAGAATGCTCAATGTGCCAAAAAGAGGCGGAGCTACTTTCTTGCCGGTGACAGCTACACGGATGACCCCAAAAAGCTGGCCTGCCTTCAGCTCAAGCTGCTTAGCCAGATCACGTAGTGTCCTCTCCAGGACCTCTTCGTCGAAGGTGGGAAGCCGATCCAAGACCTCGTGAACTCTCTTCAATGCGTCCAGCGAAGCGGCAGCCTCCATTTTCTTGCCAAGGAGTAGCCGAGGGTCGTAGGCCATCTCTTCTTGGAAGAAGAAGTCCACCAGATCCACCGCATCCCCCAGCACTTTGATGCGCTCCTGAATCAAGGGCACAAGACGAAGCACAGTCTCTTTGTCTGTTTTCAGCCCGGCCTTCTCCAGGAAAGGTAGCAGACTTGTTGCCAAGTCTTCTGGTCGCAATGTGCGGACGTACACGCCGTTCATCCAATCCAGCTTGTCTTTGGAAAAGACTGCTGGCGCCGGACTAACTTTTTCCAACATGAAGCGTTCGATGATCTGGTTACGGGTCATGATCTCAGTCTTATCATCGTGCGCCCAGCCTAAGAGAGCCAGGAAGTTGAACATCGCTTCGGGAAGATACCCAGAGTCTCGGTAATCGCTCAATGAGGCGGCACCGTGCCGTTTCGAGAGTTTAGTGCGATCCTCACCCAATATCATTGATACATGGGCAAATCGCGGCACCGGAGAGCCAAGGGCCTCGTAGATCCTAATCTGGCGGGGCGTGTTAGCCAGGTGTTCGTCTGCACGGATGATGTGGCTGATCTTCATTAGGATGTCGTCAACCACGACTGCGAAGTTGTATGTGGGAATACCATCCGCTTTCATGATTACCAGGTCGTCCAACTGCTCATTGGCGAAGCGTACGCGGCCTCGAATCAGGTCATCCACTATTGTCTCTCCGTCCAGGGGCATGGCGAAGCGCACCGCCGGCTTCCTATTCTCAGCTTCAAAGGCTGCACGCTCGCGGCGAGAAACATACCGACAGCGCCTGTCGTAGCCGGGAGCCCTCCCTTCAGTGCGCGCCGCCTTCCTGCGGGCTCCGAGTTCTTGCTGTGTGCAATGGCAATAGTACGCCTTTTCCTGGTCAAGGAGCTGTTCCACCACGGCCCGATAGAACGGCAATCGCTGCATCTGGAAGTACGGTTCGTATTCACCTCCCACTTCAGGACCCTCGTCCCAGTCAAGGCCCAACCAGCGCAAGGAGGACAGAATCCCTCCCGTCGACTCTTCGCTAGAGCGCAATCTGTCGGTGTCTTCAATGCGCAAGACGAAGACGCCTCCCAATTGGCGAGCGAAGAGCCAGTTGAACAGTGCGGTCCGGGCTCCGCCCACGTGCAGGTAGCCCGTAGGGCTGGGTGCAAACCGGACCCGCACTGATTGCATATCTCCAGTCATGCGAGTATCACGTGACAAGAATCCGACCTCATCATCTGTTGGTCAATTCAGGGGCTGCGGTCATCGAACACGGACCGAACAGTATTGTCCATACGCTACTTCGCGCCGTTTGAACGCCGCGCGATGTCACTGAAACTCCAGTCTCTTGTGGCGTATGATGATGTTCTGCACCACGCCCTGTCCGATGAGGAGGGCCATCAGAGCACTACCCCCGTAACTGATGAAGGGTAGAGGTACACCTGATGAAGGCAATAGACCGACGTTCATGCCTATGTTGGCGATCACCTGAAACGCCACAACTGTGGCGATTCCGTAAGCGATCAGTTGCCCGAAGGTGTCTCGGGCCATCTCGGCTACTCTCAAGATCCGCCAGATTACCACGAGGAAGAGTAACAAGAGAAGGACGACGCCGACGAAGCCAAGTTCCTCACCCAAGACAGAGAAGATATAGTCCGTATGCCTGACCCGCAGAAAGTGCAGCTGACTCTGACTCCCTTTGGCGAACCCCTGCCCTAGCCAGCCCCCGGAGCCGACGGCGATACGGGCCTGATTGATGTTGTATCCAGCGCCCAACGGATCTCGGCCTGGGTCGAAAAACACAAAGATACGCTCCCGCATGTATCCCTGCAGTGACAGCCAGAGGATTGGGGAGCCTATGACACCCACCAAAGCCATGAGCCCCACGTGTCTGAGACGTACCCCCGCCATGATCACCATTACCAGCCAGCTCACGGCCAGAACGATCGCCGTTCCCAAGTCGGGCTGGATGTAGATGAAAATGATTGGCACTGCCACGTAGAGTAGGGATAGTAGGAAGTATGACAGTCGCTTCAGATCCTCTTGCCTGTCGGCGAGGAACTTGGCTAGCACGATAATGAGTAGCACCTTAGCAAGTTCCGAGGGCTGGAGTCGGAAGATGCCCAAGTCGATCCATCGTTGTGCCCCGAACGAGATCTGACCCACCGCATAGACCAGGATTAGCGATAAGATTGTGAGAGCGTAGATGAGATGGTTCACGTTGGCGAAGATGCTGTAGTCTGTCACGGAGGCCAAGAGCATCAAGCCTATGCCTACCAGGGCGTATACGATCTGGCGAGCGAGAAAGGTGTTCCACCAGTCTTGGCTCACAGCAGTGGAAGCTAGAGTGGCACTGTAAATCAGGGCTATGCCGAACGCAATGAGAATGACAGTGGCTCCGAAGAGTATGAAGTCAAAGTGCTGCCAGGTTCTTCCTCTCATCTGTGACTACCGTCTCCTTCTGGGGCTACGGATGGGTATATCGGCGATGAGCTTCTGACGGCCTCTCCCTCTTGTCAGCTTGATTTTCGTGTTCTCTCGGTCAATATCCACATGCTTCGAGATGACCACAATGATGTCATCTTTTGTCGTCTGCAGGAGCTTGGGGGAAAGAGACTGGCGGTCATGAGCCAGGACCAGTTGCAGCCGTTCCTTGGCGATCTCCTTGCTAGGAGGCTCTCGTTTGAAAAGCCTATCCAAGAAACCCACGGCCCAACCTTTCTCCAGCGTCCTTGCTGGCGCAGTTATCTCCTTCCCACCAGACGCATGGCACGGTCTAGAAGACTTGGTTCTTGATCGATAATCATGAACGGCACATCCTCACCCAGAATGCGTTTCGCGATATTACGAAAGGCCACCCCCGAACTGGATTGACCATCCAGGGTTACGGGCACGTCTTTGTTCGTGGACACGATGATGTTCTCATCCTCAGGAATTACCCCCAGTAGTTCGATTGCAGGGATCTCTATCACGTCTTCAGTACTCAACATATCCCCCGTCTCACCGTCTTCGGCTTGATGCGGTTGACGATCAGTTTCGGAGTTCCCTTCTCCGCCGCTTCAATGAGCCCGATGATTCGATCGGCATCGCGCACGGCTGCGACCTCAGGTGTAGTTATGATCACTGTCTCGTCGGCTCCGGCTATGGCGTTTCGAAAGCCCTGTTCGATTCCGGCCGGTGAGTCTATGAGCACAATATCACGATCGTGTCGCAGTTCTTGGCAAAGGTCGACCATCTGGTCTGGACTGACCGCGGTCTTGTCACGTGTTTGAGCAGCCGGTAGTAGGTACAGCTGAGGAACACGCTTGTCCCTGATGAGTGCCTGTTGGAGCCTACAATTGCCCTCCACAACGTCAACGATGTCATAGACGATACGGTTCTCCAGCCCCATTACCACATCCAGATTGCGGAGCCCGATATCGGCATCGAGGACGACCACGCGCTTTCCCTCCAAGGCTAGGGACACGCCCAGGTTGGCGACGCCAGTGGTTTTCCCGACCCCGCCCTTGCCTGAGGTGATGGTGATCACTCTGGCGGTCACTGGATCCTCACCTACTGCTTGATCATGTTCCACGGCTTTACGACGATCCCCCTCTTGTCTACTTGAGCTATCTCCGGGATATTGGAGTCTCGTTCACCTCCCTCTGGTGATCTCGCGATATGGTTGCCAATGCGGAGCTGAGTGGGTTCGAGGAGTAGCGCGCAAACCATGGCTGTGTCATCTCCTTGTGCTCCCGCGTGCACCGTTCCTCTTAGTTTGCCCCAGATGATGATGTCGCCACTCGCCACGACTTCTGCACCAGGGTTAACGTCACCGACAATCGTGACGTGACCTGGGCACTGTACGTTCTGGCCTGAACGGATAGTTCGTTTGACGAAGAGCGCCTCCCGAGGCTCGTGATCTGACTGTATCTCAGATGTCAGTAAGCTCGGATCTTCGGTGGATCCAGCTACCACGGGTATGTGCAGTGCGCCAGCCGCTTGGGCTGTTTCCTGGACTGTCGTCCGTATTGCGCAGATCTCCATCCGATTTGCGGAGAACAGCTCTCGTATCCGTCCCACGTCCTCCGTGGTCAGTTCCCGTGGACCCGTGTCCAGGATCGCTTGGGCTCCCCCAAAGAAGGGAGCTTTGTGCTGGAGATGTCTGGCCAATTCGTTCATCAAAGGAAGCAATTCTCCTTCCCCGACAGTCACGACCAGCCCTTCTTTGGTGCCCTTTAGGGATATCCTATCCTCAGGTTCTGGTTTCGGTTTCCTCGCCATGAGCACTGTGGCCTTGCCTCATTCAGACCGTGGGACACTGCAATAGTGACTCAGAATCTCTGCTGCTACCGGGGCTGCTACCATGCCCCCTTCTCCTCCACCTTCAACAAAGACCACAACCGCGATCTCGGGATCATCAAAGGGGGCAAAAGCGGTGAACCAGGCGTGGGTTGGCAGGTTTCCTTCCC
>Ga0114921_10000823_pt1 | contig 13467 bp, 10 predicted proteins | sample BentaG_FD_87016 | JGI IMG/M metagenome (GOLD analysis project Ga0114921, IMG submission 87016) | Deep subsurface microbial communities from South Atlantic Ocean to uncover new lineages of life (NeLLi) - Benguela_00093 metaG | ecosystem: Environmental > Aquatic > Marine > Oceanic > Sediment ...
AGAGCTGATAAGCTTTTTAAACACTTAAGGCTTTCTGCAATTGATGGTACCTATGAGAGGACCATAGGCTCATACCTCAGGCCCGATATATTGATAATTGATGACTTCGGGATTAAAGAGATGACAAGAGAAGAGGCAGGTGAGTTATATGAGATAATACTTGAGCGCTACGGCAAGAAATCAAATATAATTACCAGCGCCCGATCCCCTGAGGAATGGCAGGCTCTTTTTCCTGACCCAATACTTGGCAACTCTTCCCTTGACAGGCTTGCCCACAGTTCATACCAGATACTTATGGAAGGAGAATCTATTAGAAAACAGAGTAGACCAAAATAGATTTTTGATATAATATTAACTATTAATTAGGGGCGGGTACAATGCATGTGAAAAAGCGGTACAATGCTAGTGGAAAATGACAAAAAAAACAAAAAGAAAGGCAAGGTTTATTATTCCCACCACCACCAGACGCAACAGTTAGCCAACTAAAAAATATACATACGCTTGTAGTTCTTTTAGATAGACAAAACAAGGAGCGAACCAGTAGGAGTGAGGACAAAACAAATGTTATAGGATTTTATTTGAAAGAATATGAAGAGGTAAGAGGTAAAACAGAGGAAGAGCTGGCAAGAGGTGGGAAGTTTAGAGACCTTTTTAAATATACTTTAGTAAGTGGCGGGATCACTACATATATAAGTGAAGACGAGCGTTATTATAAGATTAGACATCATCATTTATATGATATTGATATACCTAAAAATCCTAAAGAAAAATGGTATGTTTATATTAATAATCCATACGCCGAGGCACTATTAAATTTTAAGCAATACATACCTATATTTTTGAAAGCAATAAAAGATAAACGAACAGACCACAATAAAGGGTATTTATACTTTTTTTTAATGACTGTTTTACATTATAGCAATAATTCATATATAGACTCTAAAGGACAAAGGAAAGTATTTACAGCACAGATGAAAGTGAGCACACTATTGAAAAAAATAAAGATTGGCGAGCGAGTTGAAAGTAGGCCATCTGAGGCTTTTAGAGTATTAGCTGAGTGTATTAGCTATGTAGCTGATAACTATAAAGATGTTTTAAATGAAATAAGGCTTTTAAATAGCAAATACGAGCCTAAGATTATAAGAGACCTGAGTATATTTAAAAACATCGATTACGAGCAATTTAAAGAAAATTATTTAAATGATTTAGGGATTAAGGACATCAGAGAGGCTTTAATTAGCTTTAATGCAATTGCTCTAAAAGAAGAGAGAGGTCAGGAGCCGAAAGACTATAATGAAGGCTTTTATTTGCCAGTTTGACAATTTACATACACCACGGTGACAATTTACATACACCACGGTGACAAACTTGTTAGGGGTCTTTAGCTGATTTTAATCCTATTTTAGTGGGAATTTAGAGGAAAAATATCTTTATAAAATCATCGCCCCTATTAATTAACTGATAATGATTGTAAACAAAAAAAGTTATGGCTTTTTTTAAAGTTCTAAAAAAAGATAACAAGTCATCTGCCAGGACAGGAATAATGACTACAAAAAGAGGAATCATCAGGACACCGGTATTTATGCCCGTGGGCACCAAAGCAACAGTTAAAGCAGTTACCAATGAGCAGCTTTATGATGCAGGATGTGGAATCATACTTGGCAACCTGTATCATCTTTATCTTCAGCCAGGAATCAAGGTAATTAAAAGAGCAGGTGGGCTACATAAATTTATGAACTGGACGAGGACTATTTTGACTGACAGTGGGGGATTTCAGGTATTCAGCCTCAGCAAAATAAGAAAAATTATTGATAATGGGGTGGAATTCAAATCAATCATAGATGGATCAAGCCATTTTTTTACTCCTGAAGATGTAATAAAAATGCAGTATCAGATAGGCTCTGATATTATAATGGTTCTTGATGAATGCATCCCTTTTAATGAAGATTATAACTATACTCTCAATGCGACTAAAAGAACCCTTAAGTGGGCGGAGGTCTCTTTAAAGGTAAAAAATAGAATTGATTTTGATGAAAAGGCAAGGATATTTGGTATAGTTCAGGGAGGATTTATAAAGAACTTAAGAAAATTTTGCGCCCAATCCATATCCGAGATGAGCTTTGACGGCATAGCAATTGGTGGATTAAGTGTAGGTGAAAAAAGAGCTCAAACCCTTGATATTTTAAACTATACCGTTGAATTTTTGGATAATAAGAAACCGCTATATTTTATGGGATTGGGTGATCCGGTAGGAATAGTGGAAGCTATAGGCAGTGGAGTAGATATGTTTGATTGCGCAATGCCTACCAGAATTTCCAGAAATGGCAGCGCTTTTACCTCTGGAGGGAGGATAAATATAAAAAATAAAAAATATACTTGTGATTTCAATCCTCTGGATGAAAAATGCAGTTGCTATACTTGCAGAAATTATACCAGATCATATATTAAACATTTGTTTAAAAGCAAAGAAATACTATCAAGCGTACTTCTTACAATTCATAATCTGTATTTTATTTTTAATTTAGTCAAGCAATCAAGAGATGCCATAATATCAGGAGATTTTGAAAGTTTCAGATTGGATTTTATAAATAAATATAAAGGGGATTAAGAAGTATAAAAATAAATTATTTGTTTGCAAAATTTTTAAAAAAGTTAATAATAGTTATATTTGATTTTTAAAAAATTTTAAAGGGGTGAATATGAGATTATCTAAAGGGATCGTAAGAATTTTAATTATCAGTATATTGGTAATAATTATAGGATCTTCGGCAGTTGCCTGTCTTCCATTAACAACAACAGATGAAGGAAGAACGGCTGAAGGAGAGCAGGCTGAGGGGCCTGGTGGTTTTGCTGATATATTTGCAAGCTATGGAACATGGGTCTGGCTGGCAATTCTAGTGGTGGCATTTTATTTTCTACTTATTAGACCACAAAGGTTAAGATCTAAAAAAGCTCAGGAACTGGCGTCTAGCTTGCAAAGAGGCGATGAAGTAGTTACCGTAGGAGGTTTTCATGGCCGGATTAAAGATATCAGAGAAGATGTAATTATAGTAACTATTGCCAGCGGTGTTGATGTAAAAATAAGTAAGAGCTCTGTTTCCAGGAAAGCAAGTCAATAAAAAATATGAGAAATAAAAAAGTTCATATAACTATTATTGCAATATTTATAGCAATAATAAGTGTAAGTCTTTATTATATACTTACTGAACCCATAAAACTGGGACTTGACTTAAAAGGTGGTACCCAGATTATTCTTAAGCCCACAGAAAGAGGAGGGGAAGTAACCTCTGAAAAGCTTAAAATAGCTATGGATACTATAAGAAAAAGAATAGACAGATTGGGTATGTCGGAGCCACTCGTTACTAAAGACCTATTATCAAATAACATAGTAGTTCAACTTCCGGGTGAGAAAGATCCTGAAAGAGCAAAAGAAATAGTAGGAAAAACAGCTCAACTTGAGTTCAGGCTGGTTACCGGGACATTTATTTCTATAAAGGATCAGAATTGGGATATTGTAAAATTTGATTATGAAAAAGGGCAATTAATAATTGACCCTGATGCTGAAGAGGTAATTTTAATAGATGATATTAATGCATTACTTAACTCAAAACCAATAAATATAATTGCCAGATTAGTAGAAGACCCCGATACTGGAGAATTATTGCTAGTTGAACCTGATGAAGAGAGTAATCTAGAGGAGAATAGTGAAGATGGTGATGCAGAAGAGAGTTCTGGGGCAGATACCGGTATTAATATTGATCCCGAAAAAGTCATAGGAAAAATAATATACAATTCAGAAACAAGGGAATTACTGCTGGTAAGCGGTGAAAACGAAGAAGAAGTTGGCGAAATACTGGTTGATTCCAGAACAGGTGCTGCAACATTAGTTGGGCATGTGCTTATAACCGGTGATGAACTAGCTAAGGCTATCGCAGGTTATGATAATTATGGGAAGATAAGAGTTGCTTTAAGTTTTAAGGGCGAAGCAGTTGATAAATTTAGTGAAATTACAACAAATAATATCGGTAGAAATTTAGCTATTGTACTGGATGAGGAAATAGAATCCGCACCTTATATAAGAGTTCCTATAACAGATGGTTCAGCGGAAATTACAGGTATTGAAAGCACAGAGGAAGCAAAAAATATTGAGATTGTTTTGCAGTTTGGAAAATTACCGGTAAGTTTAAAAATAGAAGAAAGCATTACTGTAGGGCCTACTCTGGGAATGGATTCTTTAACCATGGGTTTATATGCGGGGATAATTGGCTTTATTCTAATTATAGCATTTATGTTTTTTTATTATAGAGGATTGGGGATTTTTTCGGCTTTAGGCCTGATAATCTATATTATAATATTCTGGGGCATCCTTGCTGGAATTGACGCAGCTCTGACACTGCCGGGAATTGCCGGCATTATATTGACTATAGGTATGGCTGTGGATGCCAATGTTATCATTTTTGAAAGAATAAAAGAAGAAATAATAAAGTCTAAATCTCCAAGAATCGCTATTGGCGACGGATTCAAGAATGCAATAAGAACTATTGTCGATTCTAATGTAACTACTTTAATTACTGCAGCTGCATTATACCGGTTCGGTACCGGGCCAATACAAGGTTTTGCAGTTACTTTAAGTCTGGGTGTAGTAATAAGTATGGTAATCAGTCTTCTATTTACCAGATCCATTATATTCCTGATGGCCGGGATCCCCAGGATGGCTGCGCCCGGATTTTTAGGGGTCAGGAGAAGGAGTAGTGAATAGTATTTGAAGTTTAAAAATTATAATTTTAACTTTATCGGAAAAAGAAAAATATGGTTTATTATATCTTTAGGGATAATAGCAGCCGGTATTGTCGGTTTTATAATTCAGGGTGGCTTTAATTTAGGCATTGATTTTCTTGGCGGCTCTTTAATGGAGGTAGAATTTGAAAGAGATGTAGATGTTGCTGAAGTACGCAGTGTTATGAATGATATAGGTTTTGGCAATGCAATACTCCAACAAACCGAATCCAATAGGTTTATAATAAGGACAACTCCTATTGATATAGAAACTAAAAATGAAATACTTGATTCCTTAAACGAGAAAATAGGAATAACCGGACTGCCGCTTCAGGACAGAACTGTAGCTCCTGGTTTCGGTAAGCAAATAGCTAGAAATGCCTTATTAGCTATAGGGATCAGTATTGCAGGTATTTTAATATATATCTGGATTAGATTTGAGATCAGATTTGGCGCTACAGCAATTTTGGCTCTGGTACATGATGTGCTGGTGACCCTTGGGGTATATGCTATTTTGCAACGTGAAATCAATACCGCAACCATAGCGGCAATACTTACTATAATTGGTTATTCATTAAATGATACCATTGTTGTTTTTGACAGGATAAGAGAAAATACTCCCAAGGCCGGAAAATTGGGTTATTCTAAAGTAGTAAATGATTCAGTAAATATAACCTTAACCAGATCAATAAATACTACTCTTACTACACTGTTTCCGGTAATTTTACTTCTCATATTAGGCACTGCGGCATTAAAGGATTTTGCTTTAGCGCTTACTATCGGAATAATAACCGGAACATATTCATCTATATTTTTTGCCAGCCCTGTTCTGGTGGCGTGGAACAATAAGTTTCCAAGGTATAAAAAATAAAAATGACAGATTTTCCTGCTAATTGGCAATGCAGAATAGCTAAAAAAGTTAACCAAAAACTGGCAACAAAAATTGGTTATAGCCCGGCTTTAATAAATATACTTGCTGGTAGAAACATAATTACCGATGAAGAAATAATATCTTTTATAAATCCAACCTTGAAGCAATTGCATGATCCAAGGTTACTGCCTGGTATTGGTATGGGAACTAAAAGGCTGAAGAAATCAATCAACAGAAAAGAGGATATATTAATATTTGGAGATTATGATGCAGATGGAATTATAAGCGCATCGCTTATATATAAATTCTTAAAGAAACTAGGCTTAAATGTGGAGGTTTATATTCCTGATAGATTTAATGAAGGTTATGATTTGAGCCTTGAGTTTTTTAAAAAGATTTCCGCAGGGCACAAGTATAATTTGATGATCTGTGTTGATTGCGGCACAAATAGCGCAGAAGTTCAAAAGTTTATTCAAAATAGTCCAGGCCCTGATGTAATAGTTTGCGATCATCATAACCAATCAGTTGATTTTGGTGAAGAGCGAGAGAATTATATAATAATTAATCCCAGGCTTAAAGGTTCTGTATATCCGTTCGAAAATTTAAGCGGCGCCGGTGTTACTTTTAAATTTATCATAAGCATCCTGAGGGAATTAGATGAAGACTACAGGAAAAAATTTAAAAAAGACTACCTGACCAATCTTCTGGATTTAGTTGCAATAGCAACCATTGCAGACATAATGCCTTTGGTTGATGAAAACAGAGTAATGGTTAAAAAAGGTCTTAAAATGCTTAATAAAACTGTCAACCCCGGCCTTAAAAAAATGATAAACGCGGTAATAAAGGATAAGAAAAATATAAGTGAATACGACATAGGATTTATAATAGCTCCCAGACTGAATGCAGCTGGCAGAATAAAAAATGCAGAAAGCAGTTTTAATCTTTTAAGTAAAGAAGGAGATATTTTAGATAAAATAATAAATGACCTTAATTCTTTTAATGAAGAGAGGAAGAATATCCAAAAAGACATATTAAATGAAATAATTGAAAATAATGATTTTGATAAAATTGTTAAGGAAAAGAAAATATTTATAGATAAATCAAAAAACTGGAATGAGGGAGTGCTGGGTATAGTGGCTTCTGATATTGTAAAAAGATTTAATATTCCTGCCATTTTATTTAAAGAAATAGAAGGGAAACTCAAAGGTTCCGGAAGAAGCACTGACAAATTTGATTTATACGGGAATCTAGGTTCTCTTGGTAATTTATTTGAGAATTTTGGAGGACACAGACAGGCTTGTGGGATAAGTATGAATGTTTTAAATTTTAAAACTTTTTATAATAAGATGATAGAAATTGCCGCTAAAAATATTAAGGATAGAGATACCCAAAAAAAATTTACCTATGATCTGGAATTAAACTTTAGAGATATAAATAAGAAAATTTTAAACGAAATTAATTTACTTAAACCTTTTGGAGCAGGTAATCCTGAACCCAGTTTTACGACAGGAAACTGCGCTATTATAGATTTTTATTATTTAATGGAAGAAAGACATGTAAGGTTAAAACTCAAGCAATCCGGCAGGGTATTTAATGCTATAATGTTTAAAATAGATAAAAGAGTCAAAGAGAAGATAATAGCCGGTAATAAAATTAATATATTATATAAAATTGAAGAAAATATTTGGGGCGATTTTAAGACCATACAACTGGTGATATTAGACTTATTTTAGAGAAGCCAAAAATGTTCTATAATAATAATAATTTTTCAATTAAAAATGAAGAAAGATGAGTTTAAAACTGAGCAGTAAAATTAAGAATATAAATACTGATCTTATATATAATAAGTTAGTAAAAAAAATTAAAGCCTACAATCCTGATGTAGACGATCAATTACTCCATAAGGCTTATCTGATTTCAAAGAAATATCATCAAAACCAGTATAGAAAATCTGGTGAGCCTTTTGTAGTACATCCTCTTGAAGTAGCCGGGATACTGGCGGATATTGAGCTTGATCAGATATCTATTATATCAGCGATTTTACATGATGTGATAGAAGATACGGATTATAGTCTGGAAATGGCTAAAAAAGAATTCGGGCAAATGACTGCCAATATTATAAATGGGGTTACAAAATTAGATAAAATAGTTTTCAGCAGCAAAGAAGAGCAGCAGGTAAGCAATATAAGAAAAATGATAATTGCAATGTCTGAAGATGTGAGAATAGTACTGGTAAAGCTTGCTGACAGGCTTCATAATATGCGGACCCTGTCCCCGCTAAATGAGGAAAAAAGACATATAAATTCAATAGAAACTCTGGAAGTTTATGCCCCTATTGCCCACAGATTGGGAATATATCAAATAAAGTCAGAACTGGAAAATTTAAGTTTTAAATACCTGCATCCGAAAGAGTACGTGAAAATAAAGGATATGTTCAATGAAAAACTGGAAGAAAGAAAATCATTAGTCGATGAAGCTATAAAAATAGTTAATAAAAAATTAAAGGAAGTAAAAATATCAGCTGATATAAGCGGGAGAATTAAAACTTATTATAGTGTTTATAATAAAATTACAAAACAAAATAGAAAATTTGAAGACATATATGACATAGTTGCAATTAGAATTATAGTAAATGATGTAAAAAGCTGTTATGCTGTCCTTGGAATAATACATTCATTGTGGAAGCCTGTACCGGCAAGGTTCAAAGACTTTATAGCCAATCCCAGATTTAATATGTATCAATCCCTCCATACCACAGTCATTGGAATAAATGGTAAGCCTCTGGAAATACAGATAAGAACATTTGAGATGCACAAATTTGCAGAATATGGTATTGCTGCGCACTATAGATATAAGGAAGGCGGGTTTAAAAAGCTCAGCGAATTCGATAAAAGAGTGGCATGGATAAGACAAATACTGGACTGGCAAAAAGAATTAAAGGACCCCCGGGATTATATGGAATCACTGAAACTGGATTTATTTGAAGAAGAAGTATTTGTATTTACTCCAAAAGGAAAAGTAGTAAATCTACCCAGAGGTGCTACTACTATTGATTTTGCATATCAGATACACTCTGATGTGGGGCATAATGCCATAGGTGCAAAAATAAATGGAAATATGATTCCTATTGAGACCGTCCTGAAAAATGGTGATATTGTAGAAATAATAGTTTCAAAAACCAAAAAGGGTCCCAGCAGAGACTGGCTTAATGTGGTTAAAACTTCAAGAGCACGCAATAAGATAAAACAATGGTTCAGTAAAGAGCAGAGACAGGAAACATATAATGCAGGTAGAGATATAATGTTAAAAATTTTAAGGAAAAACGGCCTTTCTTTTAAAAGTGCGCCCCTGGAAATTTTTGAAGAAGTGGCAAAAGAGATAAATTTTAGGGAAGTGGACACCCTGTTCAGGGGTATTGGTTCACATAAGGTGTCAGCGCACCAGGTTTTTACCAGAATAGTAAAAAAATTGAGCCAGACAAAGCCTAAAAAAGAGCTAACTATTGAAGATATACACAAAAAAGAAGCTGAGGAAAAAGTAAGCAGCGGCATTAAAGTCAGTGGTATGGAAGAAGTGCTGGTAACTATTGCCAGGTGCTGTAATCCTGTTCCCGGAGATAATATTTTGGGTTATATTACAAGAGGTAAAGGAATTTCAGTTCATAGGAATGACTGTAATAATGTTAACACTTTAATGAGTTCTGAAAAGCAAAGATTTATTGAAGTGGTATGGGATAAAAAGGCTCCTTATAAATTTAATGCTGAAATACAGATTGAAGCTCTGGACAGAACTAAACTGCTGAGAGATATTACTAATGTTATAGGTGAGTATGACTTGAATATACTTAGAGCCAATTCTTTAAGAATTGATAAAAGCGGTCATGTTAAATTTAGATTTTTAATAGAAATTAGCAATAAATATATTCTAAAAGATGTTATTAACAATATAAAACAGATAGATTCAGTTTATGACGCTTTTAGAGTATTACCTAGAAAGTAAAGACCGGTATTGAAGTTAAAAAGATTAGAATTAGGATTTTTTAAAGTCAATTGTTATATGTTATTTATAAACGGGGCAAATATAATTATAGACCCGGGTGCAGATTTTGATATCATTCAAAAACATCTTAAAGGATATAATATAAAACCAGATTTTATATTAAACACTCATGGACATCACGATCACATTGGGGCAGTTAGTGCTATAATTTTAAATTACAAAATTCCATTTTATATTCATGAACTTGAAGAACCAATTATCACCGATCCTGAAAAGAATTTTTCTTCATTTTTTGGTGAAAATGAATTATCATTAAAAACTTATAATTTAATAAAAGATACTGATTATAGCTATTTTGCTGATTTTGGTATTGAAATTATTAATGCTCCCGGACATACTCCTGGAAGTATAATGCTTAAAGCAGGTAATTATCTTTTTACAGGTGACCTGCTTTTTAAAGGGGCAATAGGCCGTACTGATTTACCAGGAGGAAATACGGTGCAGATTAAAAAATCGCTGGCTAACTTAAAGAAAATGGACAGGCAGTTAATAATATATCCTGGTCATGGGCAGAGCAGCAATCTTGAATATGAACTGGAGTCAAACTATTATCTGAAGGAGTATTTTTTGAAAGAAAGTAGCGGGAAGGAAAAAGGTGGTTTACTTTGAAAATAAGTTCCCCCAGGGGTACAAGTGATATTTATGGTGAAGATATAGATTACAGAAATTTCATTATAAATACTGCCCGAAAAATATTCGAAATATTTAATTACAGCGAAATAATAACCCCTGCATTTGAATATACCCAGGTTTTCAGTAGAAGTATTGGCGAAGGTACTGATATAGTACAAAAGGAAATGTATACTTTCATGGATAGGAAAGGAAGATCATTGACACTGCGGCCTGAGGGCACTGCGTCAATTGTAAGGGCTGTTATTGAGAATAAAATATACTCTGAAAATATGCCCCTTAAATTGTTTTATATTGGTAATATGTTTAGATACGAAAGACCGCAAAAGGGAAGAATGAGGGAATTCTGGCAGCTGGGGATAGAGTCTATTGGTACGGATAATCCAGTTATAGACGCTGAAGTTATATGGATTTTAAATTCATTTTTTATAAAATTGGGATTTAAAAAATTAATACTTCTTGTAAATAGTATGGGGTGCAGCAGGTGCGGGGGAAAATTTCTTGCGGAATTTAAAAAATATATAAAGCCTGAGCTGGGAAAATTGTGTAATGATTGCCAGAATAGGTTTGAAAAGAATCCCTTAAGAGTTTTTGACTGTAAAAAAAATAGCTGCAAGAGCATTTTAGCCAGTTCGCCAGAGGTATCTTCTTATTTATGTTCAGAGTGTAAGAGAAATTTTAAAGAAGCTCTGGAGTACCTGAAAATACTTAAAATAAAGTACAGAGTAGATAAAAATCTGGTAAGAGGTTTTGATTATTATACTAAAACCATATTTGAAATAATATCCGAGGACCTGCAGAGCGCGCAGAATGCCCTGGGTGGTGGAGGAAGGTATGATAATTTAATAAGTCAACTGGGTGGCCCGGAGATTCCTGCCATAGGCTTTGCAGTAGGAATCGATAGGACAATGATGCTTATGAAACAATTAAATTTAAAGTTTAAAAAATTAGCCAGAAGATCCAGAGTTTATTTGATAACTATGAATAAAAATTGTCAGATTTATTCTCTTGATATTCTAAAGTATCTTAGAGAAATGGAAGTGACCTGCGATATTAATTTTAGTAATAAGAACTTGAAAAAAGAGATAAAATGGGCTAGAGATAATAATTATAATTTTATTATTATAATTGGTGAAGATGAAATAAATAGTGGGAGCCTGACTATAAAAGATATTAAAAAGTTCAAGCAATACAAAGTTGACTGGAAAAATCAAAAGGATAAGATTATGGAAATTATAGGAGCAAATTATTATGATTAATTCTGTTTATAAAACCAGAATGAGGACTAATTTATGCGGAGAGATAAATAAAGAATTTGCGGGAAAAGAAGTTACTTTAAGCGGATGGGTCGGCAGGAGAAGAGATCATGGAAAGTTAATTTTTTTGGACCTGCGGGATTTTTCCGGTATTGTCCAATTAGTTCTTAATCCCAATATAAATAAAATTCCTTATACTATAGCCAAAGATGTCCGTAGTGAATATGTTATTAAAATAAGCGGAAAAGTCACCAATAGGTCAAAAGATACAATTAATCCCTCAATTCCGACCGGTGAAGTAGAAATAGTGGTAAAAGATATTAAAATTTTTAGCAAGGCTAAAACTCCTCCTTTTTTGCTTGAAGATAGAAATAAAGTAGAAGAGAATACAAGGTTAAAATACAGATATATTGATTTAAGAACCAGGCAAATGCAGGAAAATATCAGGTTAAGGCATAATGTAACAGAAGCTACCAGAAAGTATTTTAACTCTAAAGGTTTTTTGGAGATAGAGACACCGATAATTGCAAAAAGTACTCCGGAGGGTGCCAGAGATTTTCTGGTGCCTTCAAGAATGAACCCCGGTAAATTTTACGCTCTTCCACAATCACCGCAGCTTTTTAAGCAGATCTTAATGTTTTCCGGATTTGATAGGTGCTATCAGATTGCAAGATGTTTTAGAGATGAAGATTTAAGAGCAGACAGACAGCCAGAATTTACGCAGATAGATATGGAAATGACTTTTGTAGAGGCAGATGATGTGATGGAAATAATGGAGGGTCTATTTTCTCATATCTTTAAAGAGGTATTTAATGAAAAGATAAAGCTGCCTTTTAAGCGGATAAGGTGGAAAGATAGTATGGAGATGTACGGTACAGATAAACCTGATTTGAGATTCGACCTTCCTATAAAAGATATTTCGAGCTTATTTAGAAAAAGCGAAATTAAAATTTTCAAGGATGTATTAAAAAATAATGGCTGTATAAAAAGTATTGTAGTCAGTGACTATTTAGATTTTACCAGAAAAGAGCTTGACCATCTTGTTGAGATGGCAAGGGAATGTGGCTCCGGTGGACTGGTGTGGATTAAAGTTGATGAAAATATGAATTTGCAATCTCCAATATCTAAGTTTTTATCAAATACAGAAAAGGAAGGTTTAATTAAAGCTTTAAGCTTAAAAGAAAAAAATCTGCTGCTTATAGTTGCTGATAAATTTATAACTGCATCCCAGACGCTCAGTATGATAAGGAAACATCTTGCATGCAAATTAAAACTAATAAGAGAAGATGAATTCAATTTCGTATGGGTATATGATTTTCCATTATTTGAATGGGATGAAAATGAAAAAAGAATCACCCCGGTGCATCATCCATTCACCAAACCAGATGAAAATACAGCCGGTTACCTGGACAGCGAACCTTTAAAGGTTAATTCTATGGCTTATGATATAGTGCTGAATGGGGAAGAAATAGGGGGTGGTTCTATCAGGATTAATGATGTGAATTTACAAAAAAAGGTATTTAAAATACTAAAGTTGGATGAAAAAAAAATTAGAGAAAATTTTGGTTTTTTTATCCGGGCGCTGGATTATGGCGCCCCCCCTCATGGTGGTATAGCTATTGGAATGGACAGGCTGATTATGCTACTGGCGAAAGTTGAAAGCATAAGAGAGGTAATAGCTTTTCCAAAAACACAATCTGCAGTATGTATGCTTACTGACTCGCCTTCAAGTGTGACAGATGAACAACTAAAAGAAGTATCTATTAATATAATAGAGGAAGACAGGGAATAATTAATTTTAAATTTTAGAGAATAACTATTTTTTAAATAGTTATATAAAAATGGCTTCATTTGTAATGTTAATTTGAAAAAAGA
>Ga0114921_10000824_pt1 | contig 13455 bp, 14 predicted proteins | sample BentaG_FD_87016 | JGI IMG/M metagenome (GOLD analysis project Ga0114921, IMG submission 87016) | Deep subsurface microbial communities from South Atlantic Ocean to uncover new lineages of life (NeLLi) - Benguela_00093 metaG | ecosystem: Environmental > Aquatic > Marine > Oceanic > Sediment ...
ACTTCTCCTTCCTGAGGGATTAAAACCCTGGAGAGTATCCTCAGGATTGTTGTCTTGCCCGAGCCATTGGGTCCTATTATGCCCAGAATCTCTCCCTCTCTTACCTCAAAAGAGAGACCATCGAGCACCCAACTCTGGTCATACCTAAATCTCAAATCTTTAACTCTAAAAAAAGGGGGCAGAGTCATTTTTTCTCCATTCATTTTTCAACCATATCGAGATTGCTTCACTTCGTTCGCAATCAGACTGTGTCGTAATTAGATTTTTTGTTTGGTAGCCGCAACCTTCAGGTTGCGTTCTCAACGGGGAAATTGCGCAGGCTAAAGCCTGCGGCTACCCAAATCAGGATTGTGACACAGCCTCAATGACATTAATGGAAAAAGATTGTCTTCTTTTTCCTGAGAAGATAGATGAAAAAGGGACCTCCACATATGGCAGTTATCACTCCTACGGGAATTTCTGTGGGCGCCATAAGCGTCCTGGCAAGAGTATCGGCAAGTATAAGATATATACCTCCGAATAGTCCAGCTGCGGGCAAAAGTAGCCTGTGGTCTGAGCCGATAATCATTCTCATAAGATGAGGAATTAATATACCCACGAACCCTATAAGACCACTGACTGAAACAGCAGCACCTGTAATTAGTGAAGCACCGATAAAAGCTATCTTTTTGGTGCGTTCTACATCCAGACCAAGCTGAGTCGCTGATTCCTCTCCTAAGACTAAAAGATTGAGACTGCGAGCATAATAGAGAAGTATGAGAATCCCCACTATCACATATAACGAAACTATCGCCACCATAGGATACTCCTGTGAACTCAAGCTACCCATCAGCCAGAAAATTATTCCCTGCACCTTGTGGGGGCCGGCCATGGAGGTGATGAACATAATAATAGCTGCAAGTATGGCGCCGGTTACCACGCCCACTAAGAGCATTGTTTGAATCGATATTTTCCTGTGTATTTTCGAGATATGGTAAACAAAAAGGATGGTGAGTAGTCCTCCTGCAAAACCAAACAGGGGAATTGAGGGTAGGGTACCAATAGTAATGTTCAAACCAAGCAGAATAGCGATTATTGCTCCCAGGGCAGAACCACTGGAGACTCCCAGGATATAGGGGTCTGCCAAAGGATTTCTCAACAAGGCTTGCAAAACCACACCACTAACAGCAAGCGCTCCCCCTACCATGCAGGCAAGTAGTATTCTGGGAAGTCGCACCTTTAACAGAATTATTGCTTTAGTATTCCACCAGGTTTGACCAGGAGAATTAGAAAATATCTCAAGTAAATCCTTAAGTTTGATGTCTGCTGAGCCTTGAAAAGAGCAAAATATTATGGTAACGATGAGGAGAATTGCTAAAAGAAGTATAGTTATTAGCCACTTTTTTAAACTTAAACCTTTCATCTTTCTTGCTCCAGAAATATTTCCGGATGTATTACCTTAGCTATCTCCATAAGCCCTTCAATAATTCTCGGTCCGGGTCTGGTTAACAGATTAGCTTCAATTACATAGATTCGACTATTACGCACTGCGGAGATATTTGTCCACCTCTTCCACCATCTCTTTTGAGCGAGGCCGGGATCATTTGAAGTCATTGAACAGATGATAATCACCTCAGGATCAGCCAAAAGAATCTCTTCCAGCGTGTATCTGCGGTATGGAGAAGAAGATTGACTGGCTACATTTCTTCCGCCAGCAATTTCAATCAAATCATGGGCAAAGCTCCCCGGACCCACGGATATGAGTGGGTTGACACCTACTTCCAGAAATACACCGGGACGAGAGATTCCAGCAACTTTTCTTTTAATTTCGCGCAGTCTTTCCTTCAAAGTTCCCAAAAGTTCTCCTGCTCTTTCTTTTCGATATGTTAGCTTTGCTAATGCAGAAATGTTCTCAAAAATGTCTTCTATCTTTTTAGGGTCTAAAACGAAAACTGTAATGCCAAAATCTTCCAGTTGCTGGATTAATCGGGGAGTATTGGTTTTCAGAGTGGTCACTACCAGGTCGGGTTCGAGTAATGCAATTGCCTCGATGTTGGGGTTTATGTACCCGCCCACTTTTGGCGTAGTTCTCGCTTGTTCAGGATAGTCACAATAGTCTGTTACTCCCACCATTTCATTATTCAGTCCCAGGGCAAAGAGTATCTCCGTGATGCTGGGGTCGAGAGAGACTATTCTCTGTGGAGGATGGTTGAATCTCACTTCTCTCCCGAGGTCATCTATGACTACGACTCCGTATGGAGAATTCGATTTTAAGGGTGGTGTTTGACTGCTGCAAGAGGATACCAACAAAATGGAAATAATTAAGAAGATAAAATGATGTTTCATAGCCATATTTCTCTTTTTGAATTTTATGGGTAGTGTAGCCCTTTATGGGCGTAATCGTAATATAATTGTAGTGTAGCCCTTTATGGGCGTAATGTTTACGGGCATAAAGCCCTACACTACAAAAACCATTATGAACTAACAAGAGAGAAAATCAAAAGACTGAAGACTTCGGTTAATTCGTTTATTGCGCCGAAGGTATCTCCAGTCATACCTCCGATTTTCCTGGCGATATACCTTGTTAAGATTAGAGTAAATAGAAATATACTCAAAATAAAGAGTGGCAATTGAGTTTTCAAAATCAGAAACGCTACTATTAATGTAAACAGTGTTGCCCCTAACCATTCTCTCAATCTTACCGGTTTACAGAAGAACTTTCCCAGACCTTCACTCTTTGCTCCTTTAGAGAGGGAGCCGGAGATTACCATTGCCCATCTGCTGGATAGAGGCATCAACAGCAAAGCCTTGTATTTAATTACTTCGGGAATTCCCTCAAGAAGAGCAAATTTAAAAAGAATCAGAATAATCAGTGCTATTGCGCCCATTGTGCCGATATGACTATCTTCCATTATCTTCAGTATCTCTTGTCTATCCTTGCCTGCATAGAATCCGTCTACTGTATCGGCGAAACCATCCAGATGGAGCGCGCCGGTGAGAATAACTAAAAGAAGAATAATAGATAGATTAACTACTGAATGATTCAAATGTTTTGAAAGCACGAAGTTAAGCCCCACCAGACAACCACCAATCAAAAGACCAACAAAAGGGAAGTAGAATAGGGACCTGGATAGATAATTGCTGGTAACTTTACCTCTTTTGCCAGAGCTAAAGATAGTTAAAAACTGAATTGCTGCCACCATTGATTTCATAATCCTTCGGAAACTCCTGCATCGGGGAAGGTTGCCATCTGAGTCAATATCTTTATACCTGCATCTACCATATTTATGCCCAGGGCTGCTCCAGTACCTTCACCAAGTCTGAGATCTAAGTCAAGTAGGGGTTTTAGACCTAAAAAGCTCAACATTCGCTTATGGCCAGCTTCTGCTGAACAATGTGAGGGAATCAAGTAACTCTTAACTTTCGGTTCTATCTCTATTGCCAGAAGAGCTGCTGCCCCGGAGATGAATCCGTCGATAACCACGGGAATCCTGTGGGAAGCACCGGCAAGCATAATTCCCACCAGTCCCCCGATTTCAAACCCTCCCACTTTAGATAGAATATCGATCGGGTCATTGGGGTCTGGTCTATTGGTTTCTAATGCCTTCTCAATAACATCTATTTTACGCTTAAGTTTAAAGTCATCTATTCCTGTCCCCCTGCCGGTAATTTCTTCTGCAGATGTCTTGGTTATAGCTGCGATAATTGCACTGGAGGAGGAAGTATTCCCAATTCCCATATCTCCTGTGCCAATAATATCTATGCCTCTCTCCAATTCTTTTTCCACAATTTCGATTCCTTCATTAATTGACCTTATTGCCTCTTCCCGGCTCATCGCCGGTTCTTTTACTATGTTTTTAGTTCCATAATTTATTTTTCTGATTATAAGATTGGGGTGGGGTTTTAAGTCGCAGGCAACTCCCATATCGACTACTACCACTCTCGCACCTATGTGACGAGCGAGAACATTAATTCCTGCTCCTCCCTGTAAAAAGTTGTAAACCATCTGGCTGGTGACTTCCTGAGGAAAGGCACTTACTCCTTCTTTTGCGATTCCATGGTCTCCGGCTAAAGTAAATATCACTTTATTCTTCAAATTGGGACTATCTTCTCTCTTAATTCCCACCACAATTTTTGCCAGCTCTTCCAGTCTTCCTAAACTCCCTCTGGGTTTGGTGAGAAAGTCTAATCTCTTTTGCGTTTTTTCCATCATTTGTTGGTCGATTGGCTCAATCTTTTTAATAACTTTTTGAATTCTTTCCATTTTTACCCCTTTATCTTTCCTCTCCTCTCCCCTTGGGGAAGAAAGAATCCTCTCTTCTTCTCCTCTCCCCTTGGGAGAGAAAGAATCCTCTCTTCTTCTCCTCTCCCCTTGGGGGAGAAAGAATCCTCTCTTCTTCTCCTCTCCCCTTGGGGGAGAGGATTAAGGTGAGGGGGGACATTACCCCTTTATCTTAACGGGAATCCCTGCCTCCAGCAAGTATACTTCGTCTGCCAGCTTAGCAACTATCTGGTTGGTTTGCCCGGCGATATCCCTAAAATTGCGGCCTAATCTATTTTCTGGAACAATTCCCATCCCTACCTCGTTAGAAACTATTAGAGTGGTAAGGTTTCTCTTCTTGAGAGTCCTGAAGAACTCTTTAATTTTCTTCAAAGTTGCTGCTTCTTTTTCTCCGGAAAGGAGAAGATTTGAAATCAAGATAGTTAAACAATCGACTATCACTATACTGGCTTTTCCCAATTTAGCCAAAATTTTTGATATATCTTTTCTTTCTTCTATAGTTTTCCAGGAAGCGGGGCGTCTTTTCTTGTGTCTCTCTATTCTTTTTTTCATCTCTTCATCAAGGGCAAAAGCAGTGGCGACATAAACTACCCCAGATTGTCCAGACGATAACTTCTTGGCCTGGGTAACAGCGAAACTGCTCTTCCCACTGCGTGCTCCACCTAAAATAAGGATTAACTTTCCCATATACATTTCTCCAAAAATTAAAAAACCCAACCTTCACTTGAAAGTTGGGACTGAAGCCTTATGAATTCGGCCAACCCTCCCGCGAAGGCACTATATTGCAAACAGGTTCTCGGACTTGCTTCTGTTAAGAAGCTCACCGTTGCGGGGCAGTGTCCGGTTTTCACGGACTTCCCCTATTTACATAAAAAATCTTTAATTTATTCTACTATGTATGCCCTTCCTCTGTCAAGCACTTTCCTAATTTCGTCTTCCTATATTCTTTTAACTGTGATAGAACATCATAGGGAATTTCCTGATTTCCTATCAGAATTTCCTCATCCAATGTCTCTCCGTGACAATCGGAGCCTCCAGTAATTAGAAGACCAAACGCCTTGGCCCAACTCCGAAATCTCTTTACATCTTCAGAAGAATGCTTAGTATAGTAACCTTCAATTCCATCTAATCCAAAACCTTTGAGTTTTTGAATTATTTCCTTGCTGTTTCCTCCATATATAGGATGGGCGATAACAGAGATTCCTCCAAGCCGGGAGATCAGGTCGAGTGCTTCTTGAGAGGGCAATCTTAACTTAGGAACGTAGGCTGGTTTGCCATAAGCTAAATAGCGGTCGAAAGCTTCCTGGAGATAGTTAACAAATCCTTCTTCTTTTAAAACTTTCGCCACATGCATTCTACCAACAGAACCTTTGCCAGCGAACTCAAATAATTGTTGGGGATCAATCTTAACTCCCAGACGGTCCAGTTTTTCTAAAATCTTGTAGGCTCTCTTGCGGCGTGCTTCCCTGAAATGGCGGAGTTTCTCCTGAAAATTCTCATCTTGCCAATCGATATAGTATCCCAGAATGTGTATCTCTTCATCTCGAGGAGACTCCGGCTCGACGCTCAGTTCCACTCCAGGAACAATTTCTACTCCCAAATTTTTTCCCGCCTTAATAGCCGAGGGGGTAGCATCAGTATTGTCATGGTCAGTAATAGATATGGCAGCCAAACCTGCCTTGCTGGCATGCTTAACAATTTCTTCTGGAGTAAAAGCCCCGTCAGAAAATGTGCTATGTATATGCAAGTCTACGTATAGATTTTTCAAAACATGCTCCCCTCACCCTAACCCTCTCCCCACAGGGGAGAGGAAACTTTCTCTCCCTAACTCTCTCTCGAAAGAAAAGAAATAGGAGATAAATTGGAGCGGGCGATGGGACTCGAATTGAAGCTGGGTCAGAGCGGGCGATGGGACTCGAACCCACGACGTCAACCTTGGGAAGGTTGCATTCTACCACTGAATTACGCCCGCTTCAATTCCCTGGGTGCTCACCATCTCGCACCCGTGCCTTTCCCTCGCTTCGCTCGCTGGTCATTCCTTATTCGTCGCTATCACCACTTTAAGTAACAGAATTTTATTCCAAAAAGACCCTTTTGTCAAGTAAATGGTTAGAACCCTTATCTGCTGAATTTATATTTAAGTATAGTTAAAATGCCTAAAAGAGCATCTTTCCAGTTGATTTTCTTTCCTTCTCTTAATGTTCTGGGAGAATACGATATGGGGATTTCACGAATCTCGTAACCTTTCTTCAGCAACTTAACTGTAACTTCGGCTTCAAATTCAAACCTTTTTGCTTGCAATGTCAAATTTTTTAGAACGTTAGTTTCAAAAGCCTTATAGCAGGTATATGAATCAGTAATCCTGGAACGGTATAATATATTGATTAACCAGGTCAAAAACTTGTTGCCTAAAAGGTAACGCAAGTAAATAAGTTTGTTAAATTGTAGAAATCTGGAACCATAAATAATCTTGGCTTTTCTATCCAGAATTGGTCTCATCAATTTATGGTACTCTTCGGGGTCATATTCTAAATCAGCATCCTGTATGATTGTTACCTCTCCCTCAAGGTAGGGAATCGCTGTCCTTATTGCGCTTCCCTTTCCCTGGTTTCTCGTATGGTAAATTACTCTTATATTTTCATCCCTCAATTTTTCCAATATCTCTCTCGTCCTGTCAGTGGAACCGTCATCAACTATAACAATTTGCTTATCAATATTTACTTTTTTTACTTTGTCGATGATGTTTAGTATCGTACTTTCTTCATTAAAAACTGGCATGATAACTGATAATTTCACAACTTCTCCTCTTTTAATGTCTTCTTCAAAAACTGGAGAGCTTCCTCTTTATTTTTTAATTTTCCTCCCGCCTGGATTTCTGCTACTCTTTTCAATAACTTGCCAATCAAAGGACCTTGAGGAAGATTAAAACTTTTCATAATCTCATCTCCTCGAACAAGAGGTTTAGGCAAGATTCGTTCTTTATGGTAGTAGTACTTGTTTAACATTTTTCTAACAGTCTGTTCATGTTTCCTTACGGACTTTCGACTTATTTCTATGGCAAACTTTTTATCTCGCTCAGGTAGAATCTTTCGATAAGAATAGCGGTCTGCCAGAGAGAGAAGAAGAGTGTCCACTCCTTCTTCAGAAAGGTCTCTAAAAAAGCGATGGATTGCTCTATCGGTCAACCGGGGAGCTTCATTCAAGTTACCGGGACGCATATGGTGCTTAACCGTTTTCTCTACAATTTTGATTGCCTTATTACTGAATTTAAGCCTCTGCATAATTTCCATAACCAGTGAGGCTCCCTTTTCCTCGTGACCAAAAAACCGAACCCTTCCCTCTTCCTTCCTTACTGTTTTTGGCTTACCGATGTCGTGAAAAATTGCTGCCCACTTTAAAAGAGATTTTCTTTCTACTTCACCAAATATTTTCTCATCGAGATGGGCTATTATCTTGTTAGACATCCGGGGAAAGAGCTTGACCAGGTTAGCAAAAATCTCTTCCAAGGATTTGAGAGTCTCCAGGGAATGTCCCCACAGCCCTTCCCGGTGGTAATAATTTCCAGGTTTCTCCTTCATTATTTTTATTTCAGGAATGATTCTGTTCAAAAGTCCTATTCTGTGCAGTCTTTGAAGATATCGATAACTTTGAGGTGCAAAGAGAATCTTGAACAATTCGTCTCTTATTCTCTCTCTGGCTACGCTTTTAATTAAATCGACCTTCTTTTTAATTTCATCCTCTGTTTTTTTCTCTATAGCAAATTCCAAGGTGGCTGCCAGGCGATATCCGCGGAGTAATCTCAAGGAGTCATCGTCAAAAATTTTGCGAGAAGTTCTCCTTACTATTCTCTTTTTCAAATCTCCTATCCCGCCAGAAGGGTCTATAATTAACCTGGACAGGAGTTTCGCCCGTTTTAAGGTTCTGAGGCTTCCTTCTATTTGGTCTAATCTCACAGCCATTGCATCGATGGTGAAATCTCTTAGTAAAAGGTCTTCTTTTATTTCTTTTCCGCGCATTTGAGAGAAGTCTAAATTGAATATCTGTTTATCTTTCTTCTTGGATATTTTCTGTTTTACTACCCGATAAATCCTGTTTTTCTCATCCAGAAGAACAAAACTGCCTCTCACTTCACTGGCGAAATTCCTGGCGAACTTCTCAGCATCTCCTTCAGGAACAAAATCAAAATCCCCGGTCTCCCTTCCCAATAGTAAATCTCTTAGGGAACCACCCACCAGAAATATTTTTCTGTTAGATTTATTTGCAAAATTTAATATCAGTTTCAGCAATTTTTCCATTTCAGTGCATGCGATAGAAGCTCTCTGAAAATTCTGGACTCCTTGCGAATCGCGTAGGGGCGACCCTTGTGGTCGCCCGAACCTCCCTTTCGGGAGGACTCCAAACTCCGATTTTGATAAGGCTCCTATTTCTTTGAGCCTTTCTCTAAATTTTCTTTGATTTCTTTTAAGGTGCGTCGTCTCTCCACAGATGGTCTTACGTGTCGAATAATTCTCATAGTCTCTTCCCTGTCGTAGAGCCTATAGCCACCCTTGGTATAGCTGGCTACTTTTAATAAGCCGATGTCAGTGTAATACCTTACGAGAGAAGTAGCTACTCCTGCCAGATTGGCTATCTCACCAATCTTAAGTAAACCTCTTCCCAGTCTCTGCTTACGGGACAATCTCTCAATCTTCTTCCTTCTATCATTTTCCTTTAGTGCCATCTCTTATCTCTCCTCCTTATTTTATGGTCTCAGTCTCCAGAGTGGGGATTGCTTCAAGCAACTTTTTTGTATAGGGATGACGGGGGTCTTCATATACATTCCTGACAGAACCCCTTTCTACAATTTTTCCCTGGTACATTACCGCTACCCTGTTAGCTAAAAACCGCACGACGTTCAAATCATGAGCGATAAGAAGATAAGATAATTCCAGAGAATCCCTCAAATCAAGCAAAAGATTTAGAATCTGAGCCTGAACAGAAATATCCAAAGAAGATACGGGCTCATCTGCGACAATCAATTCCGGTTGCATAGCCAGTGCCCTGGCAATGCCGATTCTCTGTCTTTGACCTCCACTGAACTGATGGGGATATTCATTTAAAATATTAACTGGCAATCCCACTCGATTTAAAAGTTCCCTTGTTTCCTTTTTTATTTTCTTGGTTTTTACTTTCTCGTCAGTAGCTTCTAATCTATGTTTAACTGCTTCTCCAACAATAGTTCCTATTGTGAGCCTGGGATTAAGACTGGCAAAGGGATCCTGGAAGATTATCTGTATTTTTCGAGCCAGCTCTTTTCTTTTCAGTAAAGAGATATCTTTGCCGTGGAAAAAAATTTTTCCATCTGTGGGCTCAAATAGCCTCACAATCAGCTTTGCTGTGGTCGTCTTGCCACAGCCGGATTCCCCTACTAGGGCAAAGACTTCTCCTTTTTTGATTTCAAAGGAGATGCCATTAACAGCTCGCACGTAATCGACAACTCTCCTGAATACTCCCCGCTCTACAGGGAAATACTTTTTCAGATTATCAACTTTTAACATATGTCCTTCACTCTACCTCATCCCCCTCACCCTAACCCTCTCCCCAAGGGGAGAGGATATATAGAGAAGATCCCCCTCACCCTTACCCTCTCCCCAAAGGGGAGAGGATATATTAGGCGGCACGAATACACCTTACCCAGTGATTTTTGACTATCTCCCTGAGCCTTGGCTCCTCGGGTTTGCAGTCCTCAATAACTTTTGGACATCTGGGATGAAATTTGCACCCTGAAGGTAAATTGCTGGGGTCAGGGACTTGTCCAGGAATAGCTTTAAGTCTTCTCTTCTCACTCTGGGAAGAACTTGGCAGTTCTTCTCTTGAGGGGAGAGACTCCAAAAGCCCTTTAGTGTAAGGATGTAGAGGATTATGAAAAATTTCAGAAGTTGATGCTTCCTCAACTATAATTCCCGCATACATAACTGAGACCCTCTGACAGGTCTGGGCAACTATGCCAAAATCGTGAGTGATCAAGACTACCGAAAGTCCCAGTTTCTTTTGTAGTTCAGTTAGAAGATTTAGTATCTCTTTTTGAATAGTGACATCGAGCGCTGTGGTTGGTTCATCAGCAATTAAAATTTCCGGATTGGAGGAGAGAGCTATGGCAATCATTACTCTCTGTTGCATTCCTCCACTTAGCTGATACGGATAGGACAACATCGTATCTTTTGGCTTGGGTAGCTTAACCAGCTCAAGGAGTTCGATTATCTCTTTTTCCATTTGATGAGTAGACAAGTTCTCTTTCTTGTGAAGAGTGAGAGATTCAGCAATCTGCTTACTTATTTTGAATACGGGATTTAGAGAAGTAAAGGGGTCTTGAAAAATGATAGAGATTCTATCTCCTCTTATCTGGAGTAATTTCTCGTCGGATAATCTCAAGATGTCTTCTCCCTTAAAAAGGATTTCGCCCGAGATAACCCTGCCTTCCTTTTCCGGAATTAATTTCAGTATGGACAGAGCAAGCGTGCTCTTTCCGCAGCCAGATTCACCAACTATACCTAAGACTTCGTTCCTTTTCAGAGTGAGCGAAGTATCTCTCAGTGCCTGGATAACTTTTCCTCCTTTATAAAACTCGACGGAAAGATTTTTGACTTCTAAAATTTTTTCCATTATTACTTTAACGCAGGTTGAAACCTGCTACTCCAACATCATTCTGGGGTCGAGGACATCGCGCAATCCTTCGCCAAGGAGGTTATAAGCCAGAACGGTGATAAGAATTGCCAGGCCGGGGTAGAGAGAAAGCCACCACGCCACAGTAATATAATCTTTGCCTGCAGTTAAAATATTACCCCAACTGGGAGTTGGTGGCTGGACGCCCAGACCAAGAAAGGACAAAGCCGATTCAGTCAAAATTGCTCCGCCAATCCCTAATGTGGCTGTAACCAGAATGGGGGCCATTACATTGGGCAATAGATGAACAAACATCACTCTTATGTTTGACAAACCTAATACCTTGGCTGCCTGAACGAACCCTCTCTCCCTTATTGAAAGACATTCACCTCTGACGAGTCTGGTTAAACCAGGCCATCCTGTCAACCCGATAACTACCATTACAGTCCAGATATTAGGCTCAAGGAAGGCGATTACCATCAAGATTAAAAAGAATGTGGGAAAGCAGAGCATTATGTCTACAAATCTCATAATTACAGCATCGAGCCAGCCTCCAAAGTATCCGGAGAGAAGCCCGAGAATACTTCCGATTATAATGGCAATTCCTATTGCTACAAATCCCACAAGAAGTGAAATTCGAGTCCCGTAGATTACTCTGGAGAGAAGATCCCTTCCCAGATCATCGGTTCCTAAAGGATGTTTAGTAGAAGGTGGTTCTAACCTGTGGAGAATATCCTGATGGTGAGGACTGAAAGGGGCAATGAGAGGAGCAATAACTGCTACCAGTGCTAAGGAGAAAATAATGAGAGCTCCCAACATAGCCAACTTATTCCTTCTAAATCTTTTCCAGAAAATCTTCCACATCTATTTTCCTTCCTATCGATATCTAATGCGGGGGTCGATAAAAGCATAAGTTATATCGGCGATTAGATTGCCCGATAGAGTGAGAAGAGCAGCAATAACTCCCACACCCATAATTACCGGATAGTCTCTGGCCATAATCGCCTGATAACCGAGGCGTCCCATTCCCGGCCAGGCGAAAATGGTTTCAAAAATAAATCCGCCTCCAATTAAAGCGGGAAGTGATAGTCCTAAAAGAGTAACAATGGGAATTAGAGCATTACGTAGGGCATGTCTATATATTACCTTCTTCTCGGACAATCCTTTGGCGCGGGCGGTGCGGATATAATCCTGGCGGAGTACCTCTAGCATAGATGTTCTCGAATATCTGGATAAATATGCCAGTCCGCCAAAAGCAGAAACAAAAACAGGTAAGATTAAATGTTTAATAATGTCCCAAAGCTTTCCCCAAAAAGAAAAATAAGGGAAATTAACGGAATGCATACCTGAAATGGGAAGCCATCCCAGAACAACGCCAAAAAGTACCATTAGAAGCAAGGCGAGCCAGAAAGCAGGCACGGAGAAACCCAAGAAAACAAATACTGTCATCCCCTTGTCGAAAAAAGAATCTTGTCTCACTGCAGAGATAATCCCTATGGGCAGGGCAATAAAAAAGATGAGAAGTAAGGAAAGGACGTTTAATAATAAAGTTGCCGGAAGCCTCTCCAAAATTTTTATAATCACCAGGCGTCCGTCTTTAAAAGACCTTCCAAAATCGAAGCGCACTAGCCGACTTAGCCAGAGCCAATACTGGACGTGGAGCGGTTTATCCAACCCGTATAAGGAGTGGAGACGGGCTTTAGCCTCAGCACTAACCTTGGGGCTGAGTCCAGTCAGCATATCGGCAGGTCCTCCGGGGGAGAGATGAACGACTACAAAAGTAATGATTGTAATTCCCAGGAGGAGCGGAATCATGAACAATAGTCTGCGAACAATGTACTCAAGCATAGTTTCTTCCCTTAAAAAACTTTCGTTAAAATCAGGACGGCCATTATAATAGTGATGAATACTTTTACTGAAATTGCCGCCACTCTTCCCAGAAAAGCACCCAGTCCAGCAGTAATAGCTCTTTTAGAACCCTCTTTCTTGAACAGTTCAAAAAGGAAAGCTCCCACAAATGCACCTACTAATCCGCCCACCAAGGGACCGAGAATAGGCAGGAAAGAACTACCTATAAAAATACCGACAATGCCTCCTAAAAAAGCACCTATCAAACCCAATCTTGAGGCGCCATAATGCTTTGCCCCAAAGATATTGGAAAAGAATTCGAAAATTTCACCCACAACTGCCAATCCCAAGAGGAGAAGTAAGAACCAGACTGTTATTGTTTGAAAACGGGTGATTAATCCGTAAACCAGGGCGTCAGCAACAATAATGAAGGTTCCCGGCAGTCCGAAAAAGGGTGAGATAATCCCTAAAAGGAGAACGGCTATAAAAGCGATTATTCCCACAATTTCCATTTTAACTACCTCCCCAATATGATTTCCCCCTCACCCTAACCCTCTCCCCCAAGGGGAGAGGATACCTGAGGAATTAAGCGGTTCTTTTTTCTATGTAAATTTTACTGCCTTTACTTAAATTCAAACGCTGTGAGGCATCATCTCCATAAAGCGAAATCTCCAAATTATCGAAACTGCCAAATATAGCAATGG
>Ga0114921_10000826_pt1 | contig 13445 bp, 13 predicted proteins | sample BentaG_FD_87016 | JGI IMG/M metagenome (GOLD analysis project Ga0114921, IMG submission 87016) | Deep subsurface microbial communities from South Atlantic Ocean to uncover new lineages of life (NeLLi) - Benguela_00093 metaG | ecosystem: Environmental > Aquatic > Marine > Oceanic > Sediment ...
AGTAAAGGCGAAAGGGAGGGCTACGGTTCTAGAGGCAGCTCTTGAAGCCAATATCTATATTCCTACGCTTTGCTACCATCCAGACTTGGCTTCCTTTGGCGCCTGCCGCCTGTGCATCGTGGAGATTGAGGGGATGGGCGGTTTCCCCCCGGCATGCACCACCCCGGCGACTGAAGGAATGGTAGTCCATACCAATACCTCAAAATTGCAGCAGCTTCGCCGTAACATAATGGAACTCATTTTAAGCGAACATCCATATTCCTGCCTCACTTGTCCCCAAAATCTGGATTGTGAACTACAGAGGGTTGCTCGCTACATTGGACTAGAAAAAATGACTCTCCCTTATACCCGTAAGGAGCTCCCCATTGATAGAGATAACACCTTCTTCGACCGAGACTATAACTTGTGCATCCTCTGTGGTCGCTGCGTCCGCATGTGCCAAGAGATACGTAAGGTGGGAGCCATCTCGTTTACCTACCGGGGGAGCAAAGCTTTGATAGGTACCGCCTTTGATCGCCCACTTCAGGAAGTAAGCTGCGAATTCTGCGGAGCTTGCGTCGATGCCTGCCCTACCGGAGCCCTGACGGAGAGAGCTAGTAAGTGGGAGGGTTTGCCTGACCGCGAGGTACTCACTACTTGCCCCTATTGTGGGGTTGGCTGCCAGCTCAAGCTCCAAGTCAAGGATGAGAAAATAACCGCTTCCATCCCCGCTCCAGATGGTGTGACCAATCATGGTCAAGCATGTGTCAAAGGTCGTTTCGGTATCGCTGAATTTGTCCATCACGCCCAGCGTTTGACTTCCCCCTTAATAAGAAGTGATGGAGAATTGAAACAGGCATCTTGGGATCAGGTGCTAGAGCTAGTAGCTAGGAAATTGAAGAGCCACAAAGGAGAGGAAGTAGGGGTGATCACCTCAGCCAAGTGCACCAACGAGGAGAATTATGTCATGCAAAAATTTGCTCGAGCGGTGCTCGGCAGCAACAACGTTGATCACTGTGCCCGACTGTGTCACGCTCCCACTGTGACCGGCCTCGTCCAGAGCTTTGGCAGCGGAGCTATGACTAATTCCCTCAACGAAATTTGCCATGCCGCTTGCATTTTTGCTATCGGCACTAACACTACGGAAAACCATCCTGTGATCGGGCTTGAGGTGAAAAGAGCGGTAGATAACGGGGCAAAGCTCATCGTAGCTAACCCCCTCGAAATTGAGCTTTGCCGCTTTGCTAGCCTCTGGCTACAGCACAACCCCGGCACAGATGTTGCCTTGCTTATGGGTATGATGCGGGTTATAGTAGACGAGGGATTGTTCGACTCAACCTTTATCAGGGAGAGATGCGAAAACTTCGATGCTTTTAGGGAATCGTTAAAAAACTTTGACCTTGATTTCGTCGAGCATGTCACTAAAGTGCCACGGGACAACATAGCACAAGCTGCTCGCATGTATGCCACCAATCATCCTGCCACCATCCTTTATGCCATGGGTATCACCCAGCATTCCCATGGCACCGACAATGTGGTGGCTACTGCCAACCTGGCAATGCTCACCGGGAATGTGGGCAGGCCTTCAACTGGAGTCAATCCACTCAGGGGTCAGAACAATGTGCAAGGTGCTTGCGATATGGGTGGCCTGCCCAATGTCTATCCCGGCTACCAAGCAGTAGCCGATCCAGCTATTAGAGAGAAGTTTGAGATTGCCTGGGGGTGCCCACTACCCTCATTCCCAGGGCTAACCTTGGTTGAGATGCTTGAAGCCGCCTACCGGAAAGAGATAAAGGCGCTATACCTCATTGGTGAGAACCCGGCATTAAGCGATCCTGATGTTGGGCATGTCCGGGAGACGCTAGCTAAACTTGAGTTTCTTGTGGTTCAGGACATTTTCCTTTCCGAAACAGCAAAGTTTGCCCATGTTGTCTTGCCTGCAGTGAGCTTTGCTGAGAAGGATGGCACCTTCACTAATACTGAGCGGCGAGTGCAGCGGGTAAGGAAGGCTATTGAGCCAATTGGCAATTCTAAGCCTGATTGGTGGATCATTTGCCAGGTAGCCAAGAGATTAGGGGCTAAAGGGTTTGACTATAGCGCCCCAGTTGACATAATGGAGGAAATTCGCGACGTCACCTCTAGCTATGCTGGCATAAGTTACCAGAGGTTAGAGAACGGTGGGCTTCAATGGCCTTGCCCGACCGATGACCATCCAGGTACGCCGATACTCCATGTGAATACTTTTGTTAGGGGGAAAGGCAGATTTATCCCGCTAAAATATGTTCCCCCAGGAGAGTCGCCGGACGAAGACTATCCTTTGATTCTCACCACAGGGCGCAGCTTATATCACTTTCATACCGGGACAATGACTCGTAAGGTAGCCGGACTTAATATTATAGAACCTGAAGGTACTGTGGAAATCAGCCCCGAGGATGCTTCACAACTTGGCATAGCTCAGGGTGATAAAGTTAGAGTCAGTTCTCGGCGCGGTGAAATCCTCGCTAAAGCCAAGATAACTGAGGCATCGCCCCCTGGAGTGGTGTTTATGACCTTCCATTTCGTTGAAAGCCCTGCCAATATCCTCACCAACCCCCAACTAGACCCGATATCCAAAATTCCTGAACTCAAAGTCGCAGCAGTTAGAGTGGAGAAACTATGAGCACTTGGCAAGAAATGTTAGCTACGAGCGAAGCAATCTCCTTGGACTGCTCTAACTATTGCTCTCATTATAAAGCTTTGTCGGTGCTTTAACTATTATTTTAGTTCCCTTTCCTATTTGAGAAGTGATTTCAATTTCCCCACCTACCAGTTGAACTCGTTCTGCCATACCAGTAAGCCCTAGTTTGCCTTGACCAGCAAAATCACTTAGCTCTTTGGGAAGCTCAAAGCCCTTGCCGTTATCACTAATGGTTACCTTAACTTCATCTTCCTGATACTCCACCGTAATGTTAGCTTCAGATGCTTCAGAGTGTCTGTGAATATTATTTAGGGCTTCCTGAGCGATACGGAACAAGACTAGCTGCGTTTCTGGAGGTAGTGCTGGAATGATATCTGTTTTCACTCGAACTTGGATGCCAGCAAGATTAGTTAGTTCCTGAGCTAGCCATTTCACAGCTGGCACCAAACCTAAGTCATCCAGAATGCGGGGCCTCAAAGCTTGAGCATAGCGCCTAATGCTCTGATAGGCTTGCTGTGACAGTTCATATAAATTTTCAAAGTCATCTCTTAGCTCCTGAGGTAAATAGTTACTGGCTTTAGAGGCAAGGTTATCTACGCCATGTGCTAAAAGCAATATTTGCTGAGAGGTATCATCATGGAGTTCGCAGGCAAGGCGCTTGCGCTCCTCTTCCTGAGCTTTGAGACATTGTCTAAGGTAGAATTGCAGATTATCCCGTAATTTTCTCTCCTCGGTTATATCACGAGCCATATTCTGAAAGGCTTGAGGCTTGCCGTCGCTAACTATAAGCCGCGTAGCTAAGTGTATGATTGCTTTAGAGCCATCTTTCCTATTTAATTGCTGCTCATAGCGCTGTTCCATAGCCTCGCCTTGGAGTAATCTAGGTTTTATTTGTCTAGCCAAAGCTAGTGCCTCTGGGGTAAGGAACCGGGAGACATTCTTGCCGATCAATTCTGGAACGGGATAGCCAGTCAGTTTTTCACAAGCTTTGTTAGCCAGAGTAATGTTGCCCTCCATATCGTGAATCCAAATAGCATCAGTGGCGTTACTGAATAACTCTTCGTAGTCTCGCCGTGATGATTCTACATCCTCCACGGCTTTTTCTAGCATGTCCTGTCGCTGCTTAGATTCACGGTGGGTTTGTATGAGCATGATAGCCAAAGCACCGACCACGAGAGTGACCAGACTTTCTAGCAGAGCATCTCTGAAATGGGGGGAAACGAGGAAGGAGCGAAGTAGCATTGCCACACCGCTTGATAGCCATAGTGCCCCTCCGCCGATTACCCCCAGTGCCCAGCCGGAATACAACACCAACAGCAGATAAAGAAGCCGCTCCACGGCATGTCGGTCAAGGCCGAGGGCTACAGGAAGTGAGACGTGGCACAGCACAGGTGTTTCAGATAGAAGCTCGGTATAATGAGATAGAGTTAAGGCGACAAAGAGGATAATTATGATCCAGGGGTGTGGGCTTCTTAGTCTTAGACCTTGTCTGTGGTATCTTCCAGGGTAACTAATCCCCATCTTAACCCTCTCACTATTGCCTCGCTGCGTGAGGCAACGTTCAATTTGTTGAAGATATTGGTCAGGTGAGCTTTAATGGTGCGCTGGCTGAGAAACAAATTGTCAGCTATCTCTTTATTGCTCATCCCCAGGGCGACCAAACTAAGTATCTGCGATTCTCGCTGGCTCAGCAGTTCTGAGTGTTTGTGCTCCTCAACCGGCACCATCATGGCTCGCTTTAGTAATCTGGCGACGACTTTGGGATGGAGCACCGACTCTCCTGCTCGTATAGCCCGAACAGCCCCGACCAAATCACACCCCCTGGCGCTTTTCAAGAGATAGCCGGCCGCTCCGGCATCAAGCAGTCCCAATGCATACTCCTCGTCATCATAAGCAGTGAGAATCAGAATAGCTACGTTGGGGGCAATCTCTTTGATCTTTCTGGTGGCCTCAATTCCGCTGAGTTTCGGCATGACAATATCCATTACCACCACATCGGGTTTTAGCTCTGAGGCGAGTTTAACTGCTTCCTCACCATCACCGGCTTCAGCCATAACCTCCATGTCGTCTTCACCATCTAATGCTCGATGCAGAGCCTCACGCAACAAGGGGTGGTCATCGGCGATCAAGACCCTTAATTTATCTCTTGCGCTCAATTTCCCAAACTGCTGAAGCAATTATAAAGCATGCCTGCCCCTTAGGGCAAGGCAGTTAGCCCTTTGGACTGGACCAAAGGGCTATTGCAAATTACAACCTATGGACGATGGCAGGCAGTCAAACTATTGCTAGACTTGCTACAGAACAAAAGAAAGGGAGCGATAAGAATGGCTAAAGTAATTGAAGTAACCGAAGAAGAGGTTAGTGGAGAGGCTGGGAAAGGCATGATTTCCATGATGGAGAAGAAGCGTGTGTTTCCTCCCTTAAAGGAACTGAGTGAACAAGCCTATATAAAAAGCATGGAGGAGTATCAAGAGATTTATCGGGAGTCCATTGAGAATCCGGAGAAATTCTGGGGAGAGCTAGCGGAGCAGATCGACTGGTATAAGAGATGGGATAAGGTATTGGTGGAAGACTTTGCCAATGCTAAGCATCAGTGGTTCGTGGGTGGCAAGCTCAACGTTTGCTATAACTGCATTGACCGCCATCTGAAGACCTGGCGCAAGAACAAGGCGGCTCTCATTTGGGAAGGGGAGATGGAGGGGGAGAGCAGGACTTATACCTATGAAGAACTTTATTACGAGGTCTGTAAGTTTGCCAATGTGCTCAAGAAGTTTGGTGTTGAGAAAGGCGACCGTGTTTCCATCTACCTTCCTATGATCCCGGAGTTGCCCATTGCCATGCTTGCCTGTGCCAGGATAGGAGCCATCCACAACGTGGTCTTTGGCGGATTCAGTGCTGATTCGCTTAGAGGCAGGATGCTAGATTGTGCATCTAAGCTTCTCATTTGCTGTGATGGCTATTATCGTAATGGCAGGGTGATAAACAGCAAGGCCAACGCTGATGCTGCTATGGCGGAGTGCCCTAATGCAGGACACGCGATCGTGGTAAGAAGGGTTGGCAATGAGGTTAATATGAAGGAAGGGCTTGACCACTGGTGGCATGAGGAGATACTGGCTGAAGATATTAAGCCAGAATGCCAGCCTGAGGTTATGGATGCCGAGGACCCACTATTTATCCTCTACACCAGCGGCAGCACCGGCAAGCCAAAAGGTGTGCTACATACACAGGCTGGTTACCTTCTTTTCTGTCTCCAGACCTTCAAATGGGTCTTTGATTACAAGGAAGAGGATACTTTTTGGTGCACTGCAGATATAGGCTGGGTGACTGGACATAGCTATATCGTTTACGGGCCTTTGGCCTTCGGTGCTACGAGCTTACTTTATGAGGGAGTGCCCAGTTTCCCTCATCCAGACAGGTTCTGGGAGGTCATAGAGAAATACAAGGTGGACGTCTTCTATACTGCTCCTACTGCTCTACGGGCGCTGATGCGGGAAGGTGATGAGTGGCCTAATAAGCGAGATTTATCTTCACTGCGCATTTTGGGCACTGTAGGTGAGCCTATAAACCCAGAAGCCTGGATGTGGTATTACGATGTAATAGGTAAAGGGCGCTGTCCTATCGTAGATACGTGGTGGCAGACGGAAACTGGTGGCATTTTGATTACTCCTCTGCCCGGCGCTATACCGCTCAAGCCTGGTTCAGCTACAGTGCCCTTCCCCGGTGTTGATCCAGATATCTTAAGGGAAGACGGCACTCCCGCTGACGTCAATGAAGGGGGTTATCTAGTTATCAAGAGGCCCTGGCCAGGGCTGATGCGCGGCGTCTATGGAGAGGCTGAGAGGTTCAAGGAGACTTACTTTACTCAATTCCCTGGAGTATATAGCACAGGCGATAGTGCTGGAAGGGACGAGGATGGCTATTACTGGCTGATGGGTCGAATAGACGATGTTATCAATGTCTCTGGACACCGCATTGGCACTGCTGAAGTAGAGAGCGCCCTGGTATCCCATAAGAAGGTTGCTGAGGCAGCAGTAGTTGGTATGCCGCATGAGATTAAGGGACAAGGCATATATGCCTATGTAACTCCTAAGGCTGGGGTGGAAACGACTGATGAGCTCAAGAAAGAACTTGTAGCTCATGTGCGAAAGGAGATTGGGCCCATAGCTACACCAGACAAAATTCAATTTGCTGAGGGTTTGCCTAAGACCAGAAGCGGCAAGATTATGAGGAGGATACTAGTAAAAATCGCTTCCGGCGATGGACGCAATCTAGGGGATACCTCCACTTTAGCTGACCCCAGTGTAGTAGACGATCTGGTGAAAGGAATGGTGTAGTGTTCCAACCTTTGAAGATGGATGAGAAAAATGGTGCCAACTAACTGGAACTAGTAATAAAGCCAGGAGGTGAATTTCAATGAAGACGTGGACGATAGCTGAGATGCTGCTTGGAGTGCTAGCAATTGGGGTGTTTGGAATGGTTACCTTTGCCGCGTCGCCAACATGGGAAATCATCTTGGGCATTCTAATTGCAGCCATTGGGGTTGTTGGAGTTGCTGGGCCACTCCTACTAAAAAATAGAAATAAGGATTGGCACTGCTGAAGTATAGAGCGCCCTAGCATCCTATGGGAAGGTTGGCTAGGCAGCAGTGGTTGGTATGCCTGTGCAATTGCTGGGGCTGGAGCGGAAATGGCTGACGGGCTTAGGAAAGAAGCTGCAGTTCAGGTGCGAGAGGAGACCGATCCGTTGCCAGTCCAGGCAAAATCCAATTCTCCGATGCTCTGCCCAAGACAAGGAGTGGCAAAACTGTGAGAAGCACGATGGAATCTGTACTGACGGGAAAGGAACTTGGAGATGTATCGACAATAGAGGAAGAGGCTTCCGTAGATGAGATAAGGGAAGCAGTGCAAAAAATAAAAGGGTGGAACAAAAAGGCAGAGGGATAAAAATGACTAAAGTGGTTGAAGTAACCAGAGGGAAGGTTAGTGGAGAAGTGGTATCGGGGAGGGAGGAGCTACTCGCCGTTCTAAAAAGAGCTGCCAATGAGCCGGAATTCTTAGCCCGATTAGCCCAAAATCCTCACGAGGTTCTCAGAGAGTATTACACTTTGACTGCCGAGGAGAGAACTGCCCTAGCTAGTGGTGATATCAGGAAAATAGAGGCCTGGGTCGGCAAGCTGGATAAAGAGCTAGCTACTTGGCTGTGGTGCCGGCTGTCTCAGGAGAAATGGTAGTCGAAAGAACTTAAGAAAAATGGAAAGGAAGGAATAAACAATGATGTCCAAAATTGTGCGTACCATGTCCAGCTTTTTAATTCTGCCTGTCCTTATCTTTGGTTTATATATCATCATGCACGGACACTTGACTCCCGGAGGTGGATTTCAGGGAGGTGCTGTACTTGCATCAGGTGTAGCTTTGCTCATTGTCGCCTTTGGCTCCCACTCCGTTCATAAAAGTCTGAGGGAATGCTATTTTCCTATTTTGATGAGCATTGGATTGCTGATATTCATAAGCTTAGCATTCGGAGGCATGTTCCGCTCGACTTTCTTCCATAATTTCCTTGTTGGTTCCCCCATTTTCGGTCATATCCCTCTCCCTGGCCCTAACCCTGGGGAAATGTCGGGCGGGGCAATCCCCCTCATGGACATAGGTGTAGGCTTAAGTGTCGCCGGTGGCTTGTCTGCTATCCTGCTGGTCATGGCAAGGAGGGCTAAAAATGATTAGAGCCATTGAAGTAACCGAAGAAAAGGTTAGTGAAGAGCTATCGTCGCGGGATAAGCTACTCGCTGTTCCAAGAAAAGCCGCTGAAGTTGTCGCCACCAGGCGCTGGCTTGGAAGATTTAGTACCGCTGAAGCTCAACCTCAAAAAGTGTGCACTCCAGATGTGCAAACCACCGTCGTGTTATCCGTGCTGGCTAAAGCCAGGCATGACACCACTTTCTTGGCCCAATTGTCTGAGAATCCAGATGAAGCTCTCGAGGGCTATGATTTGACCCATGAGGCAAAAGCTACCCTAGCTAGTAGAGTTGTTCATTGGCTGGACTTATTCGGGGACAAGCTCCCTGGGCTTCGGCACCACTGAGGGATGTAAATTAAATGAAGGAGAAAGAGATGATTGCTCGTCAAGAAGCTGCGGTTGATAGGGTGGCAAAAGCAGCCAGTACTGATGTCCACTCGCCACCTGAAGTGGCGCAGAAGGCAGAGGCTCTGGGGGTAACCAAGGCAACACGCGATACTTTAAGCACGATACTTCTGGGCATTTTGGCTGGAGCTTTCATTGGTTTGGGGGCAATGTTTTGCACCTTGGTCACTACAGATGCAGGTCTTGGCTTTGGGCTCGCTAAACTGTTGGGAGGATTAGCTTTCTGCCTAGGCCTGATCCTTGTAGTTATAGCTGGAGCCGAGCTTTTTACTGGGAATTGCCTATTGGTAATGTCCTGGATGAGTGGTCGGATTGGTTTTGCCCAGCTTTTTCGAAACTGGGGGCTAGTCTATTTTGCCAACCTTATCGGCGGTTTAAGTTTAGTGGGATTGATGTTATACACTCACCAGTGGGCGTTTAACAGCTACGGAGTAGGAGCCAATGCCCTGCTTATTGCCAATTCCAAGGTAAACCTTAGCTTTGGTTCGGCTCTGGCTCGTGGCATCCTGTGTAACGTTCTCGTCTGTCTAGCTATTTGGTTATGCTTCAGCGCTCGCACTACCACAGGTAAAATACTTTCCATTCTCTTCCCTATCACAGCTTTTGTCGCTGCTGGCTTTGAGCACAGTATTGCCAATATGTACTTTATTCCCATGGGAATATTGATGACAGGCCAGCCAGCTGTCCTCGAGACAGCGGGGATAGCAGCCGGCAGCGTAGCTAACCTTACCGTGGCAGGCTTCATCGGTAACCTGGTTCCAGTAACCATAGGTAACATTATCGGCGGCATTCTCGTAGGTGCTGTGTACTGGCTAGCTTACTTACGCCGTGAAAGGATAATCGAGTTAGCTGCTGCAAGACCTTGGGTGGGAGCAATCATCCCTAATCTTCGCCACGCCAAGCCAGTAGGGTCAGTTCCTGATCAGCTATCAGAACAAATTCGGACTCAGATAGATGAACTAATTCAGGCCAAGTTAAAAGAGTCAGTTGCCCTTGATAGGGGCGGCAGAGCACTGTTAGCCGTATTAGTCAAGGCTAGGGCCGATAGCGATTTCTTGGCAAGATTGGCTGAAAACCCCGACCAAGCGCTTAAAGATTGCGACTTGCCTTTTGAGGAAAAGGCAGCTCTATCAAACGGAGACATCCAGTGGATAGAGTCTAAGATTGGTACCTTAGACGAACCACTGCGAACTTGGCTCATTACCAGGATTATCTCAGAAAAGGTGGTAGGAAAGGATTTTGGCAAAACTAATACAGGAAAACATTCTAAATCTAAAGGAGGTTCAGGCCATGCCATGGGTTAAGGATATGAAGGTTACGCCTATAGTCAGCATCCTTGAGCGACAACGCAACATTCGAGCCCCGGTATTTGACCTAGTTAGTCCATCAAATGAAGGAGAAGGAGAGGAAAGAAAATGAAAATAGGCGATACGGTCAAAATTAAGGAATGCGCTTTGGTACCAGAGCTGGTGGGCGAAGATGCTGAGATAGTAGACATGCAAATCCAAGAGTATGAAAAATGTCGCCTACATCCCATATGGGCCAAGATCGCCTCTGGCGAATGTAGAGGCAAGATTTGTGGCTTCCGAGAGGGTGAGGTCGAGTTACTACCTAAAGGGGATGAGGCGCAAAACGCGAGCAATAAGGAGGAGAGAAAGACAATGAAGACGAAAATAATTGAACAGGTGGAAGAGATTCTTACAGATGTTGCAACTGTCGAAGAGGTTGTTGAGATAGAGAGGGTCACCGAGGAAGCAAAAGGAAAGATCCTGGTGGAACTGGGCCTGGACTTCTGGGTGGGGAAGACGCCCTGCTGGGAAATGTCCCGTTGCCCCGAGGCGGTGCGGCGTGAGTGCCCTGCGTTTAAATATCAGTCTCTGCCCTGCTGGGAGATTAAGGGGACCTACTGCAAGCTCGACGACCATGGGGCTACTGGCATAGATACCAGCATTTGCCAAATATGCCAAGTTTACAAGAGATATGGCCACGGCGAGCCGAGACGGATAAAACTCTTTAGCAAGGGCATTGATACCTCCCTCAGATCGCTGGCGAAGGGAGGCGGCTCAGAACATGCAGAGCTTAGAGAGACTTAGAGGCTTCAATAATGGTAGGAAGGGAGGAAAAGGCAATGAAGACGAAAATAATTGAACAGGTGGAAGAAATGATAGAGATGCTACCTCCACAGGTCAGAAGTTTTATAAACGGGGCAGACAAAGATTATGAGGGTTTCTGGGAGAATGCTGCCCTCAGCGCCACAAATGATATCTACTGGTTCAAGAAGTGGGATAAAGTCTTTGAATGGAATTATCCTACTTTCAAGTGGTATGTAGGTGGCATTACTAATATAAGCTACAACTGTGTGGACTATAAGGTGGAGCAAGGGAAGGGCAGTAAGGCAGCTTTTATTTTCGAGTCTGGTGATACCGGGCAGGTAAGGACCATCACATATGCTCAGCTCCTTGATTTGGTAAAGAGGTATGCCTCTGCCTTAAGAGGTATTGGGGTGCAGAAGGGTGACCGGGTAGCTATTTATATGCCCATGGGCATCGAGGCAGCAGCAGCTGTGCTTGCTTGTGCCAGGATAGGTGCTATTCACATGGTAGTATTTGCCGGTTTCTCCTCTGGAGCAATAGCAGATAGGCTTGACATATCAGGCGCCGAATATATCATTACTCAAGATAGGGGATCAAGACGAGGTAAGCCAACACCATTGAAAGAAATGGTAGATGGGGCAATAGAGTTACTTCCATCCAGGGAACAGATCAAAACAGTAGTGGTTCTCAGGCCGAGCAAGAACGAAGTTAGTATGAAGGAAGGTAGAGATATCTCTTGGGATGAATTTTTGACTAAAGGGGAAGGAATTAGCTCCGATTTAGTTCGTGTGGAATCAAATGAGCCGTTGTTTTTGATGCCTACTTCGGGGACTACTGCAAAGCCGAAAGTGACCGTGCAGAATCACGGAGGATATCAGGTATATGTTTACTCCATGGCTAGATGGATATATGGTTTGAGGGCTGATGACATTTGGTTTTGCACCTCAGACATTGGCTGGATAGTAGGTCATAGCTATAATATCTATGCCCCTCTCCTTTTTGGGTGCACTTCAATTTTGTATGAGGGGACTCCTGATTACCCCCGACCAGATATGTGGTGGGAGCTTATTGAGAGAAATAAGGTGACAGGCGCATGGCTCTCTCCCACTGGTGTAAGAGGATTAATGGGGCTAGGCATAGATGAGGCGAGAAAGCATGACCTAAGTTCGGTTGAGAGGATCGTTTGTGCTGGAGAAGTGCTAAACCCTGCAGCGTGGGAGTGGCTACAGAAGGAGGTTTTTGAAGACAGGATACCCGTCATAGATCATATGTGGGAGACTGAAACTTCGGGGCCCATAGTAGGAAACCCTTATGGTTTAGGCATGGCTCCAATAAAACCTGGCTCCGCTGCTTTCCCGGTACCAGGGATAATAGCAGATGTCGTTGATGACAAGGACGGTCACTCTGGTTCTAATGGAGAGAAAGGTGTTCTCGTGATCAAGAAGCCGTTTCCTGGTTTAACTCCAATGCTTTGGGGGGATCCTGAGAGATACAGGAAAGAGTATTGGGAGGCGAAACCAGGCACAGAAGGAAGTTATTATGCTGGAGACTCTGCCTATAAGGATGAGGATGGCTATATCTGGTTCACTGGAAGGGCTGACGAGGTAATAAAAATTGCTGCTCATAGAATAGGAACTATAGAGATTGAGAATGTCTTAGTTTCCCATCCAGCAGTAGTCGAGGCAGGTGTAGCAGGAGTTCCTGATGAACTCAGAGGCGAGGTGGTCAGCGCATTTGTTGTATTGGCAAAGGGTTATAGCCCTAGTGAAGAGCTAAAGAAGGAGCTTATAGGGCATATAAGGAGAATCATGGGGGCTATTGTGGTAGTAAAGGATATTGAGTTCGTTGATATGTTGCCCAAGACGAGAAGTGGCAAGATTATGAGAAGAGTGATGAAATCCTTGCTGACGGGAAAGGAACTTGGAGATCTATCTACAATAGAGGAAGAGGCTTCCGTAGATGAAATAAAGGAAGCAGTGCAGAAAGTAAAGGGTGGAACAAGAATAACCGATTGCGTATAATGTTCCCAGGCTTTGCTAATTGCGAAGCATTTGGGTAAACAAAGTGAGCCGCAAACACCGTGTTATATGCCGTTTGGACGATTTTACTTTGCTTTGTATCTATCTTTTTGATTAAACAACGTTAAATCCTTGTAACCTTTTCTAATTCTTGCTCTGTGCTTGGCATCTTTAGGAATAAAGTATGTATCCCCTTTTGTAAAAGTGCATTTCCTGCCGCCTATGGTTAGTTCGATTTCACCATCCAGGATGACTCCCCATTGTGCTTCGTGAGAATGTTCAGGAACTTCTACATCATTTTCAAAACTCATAAAAACAAACTGTTGATTTTCACCCTGAAAAGGATATGAATGTAACCCTTCGATAGGAATATCTGCTTCTGGTAGATTTGTAATTATCTCTGGAAAGAAATTTTCTTTTGGCAAAATTCAAATCCTCCTTTCTTTAGTCCAAATGGCATATAACGTTCCAAGGTTAAAAGAAGTTGCCCGATAGGGCAATTTTGGCGAAGAGGAACGAAGCCTTTTAGCCAATGTTAGC
>Ga0114921_10000827_pt1 | contig 13419 bp, 12 predicted proteins | sample BentaG_FD_87016 | JGI IMG/M metagenome (GOLD analysis project Ga0114921, IMG submission 87016) | Deep subsurface microbial communities from South Atlantic Ocean to uncover new lineages of life (NeLLi) - Benguela_00093 metaG | ecosystem: Environmental > Aquatic > Marine > Oceanic > Sediment ...
AATAGCACCTCAGTTCTTATAAGGTTATCGGAGTAGGGCTCTAGAGATCACTATACGTTGAATTTGCGAAGTCCCTTCATATATCTCGGTCAGCTTGGCGTCACGAAAGTAACGCTGCATGGGGGAGTCCATCATATATCCATAGCCACCGAATATCTGAATGCCCTGTGTTGCTGCTTTCATGGCTAACTCAGTGGCATACAGCTTGGCCATAGCGGCATGCTTGGAGAAGGGAGCACCATTATCAGCCAAATAGGCAGCTTTATAGGTGAGCAACCTCGCCGCCTCAAGCTGGGTGGCCATATCCGCCACCATCCAAGCAATAGCTTGATTCTGACTGATTGGAGCGCCGAACTGTATCCGCTGTTTAGAATAGTCAATTGCCCTATCTAGAATCGCTTGGGTGATGCCTACCGTTTGTGCTGCGACGCCTATTCGCCCGTGGTCAAGGGTAGCCAGACCTATCCTCATGCCCTGCCCCTCTTCACCAAGGCGATTTTCCACCGGCACAGGGCAGTTTTTAAAGATAAGCTCGGCAGTGGTTGAAGCACGCATACCCAGCTTGTTGTATTTCTTGCCTTTACTGAACCCAGGAGCGCCTTTTTCCACGATAAAAGCCGTCATGCCGCGTTTGTCCAGGGCTGGAATATTAGCAAACACGACAGTGGTATCACAGACATCCCCGTTGGTTATAAACACCTTAGTCCCATTAAGAATGTATGAATCACCGTCCCTCACTGCGGTCGTTTCTATAGCAGTTATATCACTGCCAGCTTTAGCTTCGGTTATGGCGAAGCTGCCGACCTTCTCTCCCTTGGCCAAAGGTGGCAAAAACCTTTCCTTCTGCTCCTCGGTTCCATAGTGATAGATTGCGCCAGAACACAATATTAAATGAGTGTCCAGGATGCCACAGGTAGAAGCACAAGCCCGGGCAATTTCTTCCATAGCGATAACCAGGGAGACTTTGTCCCCACCACTACCCCCATACTCGCTGGGGAGCCCCATACCGGTTAGCCCCAACTCAGCCATCATTTTAAAATTATCCATGGCAAACTCTTGCCTTTGGTCTAATTCATCCGCCACTGGAGCCAGCTTTTTGGTGGCAAAATCCCGTATTGTCATTTGCAACATTTCTTGCTCTTCAGAAAGTGTAAAATCCATAATTTCCCTCCATTAAATATTTTATGCCCCTGGCCACTAATTTTAATCAGAATAGGGTGCAGGTATTGATTGGGTAGCTTGTTGGCAGAGCCCTGCCTTCCCTGAAAGAACTATTCTACCTTAATTATGGTAGCATCAGCTTGGGCAAGACCACCACAGAGAGTGCCCAAAGCATATCCGCCCCCCCTCCCCCTTAATTCATACATGAGGTTCATGATTATCCTTGCCCCACTTGCGGTGTTGGGATGCCCGATGGCTATAGCACTGCCATTGATATTTGTCTTATCCCTTATTTTTTTGAGCTCCTGCTTATCATCCATGGCTAGCATCTTGGTGCAAACTAGTGGCACAGCGGCAAAAGCCTCATTTATCTCCATGACCGCAATATCATCTAGTGTCAGGTTCGACTTCTTTAAAACCTTCTGAATGGCATACGCTGGTCCTTCTGGCATGCGGTTGGGATTAATGGCAATCGATACCTGGGAAACTACTGTAGCTAGACATTCAAGACCAAGCTCCTCAGCCTTTCTGCGTGTTATTAACAAAATTGCTGTGGCTCCGTCATTCATACCGGGAGCATTGCCAGCGGTAATTGCCTTGGTATTATATATTGTCTTTAACTTAGAAAGCTTTTCCATACTGGTATCGGGGCGATACTGCTCATCTATGTCCAATATTTTAGGCTCTCCTTTCTTTTGTGGTATGGTAAGGGTCATCATCTCGTCTTTGAACTTCCCCGCATTCCAAGCATTGCCATAGTTCACATGACTTCTCAGTGCCCACTCGTCTTGCTCAGTCCTCCCTATTCCATATTCAGCGGCTACATTGTCGGTATCAACAGATACTGGATTAAAGTCCTTGTAGCCAGGCGCGAATAGGGGGTCCTCCATCTTGACATCACCCAGCCTATAACCATCAAATCTGAGTCCCCTCACCACAACCGGTTCGGTGCTGAAAGAAGTGGCACCACCGGCGATGGCGACATCTATTTCCCCCAGCCTTATAGACATAGCCGCCAGCTTAACCGCATGCATCGCTGACACACATGCCATATCGAAGGATATAGACGTTGTCTCAGCAGGAAGACCTGCCTTAAGGAGCGACTGCCTGGCGGCGACCGGGGTGTAGGGGTCCTTGCATGGGGAGGTATCCCCTACCCCCCAAAAAACCTCATCTACTACATCAGAACCGAGGTTGACCCTCTTGAGCACTTCTCTCATTGGAATGGCTCCTAGGTCGTAGTAATCAATGTCCTTGAGTGACCCGCCATACCTGCCAAATGGAGTCCTGGCAGCGCTTACTATTACTATATCAACCATTATATCCTCCTCAATTGCTGCCTTTAGTCAATCAAAATCAAAAGGTAATTAATGAAGTCGCCAAAATAATGACTTCTCCCCAAATTGGGGGTTACTGCCTTATCGCTTGCCATATTTGTCACTAAAGGTTATCTCATTAAGAGCTTTCCTGCTTCTCCATGCAGGGGCCTCAGCCGGATAGCCCACAGTGACCACAGATAAAAGCCGTTCCCCTTTGGGCACCCCCAGAATGTCCTTCGCCTTTTCCTCATAGATGCTTCCATAGGAGCCTATCCAGCAGGCGCCGAGGCCAAGGGCATGGGCGGCAAGGAGCATATTCTGGGTTGCAGCCGCTCCATCCTCCACCGGATGGCTCGATACATTTGGATTAATGGTTACAGCGATGGTAAGGGGTGTATTGGCAATAAACCTTCCGTATATAAAACACTCAGCTAATTTCTTCTTGACCTCGCTATCTCTTACCAGTATGAACTTCCATGGCTGGCTATTATCCGCCGATGGAGCCCACCTCCCCGCCTCAAGAATTGCCTCTATACTCTTCTCGGGGATAGGCTCATCTCTATAGTTTCTGATGCTCCTTCTTGTCTTAATCGCCTCAAGAACATCCATAAAGCTTTCCTCTAAAGGTTCCTTGAATCAACAGCTCAAGAGAGCTCTCCTACGTTTTAGCCATCGCTGCCAACAACTTAGCCGCTCGGGCAGGATTGAATATTCCACAAGCACAATGTGGGGTCAACTCTTTAGCTGCATCTTCAGGAGTCCTCGCCCCTGATTTTATTTCCTCCACTACAGAGTTAACCAGATTAGCGGAGACCAAGCCGTGACCACACATGGTGGTAACCTCAAGAATATCATCAGGGGGTAGTTTTTCAGTCTTACCCCATATCCCCAGTGAAAAATTAACAGTGTGACGCTTCAGCCCAGCTTTCTTGCAGCACTCCTCGACGGGCTCAAAAATACCACTCACTACAACTGACATTCCCAGGTCAGCCTCCTTAAGCTCCTTCAGGACTTCCGTCACCGCCTGGGGATTATCAAATACAGCATGCACAATCCCGCGGGCAGCGGCTATAACCTCTTCCGGTTTGTAGTGAAACATGCTTCCCTTCGTTATGCTACCCATATTTTTGGGGTCATGGCGCAGGGCAATACGCAGGAACTCTTGTAGCTTTGGGATGTGGCCGTCGTCATTTATGCCCATTGCTGTTAAACATAACATAGGATAGTCTTCACTCAGGCTCTCTGCCGTTCCTCGGCGATGTAAGGTGTGAGTCATCAGTTTCCTCCTCCGGCAAGGGGCCGACCCAAGCCAACGTTCTGCTTCCCATTTATATAATGGGGAATACCTAAGTCTGCCAAAACCTTTTCCAGCGGAAACGACCCGTCAGGCTCGGCTCGGTTGATGCATTCAACACTAAATACGGTATCAACCTCTTTAGATACCTCTTTCACAGCCGTTAAAATATCCTCCAATTTCTCAATAGGAAAAATGCACTCAATTATGGCTGAGAGTACCTTTTCGTCCAGCACCTCTTCCTTGATTTTCCCCGTTTTTACATCTTCCATCAGAAAGGTAACCGGGTTCTTGGGTTCGAATTGTACTCCCAGCTTCGCCAGCGCCTGAGATGCTTTGTCCACATCGCGAAAACGAGTGCCAGTACCTGGTCGGCCAAATTCAAGACCCATGCCGACCCATCCCCTCTTAAACCTACCAGTAACCTCATTGGTCTTCATCTCTTCAGTCCCGCGCCCGGCTATCCCCGTCTCCTTATGCTCGGTTGTCGGGTCGGAGAATACGGCACGTAAAGAACGAGGCCAGGGTGCTGGCTCAAAGATGATACAGTCCACAGGGCAAACTCCTGTCCTCAGGCAGACCCCACAGTCCACGCACTCGTCCTGGTCTATTACGGCAACATTATCCATCCTGATTGCCCCCATCGGGCAATAGGGAACGCACAGCTCACAAGCTATACATTGTTCTTCATCAATCCTCATTAGTTTCCTCCTTTAACCCTATCTACGTCTTTTATTAGATGTTCAAGTCCGAGTTGGCTCAGCGTCTCAGGCAAGGGCAGTCCCGTCTTTCGGTCCCAGCCCATCAACTTATAGTAGTTATCCAGCATATTCTCCCAGCCGGACATAATGTCTTTGCCCTTGATTGGCCCGTCCACTGGAATGGAACCATATCTAGCTGAGGGCCGCTCCTTGTCTGGTGTTAGCCCCGCCTGGATATTGAAGACTCTCATTATATTGAGGGCACGGCGTCCTACATTGAACCCCTCTTGGAGGTCAACGTCCCACCCGGTGGCAGCCTTCACCGCCTGGCATAATAAGGGTAATTCAAAGCGAGTGATGAACATGCAAGTGACTAGCGAGTCCAAAAATGGCAGAGAACCCTTAGTTTTACCCACCACGGTTGAAACTTCTTCATGTGAGAAGATGTCATATGTCTTGGGTAGCCCGTAGATAGTAAAATCAGGTATGAAACCGGGATTGGTCTCGTAGGTGCCGATGTCGGCAACAATGGTATCTAGAAATTCCACCCAGCGACCGCGATGGTCGTGGCCCCTGGGGGTATTTCGCTTGCCGGTGTATATCGCCCAGTTAACCGCCTCACCACCGAGTTGCTCAGCGGCATGCTTCACCCCCTCAGCCAAGATATTGCCGTAGCCACGGCGAAAGGCAATGTTTTTCATCAAAGCCAAGGTGGCCTCTGCATTCCCCCAGGTCATTTCCAGCCCGTCTAGGTCATCTTTAGTGAGTATTCCCTTCTCGTAGCACTCCATAACCCAGCCCACCACCCAGCTACTTTCATTGCAATCCACCCCCAGGCGGTCGACCTCGTTTGCCAGCATAACTGCCGCGCCTGGGTCTTTCTGATAGATTTGCGGACCCCAGGCTGCCCACTGCTCATACTCTGGCTCCTCGCCAGAGTAGCCAGTGTAAGGACCCTCGGTAACTTTCATCAGATGACAGTGATGGGAGGGGCAAGCCCAGCAGGGTGCAGGCTTAACCTCGAAAACGGAACGGACACGGTCACCAACAAAAAGGGAATGCTCTGGGAAAACATTGGTATTGTAGTTCTTTATCGGCAACCAGCCAGCGCCCTCGGCAGCGGATATAACGCGACTGGTGCCCCAGTCAAAGACAACCATTTTTTTCGCACTCTCCAGTATCTGTTTAGCTACGATGGCTAGCTGCTCAGCATCCTTCACCTCCACCTTACCCTTGCCCCGGGCGACAGCCAGTGCCTTAAGCTTCTTGGAGCCCATAACTGCCCCTATCCCATTGTGGGCAGCTACATGACCTTTGTCCCCGACAATGCAGGCAAACTTCACCAAGTTCTCTCCGGCAGGTCCGATGCTGAGGACACTCATACTCCTTTCACTATACTCCAGCTCTTTCTTTATGGACTCTTCGGTCTCCCACGTATCCTGTCCTTTGAGATGCCTGGCATCCCGCAGTTCAGCAATGCCGTCGTGAATATACAAGTATTTCCAGTTAGTAGCGGCTCCCTGAAAGATTATTGCGTCAAAGCCGGAAAATTTCAGGAAAGCTCCAAAAAAACCATTGGCCTGGGTCGAGGCGAAGCCATTAGTTAAAGCTCCTTTGGTCACAAAAGAGACAGAGCCTGAACCGGCTACCCTCGTACCACCCAGAGGTCCGGAGCCAACAAAGAAGCGATTTTCCGGGTCTGACCACTGGCTCTTAGGGTCAACCTCGTCGTAGATATATTTGGCTCCCAGGCAGGTGCCACCGAAGTATTTGCGTAGAGTGGCTTCATCCAAGGCCTCCTCCCATATTCGCTCCTTACTTAGGTCAACCCTCAGAATTTTGCCGGTTGTCCCATACAGTTTTGCGCCCATATCTTACCTCCTTTTATCCCCCAAAGAAGAAGGGGAGAAATTTTATAGTGTCTCCTTCTTTCAGCTCCGTATTTAGTTCAGCTGACGCAGACACAATGCTTCCATTCAAGATCACAAGGCAGTAGTCAGTTAACTCTTGTTTTTGGCCATTAAAGACTTTCTTGCCGAACTTTGGGTATTTATCGGCCATAAGGTGAATCAAATCTATAATGGATGTCCCGGGGGTGACGACCTCCTCGAGAACCAAACTGCCCTGGCTTTTATGATTGAAATCTTCTTTCAGCCACGACATAACTTCAACAGTAACCTTCATCATTCTTGCTCTTTCTACTAAGACTACAGAGAGAGGATATCCCACACACGGATATCTAGATATCCATAATGGTTTGGAGCCATCAATACTTATAATATCATAGAACAGTTAGACGGTTAAAGCCGCTCTGGGCTGAAGTGTTTAAGCCCGGTATCCTCGTCATACTTCATTGTCAACTTAACATCAGCAATCTCGCCGATAACTGCGTCTAGTGTTGCCAGAATGGGATTCTCGCCTGCCACTAGATGCCCACCGTAGACTTTCCCGTCCTTATCGGAGAATGAACCATGTAGATGGAGAACCACCTCACCCGTCTCTGTCTCAAAGATAACCCCTTGAACCCCTAGAATCTCTATGGGGCCAAGTATAACCTGCGGCTCAGTGTAAGCGGCGCCGAGTTTTGCCTTCTCATCGGGAACTAGAACCTGATAAGTCAACTGGCGTAAACTGCCAATAGCTACCAGAAGAGCCCCATGACGAACTCCATTGTCCTCGCAGACCTTCTTGAGACCATTCATCAGGTCTGTGCCGGGTTGCAATCTTACCGGTATCATTTTGCCGAACTTCCCAGACACATGCTTTGCCCTAAGTTCTGCCATGTTCTTTTATCCCCCTTTTCTTTATTATCTTTCTCACCTCTTAAATCTCAGCCCGATAATCGGTTAATATCTTGGGTAATATATCACCCCTGCCGAAGTTAGTCAATGGGAAACGGCAAGGCTTCTATAAAAAGATTTTGAAAGTTGGGCTCAATGGAGAGTTCCACGTATTCCACCTTCTTGACTACGTCTTCAGCCTCTTGCCTCTTATCAATGTTTATTAGGGCTATGCGAGCTCCATCTCCAGCAGCATTACCGACACTGTAAACCTTTTCAAGCTCGCATTTAGGGAAAAGTCCAATGGCAAGAGCGTTTTCCTTGCTGACATAGCTACCAAAGGCGCCGGCAAGAACAACTTTATCCAATCGGGTTACTCCCAGCTTGCTCATTAGGATTCTGGAACCAGCATACATGGCTGCCTTGGCTAGTTGTACTTCTCTTACATCACCTGTGGAAACGGTAATATCCTGGCCCAGAGAGGTCTCATTAGCCCAAGCGATAATGAATTCAGGACTGCCATTAGTATTGACTAATCGATTGGAATCAATCTTGGTATTAAATCTGCCACTCCGGTCAATGATGCTGGCTTTAACCATCTCAGCTACGGCATCAATGATGCCTGAACCACAGATGCCCACCGCCTTGATTGGTGATGGGGGGATATCCCACCCCTCGTTGCCGATGACCTTGAATCTAACCTCCAGGCTTTTCTTATCTATGGCAACATGCTCAATTGCCCCAAGTGCCGCTCGCATACCAAATTTGATATGGGCACCCTCAAATGCCGGCCCCATAGCACAGGAGGCGGAAACGAGTTTCTCCCGACTGCCCAATACTAGTTCGCCATTAGTACCAATATCAATGATAAGCATCATTTCATCCTGGTTATAGGGCTCCTCGGCAATAAGCACCCCTATGGTGTCAGCACCAAGAAAGCCAGCCTTAACCGGCAGGATATGGACATTAGCCGATTTACTTACTCCTATTCCTAGTTCCCGACTCTTAATATCCAGCGAGCTATTTATAGTTGGGGCAAACGGGATTTTAGCCAAATATTCGGGGCATATATTTAGCAAGATATGATGCATGGTCGTATTACCAACAATGGTCACCTCCGAAATGTCCTCCAGCTTAATTTCTACCTGCCCGGTGAGGTTGACAATAAGTGTGTTTATGGCTTCAACAATTGTAGTATTAAGCGTTGCCAAACCATCGCTATTCATCATCGTATATGTGATTCTGGACATCACGTCTTCACCATAGGCTACCTGAGGATTCATGATGCCCTCAGTGGCTAGTACTTTACCAGTCTCTAGGTCACACAAATACCCAGCCACCGTAGTAGTACCAATGTCAATGGCAAGCCCGTAACTTTTATCCACATATCCCGGCTCGACCTTAATAATCTCTCGATTCATCCAGACGGTTACCGTTACCTTCCATTTGCTGGTGCGCAAGCAATCTGATAGTTCTTTAAGGACTGGGTAATCAATACTGAGGTCTTTCAGACCGAAGGAATGCTCAAGCCCAGCAATCAACAGCTCTGAATCGGCGATTGGGTTATCTAATGTTGGTGGAGACAACTCCACGTAGTATCTCTTAATAGCTGGCTCAACCGCAATTGCCCTCTCCATAGTTGACTTGCGGATGATCTGCTTCGCCCTGCGGGTCTCCTCAGGGACAAATACCACCACATCACCACAAAGCCTAGCCCCACAGGCCAGACGGTATTTATCATCAAGTCCCCTTTGTAACAGACTTTCCATCTCTTCCTCAGTAGGGGGCGAAAGAGGCTGTTTATTTGACTCTATGCCGTAATCGGCGAATGAAGTTTCACCGATTTTGACAGCACATTTGCCACAAACAAGCTTGCCACCACAGACAGACTCGAGCTCCTCACCGAGCTCCTGCGCTGCCTCAAGCAGCGTCTTGCCCTCCTCAATATAACCCCTCCTACCCGAGGGCTGGAATGTAAGCCGATGTTTGATCACCTTAGCCATTCTAACCTTCTTTGTTTGTCAAAACAATTACTATCTGATTAGATATGAAATATACCACTTAATTTTTGGGAAACAATTCGTATCTAATTAGCTTTGGAATTGTTTCCAATGTTATGTCAAGTTATTTTGCGCTCGTCTTGTTTCTAGTTCTTGAGAGGCTACTAAACAGAAAGCCTGCCTTCCCGAGAGGCACGTATGTAGTTAGTGCAGTACCTGTCTTTCCCCAGGAGCGCCTCACTGGTTATAACAGCAGCCATCGCCGCCCTATCGGTGACGTTCATTATGAAGGCATCAGCACCGGCAGCCATAAACATGGGAATAGCAGTACGATTAATAAGCTTCCGCTGGGGTAAACCAAAGCTAACATTGCTAAGGCCACAGGCTATCTTCACCCGGGGCTGATACTCCTTAATAAGCTGGATTGCAGATAGGGTACCTTGAACAGAAGTGGGCTCAGTGGCTATAGTTAATATTCCAGGGTCAAGGTAAAGGTCTTCAGGTTTAAGACCTACCTTCCCAGTTTCGTCAATGAGCAGCCGCGCTACCTCAAATTTCTCTTCAGCGGTTTTAGGCACCCCCTTTTCCCCGACACACATGCCAACTACAGAACAGTCGTGTTCAGCGATAAAGGGTAATAGTATTTTTAGCCTTTGGGGCTCACCGCTAATGGAGTTGAGCATAGGGCGTCCCTGGTACTTACTGGCATGGGCGACTAAAATCTCAGGGTTACTACTGTCGAGAACAAGTGGCACCGATACCGCGCCCTGAGTAACGTTTATTAGCCAAGCGAGAGCATCATATTCGTCTTCAGCGCTCACGCCGGCATTCGCATCCAGCATATCTGCCCCAGCCTCTACCTGTTCCTTAGCCAAGCGTGCCACAAAGTCCTCATCCCGGGCGAGAATGGCTTGCCCTACAGCCTTGATAGAGGCGTTTAGCGCTTCTCCAATGATAAGCATGGCTTCTCCTCCTGTAGTGCCCCAGCAGGGGCATAATTTTTAGCGGTATCAATCATCGCCTTAACATTTTCAAACTTGGCGTCAACCGGAACATTGCACCCCGAGCTTAGAATGAATCCGCCCCCCTTCCCGACAACATCAATGAGCTTTGTGCAGTATTCTTCCACCTCATCACGTGTGCCATATGTTAGCAACGATGCTGACACATCGCCCATTATGCACTGAATACCCCCAAGTATTTCCTTCGTCTTGAAGATATCCGTGCAGCTGTCAAACTCGCATATGCACCCCTTTGGTAGTTCCTTGAAGTAAGGAAGATTCAGTGTCCAGTCCTGATCGAAGTGGAGTTGTGGTGTTATTCCCGCCTTAACCCATGCCTCGGTTATTTTCTTCAAATATGGCCACTCAAAGCGCTCGAAAATCTTAAGTGGATAATAGAAAGAACCGCCGCGCTCAAGTACGAGCATAACCCAGGGAAGGCCGGTGAGCTTTGCTGAATCAATGCCATCCTGGATAACGTCGTCAACCAATGCATCCATGGCAGCTTCAACTCTATCTGGTCGACGGTAAAGGTCCAGGGTAAACTGTTGAAGGGTTCTGAACATAGAGAAAAACATCAGGGGTGAAAAAACCTGTCCTCCTTGGTAAACCGGGACGCCATGTTCATTCCAAGCCTTAATGTCCTCCATATATCTGGCTGTCTGCCGTCTGCCCCAGTCCAGAATTTGGGAAGCGGGTCGGGAATTAAATTTGCCATAGTATTTTTCAGCGAACGCTTTCCACCCTAAATCGGCAATCAGGTCATAATCCTCTGGGGACAGGATTTCGCATTCATCATGCTGAAGGACAGAATCCAAAGGTAGGTCAATACCAGGAATTTTATAGAGTGGCTCTCTTATTATCCTGGATAATCTGTCGGGAAATACAAAACTAATCCCAGGATACACCTGCCCATCGAAACCACCAAGCTCGTCGAAAACTTCTATGTTAGCCTGACGTGCCCTTTCGTAATCCTTAATCATCTGATATCCATTCATTCCCTTGTAGCGACAGGCAAAATAGATAGTCCAGAAGGGCAAAACCGGGACTCGGTCTGGCACCTGCAGGTCAATAGCTGCCTGAACTCTCCCCCGGGGGGTCATAGTCTCCTTTAACACTTCTCCACCCTCTTCATAAATTCCTGACACATCTCCACTCCCTCCGCCGCATCCCTGGTAAAGGCATCGGCACCAACATAGTCTTTGACCTGCTTGATAACAATGCCCCCGCCGATAACTACCTTAACCTTATCTCGTATCCCCTTTTCCTCAATAGCCTTAACCGTATCCTTCATTGACTCGAAGGAAGGCGTTATCAAGCCTGACAAACCCACAATAGGTGCTCCAGTCTCCACTAACTTTTCCACAAATACCTGTGGCGCTACATCTGCACCAAGGTCAAATACCTCAAAGCCGGCTATCCTCAGGAGACCGGCTACAATATCCTTACCTAAATTGTGGATATCACCTTTCACTGTGCCCAGAACCACCTGACCTATTATCTCAGTCCGTATGTCGCCCTTTAACTTGGGTTCAATAAGAGACATCGCTTGCTTGAATATTTCGCCAGACATGATTAACTCACCGAGGAAATACTCCTTCTTCCGGTAAAGCTCGCCGACAATAGTCATGCCGCGACGACATTCCGCAACCAGGGATATTGGCTCCTCGCCAACTTCTAGACGGTGACGAACAATTCTCAGCGCTTCATCTTCTTTGAGGTTAGTAATAGCGTCAGCAAGTTCTGACATTTTTATCTTGCTTCCGTTTTTGACTTCCTTTGCTGAATTTTCGAGTGGCAATCACTGTGGCACTATTCGGGGATTGAGGATATCCAAGCCGTAGTATATCTGACTTTTCCCAAGTTTGTCAAAATGTTGTGCCAACGACTTCGCCGTTATTGACAACTCTGTCTTTGACCTGCTTGATAACAAAGCTAAGTCTAGGCCGACACTGTACAAGCTCCCTTTCAATTCAGCCCTTAACCGCGGGCTCTAATCATCAACTCGGGAAGCCACAGGATTATCTGGGGGAATATCATAACCAGGGCCAGACCAATCAGCATAAGGATGACGAAGGGCCAGACGCTCTTGTAGATGTCTAGCATGGTCAACTCCTCAGGAGCGACCCCCCTGAGATAGAACAGGTTGAAGCCGAAGGGCGGTGTCACGTAGGCTACCTGCATATTGACAAGGAAAAGGACTCCAAACCACAGAGGGTTGAAGCCCAGAGCCATGACTACAGGCAGAAAGGCAGGGACGGTGAGCATAATGATGGAAACTTCCTCTAAAAAACATCCCATAACGAGGAAAGTACACTGCATCAGTATCAAGCTACCCCAGCGTCCACCTGGCACAGCAAGTAGTAGCGATTCTATAAGCTCATGGGCACCGACATAGGCATAAATAGCAGCGAAGGTTATGCCTCCAATGAAGATAAAACAAACAAAAGAACTGAGCCTGAGGGTTCTATAGCATGTCTCTTTGAACATTTGCCAGCCAATCTTGCGGTAGATACAAGCACATATGAAAGCGCCCGTAGCACCTATAGCAGCACACTCGGTGATGGTGGCAATCCCAAAAAAAAGCGAGCCGAGAACCGCCAGTATAAGGGATATGGGGAGGATTACGGCACGGAGAGCCACCAATTTCTCCCGCCAGGTAGCTCTCTCTTCCGGGGGCAGGGCGGGAGCCAGGTGGGGCTGCAAGTAAGACCTTACAAGTATATAGGTAATATACATAGAGGAGAGGAGCAGGCCGGGGAAGACCCCGCCTATAAACATCTTGCCAATCGACACCCGTCCCCAGATGCCCCAAACGATGGCTACCGTGCTGGGAGGAATGAGGATGCCCAGAACCCCGCCGGCGGCAATGCTCCCCAAGGCTAGACTCTTGTCATATCCTCGTTTGAGCATAGCCGGGAGGGCTATCAGCCCCATGGTGACGGTGGCTGCTCCACTGATGCCGGACATAGCGGCAAATATGGTGCAGATGACCACCGTCCCCGCTGCCAGACCACCCCTCACCGGACCAAACCATTTGTGCATAGCACTATAGAGGTCCTCAGCTAAACCCGAACGTTCCAGCATCACTGCCATAAAGAAAAACAGAGGCAGGGCAGCCAGGGTAGGGTGCAAGAACAGTCCCCAGACGCGCTGGACGATA
>Ga0114921_10000828_pt1 | contig 13410 bp, 11 predicted proteins | sample BentaG_FD_87016 | JGI IMG/M metagenome (GOLD analysis project Ga0114921, IMG submission 87016) | Deep subsurface microbial communities from South Atlantic Ocean to uncover new lineages of life (NeLLi) - Benguela_00093 metaG | ecosystem: Environmental > Aquatic > Marine > Oceanic > Sediment ...
ATGACAATTGAACTTAAAGTCGCTGAGGCGATGAAAAACGATGTAGGAAGAGGCATAGTAAGGCTTGACACCAAAACTCGCGATGCCCTCGGGGTTTCAGCAGGGGATATAATCGAGATCACAGGCAAAAAATCGACAGGTGCGATAATCTGGCGTGCGTATCCTGAGGACGAGGGTCTTGGCATAATCAGGATGGACGGATTTTTACGACAAAACGCGGATGTATCCCTCGGTGATAAAGTCAATGTCAAGAAGGCAGAAATAAAAGACGCGGAAGGGGTTACTCTCGCACCGACGCAGACGATAAGATTTTCAGTCGGTTTTGGAGATTTTTTAAAGAGAAGACTTCTGGGGAGACCGGTCACTGCAGGGGACAGAGTAGTCGTGGGGGTTCTGGGCACGACACTTCCTTTTACCGTGGGGCGGACAAATCCAGCAGGGATAGTGAGGGTTGCGGATTTTACCGGGATCTCAGTAAAGGAGGCTCCTGTTAAACCCGCAGAGGGCATACCGAGCATTACATACGAGGACATCGGAGGCCTAAAAGATGAAGTCCAAAAGATTAGAGAAATTATAGAGCTGCCAATGAAACACCCTGAGTTCTTTGACAGACTCGGTATAGAGCCCCCAAAAGGAGTACTTTTACACGGCCCGCCGGGCACAGGAAAGACACTGATAGCCAAGGCCGTTGCAAGTGAGACCAATGCATTCTTCAGTCCGTTAAACGGTCCGGAGATCATGAGCAAGTTCTACGGCGAAAGCGAGGAGAATCTAAGAAAGGTATTCAAAGAGGCAGAAGACAACGCTCCCAGCATCGTCTTCATAGACGAAATAGATGCGATAGCTGCGAAGAGGGAGGAGGTCCATGGGGAAGTGGAGCGCAGAGTTGTGGCCCAGTTGCTAAGTCTTATGGACGGTCTAAGGGCCAGAGGGAGGGTAATAGTCATAGGGGCCACAAACAGGCCTGATGCCCTTGACCCTGCACTGAGAAGGCCCGGTAGGTTCGACAGGGAGATAGTGATAGGCGTTCCAAACAGGGACGGGAGAAAAGAAATTTTGCAGATTCACACGAGGGGTATGCCTATAGCAGAGGAGGTGGAAGAAGAGAGCGAACGGGTCGACCTTGACAGACTTGCAGACCTCACCCATGGATTTGTTGGCGCAGACCTGGAGGCCCTCTGTAAGGAGGCAGCCATGAACGCACTGAGGGGCATCATAGATGAGATAGACCTGGAAAAGGAAACCATACCCCCTGAAGTGCTGGAAAAAATAAAAGTAACCAAGAAAGATTTTGAAGAGTCGCTGAAAGTTGCAGAGCCCTCGGCATTACGAGAAGTCTTTGTTGAGATACCGGATGTAGGGTGGGATGACGTTGGAGGTCTGAAAGACATAAAAGAGGAACTAAAGGAATCGGTCGAATGGCCAATCAAGCACGCTGGAGCATTTACAAAGATGGGTATAAAACCCCCGCGGGGTGTACTATTATTCGGACCACCGGGCTGTGGAAAGACCCTCATTGGAAAAGCTGTAGCCTACGAGAGCGAAGCCAATTTCATATCGGTAAAAGGGCCAGAGATACTCAGCAAGTGGGTGGGTGAGAGTGAGAAGGCTGTAAGAGAGATATTCAAGAAGGCTAAACAGGCAGCACCGTGTATTATATTTTTCGACGAGATAGACTCGATTGCCTCGGTGAGGGGTATGGAAACCGGAGCCAGGGTGGGTGAAAGAGTACTGAACCAGCTGCTAACAGAGATGGATGGTTTGGAAGAGCTTCACAATGTTACTGTCATCGCCGGGACGAATAGGCCGGAACTGCTCGACCCCGCACTTGTGAGGCCTGGCAGACTTGGCAAGGTACTGTTGGTCCAGGCACCAGACAATAAGGCAAGGCTTGAGATATTTAAAGTGCACACAAAGAACATGCCGCTTTCCGAAGACGTAGACCTCGATGTGATTATCAAGGGCACCAGTGGGTATAGTGGTGCTGATATCGAGGCACTGTGCCGTGAGGCGGGTATGACTGCTATAAGGGAGACTTTATCCGAGAGTGGAGATCTCGATAAAAAGAAGGTCACGCAAAATCACTTCAAAGAGGCGATGAAGAAGATCATGTCAAGTATTACGGAAGAAGTGAAAAAGTCATACGAGAACTTTTTGACGAGATACGAGACTCGGAAATTGGAGAAATTGAGCTACGTGGGATAAACCCCACCCAAAATTTAAATACTAGGTAAATTTAATTGGTCTTAGGAGAAGGCATAGATGACGAAAATAATGGGTAAATCTCTTCTCGGAAGGAATGTCGTGAGTGACAGAGGCACAGTTATAGGAAAGCTTGTCGATTTGTCTATAGAAACCGTAGCTGGCAAGATCATGATGCTCATAGTAAAGCCTGATAAATCAATAGAGACAAAATATTTCAGGCTGAATGAAAGGGGTGAAATTCTGATACCGTTTACTGCTGTAAAGGCGGTGAAGGACGTATTGATAATAACAGATGGCGGCATTCCCAAGGCATAGGAAAATCACTGGCATAAGCCCATAATTTTGTTGAATTCTTTTTTGAATTTGGAAAATCTGTTTTCCAGAACGGTCTCTCGTGTTTTCCTCATGAGCTCTCTAAGGAAATGTAAGTTGTGGATGGTAATAAGGCGCATGCCGAGCATCTCGTATACAACCATTAGATGACGTACGTAGGCTCTTGTGTATTTCTGACAGGCATAGCAGTTGCATCCCTCCTCCAGAGGAGAAAAATCGTTGGTATATTTGCCACGCGTTATATTATAGCTCCCGTTCCAGGTATAAACTGCATTGTGCCTCGCATTTCTCGTCGGGAATGCACTGTCGAATATGTCTACACCCAGCGAGATGGACTCGAGAAGCTCGCCAGGCGATCCAACGCCCATGAGGTACCTTGGCTTTTCTTCCGGGAGCAAAGGGAGGGTATATTCCAGAACCTCGAACATCTTTTTTCTGGTCTCTCCTATTGACAGACCTCCAATTCCATATCCGTCGAAATCCATCTCAACGAGGCTTGTGGCAGACTTTTCCCTCAGGTTACGAAATACTCCGCCCTGCACGATAGCAAACAACAGCTGTTTCTTGTGTTTATGGGCCACTTTGCTCCTTTTAGCCCAGTTAGTCGTTCTCATAATTGAGTCCCTCATATGTTTGTGGTCCTTTCCGTATGGAGGGCAATCGTCCAGCACCATGACGACATCGCTTTCAAGCACCTCCTGAACCTCGACACATTTTTCCGGGGTAAACATATGGCGTGTATCGTCAAACGGGGAGCGAAACATGACCCCCTTTTCGCTGACATTGAAAACGAATTCCTTCTTTAGCATCTGGAAACCCCCGCTGTCTGTGAATAATGTCCTGTCCCAGTTCATGAAACGGTGCAGCCCGCCGGCCTTTTCGATTACGTCAATCCCTGGTTTTAAATATAAAACGAAAGCATTTGAGATAATGGCTTCGATATCCATGTCCCCAAGTTCGTCAGAACTTAAGGTCTTTACACTGCCCTTTGTCGCAACAGGCATGAAGCATGGCGTATCCACAGTTCCGTGAGCGGTATGGAGTTTACCTGCCCTCGCATTTTCGTCCTCACCCACGACTTCAAACATGCTAATTATTTCCTGGATTTTGTGAGGACCTTTGGCCGTTTGCCAACGAGAACCATGTCCTCGATTCTTACCCCAAAGTCCCTGTACACACCTGGTTCGATAGTAACAACCATCCCCTTTTCGAATTTACCCTTTGCGCGCTTTCCTATATTTGGGGGTTCATGAATTTCGAGACCCACGCCGTGACCTGTCGAATGCAGGAAATATTTTTCAAGGCCGTATTCCTTCAAGACTCTTCTGACTTCTATATCTGGATTTTTTAAGCTGTTTCCCTCGTAGCATTCCTTTATTCCTGCCTTCTGGGCCTCTAAAACGATGCGGTATACCTCCCCAAAGCCCCCGGTCAAATCACTAAAAAACGTGCGTGTCATATCTGTGTGGTATCCGTTCACACGTGCCCCGAGGTCCACAATGACCGGGTAATTGACGTCCACTATTTTTTTTGTGGGTCTGTGATGGGGGATTGCAGAATTTTCTCCCACTGCGACAATCACATCAAATGCCGGCTCTGCCCATGTTTTTATGAGAAATTCTATCTCGGATGCACACTCTTTTTCAGTTTTTCCGCCCCCTAGAATACTTCTGGCCTCTCCCATAACGGCGTCGGATATCTCTGCAGCCTTTTTGATGTGCTCTATCTCCTCTCCGTCCTTCACCATCCGCATTTTCCTGAGGAACCCCATATCAGCAACCTTTTTGCCTTTAAGGTATCTTTCATAGAATTGAAGCGACATGACGTTCTTCTCCACCCCGACCTTCCTGTATCTGATTTTCAGAGCTCTTTTAAAGCTTTTGACCACCTTGATATCTATGCCGGTCTTTTTTGCAAGCGAGGCGTCCATCTGCGAAACTATGAGTAGCGGAGATCCCTCTAGGAGGAGCATTGCCCTGGATGTAGGCATAAAACCTGTGAGGTAGAAGATATTTTCGGGCTTTAGCACTATCCCGCACTCTATATCCATCTCTCCCAGAAAATCCAAAGCCCTCTCAATCCTCATAAAAGTAGATTTCCCTGCCCCTAACATATATCTTTCGCTGCTCAATAAACCGGTCTTTTATCTGGCTCTTCCCTGCTTAACTTAACAGCAGTGGAGATGACTGCGATGTGCGCCTGTGCGTGCGGGAAATTTCCAGCCATTTCATGGGTTATAAGGTCGATGCCCTCAGAAAACAACCCCAGGTGGTTGGAGTAACGCAATACCTTTTCGAATAGTATTTTTGCCTTTACTTCTTCTCCAATTGCAAAGAGGGCGTCTATTAACCATAGTGTGCAGAATATAAATGCGTTCCTGGGCTTTCCAAACCCGTCTTCTATTTTATATGGCCTCAAAAACGGTCCAACCTTTAGATCCCTTTCTATTGCATTTACCGTGCTCACAAATTTTGGGTCATCTGGCTTTAGGAATCCATAATAGGACATCAAAAGCAGGCTTGAATCTAGGTCCTGTGAGCGATGGAAGATAGTAAATGCACCGACATTCTCGTTATAATTCTTCAGGAGGTCCTCCCGTATTTCGTCCCTTGTACGTTCCCACTTCTCTACGGACGATGAAGGGTCGAATCTCCTTAACAGCTTTATTCCTCTGTCCATTGCCGCCCATGCCAGCAATTTCGATGAGGTGAAGTGCTTTTCTATCCCCCGGAACTCCCACACACCGCTATCTCCTTCTTTCCAGTGTTTTGCAACATGTTCCACCATGCTTTTAACAAACACGAGCTGGGATTCTGCCATATTTTCGGCGTAGTCGTGGGTCACAAAAAATTTGTAGATTGCATCCAGTGCCTCTCCAAAAACGCCTATCTGCCTCTGTTTATATGCGTCATTTCCAATTCTCACGGGCCTTGAGTCCCTGTAACCGGCCATATGCTCAAAAATCTGCTCCTCCAGGAACGACTCTCCGTGCGGTCCGTAAATGCTCTGCATTCCAAATCCGTGCCTGCCCTTTTTCATCACATAGGCAGTGCCTATACTTGTCAAAAACCTCATAAAGCCTCTCACTTCGTCAAACAGGCATACGTTTGTGAGAGCATCTATGGCAGAGGACTGGTCTTTAAGCCAGCAGTATCTCTTGTCCCAGTTGTGTTCCCCGCCTATCACTTCAGGAAGGGATGTAGTGGCACTGGCGACGACGCCTCCAGAGTCATGAAACGTAAGCAGTTTTAATGCCAAAATCGACCTTATCACGGCGTTTCTGTGAAAATTCGGAACCGTACCATTGGTGATATAGCTCCTCCAGTACTTTACTGTCTTCTCCTGTTCCTCCTTCACAAATGTTATAGATTGGGCCCTCTTTGCACTGCCCCAGCTTAAAATAAAAAACGAATCACCATTCAGAGTTACGTCTTTCTTGCCAAGCCCCTTGAGGTCGAGATTTGAGTATAAGTAAAGTTCCTGTTTCCCGCTTGTGGCGATGATTGCGTCCTTTGTTACCCTTACCTTGGTTGTACCTCTTGCATAGTCAAGTTTTGGTTTGTATGAAATCCTTAAAACTGGGGCTCCTTTGTCAACGGCCAAAATCCTGTGGAGTTCTTCTACCTTTTTTAGCTCCCCTTTCTCCAGATAGCAGGGGAAGAAATCTATTATTCTAAAGGCACCCTTTTTGCCCTTAAAGGATGTTTCAAGCACGTTTGTGTTTTCTATATACTTCTGGGTTATCTTGTAATCGCCAACAGGGGTGATGCCAAACTGCCCTCCTTTTTTCTCGTCTATGATTTTTGCAAAAGCAGAGGGGCTGTCAAACTTGGGAAAGCAGAACCAATCTATAGAGCCCTCAGAGCTGACCAAAGCGCAGGTGCGGCAGTTGCCGATTATCCCATAATCTAGCATGCGATATACTTGCTACAGCCGGTTTAAATAGCTTTTTAATTACTTCCCCTTTGCGTTAAGCGCCCCTATCTCAAAGAGTATCGCCCAGAGCAGATACTGGCCCATAAGCAGGGGTTTCATGGTTGGATCATATGCAGTCGCCGCCCTGTAAATCCCTCCGATTACGGCAAGCACTGCAAGGATATGCAGGACTATTGCTACTCTTCTATCACAGATGTTAACACCTCCTCGTAATAAGGGTATACTTGAAAGTTTATATAAATATCGTGGAGAATTTAAGTAGGTTTGACTCCGACGTGCACTGCCGCTATCCCTCCGGTGAGGGGATAAATCTCTATATCCTCAAGCCCTGCCTTTTCCATTATTTCCTTTAGCTCCATTTTGCCTGGAAATCTTGCTACGGAACCCGGAAGGTAACTGTAGGCCTCTTTATTCCGTGAGATGATTCCTCCCACTATCGGCAGAATTTTGAAGAAATATACATAGTAGAGCCTCCTAAAGAGCCTGTTGTCCGGCTGTGTGAACTCTAGAGATATAACTCTTCCGCCCGGCTTTACGACCCTTGCCATCTCCCCCAGCGTCTTTTCAATGCTCTCAACATTTCTGAGGGCGAAGCCTATAGTTGCTGAATCAAATGTGCCATCTGGATACGGCAGCTCCCGGGCATTTCCCTCTGCCAGTTCGATACAAAGCCCTCTGCACTTTTCCCCTGCAATATCAAGCATCTCCTTGCAGAAGTCCACCCCGACGACCTTTCCCTCTGGACCCACCGCTTTTGCCAGCTCTATCGCGAGCTCGCCTGTACCTGTTGCGACGTCCAAAGCCGTTCCGCTTGGTGCAAGCCCTGACTGTTCGACTGCAAACCTCCTCCAGTGTTTGTCCCGATTTAGGCTGAGCAGAGTATTTAGCAGGTCGTATCTGTGTGCTATGGATGAAAACATCTCATGGACATGTTTTGCCTTTTTTGACATTGCCATGAGGTTGTTTAATCAGCTATAAATGTGTATAGAAACGCTTTAATATCTGAACACATTAACAGCCTCCATGAACCTTAAGCCTTGGCTAGGAGTTATGCGTCCCCCCTTCCTTTTGCTCTCTGTGGTCCTCGTGCTCCTTGGGACCTCTATCGCGGTCTACGGAGGCTACTTCAACCTTTTGCACTTTATCCTCGCCCTCATAGGCCTTGTCTTTCTCCATATAAGCGTGAACGCCTTAAACAACTACTTCGACTACAAGAGCGGCATCGACCTTGAGACCAGGCGCACCCCCTTTAGCGGGGGCAGCGATGTGCTTCCGTTAGGAGTCCTCAAACCCGCTGCCGTTTACCGCTTTGGCTTGGCCTCCCTGGCAATCGGGCTTCTGATAGGGGTGTACTTCTTCTTCATTGTGGGCTTTGAACTCCTGCCCCTCGTAGTAGTGGGGGCCTTCGCGATCTATTTCTATACGCCGGTACTCGCCAGGTTGCACATCGGGGAAGTCTTCGCCGGTCTCGGGCTTGGAACCCTCCCTGTGATGGGCTCGTACTTCGTCCAGACAGGCTTCCTAAATCTGCCCGTCCTCGTAGCTTCCATACCCTCCTTGATCCTCACCCACAACCTTTTACTCCTAAACGAGTTCCCGGACGTAGAGGCCGACAGGAATGCCGGCCGGAGGCATCTGGTCATCTCCCTCGGGAAGCGAAACGCAGGCATCTATTACTCCCTCCTTCTGGCGGTGATGTACCTGTGGATAATCGGAGGGGCTGCCCTCGGATACATGCCCTACCCTGTCCTTTTGGCACTGCTCACAATACCTGCCTCCCTGAAAGCGGCGAAAGGAGCCTTGAGAGACTACGACAGCTTCGAGAGGCTCATCCCTGCCCAGGCCGCCAACGTACAGGTCGTGCTGGGAACCCATTTTCTCCTGGCCGTCGGCTTCCTTGCAGCGAGCCTTTTATAAATCAAGCACTCTTTTCAATCTTCCTAAGGGCCCACTTTGCATAGTCTCTGACCTCTTTTGAAGTCTCCTTTTCCAGAAGCATCTTTAGAGGTTCCAGGGCTTCCTTTGACTTCTTGAATCCCAGCGTCATAGCTGCATATCTCCTCACGTATAGGGATTCGTCTTTCAGGGCATTGATGAGGGGTTCTATTGCCTTCCTATCCCAGTGGCGGAGGGTCATGACAATGATTCTTCTGACGTTCCAGTCTTGCTCCACAGCAAGGCAGGATACCAGGGCCTCAAATGCCTCGCTTGAGCCCGTTTCCCCAAAATCTCCCAGGGCATATGCCACGCGCCATCTGACTCTCCTGTCTTCATCTGATAGGGCATTTATTAGATGGGGCACCGCCCTTTTATCGCCCAGGTCTGCGAGTTCCTGCGCTGCCCGCCTTCGCACCTCCGGGTCAGGGGCTTTTAGTTTTTTGAGATATTCCTCAAATTTCTTTGAGCGTAAAAGGGCCATATTCTTTTATTGTTTCTTATCAGATAAAATAACATGGAGGAAGATGGCATTTTAAAGCGCATAAAAGAAGACGTGATAAACTTTGACCTGAATGACATCAAGGGGGCTGTCCGACTGGCTCTTGATGCTGGAATTGCAAAAGAGAGGATAATAAACGAGGCCATGGCAGAAGGTATGAAGGTCGTGGGGGAGAGGTACGAGAGTGATGTGTATTATCTCCCAGACCTGATAATGGCCGGGGAGACCATGAACGAGGGAACGAAGGTCCTATTTTCAGGAAAGGATAGGATTTTGGGCCCAGGCGCACCGGTAGTTCTTGCAACTGTCACGGGAGACATCCATGATATAGGCAAGAACATCCTCTCCAACTTTCTTAACGGCACAGGAATCGGCGTCCATGACCTCGGGGTGGATGTCTCAAAAGAGGAGATTGCCGAAACCATAAGTGAATACAGGCCGGCGGTACTGGGCCTCTCGGCAATGCTATCTACAACCATAGGTGAAATTAAAGAGGTCATAAAAGAGCTTGAAAAGAGGGACCTGAGAGAAGGGGTCAAAATAATAATCGGCGGTCTTTCGACAGACAGAGGCTTCGCAAAAAAGGCAGGTGGCGACGCCTATGCAGAGGACGCGGTAGAGGGGGTAAAGATTATTAGAAGATGGATTCAAGGAAAAACTTATACTCCATGACTCCAATATTAAAGGTGATGTCAGAAAAAAGAATACTGCTGGCTTTTGTAATCGTTCTTATACTTACAAGCGGATTCGCATATGGGCAGGAAGTTGCTATTTCTCGATCTGGTGTAGAAACCAAATCCGTGTATGAATTGATAAAGATGTATCAAGCCAGACAGCCTGAAGACGGTTTCAGTCTGCCAAGCCAGCTCTCCTTCCTTACATCTGCGAGGGTCAACCTTCATGTCGGCACTGAGACAGTGGGCATGGTAGTAGGAGATGGAAAGATTACTGAGGTTGTCAAAGAAGGTGTTAAAGACCCCACAATCGAGTTCAAAACATCGAGAAAGTACTTCAACACTATCGTAACATCCCAAAGGCCTCTAAAGAGGATCAAGTTTGGCTTGGGACAGGGTTTCATCGTAAAACGCGACCACGGGATAAAAGGGAAAATCACGGGGGAGCTACTAAAGAGGGCCATTGAAAAATTGGATACGCCCGAGCCAAAGGTCACGAAAAGGGTATTCAAGAAGCTTGCGAGTATTTCAGAAAAGCGTGGCGGGAGATTTGTTATAGAGGGTCCTAGAGCTGGGCTTAGCAGGACAACTCTCGAGTTGAGTGGCGGTGAGGGTTTGGCTGACCAGACTGTCGAGATCGAGGAATTCACCGGCTACGTGGATGAGGCCCCCTCTGGTATAAAGGGTATGAGCCTAGGTGAGGGCGAGAAAAACTTGGGTATATATGTGAAGATTGAGGTAGGGGAAGAAAAAACCGACGATGTACTCTTAAAGATAGCTTATAGCGAGGAGGAGCTGGACTATAACTTTTTGGATGAAGACAGTTTGACCATAAAGTGGCTCGATGAAGAAAGTGGGAAGTGGCACAATTTGAGGGCGGACAAGCCTAACTGGGTGAAGGAAGTCGGAATAAATAAAGAGGAAAACTACGTATTCGCGAGGCTTGAGCACGCCAGTGTTTATGCAGTTGCAGGTAGTGTAATCAATGTGAAAAGGCTCGAAGAGCAAAGGGGATATGAGCCCGCGTATTTCGAAAGCATCGAAGAAGTCGAAAAGATAAGGGAAACTGAAGGGCGAAAGGGGATAATAGATAGAATCGTGGACTTCGTACTCGGACTGTTCCTTTAGGCAAAAATATCTCCACCCGCTTGTGCAAAATATTTTAACGATCCAATTCTATTATTATGCATGAAACATTGGCCTGTTCCAAATAGTTATTCTAAAATTATTCCGGTCACTGGCCCGGGGTCCTTTCTGGAAGATCGAGGCGATAGACGTCACTGCGGTGTAGATATATATGCACCTGAAGGCAGCGATGTGTTTTCAATTGAAGAGGGCAAAGTTATTGATATTGGAATCTTTACATCGCCGGATAAGGTGTCCTACTGGAACCATACCAGGTACGTTTCGGTTGAAAATAAAACTGGTCTCATATGCAGATACGCCGAACTTGGCGATGTGACTGTAATGGTTGGTGAATCTGTAAAAGCCGGCCAGTTAATCGGCCACATCGGCCTGGTTTTAGACGCAGATAAGGTTACCAGGGATTCCCCGCCGTATATTCAAAAAATAAAGAAAAAAGAAAATCTGAGCATGCTGCATTTTGAATTATACAAGTCCTTCCCCACTGAGACTAATGAGTATCTAGGTGGAAATTGGTTTGGTGATACGAAACCTAAAAATTTGCTGGACCCCTCTGATTACCTGAGAGCGACATTAGAGCCTTTGGAAAAATTATATGTATCTGGTAGCCAAATGTAACGCCCATAATGAAGGGAAAACATCCTGACGGCAGAGGGAGGTTTGGAGAGTATGGCGGCAGGTATATGCCGGAAGTTCTGATGCCTGCTGTGGAAGAGCTAAGAAAAGAATACGAGCGTGTGAGGGATGACAAAGACTTCAATGCAGAACTTGACCACTGTCTCAAAGAGTATGTCGGCAGGCCGACGCCTCTCTCATACTGCCCCAATCTCAGCGAGGAACTCGGGCTGAAACTCTATTTAAAGCGGGAAGACCTTGCGCACACAGGCGCCCACAAGATAAACAACACGATGGGGCAGGCCCTCCTGGCAAAGCGGATGGGGAAGACGCGGATAATTGCCGAGACCGGTGCGGGACAGCACGGGGTTGCGACAGCGACAGCAGCAGCAGCTCTTGGCCTCGAATGTGTCATATACATGGGCACGGAGGACATGGAAAGGCAGCGGATAAACGTCTATCGCATGCAGCTTCTTGGTGCGGAGGTCATACCGGTCCATTCTGGCTCGAAGACATTGAAAGATGCGATAAACGAGGCCCTTCGTGACTGGCTGGCAAATGTCAATACCACGCACTACCTCCTGGGTTCCATCCTGGGACCGCACCCGTATCCGGTGATGATAAGGGACTTCCAGTCGGTGATGGGCAGGGAGACAAAACAGCAGATTCTGGAAAAGGAGAAAAGGCTCCCGGACTGCATAGTTGCATGTGTCGGCGGGGGCAGTAATGCAATTGGCATATTTTACGAATTCCTCGATGAAAAAGCAGTGGAGTTAATCGGTGTGGAGGCAGGCGGAGAGGGCATAGAGACCGGCAGGCATGCAGCAAGATTTGCGGTACCGAGCAAGGGGGTGCTCCACGGCACGTTTACCCATGTCCTCCAGGACAAATACGGCCAGATTCTGCCGACACACAGCATTTCTGCAGGACTTGACTACCCGGCAGTGGGGCCGGAGCACTCGATGCTCAGGGACTTTAAAAGAGCAAAGTACTACTATGTGACAGATGAGGAGGCCCTCCATGCGTTTCACGTCCTCTCAGAGAAAGAAGGTATCATCCCGGCACTCGAATCAGCTCATGCAGTGGCATGGGTATTGAAATATGCGAAAGAATTCGAGGACAAAATTGTCATAATAAATCTATCAGGCAGGGGAGACAAGGACGTCGATGCAGTTGCAAAAAGAGAGGGGGTTGAGGTATAGGTGATAGAAAACGAAATGAAGGAAACGGACAGCGGTGTATGCGTGCAGGGATTTCGTGCAGGCGGATTAAAGGATAAGAAAAATGGCATTGCAGTCATTCTAAGTGACAAAGAAGCAGACTGTGCACTCATGATTACCGCAAACAGGGTGAAGGCGGCCCCGCTACTGGTATCTGCCGAACGTGCAGCAGGGAAGGTCCGCGGGATAGTCGCAAACTCCGGCAACGCGAATGCATACACGGGTGAGGAGGGCATAAAAGATGCCAGGCAGATGTGCGAGCTTGTCGGAGGCGAACTCGGATTAAAAGCAGAAGAACTTATAGTAGCATCGACAGGGGTAATTGGCAGAAGGATGGACATGAACGCCATAGAGAGGGGCGTAAAAGAGGCCGTAAAAACACTGGACAACTCGGGTGAGGCATCTCTGAAGGCGGCGGAGGCAATAATGACTACCGACACAGAACCAAAGATGGTTTCGGTGTCTGTGACTCTAAACACCGGCGAAGAGGTCGAAATCGGGGGGATTTGCAAGGGCGCAGGCATGGTGGCACCAGAACTCAATCACGCGACAATGCTGTGCTTTTTAACGACAAATGCCCACATCCCAAAGGAGAAGATCAAGCAGGTGCTCAAAAGGGCCGTATATCAGAGCTTCAACATGACCGTGATAGACGGTGATACAAGCACAAATGACATGGTCGTCCTGTTGGCAAATGGCCTCGCCGGGAACAACGACATAGATGAGCATTTCACGGAGGCACTAAATCATGTTACCAGAGAGCTTGCAATGCGCATTGCCAGAGATGGAGAAGGTGCAACAAAATCCATCGAAGTAGTAGTGAAAAACGCAAAAAGCGAAATGGACG
>Ga0114921_10000830_pt1 | contig 13401 bp, 11 predicted proteins | sample BentaG_FD_87016 | JGI IMG/M metagenome (GOLD analysis project Ga0114921, IMG submission 87016) | Deep subsurface microbial communities from South Atlantic Ocean to uncover new lineages of life (NeLLi) - Benguela_00093 metaG | ecosystem: Environmental > Aquatic > Marine > Oceanic > Sediment ...
AAACGCTCTCGAAGTACCTTCACCACGACGGCTCGGTTCAACGAGGTGTCCTGGGCTTTGTAGGTCACGGTTCTTTCACCATGGCCCATGTTCGCCAGTTGACGATAGCGACCTTTCAACAGAATCTCAGCCATATCTCGCCGCCAACGAAGTCAAGTGAGTCAACCGAATTCTATCTCATCCGTTCCTGCCTGTCAACGCTCGTGGTGACGTCGGCCTTGTCAAACGAGGCAGGTTTGATATAATCTTCCTGGATGCGTGCGTGATGACTGACAGGTTGGACCATTTTGTCGCCAAGGTGGAAGGTCAGCTGACTAATACTGATGAGACCACCGTTAGTCCGGTTCTCATCATGCTCAGCGGGTTGCCAGGCGCTGGCAAGTCCGACCTGGCGCGCCGCTTGGTCGAGATACTGCCTTTCGTCATCATCGAAAGCGATCATGTGCGTAAGATACTCTTTCCCCAATGTGAGTACACGGCTGAGGAGAGTCGCTGGGTGCACCGCACCTGTCATGCTTTGATGGCCAAGCTCTTGCGCAAGGGCGTGCGTGTCATCTACGATGCGACCAACCTCTACGAGCGGCATCGAGAGTTGGTGTATCGTCTGGCCGACAGTGAGGGCGTCAAGCTGATAACTATCAAGGTAGTGGCACCAGGAGAGGTTGCATCGCAACGGTTGGATGAGAGACACGAAGGAGGCGGAGATCACCGCGATATGTCTGACGCTGATCGGGGAGTGTATCAACGTATGGCTCGGAATGCAGAACCCATCGGCCGCAACTACGTCGTAGTTGACACCGCCAAGGACTTGGAGTTGGCCATCACCAAACTCCTGCGGTTGATGAGGACATAGCAAGGCTCTTGTCATGAAATACATCAACGTTCTCCTCATCTTCGTTCCTGTTAGTATCGTCGGTGCTTTCCTGAACTGGGATCAACGGCTGATCTTCTTCTCCTCCTCGTTGGGCATAGTGCCTCTGGCTTGGATCCTGGGGCAAGCTACCGAGCAGTTGGCTGCTCATGCTGGCCCCCGGGTGGGAGGACTCCTCAATGCCACACTGGTAACGCCGCCGAGGTGATTATCACCATTTTCGCCATCCGTGAGGGATTCTTGGAGTTGGTCAAGGCTTCCATCACCGGCTCTATTCTGGGGAACATCTTGCTGGTCTTGGGGCTCAGCATCCTCCTGGGTGGGCTCCGTAACGGCCAGCAGCGCTTTGACCGCGCCGAGGCAGGTGTCAACGCCACGACAATGACCCTTGCTGTGATTGCGTTGCTGATCCCTTCTATCTTCGGGCACGCAATCGAAAACCAGAATCAGGCGTCTGTGGAATGGCTCAGCCTGGGGGTGGCTGGGGTGATGATCGTCATCTATGTACTGAACCTGGTTTACTGCTTCATCTCCTTTGGCGGAGACAGGGTGGTTGAGGGGGATGCCAAGGCACCCCGGTCTGCGCGGAAGGCCGTAGTCATCCTCTTGGCAGCTACGATCTGAGTGCCGTGGCTCAGCCAAATCCTGGCATCTGCCGTGGAGCCGGTGGTTGAATCTCTGGGCATCACGGAGTTCTTCCTGGGAGTGATCATAATCCCCCTGGTGGGCAACGTGGCCGAGCATCTGGTTGCCGTGCAGGCCGCTTGGAAGAACGAAATGGATCTGAGCCTGGCGATATCCGTCGGCTCCAGCATGCAGATAGCCCTTCTCGTTGCCCCCTTGCTGGTGTTCGTCAGTCTAGCTCTGGGGAACCCTCTCACTCTGATCTTCAACCAGTTCGAGCTGCTGGCCTTGGGGGCTGCCGTGGGGATCGCAGCGCTGGTATCCTTGGACGGGGAATCCAACTGGCTGGAGGGAGCGCAACTCCTGGCCGTCTACTTCATCGTGGCTTTGGCGTTCTTCTTCCTGGTTGCGTGACGCAGAAGGCTCTTGGCGTCGCTGAGCTGAGGGCTGACGATCAGCCACGGATAGCGGTCGACCTCGGCCGCACACAGGGGTCTGCTCCGACTAGCGGGTACCCAAAGTTACATCCAGAGTGATCTCGTGTCCTTCCCTGATCACGGTGATCTGAACCTGCTGCCCCGGATTGAAACGCATCATTATTGTGACCAGGTTCATCTGTTCGTCGATGGCCTGATCCTCGATGGCGGTAATGATATCGCCCTGACGCAGACCTCCCCTGTCGGCTGGACCACGCGGTTGTACCTGCCGTATGTAGGCCCCAAACTGCACGGGCAGGTCGTACGCTGATGCTATCCGGGGGGTGATGGGCACCCAGTCAACTCCCAGGTAGGGCCTTCGCACCTGTCCATATTGGATCAGTTGCGCCGCTACTTCTTCGACGACATTGCTGGGAATGGCAAAGCCTAGTCCCTCTGCTACCGGACCCCCGGCTCCACTACCTCGCACGATGGCGGTGTTGATCCCTACAACCTGGCCCAATGCACTGACCAAAGGCCCCCCGCTGTTCCCCTGATTGATGGCTGCATCAGTTTGGATCAAGCCTTCCATGGTCAGCCCTCCTCCAACCTCGAGGCGGCGATCCAGAGCGCTGATCACACCGACGGTGACAGTGCCCCTGAAGTCCCCCAGAGGGCTGCCGATGGCTATGACTGGCTCCCCTGGCTGCAGGGCTGCTGAGTCTCCCAGCTCTGCGGCTGCCGGAACTTCTCCCTCAACGCGCACGACCGCCAAATCGGAGAAGGCATCGGCACCGACAAGCGTAGCTGGAACCTTTGTGTCATCGGCGAAGATAACCTGAAGGCTGCGACTGTTCTCCACCACATGGTTGTTAGTGACTACGTATCCTCGGTCGTCGATTATCACCCCTGACCCTGAAGCCTGAGGCTCCAGGATTTGCCCGAAGAACCCTACTTGGGGTGGGAGAGTGTTGATCACTGTCACGACAGCAGGCTTGACCTTCGCCACGGCGGAAATAATCGCTGAGTCCTCTGTTAAGGTGAGATAAGTTGTCGGCGGCGCTACTTGAACCTCAGGGGCGACCGAGGCGGAGGTTATTCGATTTCTCGCCACGGTGTAGCCCGCCAGCCCACCCACGACAGCGCCGCCACCAGTTCCGAGCAAGACAGCGACAACCAACACCAGGATGGTGCGGGCAGGCCTGATGCCACTTCCCTTTTCGTACATGCACGGCCTCACTTGATCAGGATTTCTGTCTTTCGCGTGTGAACATCCCGCCCTTCGATGCGAGCAAACGGTTAGTCCCAAGGACCTCTGGTGCGCGGCATGATTTGGATCATGGCCCCCATCGGCTGGTACCAGATCCCCAAGTACGCGGCTATTTCGCCTTCCTCGTCCCTTTGTCTACCCAAGGTGACCTCTAGCTCGAATATCTCGATCTCATCTCCTCGCCGCAGCACGGTCAGGGTTACCTCGTCTCCGGGCTCGTGGCGACGCATCGCTTCTGAGAGATCGGGAAGCTCTCCCAACGCCTCGTTGTCCACGGCGATGATGATATCGTCCTCTCGCACACCTGCCTCGTCAGCAGGGCCGTCTGGCACTACCTCAGTGACCAGAGCAGCACCAAGTTGGTCCGCGAAGGGGCGAAGCATCTCTTCGGGTGGCGCTTCCCAGGGTTGAGGCTGTCGCCACCACCGCTCTTGCCGCTCCTCCAAGGGCTCGCGAGGCAGGGCGAATTCTTGCCACAGTCTCGGGAGTGCGGCTCGCGTGGCCCGGCGGCCGCTCACGTAGCCGATGATGCCGCCGGCCACGCCTCCCGCCATCAATGAAAGGAGACATGCCGCCAGCACGGCCAAGGCGATACCCAATCCGATAAGTGGCTTCCGCATCTGACCTACTCCTTTGCGCCTGTAGCTATGCCACTCTTACTACAATTATGCCAGAAGAAACTATACCAGAAAAGCGTTGAGGAGAGGTTGAGTGCCCGTTGTGCAGCGAAGCTTTCCCTGTGCAACTGCCCGGAGATTCTCGGATCTAGAGCAACGATTTGCGACGGAGATCCCACATGGCCAATAGGCCTACGCAAATGGGCAACCAGAAGGCGATGAAGCGGAACAGCAACGTAGCCACCACCACAATACCCGAGGGCACCGCGAGGCTGGTGTACACCGCGGCGAGCGAGAGTTCGGTCACTCCGATGCCCTCAGGCATGAGCAGAAGGCTCATCATGTAGTTGGTGATCACGTATCCCACCACCAAGACGTCCAGCCTGATAGGGAAACCCAGAGCGTGAAAAACGAAGTATAGGCACAGGATGTCGGAGAAAAGAGTCATGACCCCGTAGATCAGGGCCTTGGCCATCTCCAAGGGTTTACTTCGAGCTACCTCTACGGCCTGATAGAAGTTGTTTGTGCTGACCAATATGCCTCTTGGGTTGTACGCGCTCTCTTTCCGGGCTCTTCTAATGGGCGCATCAACGAGCTTTCCCAGGCTAGCCAAGAAGCGCTTCAGCGTTCGGGGGCGCCTGTACAAGGCGAGGAAGAATCCCAGGAGTCCCAGCATTACGCAGATCATGGCTCCAGCAACCAGCAACTGAGCCGAGCCCACCATTCGGTGGGTCAATAGGTACAGAAGACCCAGAAGAAAGGTACTGAGCAGAATGACACCAGTCATCAGGTTCTGCAGGATGAGGACTATGGCCAGGCTGCCCAGGGAGAGGCTGTGCTTGTCGAAGAAGCGGTACCGGACGTAGATACCAGCCGCGCCTCCCGCTGAGACGATGCGATTCGCAGAGCCGCCAGCGAACATGAGTTCAACGAAGGACCATAGCGGAATGTGGTGTCCGAGGAAGTGGAGAAGTTTCTGTGTGTACAGCCCGACAGCGAGGTAGCGCACTCCTTCAGCTATCACGGCCAGGATGACGAACTCGGTTTTCGCCGTGGCTAGCAGCCCCAGTACCTCTCGCTCCCCAACGAGTCTAGTCAGGAGGAGGGTTACCCCCACGCCGACGATGAGCATGAGGAGGAGCTTCTTGTAATCTATTCCAAGGGGTGCTTCCAACTCGTCGCTGTCGGTTGGCGCTCCGTCGACGGCGGTTTGCACTTACAGCCAGCCCTCCCGCTTGAAGTACGCCAGCATCCCGACAACAATTGCAGCCATCACTGCGATGATGGCGATGAAGGACATCGGGTGGCCAGCGAGGGGAAGTTGGCGGATGTTCATGCCGTAGATGCCGGAAATCACCGAGAGAGGCAGCATGATGACGGAGAAGATGGTGAGGATCTTCATTACCTCGTTGAGTCGGTGGGACGTAATGGACTCCATAGTCTCGTTGAGTCCCTCGATGACATCCCACAGATCCTCCAGGCGTTCCCATATCTGCACTATGTGATCGGATACGTCCCCCCAGTAGACCTCCAAATCTCCCCTCAGGAACTCCCAGTCTTTCCGCTCCAGACTGGCTATCACCTTCATCTGGGGTTTGATGGTACGCCGATAGTTGATCAGATTTCGTCTGACGATGGAGATTTCCCTTACAGTCTCCCCAGCGTGCCCGTCGAAGATCCTCTCCTCGATGCCTTCGATGTTCTCGTTCTCTTTGTCCAGAATCGGGAAACAGTAATCAACAAGGTCGTCGATGAGCAGGTAGAGAAGGTAGTATGAGCCGCGGCCCATGAACTGGCGCCGAATACCTTCGTCTTTCTCGCAGTTGTCAAAGTCCTCGACCAGGGTCTTCAGTGCGCCATCGCTCGCCGTGACCAGGAAGCCGTGACCAACGAAGCTATCAACCTCAGCGCGCCCGAGCCTTCTGGTTACCCTATTGAAGACAGGGAAGTGCATGACGATGAAAAGGTAGTTTTCATACTCATCAATCTTGGGCCTCTCAGTCTTGCTTAGAAGGTCTTCCAAGTCCAGCGGGTGGAAGAAGGGGAACTGCTCCCGGAGATCTTCTATGTCCTGTGCTGTAGGACTCCTGATGTCGGTCCAAGTTATGCCGTTAAGGGAGAGAGTTCGGTTGCTCATCATCACCTCCTCTCCGTCCACGGTGACTGGGATGCTCAAAGGTCTTCTCTGATGATGGATCACGTCTGCAGGATTATACTCACTCGGTTGGGCGTTAGCAAGCGATTTGACTGAATACGAGCATGTGCCACGGGATTCTCTTTGGGCTGCCAGTCACCGCTCATCGTTCCCCATGGCGTGTCGAGACGAGTCTGCCCAAGAGGTTGGACGGAGTATTGTGGAATTTCCTATGGGCGTATACTGCTCGGGTTCCGCGAAGGATTTCGTTGCGTCATGTCTGTATCCGCCTTCCGAAACTGAGTTCTCCATGATCGCACTGGTAGTCAGAGCGGCGTGGCAAGGGCGTCGGAGCCTCGCCTTCTCTCCAGGCATAGTGCTTGACTACGGCGCAACGATGTTCTATAATGGCAAAGCTCGCCCGGGTGCTTGAAGATCTCCCCCCAAGCCTTGGAGCGACAAAGCCGGCGTGAGCAAGCTGGCATGGCGGAAGCTGCTTCAATCCTTGGAATAGGCGCTGCAGATCTCGGATGCTCCTGGGTGTTGCGGATCACGTTACTGGTAGTACACAGCCGACGGAAGCAATGAAAGGGCTTGGCTATGACAGAGAAGAAACTGCGAGATGTAGTTCTGGAATCGGGCATCAGCGTCAAGCCAGTATATGGACCCGAGGATGTGGCTGACATAGATTACGAAGAGGATATCGGCGAGCCGGGTGCCTATCCTTTCACGCGGGGCATCCACAAGTACATGTACAGGTACCGGCCCTGGACAATGCGGCAATACGCTGGCTTCGGCACACCCCAGGAGAGCAACCAGCGTTTCAAGTATCTCATTTCCCATGGACAGAATGCCCTCAACGTGGCTTTCGATCTGCCTTCTCAGATGGGACTGGATTCTGACGATCCTCTTGCCTGGGGCGAGGTGGGGCGCGTGGGCATGGCAGTTGACAGCTTGCGCGACATGGAGGACGCCTTTGAGGGCATCCCTCTGGACAAGATCAGCATCAGCCTGACGATCAACGGTGTGGCGGCGATCATGATGTCTATGTACTTCGTCGTGGCTGAGAAACAGGGAGTGCCTCTACAGGAACTTCGCGGTACGGCTCAGAATGACATCCTCAAGGAGTACGTCGGGCGGGGAACCTGGATCTTTCCGGTGGAGCCCTCCATTCGCCAAATCGGAGACACAATCGAGTTCTGCGCGCAGAGCGTGCCTTACTACTATCCTGTAAGCGTATGTGGCTATCACATCCGTGAGTCGGGAGCCAATCCTGTGCAGGAGATTGCCTATGCGTTTGCCATCGCCTCGGCGTATGTCGAGCACGTGTGTGAGCGGGGTGTGGACGTTGACGACTTCGTGGCTCGCCTCTCCTTCAATTTTGACATCTGGGGCAATCTATTCGAACAGGTAGCCAAGTTCCGCGCCGCGCGTCGTCTCTGGGCAAAGATAGTTCGGGGGGAGTTCGGAGCCACCAGTCCCAAGGCGATGCAGATGAAGATGATCGCTGGCGGTGGCGGCGGCGGGCTGACCATCGAGCAACCGGAGAACAATATGGTGCGTGGCGCCTACTACGCCCTCGTCTCGGCCCTCAGCGGCACCCAAACGATGGCCCTGTGCACCTATGACGAGGCGTATACTATCCCCACGGAGAAGGCAGCCCTCATCGGCTTGCGCACCATGCAGATCCTGGTCGAGGAAATGGGACTGTGTGACACCGTGGATCCCCTCGCTGGTTCATACTACATTGAGCGCCTGACCACCGATCTGGAGGAGAAGATTGCAGAAGAGATGGAGAAGGTGGAGAAGATGGGGGGCATTGTCAAGGCCGTCAGCGAGGGCCAGATCCAGCGCGAGGTAGCACACCAGGCGTACCTCTATGAGCAGGGCATCCAGAGAGGCGATATCGTCAAGGTGGGTGTGAACAAATACCGCATCGAGGAAGAGGATCGGGACATCGAGCTCCATGAGTATGAACCAGAACAAGCCGAGGAGCAGATGCGACGACTAAACGAGTTGAGGGCCGAGCGCGATGGCGCCAAGGTGAGCGAGACGTTGGAGAAGGTGCGTCGCGCGGCTCAAGGAACGGAGAACCTCATGCCGTACATCATGGAGGCTGTGCGGGCCTATGCTACGGTCGGCGAGATGACGCAGGTGCTCAAGGACGTTTTCGGCGAGTTCAGGGAACCGGTCGGGCTGTAGGTCCGGTGGAGCGCATTGTGGAACGGGTTGTCGACGATCCACGTTTCCCCGCGTACGATCGGCGACGGAAAGACTGTGAGGGGCTGATCGCAATCTTATAGGAGATCCTCGTCACAAAGCATGGTGATGTATTGCTCAGGTTACTCTCTGACGCAGACGTACCTTGCAGTCCCGTCAACAACTTGGCGTTGCCTTCGCCGATGCCCAAGTGACGTCCCGAAACATGGTGGTGGACGTGGACCATTCAAAGGCCGGGCGCCTTCGCTCCTTGGCAATCCGGTGAAGATTACTTCCCCACCCGCTCTTCCTCCGACGCCAGCGTCCTTGCGCGAGCCGCATACCGACGAGGTGTTAACGGAGGTTCTGGGGTATTCGCCGGAGCGGATGGCTACACTGCGTGAGCAGGGTGTGATCGCACAGGGAGCTAGCCTGTACTGTGCTCCGGATGATGATATGCTTTGTCGTCCTCTTGTCTGCGGAGAGGGATGAAGATTCAGAGTGGAGGACAAGAGAGTATGCGTATTGGCATTGATGTCGGAGGGACGTTCACTGACATCGTACTGATTGACGATGTCAGCGGTCAGATTCATTACACCAAAGTGCTGACCACTCATGACGATTTGGCGGAAGGAGTCATCGGGGGCATTGATAAGATATTGGGCATGGTCGGCGCTGGCTTTGACCGGATAAACTACATGGTGCACGGTACGACGATAGGCACCAACGCCCTCATCGAGCGCAAGGGGGCACGAACGGGCCTGATCACCACCCAAGGTATGAGGGACGTGCTGGAGATAGGTCGCATCGAGCGACCAGCCGCCGGCCTGTATGACATCTTCGTTGATACGCCACTCCCTCTCGTGCCCCGGTATCTGCGACTGGATGTCAAGGAGCGAGTCGGTGCGGATGGTCAGGTGGTGGTCCCTCTCGACGAGGAATCGGCTCGCGAGGCAGTGAGCTTCCTCAAGGACCAGGGTGTGGAGTCGATAGCAGTTACCTTGCTCTTCAGCTTCCGCAACCCCGTACACGAGAAAAGGCTGCAGGAAATCTGCCAGAGTATGTTTCCCGAGGCTGCTGTTTCCATCTCCTCTGAAATCGCCCCCGAGTTTCGTGAGTTCGAGCGCACTTCGACCACGGTCATCGACGCATATCTGGCCCCGGTCGTGGAGCGGTACATCGACAATCTGGAAGGACAGCTACGTGACCGGTACGGCGATGTGGACCTTCGAATCATGCAGGCCAGCGGCGGCTCCATGACTACGGAGATGGCCAAGTATCGAGCGGTCAACATAGTCAACTCAGGCCCGGCTGGCGGGGCACTGGCGGCTGCGTACGTGGGTCGGCTGACGGGCGACCGACAGGTCGTCAGCGTGGACATGGGCGGTACCAGCTTCGATGTTGGTGTGATAGATCGTGGTGAACCTCGAGTGGCACCCGAGAGTCAGTTCGAGGGCTTCCCGGTCAAGATTCCCATCTTGGATGTACAGGCGATCGGCGCTGGAGGCGGAAGCCTGGCCTGGATTGATGAGGGGGGAGCGCTCAATGTGGGCCCTGAGAGCGCCGGCTCGGAGCCAGGCCCAGCCTGCTACGGACTGGGTGGGGAACGACCGACGGTCACTGATGCCAATCTGGTATTGGGCCGCCTCAATCCCGACTATTTCCTGGGTGGGGAGATGAAGCTGTATCCGGAGTTGGCTGAAAAGGCCATCAGGCAGCACGTGGCCGAGCCCCTGATGGTGGCCCTCGAAGAGGCTGCCGGTGGGATAATCCGCGTGGTCAACGCAAACATGGAGCGCGCCATTAGCGTGAACTCAACGGAGAAGGGGTTCGACGTCCGAGAGTTCGCCCTGCTAGCTTTCGGAGGCGCCGGGCCGCTGCATGCGGTCGAGCTCGCACAGGACTTGGACATGAAAAGGGTGGTGGTGCCTTCCTATGCCGGCACTTTCTCCGCGGTGGGTTTGCTGGTAGCTAACACACGTTATGACTATGCCTCCACTGTCGCCAAGAACGAGAAGGAACTGACGCCTGAAGAACTGCTGGCAGCGTTCAAGGAACTGGAGACGCAGGGCCGAGACCAGCTGAAGGAACAGAACGTTCCCGAAGATCAGATCGAGATTGTATGGTCAGTGGACTTGCGGTACGAAGGCCAATCGTATGAGCTCAGCACTCCAGTGATGCGGAAAGAGCTTCTCACGCAGGCTGACATCAAAGAGATCGTGGACCTCTTCCACGACTTGCACTACCGCATCTATGCCTACGGCTCCGTTGACGAGATGGTCGAGTTCATCAACCTGCGGGTGGCGGCCATCGGCAAGGTGCTCGAGGTATCGCTCGCCCACAGTGGCGCCGGAGACGGCGATGCCGAGATAGCACGCAAGGGTAGTCGTCCGGTTCATTTTCCTACCGAGGGCTTCATCGACACGACCATCCATGACCGTGCTCTCCTACGCCCTGGGCATGTTGTCAGTGGCCCTGCCTTGGTCGAAGAGATGGCTTCGACAACGGTGCTTACCCCAGGCGTCGAGGGAACGGTCGACGAGTATGGCAACATCTTGGTCCCACTGTCATAGGGTGAGGTGTAGTCACATCTGAACTTAGGAGGGCTTACATGCCTTACAAAGCTGATTCCATCACTATGCAGGTCATCCGCTATGCCATGGAACAGGCGGCCGATGAGATGGGCCGGACGCTGGTCCGCACTGCCCGCTCCACGGTTATCAAGGAAATCGAGGACATGACTTGCTCTGTGTTCGACCGTCATGGCAATACTATAGCCCAGGCTCACCATGCGCCGATGCTCCTCACAGGCTTCGAACTCGGGATGCGTGCTCTCGTCGGCAAGTACAAGCCCGAGGACCTCGACGAGGGAGACTTGATCATGTTCAACGACCCTTATGCCGGTGGCCAGCACGTCATGGACCTGGTGACCTTCGCGCCAGCGCACTACGACGATGAGTTGGTCGGTTTCACGGGGAGCATCGCGCATCACTCAGACATGGGAGGTGCGGTGCCTGGCGGAACCGCCGGCGGGTTGACGGAGATCTACATGGAAGGCTTGCGCTTTCCGATGGTCAAGCTGTACAAGAAAGGTAAGGAGGATCCGGAGCTATTCGGTATCTTGCAGAACAACATTCGAGTGCCGGATAAGACCCTTGGCGATGTGCGCGCCCAGGCCTCGGCCGACTTCGTCGGGGTGCAGAGGCTCCGGGACATTTACGACAAGTACGGGGTCGAGGTCGTACAGAAGTGCGAGGAGATGCTACTGGACTATTCGGAAAGTCGCATCCGCGCTGGGTTGGGGAAGATTCCCGACGGGACCTATACGGGCGTTGACTGGATTGATGATGATGGTCAGACCGACGAACCGATCAAGCTGCAAGTCAACATCCACAAGAGGGGCGATGAAGCGGTTGTCGATTTCGACGGCACCGCCAAGCAGGTGAAGGGGAATATCAACTGCCCGATAGCCACTGTCCACGCTGCCGTCTACTACGCCCTGATCGCCGTGATTGATCCCCATGTCCCTCCGAACTCGGGCTGCTATCGCCCCTTCACCGTGGAGGCTGAGGAAGGGCTTATAGTCAACCCAAGGATGCCTGCGGCGGTAGGTGCCCGAACCAATACCTCGCAAAAGATCGCTGAGGCGATGATGCTGGCGCTGTCCAAGGCGGTACCCAATCGGGTACAGGCTGGTTGCCATGGCCAGATCACGAACTGTGGGTTCAGTGGCTACCATCCCGTTACAGGAAAACGTTTCGTCTTCATTGACATCCAGGGGGGCGGGGCGGGTGCGCGACCGACCAAGGATGGTCGGGATGGTCAGGACTCGCATCTGGCCCGTTTCAAGAATACGCCTATCGAGGCGGTCGAACTAGAATTTCCGGTGCGTATCTTGCAATACGAGTTCATTCCCGATTCTGGCGGGGCGGGCAAGTACCGAGGTGGACTGACGGTGCGGCGCGACATCGAGGTGTTGACCGACAACGTATCCTTGGCCAGATACGGCGACCGGCAACGCTTCGGCGCCTTTGGCCTCTTTGGTGGCAAAGAAGGGAGCAAAGGCAAGTTCATCCTCAACCCTGACTCCCCGGAGGAGAGGCAGCTCAAATCCAAGGGCCTGGATGTGCTCGAGAAGGGGGATGTGGTCAGCCTACGACTACCCGGTGCAGGTGGCTATGGCGATCCCTTGGAGCGCGATCGGGAACTGCTGTTGGCGGACGTGAGGGACGGCAAGGTAAGCGTGGAGAGCGCGCTGGACGACTACAAGGTGGTGATTGATCCTCAGGCTCTGCAAGTAGACGAGAAAGCGACAAGAAGGCTCAGAGGGTGAGGGCGAATGGACAACTCGATCTTGGACAACCTGGACTACGACACGGACTGCGGGCGCATCTCCTTCCAAGACGTGCCGTACGTGGTCATTCGGCCCGACACCGTGGTGGACTTCCAGAAGGCGGTAGAGGCGGAAGTGGGTGAGAGAGTAGCCGATATGATGATGGCTGGCGGATATACGGGTGGGTCACGCTCCTCGACCAGGTACAAGGAGGTCTTCAACTACTCCGACGAGGAGATAGTAGCCTTCATGTGCACAATGGGGGGCGAGATTGGTTGGGGCAGGTTCGAGGTTGAGAAGCTTGATACAGAGGGCAAAGAACTAATAGTCGTGGTGAGGAATTCGCCATTTGCCGAGGCATACGGCGAGGCGGACAAGGGCGTATGCCACATGATTCGCGGTGTGATGGCAGGCATGGCTGCCGGCATCTTCGGGACGGAGGTTAGGTCAGAGGAAACTCTGTGCCAGGCCAAAGGAGACGAACTGTGCTGCTTCGTGCTGCAAGGGTGAGTTCGTGCGAATCGTGACTGCGGCGCACGCGCCAAGAGCGTTGAGGGTTGCTCAACGCCGCTCTTGGTGCTATACTTACGATTGTCTTGCCGGTCGAGTGCTGTCCGTCGGAGTGGACGAAAGGGGGTGATGTCTATCGAAGGAACGATGATGGAAGCTTCTTTTGATCGAACCTCAGCCCGAGCTTCAGGGGGTCCCCATCCGTAGATGATTCTCAGGAAAGATCCAGACCCTCTTGGAGTCTCCAAGTGCAACGCAAAGGAGAGAGAACGATGGAACAGACCAAGTTCATGTTGGGGGAGGAGGACATCCCCACCCAGTGGTACAACATTCAGGCAGACCTGCCTCAGCCCTTGCCACCAGTCCTTCACCCCGGCAGGTTGGACCCTGTGACACCGGATGATCTGCTTCCTCTCTTCCCCATGGA
>Ga0114921_10000831_pt1 | contig 13399 bp, 12 predicted proteins | sample BentaG_FD_87016 | JGI IMG/M metagenome (GOLD analysis project Ga0114921, IMG submission 87016) | Deep subsurface microbial communities from South Atlantic Ocean to uncover new lineages of life (NeLLi) - Benguela_00093 metaG | ecosystem: Environmental > Aquatic > Marine > Oceanic > Sediment ...
AGGAGAACGGTTAGTAAGATATGCTTGTATCATTAATGATTTAAGAAATGCTGCTGGACGCACCGGGATGGGTGCTGTTATGGGATCTAAGAACTTGAAGGCTATAGCTGTAAGGGGTAATCAAAAACAGGAAACAGCAGATGAAGAGAAATTGAGAGCGTTATTGAAATTATTTAATGAAAAAATTCAGAAAAGAAATGCAGGGTATTTTGAACTTGGTACAGGAGGAGATTTTCTTCTAGAATCTGCATCATCTGGTAATTTATCATTTCGAAATTTTAGGGACGGTGGATTTACAAATGCCATAGCATTAGACCCTAAAACCATCAAAGAAACACTTGGGCTTGAGAAAGATGGATGCTATGCTTGTTCTATTCGTTGTAAAAAGGTTGTCAAAATCGGAGATCCTTGGAATGTTGATTCGATTTATGGAGGACCGGAATATGAAACTTTAGGTGCTTTAGGGTCTAATTGTGGAGTTGATGATGTGAGAGCGGTATGTAAAGCAAACGAAATTTGCAATAAATATTCGTTAGACACAATTTCAACTGGAGTTTCAATTGGTTTCGCAATGGAGTGTTATGAAAGAGGAATTTTAACGGATAAAGATACTGATGGTATTAAATTAAACTTTGGTAACGCTGAAGCAATGGTTCAAATGGTTGAAATGATTGGTAAACGCGAGGGATTAGGCGACTTATTAGCAGAAGGTGTTAAAAGAGTTAGTGATAAGTTAAAAAATGGATCAGACAAATTTGCTATGCATGTAAAGGGTGTTGAAATTCCAATGCATGATCCTCGCCTTAAACAAGGAATGGGACTTGGTTATGCATTATCACCTACAGGAGCAGAGCATATGACTAACCTAGACGATTATACATTTGCTCATAGTAGGGTAATGGCGTATCATGGCACTATAGGAATTTTAGAACCTTTAGAGTTGGATGATTTAAGTTCAAAGAAGGTACGAGCAGTAGCTTATTTTACTAATTGGCGTTATTTATTTAACGCCCTATTGATGTGTTATTTTGTCTTTTGGCGATATGATCATATTACTGAAATTGTAAAGGCAGTAACTGGTTGGACTACTTCAATTTGGGAATTAATGAAAGCAGGAGAAAGGATTTCAAATATGACAAGAGTTTTTAATAATAGAGAAGGATTAACCAAAAATGATGATTGGTTACCTGCAAGATTTTTCGAACCACAAACTTCAGGACCTCTTTCTGAGACCGCAATTGACCCGGATAAACTTAAAAAAGCGATAAATACCTATTACGCAATGATGGGTTGGGATGAGAATGGAATTCCTACTCGCTCTAAACTTGAAGAATTAGATATAGATTGGTTGTAATCTCAATTAATAATAGGATTTAAACAATCGAATGAGCATAAATACCATACCGGATAAAATTCCTAAAAAATTTTTAATTAGGTTAAAAAGAGGAAAATATGACGATGTTCTTCTTTTTACGCTAGCTGTTTTTGGACCTCATAAACTCAACGAACTTGTTAATGACGCTAGTAACTCTAATACTGATAGAATGGATGAGAGGTTATTTCATGATTGGGTTAATAAGTTAAAGATTCATGGATTTATTGAAGAATTTAAAAAAAATGATGAACTCTATTTTAAAGCAACAGAAAAAGGTAAGGATGAATTATTATCGAGAGTAGAAAACACATTCATGACACGGTATTTAAAAACATTTTTTTCCCAGTGGCTTGGACCAATTGAACCTAAAAAAGAAAACAAATCAAAATCATTGAATGTCTTAAAATATAGAGATATCATATTTGGTTTCTTGTCTGTTTACTGGAGATTATGTGATTTCTTCAATACTATGCAAAAAAATGAAAACGCTGGACCAGATGAATATATCTCGCTTGGTAAACATCTAGAGTATAATGCAGAAAGATATTCTAGTAATCCAGCTGTTTATTATGAAGATGTCATGTATACATATAAAGAATTCAACGAAAATATTAATCTATATGCTAATTATATTCTTTCTTTAGGTGTAACAAAAGGAGAAGTAATTAATATTTTCGTGGAAAACAGACCTGAATTGTTGTTTTTAATTGGAGCAATGTCAAAAATTGGTACCATAGGAGCTTTGATTAATACAAAACAAAGATCCTCAATACTACTTCATAGCTTAAAACTAAATCCAGTAAAAATCTATATTGTTGGAGAGGAACTTATTGAACCTTTTGAAGAAATAAAATCAGAATTAGGTTTAACTGGGAAGGAAAAACTCTTTTTTTTGAAGGATAAGGGTAATATTGATATACCAGAAGATTTTGTTGATCTTCAAAAAGAGATTGAAGATGAAAGTAAAGAAAATCCATCACCTAAAACAGAAATAAAGGGAAAAGATACCTACATTTATATTTTTACTTCTGGGACAACTGGACTTCCAAAAGCAGCACATATTCGGAATATGTATACGGTAACCTCCATAAATACCTGGAGTAGTGTCATATTACATATGACACCTGATGACATTATGTATATATGTCTTCCCTTGTTTCATAGCAACGCCATCCATATCGCATGGTCAGCCGCTATTGGAGGTGGATCAGCAATAGCTATTGCACGAAGATTTAGTGTTCGAAATTTCTGGAAAGATATAAAAAAATTTAATGCTACATGTTTTAATTATATCGGAGAAATCTGTCGCTATCTTCTTAATCAACCACCAACTCCAGAGGACCGAAGTCATAGAGTTTACAAGATTTGTGGTAATGGGCTTAGTCCTGAAATATGGAAAGAATTCAAAGAACGATTTGGTATAAGAGAAGTCTATGAACACTACGGAATGACTGAAATGTGGGGGGCATTTGTTAATTATCTTAATTTAGATTGTACTGTGGGATATAACGCTGCTCCATATGCTATTGTACGGTATAACATTGAAAATAATGAACCTGAAAGAGATAAGGATGGTTTTTTACAAAGAGTTGAAGAAGGTCAAGCAGGTTTATTGATTATACAAGCATGGTCTGAATATGTTTTTGCTGGCTATACGGATAAAAAAGCATCCGAGAAAAAAATATTATATGATGTATTTGAAAAGGGGGATGTTTGGATGAATGCAGGTGATGTGGTACGGAATATTGGATACAAACATGCTCAATTTGTTGATAGACTTGGTGATACATTCCGTTGGAAAGGAAATAATGTATCTACTACAGAAGTTGAAGATTTAATCTCTTCTTTTGAGGAAATCGACCACACTTCTGTTTATGGAATTGGAATCCCCGGATGTGAAGGACGGGCAGGCATGGCATCAATATTAGCTACTGTTGAACACGAAAAATTTGACTTTAATAATTTTGTAAAAACGCTACAAGATAATTTGCCTAACTATGCCATTCCCGTATTCATCCAATTCTTATCTGAATTAAACACAACAAGTACTTACAAAATCCAGAAATATGATATGAAAAAGATTGGATTCAACATCAAAAAAACAAACGATCCTATTTATGTTTATCTTCCGGGAAGCTCGATATATACACTTCTCACTGAAAGGATTTATGAAAACATTCTAAATAGAAAATATAGATTTTGAAATTAATGGTAATAATTATGCCTTGGATAGTAAATGAAGGAAAGTTCAATAATAATACCTATTTATTTGATTCATTTCAATATGATACCGAGTATAGTATGGGGTATTATATTTTACAGGGAACTAAAAAGAGAGCGCTCATTGACACATCAGGACCCATAGAAGCAGAAAGATTTGCAAAAAAGATTAAAAAGCTGGATCTAATACCCGATATCCTTATATTAACGCATTCCCATTGGGATCATGCTGGTGGAACCACAGTATTTCAAAAGAAATTTCCAAATATTGAAGTAATTGCAGCAAAACCTGCCATAGAATCGTTAAAAAACAATTCAAAATACAACGAAAGCTTCTCAAATGTAATTACAGATTTAGAACCAGTAGAAAATATTACCCCTGTAAAAGAAGGAGATATAATTGATTTAGGCGGATTGGAATTGTTAATTTTTGAAACTCCGGGTCATACAAATTGTAGTATTTCTATATTAGAACAAAAAAATATGATATTATACATAGGAGATGCTTTAGGATATTTATGGGAAAAATTTATATTACCACCAATTATGCCTCCTGAATTTTCTCAAGAGAAACTATTATCTACTTTTAATAAAGTGAAAAGTATCGATTATTCTGTAATTGCATGTTCTCATTATGGTTTATTAACTGAAGATTCAGCAGAGATCCTTCCTACGTACGCCAAATTTTGTTACATTTTTTGGAGAGATTATTTTATTTCATTATTAGAGAAAAATCATACAACAGAGGATGTAGTTAACGGTTTCATTGATAGATTACATGAATTAGATTCATTTTATCCGGAAGGTAAGATTACATACAAAATGTTAGTGGAATGGGTAATTAAAGGATTAAAGTCAGCAGGTTTGATTTAAATTAACGCAATTCTTATTTAGATAATTATACTATTTTTTCAAATATACAGATTATATTTAAGTTATTGATACTTAATTTGAGTAAGCCTAAGATAAATTTGATTAAATTCAACTTTAGATATTAAATAATTATAGGGTCAATATTGAGCATTTTTTACAATTACAACTTTTAAAAATCAAAATTTTAAAAAAGAAAATAATTAATTTTATATTGATTACTTTTCTGAAACCGTTTTGCTTAAGTCAGGGGAAATCATTTTTGTGGTATTCCCATGATTTAATTTCAATCTTTTCTTGTTTAACTCATCATCTATACCAGCAATTTTTTTTACCATGGTTTTTCGGGCTTCAATGTCATATTGAGTTGTAATAGCTATTTGTTCCATAACTGGGCTCCCACCTCCATGGTAACCCCCAACAAGAGCAATTCCTCCACTTGCGGAACATAATCCGTCTCCAACGTACCGCCAGAATTGTGCCGCGTTTTCAGGTGCAATTTTAGTATTTCTAGTAATGTATTTATTGAGTTTGTCTTTCAGTAGAGGATTAACAAAATCACCTTCGTGAGGAAAAGTAGCTGGAATACCACCCGAAATATCCGTGATTATCTCAGCTTCACGAAATACGTTTTCTCCAGTTAGACATCTTCCTACATTAGCGTAAATCGAGTTTGGAATATAGCTTCCTGGACCATAAGGTATAAAACCCATTCCAGGCATGTATACTTCTGGTTTTCCTAAAGCAGAGGCAGTATATCCCGCAGCGTAGCCAAGTTCTGTAATCATGATTAATTCGGCCAATTTATGCCTTACATGCGAAGCTTTTGCAATATTGTTATATTCCGCAGCCAAAGCAGCTGTTCCCGTCGTTATGTCACCAATAGCTGGCTTACATCCCGAATAACTGTGTCGGTGAAAGAGACCAAATAGTAAGGCGAGGGCTCCTCCATGATTGTTTTCACCGCATAAAAATACCCTTTCCCAAGGTACGAATACATCGTCAAAAATTAAATATGAATCAGTGGCTCCTGGCATAAAACCTCGAGGAAAATGTTTCCTCTCACGAAGATTATGAACGGTAACTACTTGAGTCACACCCTCATAATCTCCAGGTACCGCGAACGCTACAGCATAATCTTTATCTTCGGGTCTTAGTGCTCTTGTTGGGATAACTAGTAGCTCGTCAGAAACAGAGGCCTCTGAAATATGTAGTTTACACCCAGCTACTATAATTCCATCCTTTTTCTTTTCAACGACATGTACATACATGTCAGGGTCTGCTTGATCTGCAGGTCGCTTAATTCTATCCCCTTTTACATCAGTTTGCGCTCCAGCTGCTACTAGGTCTTCTTGTTGAAATCTCAGTAGCCATTTTTTAAAATTCTCGTGGTAATTAGATTCTCCCTTATTCATCTTATCAGCTTCGTATGAGACATTGTATATCGCGTTTGCTGCATCGCAACCCATACATCGCTGAATGCACCCACCAGTTTTTTGACACAATTTACGCGTCATATCTTGCTTTTTATGAAGATCATCAGTGCTATGGTGAATATGCGTAAACCTATTAATTATGTCACCCGTAAGATGAGATTTAACTTGAATTAAATCTTTGAATTCAGGGTCGTCGAAGGCTTCGAAAGTAAGTCCTATAGTATTTAAACAGGGTATTTGAAGATCATCTAATCGATCCAGTTCTCTTCCATCGTAATACAGATTTGGTTTCATTCTACCTAAATCTTTCATAAACTGTTCTTTTGTTCTTACCATTTCTCATCATTTTAATTTATGTTATTTAATTAAATTGTTTATGTATATTTATAACATTTTAATTTTAATATGTTTCTAGTTATTCATAAAGGTGTAGGGTTTTTATAATATTACACAGCATTAACGATAAAAGATTTTAGATAGGATTTCATATAGGATTTTAATGAAGCAAATTAGTATTTTAAAATTTCATTAATCTTTTCTAGTCTAATTTTTCGCGAAATGCTGCTTTTCACAGGATTTAATTCACCATACAGACTCTTATGGTATACTTCTCTAATTTCTTGATGAAAGATACCTATTGTAAATCGATGTGCTTTATGAGCAATCTCGAGAGCTTTTTCTTTTGATTTAGGTTCCTCGCTTAAAAATTCGATCTTATCTTTGTATTCCTCCCATTTATGATAGGGCATTGCTGGTTGGAGAACTTCAATAAAAGAGAATCCCTCATGTTCTATAGCATTTATTAGGGTTTCAGTCAAATGTTTAATATCTCCAGCATAACTTCTTGCGACAAATGTAGCTCCTACTTCAATCATGAGCGACATCGCATTAAATGGTATCTCGAAACTTCCTCTAGGAGTGGATGGACCTCTCCAACCTGGTGGGGTTAAAGATGAAAATTGCCCTGTAGTCAATGCATAGACATTATTATTATGTAGGACTAATGTAATATCTTGATTTCTTTTAGCGGCATAAATTGTATGAGCTAGACCCTCGCCTAAACCGTTTCCATCTCCAGAAAATGTTACTACTTTTAATTCGGGATTTGCGATTTTTATTCCCTCGGCATTCGAACTGTTCCTACCGTGTAATCCATAAATCCCGCTCAAGTTCACATAATCGAATAATTTCGCATGACAACCTATTCCTGAAGATATTACGATATTTTCTCTTTTTACACCCTTCTTTTCTAATTCAAGGACTGCGTTCTGAAAAGCGGTGCGAATCCCATAATTCCCACATCCAGGACACCATGTAATTTCAGCGTTTGTCTCAAATGTCATTTTAATTCAATACCTCCTTAATTTGATGGGATAATTCAATTGGATCAAATGGGCGTCCATCGTAGCGTTTAATAGTCGTTCTCACATTAATTCCCGCTTTTTCAGTTAAAAGTTTAGTAAATTGCCCAGAGATACTTTGTTCCACTACAATGTTGTCTTGATCCTTGAAATCTTCTAATTCCCAAACTGGTAATGGGCTTAAATATTTAGGTTGAATTGTAGTTGGATTTAATTTTGCGTATCGGAGTGCTTCTAAAACGCTCATATAAGTAGAGCCGTATGCGAATATGTTTGTTGGCATTTCACCATAGATTATTTCGACTGTCTCTTTATTTTTCAAATAATTTATGAGAGTCTCTGTTTTTTTATATCGCTTTTCATGCATTTTAGCTATCATACTTGCATCCTCAGTAGTAATTCCATATTCGTCATGTTCATAACTATTCCACTTAATAACTTCACTAGAGGGCGGAAATAGCATTGGTGATATGCCATCATTTGTATCAAGGTATCTATTATATTCGCCTATTTTGTGGAATATAGGCTCTGCCCATTTTGCTCTCGTTGGATCAATATCTACAGTCATTGCGCTCTCAGATAAGTGCTTCTCAGTAAGTAGAATACCAGGCGTTTGAAATTTCCACATTAAATCTAACATTTCGGCCGTTAAGTAGAACGCTTCCTCAACTGTTGCAGGAGATGCTACAATCCTTAAAAAGTCTCCATGACCCGCCGTCAAAGCAAAAGACAAATCCGCTTGTTCGGTGTAGGTAGGAACACCTGTTGCAGGTCCTGGTCTTTGAGACAGCACAATCAAGACGGGTGCTTCAGTAATTCCTGCTAAAGAATAGCCTTCTGTCATTAGGGCGAATCCCCCTCCACTTGTGCCAACCATGGTTTTTGCTCCAGTAAAAGAGGACCCTATTGCTAAATTAATTACGGCAATTTCACTTTCAGGATGAACCACTGCTAATCCAAAATTTTCAGCTTGTTTGGCAAGGAAATGCAATATTGTGGAAGCTGGGGTCATAGGATAGGCATAGTACACGTTCAATCCACCAGCTAAAGCCCCAAGACAAATTGATTCGTTACCAGTTATGATCTTTCTCTCTTTATCTTCATGTTCTAACGGGAATTTGTTTTCACAACCGACCTTTACCATATCATAAATACTACCTGCAAATTTAATATTGTCTTCAATCCCTCGAGGATATTGCTTTTTAATTATATTATTCATTTGCTCTTTATTGAATCCAATTGTGCTTGATAAAACTGCTACGGCTCCTACACCGTACATGAGACTTTTCATAGGATACTTATCTGCCTCCGAACTTAACGGAATACCGATTCCTTCAATATTGCCCATCTCATCCGAATTATATACCATTATCCCATTATCTGCAATATTGTTCATATGAGTTTCACAACTCCTCTTGTCAAAATTAACGACAAGATCGGCTTTCATATAATGACTACTAAGCCATCTTGTTGAGGTACTTACAACTGAAAAGTTATGACCTCCTCGAATTAAACTCATGTAGTCATCCATTTGAAAGACATGACGACCTAAACTAGAAAATATATGTGCCGCCACTGAACCTGCCTTTTTAACTCCCTCTCCTGCTTTACCACCAACAAGAAAAGTGAACACATCATTTGTCATTATGAGATTTACCTTAATTTATAGTTGATTATAAATTTAAGAAATACTTATTAAAATAACTGTTCTCGAATATTATTTAAATATAATGCTTATAATCTCATGATTGTCCATTTAAATGCAGAATAGTGCTCTATTGAAAATATATTTGTATTAAATGCATTTAAATTGGACACTATCTTAAAATATATAAGACAAAAATAGATTAAAATAAAACTGTGTTTTGATGAGTAGGTTAAAATCTTATTTAATTGGGTTTACTATTATAGCGGCTTTTTTTGGTGGCTTCCTTTTTGATTATTTATTTATTTTTGGAGGTATAATTATTGTTGTTTATTTTGCTTACGAAATAGCAGTATTTTTATATAAAAAAGATAAGACAATGCGACAGGATACTATTATCTGCCCTAGATGTATGGTGCCAGTGGATAAAATTGAAGGAAAATGCCCTCAATGCGGTGAAGAACTGTAAAACAGTAAATTAAAAGTTAAAGATATAATTTAATTTTTCAAGATTCGCAAATCTTTTCCACAAGAATTGCAAAAGTCTTGATTTATTAGCTGTAAAGCGTCACATTTTGGACATTTAAAATAAGAGGTCTCTTGTGATCTTAGTCTAATCTCTTCTTTTAGATGTTCTTTGATCTCTGATTCCAGATTATTTAAATATTCCTCATTTTTAATGATTAATTTTCCGTTCTTCTGTAGTTTAAAATATCTACTAGTCCTGTCTGGGGATCGAATAATTGGTATACTTAATGAAATCATAATTGTAGCACACATTATAGATAGTAGAATTGGTATAAAAGCTAAATTCTTATACTCTGGATGTAAATACCAAATGGAGCCCCAGTAACTAGTTAAAATCATAAGACATATAAAAGTTGAAATTATATTCGTCAGATAATGCTTTTGTTTTCTGTATTTATCAAATTTTTTAGCACAGGATTCGCATACTGGGATATATATCCCAACTGTGGTTTGTAAATCTCGAAGTTCGCCAAAAGTCCTTGTATAATAATAATTTATAATCTCATCTTCAGATTTCTCACACTTGATACAATTTTTAGGTAGCATGTATTCTCGCAGATTTAGGTTAGAATCTTTTATTATAATATTTTGTCATTTTTTCTATAAAACTCTCTAGTAATCTTCTTTGGGATCCAGCTAAGAAAGAACTGTCTTGTGATTGTAAGAAAGTATTTTTCTTTTCTAGCATAAACGGAATAAATTTTCTTGGAAATTCTTTTAAGCGTTTTTTGAATTTATCTTTTGATTCGAAAGTAGGATCAAATTTAAGAGTAAGATCCAAGAATTCACATTCAAATTTACTTGCAGGGTAAGGTTTAAAAAGATCTAATCTTAGCCCTTTTTTCAATACATATATAACTCGAGTCCAATTAAGATAGATTAACTCTGGTGGATCTCTTTTTTTCTCCCCGGGTTTTGAGAAGGCTATACCCTTATTAGTGATTAAAAGATGAGTTCTCCAGAATTTTAATGATCCAGGTTCACCTTTAGTAGCTCTACACAAAGTACTGTATATAATATCCTCCCCTACAGGAATTACATCTTTTACATTTGAATAATTTATTGGTACGTATATTTCAGCCATCTTTTTATTTCATCCTCTAATTAATTAAGTTAATTTGTTATATAATATTTATCTTCTCTCATTCTAAACTAATAGCTGTTATTGTCAAGATTAGAATGTTATTCAATGATTTAAATTGGAGAATCCATTTATAGCGACGAGAGAGAAGTTAATTGTGACGGGTGCGGTGTATGTATAAAAATGCCTTTTTGACACCCTCTCCTGCTTTACCACCAACAATAAAGGCGAATACATCATTTTTCATTATGAGATTTACCTTAACTTATATTTGATTATAAATTTAAGAAATTCTTATAAAAATAACTGTTATCGAATATTATTTAAACATAATGCTTATAATCTCATGATTATCCATTGAAATGCAAATAAGTCCTCTATTGAAGATACTTTTGTATTAAATGCATTTAAATTAGACTTTATCTTAAAATACATAAGACAAAAATATATTTTATCAAATTCTTAAAAAAAGTGATTTAATGAGGTTAAAATCGTATATAATTTTGTTTACTGTTATAGCAGTAGCTTTAGGGGGCTTCTTATTTGACTATCTATTTATTTTTGCAGGTATAATTATTGTTGCTTATTATGCTTATATTATAGCAATGTATTATAAAAAAGAAAAGCCAATACAGCAGGACACTATGATCTGTCCTAGGTGTATGGTGCCCGTGGATAAGGCTGAAGGGAAATGCCCTCAATGTGGTGAAGAATTGTAATACAGTTTATATTCTTTCGATCAATTTCCTAAGAAAGTTTTTGGCCTTCTACGGTAAAATTTTTCCATACCGCTTATAGTACCCTCTTGTAAATCTCTTTGCTTCTCGGTTAAAAATGAGCTATCTTGTGATTGTAAGAAAAATTTTTTCTTTTCTAGAACATATGGAAAGAATCTTCTTGGAAATTCTTCTAATCGTTTTTTGAATTTATCTTTTGTTTCATAAGTACGATCAGATTTAATACGTATTTGCACACGTTCAAAATCATACTTACTCATAGGATAATTCTTAGACATATCTATATAGAAACCATCTTTAAATACGAACGTTACTCGAGTCCAATCAACATAAATTAACTTTGGTGGATCTTTTTTTTTTTTTCCTGGTTTTGTGAAGGCTATTCCCTTTTCAGTCATCAATAGATGAGTTTTCCAGAATTTTAACGATCCAGCTTCGTCTTGGATCGCTTTACATAAAGTGCTGTATGTTATATCCTCCCCTACAGGAATAATATCCTTTACATTTGAATAATTAATAGGTACGTATATTTCAGCCATATTTATATTACCTCCTTTAGATTGTTGTCTTATTAAATTATATCATTTTGTTATTTAAGCTTTATCTTCTTTCATTACAAGTAAAATCACTTCTAATATGTTTAAATACTTTCATTAAATATTCAACGAGCTTTTAAAATCGTATACTAAATTTTTTAAAACACAATTCCTTCTAAGAAGTAAGTTTATATCATAATTTTTACAATAATACTAATACAAAAACTAAGTTAAGTTAAGATTATAATAACGACTATCAATTTCCGAATCTGTGTATGAATAAAAGAACTAGGTATTAACTCTATTAAGTAGGGGTAATTAAACCATGCAAATCTACGAATTAAAAATAAATAAAAACACATGCACCGGGTGCAATGCGTGCGTCGTGTCTTGTCCTATTAACTTTAACGAATTGAGAAAAAAGAGTTATTTAAACGAAACCAACGCCGTTATTTTAGTTAAAAACGGAATAGCAATACCAATTTTTATCGACGAGAGAGAAGTTAATTGCGACGGGTGCGGTGTATGTGTAAAAATGTGTCCTCAAGTAGCTATTAGAATTGAAAATGTGGAGAAAGGTTAAAAATGTCGTTTCCTAAAATATCGAGAACAATAACAAAAGAAGAGGAAGCTATTAAAGTTCAGTTTCTTATTGAAAATTTAGAGCTTGTTTTAAACCGAGAAAAGTGTGTTGGATGTGGTACATGCGCTAGAGTATGTCCTAAAGATGCGATATCTCGTGGACCAGTAGGTATGTCGCGCCGTTTCCCCACAACAGAGGATATAATTCCAGAGCTTTACGATCCCAAGTTGTGTGTTTTCTGTGGAACTTGCGTTTATTGCTGTCCCTTTGGAGCATTAACCATGAAAAAAGATGGCGAAATTATCAATTTAGTAGATATCCCTCTTGTTGCTGACAAAGTTATGCCAACTTTAGAGTTTGAAACTAAAAAGCTACTAGACGATAGAATCGCAAAACAATGGGTTAAAGCAAAAGTAAAAGTCGTTGACGAAGAATGTGCAAAAGGGTGCGGATCTTGCGCTGAAGTATGCCCCTCAGGTTCGATCGAAATTGCTAAAAGACCCGAACATGGTTGGGAAATGTCGAAAAATGTAGAAGTCGTGGACGAAGACGCATGCGTAGCATGTGGAGCTTGCGATAATGCCTGCCCAACAGGCGCACTTATTCTCGAAATAACCGAGATTAACACTTCGGGAGAATTCGAAGAGCGATATTGGCCTCCCTTAGTAGAAAGGTTGAAAACTTTAAGATGGAGTAAAAAGGAGGAAGCATAAAATGAGTATGGCCAATTTAATTCTTTTAACCGGACGTACTATTAGTCAAGGAGTAGCTCTTGAAGGCGGAAAAGCGTCAAGAGAGAATGTTCGGGCAGCTGGTATATGCACATTTGATGCTGACGACTTTAAAAAGCTCGATTGTATTGTTGGAACTCCCGTTAAAGTTATAACAGATTATGGTGAAGTTATAGTATATTCTACAATAACAGAAGAAGGACCTCATCCTGGTATTATTTTTATCCCAATGGGTCCTTGGGCAAATCAGCTTGTAAATCCTGGCTCTCAAGGATGCGGTACTCCCACTTATAAAG
>Ga0114921_10000832_pt1 | contig 13381 bp, 12 predicted proteins | sample BentaG_FD_87016 | JGI IMG/M metagenome (GOLD analysis project Ga0114921, IMG submission 87016) | Deep subsurface microbial communities from South Atlantic Ocean to uncover new lineages of life (NeLLi) - Benguela_00093 metaG | ecosystem: Environmental > Aquatic > Marine > Oceanic > Sediment ...
CGGTGCAGTGGTGCGCGCATGGGCGTCGGGGCGGTGGCACCCCGCAGGCCGGCGAAAACCAGCTTGTGGATGCGCTCGGGCTCCACCAGGAACAACATTCGCCGCACCGCGCTGTACATCTATAGCCCCGGCTGGTCGGGAACGCCGCTATGAATATGGGACCTCTTGCGGCGCAACAACACCCGTCGCGTTCCATCGGTGTATAGCCGTACCCGGGTCAGTTCCCAGCCGCGGAACTCTGCTTCGATGGACAGTCGGGTCGACGCGTTGATCCTGGTCACTTCCGGCGGCAGTCGCAACGGCACCCACTCGTAGTCGTCCGACTGGTCTTCGGATATGTCACGGTCCCACCCCGGTGGCAGTCGGCCGCGCTGCGCAGCGGTCACTGCGGGGCCGCGTGTTCGATCATCTGGACTCCGGCGCCTGACGCCGAGACCACGTACAACGTGCCGGAAGCATCGTCGAAGGCCAGGGAGTTCGGCTGCTGCACGGTGGGGTAACGCACCTTTTCGACGGGTATGCCGGTGGCCAGATCGTAACCAATCACGGTGTTGGTCGCGGTCTGCGACACCCAGGCCAGCCCGCGGGAACCGGCGAGGCCATACGGGGCGTATCGCACCGGGTGAGCCTGACGCAGGATGAGCGGATCGACGCCGTACACTAGCAGCGCTCCGCCGCGGGTGTCGGCTGCCAGCACCCGGCCGTCGGGATCGGCGGCCAGGGTGGTCGCGCCCTGCCCGGCTCGCAGCGACTGTCCGGCGCCACCGTCAGGCTCGATAGTGGTCACCGACGTCTGCCCACGATCCAGAACCACCGTTATATTGCCTTGTGTCACAAGGGCATCCACCCGGGCGAAGATTTTGGTCCGCTCGGCGACGGTGCCATCGGAAGCGAGGGTGAACACCGCGCCGTCGGAAGTGCCCAGCATCAGTCTGCCGTCTGCCCGGTGCGCGATCGCCGTGAAGTCGGTGTGCTGTTCGCCGCTGACATCGATGTGTGCAGCGGTGCCGGCAACCAGATTCGCGACGAAGTAGCCGCCGCGAGCAGACAGGTAGGCTTTCCCGCGGCCGTCGCCGGTCAGCGCCGTAGCGGGTCCCGCCAAGGCGATGGTGCGTGGCGGCCCTCCGGCGGAGCCGATCACGGTGGCCGTGGACGGCGCCTGCCGATCGGCCCCGGGGGTTAGCACCACCAGAGCAGAGCTGCCAGCGTCGAAGATCGCCGCCTGCGGATGGCCGGCCAACGGATGCACCACACCGGTCGGAGCGCTGGTCACCGGGGGAGAAACGGCCGGCCGCGCGGGTTCGATGGTGGGCGGAGTACCGGACCGGTTGGACGAGCACCCCACAGCACCGCCCGCGAGCACACTCAGCACCAGCAGCAGGCCGGCGACTCTACGGTGATCTGCGCGTTTGGCGTGCATCGGCAAGTGACGGCCCTTAAGCGTGGGAAGAGTAGTGACGTGGGAAGAGTAGTGAGATGGTTGCTGCGATCGAATAGCGATTCTATTGAACGTCGTCGGAAGCGGCGGCGGAAATATTATCGGAATTGATATCGGAATTGATGTCGGACCCAACCGGCCCGTCCCGCCCAATATTCGCCAGCCGGACGTTATGGTATCGAGATGACTGTCGCCGCAGATCGGCAATGCGCTGGCCAGGAGTTTTCGATCGAAGACATGTCGACCGGGGTTTTCGCCAGCGGATTCGGGCAGGTCGGTGACGGACGCAGTTTCTCCTTCCACATCGAACACCAGTTGCTGATGGTCGAGGTGTACCGGCCCCGGCTGGCCGCGCTGGTACCGCTGGCCGAAGATGTGGTGGCGACCGGCAGCCGCACGCTCATTGACATCGACCTGACCGATGAGCGCAGCCTGAGCGCGGCGGTACGCGACACCGTCGCGTCCGTACAGCCGGTGCCGCGAAAGCAGCGTCAGATCTGACACGCTGACACCGACTGCGCCCGGTACGGTCGTCATCGTGACTGCGGTCCCGGCGATGTCCTGGTGGCAGGTCATCGTTTTGGCCGTAGTGCAGGGGCTGACCGAGTTTCTGCCGGTGTCGTCCTCGGGGCACCTGGCGATCGTGTCCAGGGTGTTCTTCGCCGGCGATGCGGGCGCATCCTTCACCGCGGTCACCCAGCTCGGCACCGAGGTCGCCGTGCTGCTCTACTTCGCCAGGGACATCGCGCGCATTGCCGCGGCGTGGTGCAAGGGCCTATTCGATAACGCGCACCGCAACATCGATTACCGGATGGGCTGGTACGTCATCGTCGGCACGATTCCCATCGGTGTCCTGGGCTTGCTGTTCAAGGACGAGATCCGCACCGGGTTTCGCAACCTGTGGGTTGTTGCCACCGCACTGGTGGTGTTCTCGGCGGTGATCGCCGCCGCCGAGTACTTCGGACGCCAGACGCGGCACGCTGAGCAGCTGAGATTGCGCGACGGCATGATTGTGGGCCTGGTGCAGACCTTGGCGTTGGTCCCGGGTGTGTCCCGGTCTGGCGCCACCATCAGCGCCGGGCTCTTCCTGGGGCTCGACCGCGAGTTGGCCGGCCGGTTCGGTTTCCTGCTGGCGATTCCGGCGGTGTTCGCCTCGGGCTTGTTCTCGCTGCCCGACGCGTTCCATCCCGTCGGTGAGGGGATGAGCGCAAGTGGGTCGCAGCTGCTGGCGGCCACGCTGATCGCGTTCATGGTCGGGTTCGCGGCCGTGGCCTGGTTCCTGCGCTTCCTGGTCCGGCACAGCATGTACTGGTTCGTCGGCTATCGCGTGGCGGTAGGTGTGCTAGTGTTGGGCCTGTTGGCGTTCGGGATGATAGCGGCATGACAGTCATCCTGTTGCGGCATGCCCGCTCCACCTCCAACACGGCCCATACGCTCGCCGGCCGATCCGTTGGGGTAGACCTCGACGACAAAGGGCGAGAGCAGGCCGCAGGACTGGTGGAACGGATCGGCGGGCTGCCGATCCGGGCGGTCGTGCGGTCGCCGTTGTTGCGCTGCCAGAACACCGTCGAACCGCTAGCCGAACTGCTGGGTGTGGAGCCCATCGTCGACGAACGGCTCTTCGAGGTCGACTACGGTGCGTGGACCGGACGAAAGATCGGTGACCTGGTCAAAGAGCCGTTGTGGAAAGTGGTGCAGGCCCAGCCCAGCGCGGCGGTGTTCCCCGAGGGTGAAGGGCTCGCGCAGGTCCAGGCGCGTGCCGTGGCCGCGGTCCGCGAGCACGATCGCCGGCTCGCCGACGAGCACGGCGGCGACGCGTTGTGGCTGGCGTGCACGCACGGCGACGTCATCAAGGCCGTCATCGCCGACGCGCTGGGTACCCACCTGGACAGCTTTCAGCGCATCACCGCTGACCCGGCGTCGATGAGCGTGATCCGCTACACCGCGCTGCGCCCCTTCGTGGTGCATGTCAATCACACCGGCGCGAGGCTGGCGTCGGCCTTGGTCGCGGCACCGGCCGAGGACGGGGACGGGCAGCCGCCGTCCGGGGACGCCGTCGTCGGGGGTTCCACCGACTGAACCCGCGCGCTGCGGAGTTACGGCCGGGCGCAACTGCCAGGTATTTTAGAGAGGCCATGTCCCGCGCAATTCACGTTTTCCGCACACCCGACCGCTTCGTGGCCGGGACTGTCGGGCAGCCCGGAGATCGCACCTTCTACCTGCAGGCCGTGCACGAGGCCCGGGTGGTGTCGGTCGTGCTGGAGAAACAGCAGGTCGCCGTGCTCGCCGAACGGATCGACTCATTGCTGGTCGAGGTCAATCGACGGTTTGGCACCCCGCTGCCGCCCGAGGCCACCGACGTCGATGACCTCAGCCCGTTGATAACCCCGGTCGACGCCGAATTCCGGGTCGGGACGATGGGTTTGGGATGGGACTCTGAGGCGCAGACAGTCGTGGTCGAACTGCTGGCGGTCACCGACACCGAGTTCGACGCCTCGGTAGTCCTCGACGACGCCGAGGAGGGGCCGGACGCGGTGCGGGTATTCTTGACGCCGGATTCGGCGCGGCAGTTCGCGACCCGCTCCAACAGGGTCATCTCTGCGGGTCGTCCGCCCTGCCCGCTGTGCTCCGAACCGCTGGATCCAGAGGGGCATATCTGCGTGCGTACCAACGGCTTCCGGCGGGGCGCGTTGTCCGGGTCTGACGATGACCCCGGGGCCTGACGACCGCGAGGCGCTGCGGTGTGGTGAGCTAGCCGTGCTCGGACGCATCCGCTCGGCGAGCAATGCGACCTTTCTATGCGAGGCGACGTCGGGCCAGCATCGGGTGCATTGCGTGTACAAGCCGATCGCCGGTGAACAGCCGCTATGGGACTTTCCCGACGGCACCCTGGCTGGCCGCGAGCTCGGCGCCTACCGGGTGTCGGAGGCATTGGGCTGGAACATCGTGCCCTACACCGTCATTCGCGATGGACCGGCCGGGTCCGGGATGCTGCAGCTGTGGATTTCTGAGCCAGACGACGCCCCTGAGCCTATCGACCTGTTCCCTGTCGGCAAGGTGCCACCTGGCTACCTGCCGGTGCTGCGGGCCTACGACTACAACGGCGACGAGGTCGTACTCGTGCACGCCGAAGATTCGCAGCTGCGCCGGATGGCGGTGTTCGACATCCTGGTCAACAACGCCGACCGCAAGGGCGGGCACGTTCTCACCGGGCCCGACGGCAACGTTTACGGCGTCGACCACGGGATCTGCCTGCACGCCCGCGACAAACTGCGCACCGTGCTGTGGGGATGGGCGGGTAAACCGATCGACGACGACACTGCCGCTGCGGTAGCCGTGCTGCGCGAGGCGCTTTCGGGTCCCCTAGCCGACGATTTGAGCGGGCATATCACCACCGGTGAGATCGGCGCGCTGCGCCAGCGCGCCGAGGCGCTGCTGGACGATCCGGTGATGCCCAGCCCGGACCGGCACCACCCCATTCCCTGGCCGGCGTTCTAGGGTTTGCCTTCCTCCGCCGGCTCCCAAGTCAGGATGCCGGCGTCGGCCAGCAGCGATAGGTGCAGGTGATCGCCCTCGATCAGATAGCCCCGCACGAAGCCCAGCGCCCGCGACACCTCTTGGTCGATGGTTGAAGGCGGGCACGCCATCCTGGTGCTGGCGATCGGCCCGAACGTCAGCTGTCCGGATGCGCCGGTTGCGCCCGGCGTGGCCTCCCACGTCGCCGAGCCGCGATTGCAGTCGATCCGGAACATGGCCCTGCCGTCGGCGCCGAAGGTCACGGTGTAGCGGTTCGGGTCCGGCACCGCTGTCGTGCCTTGGTCGTCGTCCATGGATTGCAGCGTCACCAACTCCCAGCTGGTGCCGTCGAGCCTCGGGGCCGGTGTGCTGTCTGCCGACGCACAGCTGACCAGGGCCAGCGCGGCGCAGGCAACCGCACCCAGGGAACGCATATCCCGCAACTTACCGGCCCGGCCGGCCCGTCCGCGAGCGTGAAGCTGCTGTGAGATTCTTGCCAGATTTTCGCAAGGACTTCACACTCACGGGCAGCCCAAGGTGAGAAAGCGCGTCGTGCGGTCGAAACGCCAGAACCGGTGTCCTCTCGAGTATCGACAATACTGGCACCGTGAGCCTGACCGATGCGGCACTGGCCGCCGACCTCGCCGAGGACGCCGGGAAGCTGCTGCTGGCTGTGCGCGCCGAGGTCGGCCACAACTATCCGCCGGTGCTCGGCGACGCGGGGGACCAGCGGGCCAACGCCCTGCTGCTCGACCGGCTAAAAGCCGAACGCCCTGATGATGCGGTGCTCAGCGAGGAAGCCCCCGACGACCGGACCCGGCTGCGCGCCGACCGGGTGTGGATCCTCGACCCGGTGGACGGCACCCGCGAATACTCGATGCCCCAACGCGACGACTGGGCAGTGCACGTCGCGCTGTGGCAACGCGACGGAAGCCCGGACGGCGCCATTACCGACGCCGCCGTGGCGCTGCCGGCGCGTGACGAGGTCTACCGCACCGATACCGCCACCGCTGCCGCGCCGCGGAAGCCCGGAACCATACGGGTCACCGCCAGCGCCACCCGGCCGCCCGCGGTGCTCTACCGGCTGCGTGAACGACTCGACATCGAGCTGGTACGGATCGGATCAGCCGGGGCCAAGGCGATGGCGGTGCTGCGCGGCGACGTGGACGCCTACATCCACGCCGGTGGGCAGTGGGAATGGGATTCGGCGGCACCGGCCGGTGTGCTGCTGGCGGCGGGTCTGCACGCCTCGCGGATCGACGGATCTCCGCTGCGCTACAACCGGCCCGACCCCTACCTGCCCGATCTGCTGATGTGCCACCGCGACCTGGCCGAGGTCCTGCTAGGCGCCATCTGGTTGGCCGGCTGAGTCAGCGTCGTTCAGGCCCCAACAGACGCTTCACGATTGATCGGTTCGGATCGTTCTCGCGTTCGGCGAGCAGGAATTCGATACCCCCTTCGATAGCTGCCGCGGCATGCTCACGGACTGCACGGGCAGCGGCGTCCTCCCCGTGCCGTCCCGCATACGGGGTGGTATCGATGGGCTCGCCGAACCAGTAGTACTGGCGTTCAGGACGTGGGATCGGGGTGGGCCCGATTCCACGCACGATCGGTATGGTGTCCGGTGACCCCAGTACCGTTTTGACCAACTTGGCCACCGGCGAGAGCAGCTTGCTGTCGGCGTCGAGGACGATGTCCACGCCGTGCTCGACGCCCACCGAGGCAAACGGGATGATCGGGTACCCGTGCTGGATGGCAAGCCGGGCGAACCCCAATCGATTCTTCCAGACCAGCTTGTACTGCTCGCCTTTGCGCTTGGCGACTTCGCGGCCGCCGCCGGGGAACACCAGCACCAGCTCTCCCCGCTGCATCAGCTCGGAGGTAATTGCGCGGGTACCGGGGACAACTCCGAGGGAGAGCAAAGCGTCTCGCCATCCGGGTATCTTGAAGTGGGCGTTGTCGCCGAGGGCTCGGACCATCGCGCCTCGCTCCCACAGCTCCGCGCACAGTAGTGGCGCGTCGAGCAGCCCGAGCAATGTGTGGTTGCCCACCAGAAGTGCATGCCGTTGCGGCACATTCTCGATCCCGTAAACCTTCGGGTTGATCACCTTCCGCAGCGGGCCGATCATTCGCTTTACCCTGGCGACGTCCTCCGGTGTCGGTGATTCAGGTATCGATTCCACGCGTTGCTCGTCAACCATCAGCGCAGTATGCACGTTAGACACTGTTCTGACAGAGTTATGGGTCGGCGTTTCGCATGACCCCAATCCCGGTGCTGCGGCGTCACGTGCCTAGGGGCCGGCGTCGCTCGGGCCGCCCTTGGGCGAGCCGGCATCCCCGGACGAGCCCGGCGTTTCGGCCCGCATTGTCGCCAGGCGTGAGTTTGATTGCCGGGCTGCTCAACGGGCCGTTTCGGCCCGCGTCGTCGCCAGGCTTAAAGTCGACGGTATGAAATCGTGGTCGGCGGCAACGATTCCGGTCTTGCCGGGCCGCGGGCCGGACCTGCGCCTCTACGACAGCGCCGATCGGCAAATACGGCCGGTGTCGCCGGGCGACACAGCCACCATGTACGTCTGCGGCATCACGCCCTATGACGCCACCCACCTCGGTCACGCCGCCACCTATCTGGCGTTCGACCTGATCCACCGGGTCTGGCTGGACACCGGACACCGGGTGAACTACGTGCAGAACATCACCGATATCGATGATCCGCTCTTCGAACGTGCAGAACGTGACGGAGTCGATTGGCGGGCGCTCGGGGACCGCGAGATCGAGTTGTTCCGCGCCGATATGGCGGCGCTGCGAGTGCTACCGCCGCACCGGTACATCGCCGCCACCGAAGCCATCGCCGAAGTTGTCGAGCTGGTCGAAAAAATGCTGGCCTCCGGGGCGGCGTATGTGGTCGGAGATGCCGACTATCCCGATGTCTACTTCCACGCCGGCGCCACGCTGCAGTTCGGCTACGAGTCGGGGTATGACCGCGACACAATGTTGCGGCTATTCGGTGAGCGCGGCGGCGATCCGGGCCGATCGGGCAAGAGCGACGAGCTGGACGCATTGATGTGGCGTGCCGCCCGCGACGGGGAGCCGAGCTGGCCGTCGCCGTTCGGCCCTGGCCGGCCCGGCTGGCACGTTGAGTGCGCGGCAATCGCGCTGAGCTGCATCGGCATGGGTTTGGACATCCAGGGCGGCGGGTCAGACCTGATCTTCCCGCATCACGAGTTCTCCGCGGCCCACGCCGAATCCGTCACGGGGGAGAGGCGATTCGCCCGCCACTACGTGCACGCGGGGATGATCGGCTGGGACGGGCACAAGATGTCGAAGAGCCGGGGCAATCTAGTGCTGGTGTCGGCACTGCGCGCCGAAGGGGTGGAGCCGTCGGCGATCCGGCTGGGCCTGCTGGGGGGGCACTATCGCGAAGACCGGTCCTGGGATGCGGATGTCTTGAACGAGGCGACCGCGCGCCTGCAGCGCTGGCGTGCGGCCATGGCGCTGCCCGCGGGGCCGGACGCGGCGGATGTCATCTCCCGGGTGCGCCGCTATCTCGCCGACGACTTGGATACACCGAAAGCCATTGCTGCCCTTGATGGTTGGACGACTGATGCGTTGGAGTACGGTGGCCACCACGCCGATGCGCCGACGCAAGTGCGTACCTGTGTTGACGCGCTGCTGGGGGTGGACCTTTAATCCAGTCGGCGGTACGTTTCGGTCATGAACTCGCTGAAATCCAAAGTCGTCTTCATCACCGGTGGTGCCCGCGGGGTCGGTGCTGAGGTCGCGCAGCGGCTGCACGCCAAGGGCGCCAGGCTGGTGTTGACCGATCTCGACGAGGCGCCACTCAAGGAGCTGGCCGGCCAACTTGGTGATGACCGGGTGCTGACCGTGCTCGCCGACGTCCGCGACCTGGGCGACATGCAGGCGGCCGCCGAGAAGGCCGTCGAGCGCTTCGGCGGCATCGACATCGTCATGGCCAACGCCGGAGTCGCCAGCTACGGCTCGGTGCTGCAGGTCGATCCCGAAGCGTTCAAGCGGGTCATGGACGTCAACGTGCTGGGCGTCTTCCACACCGTGCGGGCCACCCTGCCGGAGGTCATCAAGCGACGCGGCTACGTACTGGTGGTTTCCTCGCTGGCGGCCTTCACCTCCGCGCCCGGCCTGGCCGCCTACCACGCCTCCAAGGCGGGGGCCGAATACTTCGCCAACACCCTGCGCCTCGAGGTCGCCCACCGGGGCGTTGACGTCGGATGTGCACACATGAGCTGGATCGATACTCCGTTGGTGCAGGACGCCAAGTCTGACCTGTCGGCATTCCGCGACATGCTCACCACGCTGCCCGGGCCGCTGAAACTAACGACATCGGTGGACAAGTGCGGCGAGGCGTTCGTCAAGGGCATCGAGGGTCGCAAGAGCCGCATCTACTGCCCCAGCTGGGTGGGAGTGTTCAGATGGCTTCGACCCATTATCGCGACGCCGGTCGGCGAGCGGGACATTCGCAAATCCGTCGAATCGCTGTTGCCGAAGATGGACGCTGAGGTAGCTTTACTGGGTCGCTCGACCAGCGCCCGCACCGAAGCGTTGGGGCGGCAAGACTAGCGCCCTCGGCGGCGCAGGTACCGCTCGAACTCGGCGGCCAGCGCGTCGCCGTCGATCTTGCCCAGCACCTCGTGCATGTCGACCTCAGCGTCGCCGCGTTGCTCCAGCGATTGCACGTACTCGGCGATGTCGTCGTCCTCGGCGGTCATCTCGGTGACCGCCTGCTCCCACTCCTCGGACTGGGCGGGCAAGTCGGCCAGCGGAACCTCGATATCGAGTACATCCTCGACGCGGCGCAGGAGCGCCACCGTCGCCTTCGGATTGGGCGGCTGTGACGCGTAGTGCGGGACCGCTGCCCAGAACGTCACCGCGGGGATTCCGGCGGCGACGCAGGCGTCCTGGAACACCCCGGCGATTCCGGTCGGGCCCTCGTAGCGGGTTTCCTCCAGTCCGAAGTGTTGAGCCGACTCGGGCGAGTAGGCCGCACCGGACACCGGCACCGGACGGGTGTGCGGGGTGTCAGCCAGCAACGCGCCAAGGATGACGACGGTGTGCACGTTGAGTTTGTCGGCGATGGCCAGCAGCTCGGCGCAGAAGGTCCGCCAGCGCATGTTCGGCTCCACGCCTTGCATCAACACGATGTCGCGCCCGGATCCCGGTGGGTGGCAGTGCGAGATGCGCATGGACGGCCACACCAGTTCACGGGTGACCCCCTCGATTTGGCGGATCACCGGCCGGTTCACCTGGTAGTCGTAGTAGTCCTCATCATCGATTTCGATGATCGGATTCCCATCCCAAGCGATGCGCAGGTGTTCCAGGGCGCCGCTGGCCGCGTCACCGGCGTCGTTCCAGCCTTCGAACGCCGCGACGACGATGGTGTCGTGGAGTTCGGGCAGCTCGCGGCCAGGATCCTCGGAGGTCACAGAATCAGCGTAAGGCAGCCGCGAGCGTGTGGGCGCAAACAGCGGCAGAGCCGTTTGGATAGACCGACTACCCTGTCGTTGTGATTCCTGTCCACGATCGCGGCTATGACACCGACCTACTCGACACCTTGTCGCAGCGCGTCATGGTGGGCGACGGGGCCATGGGCACCCAGTTGCAGGCCGCTGATCTGACCCTCGATGATTTCCGCGGCCTGGAGGGATGCAACGAGATCCTCAACGAGACCCGGCCTGACGTGCTGGAGAAGATCCACCGCGACTACTTCGAGGCCGGTGCCGACGCGGTGGAAACCAATACATTCGGCTGCAACCTGTCCAATCTCGGCGACTACGACATCGCCGACAAGATCACCGACCTATCGGAGAAGGGCACCGAGGTCGCGCGCCGAGTTGCCGACGAGCTGAGCACCCCCGACCGCAAGAGATATGTGCTCGGATCGATGGGGCCGGGCACCAAACTGCCCACATTGGGACACACCGAATACGCCGTGATCCGCGATGCGTATACAGAGGCTGCGCTCGGGATGCTCAACGGTGGCGCCGACGCCATCTTGGTTGAGACCTGCCAAGACCTGCTGCAGCTCAAGGCGGCGGTGCTTGGATCGCGGCGCGCGATGGCGCAGTGCGGGCGGCACATTCCCGTTATCACCCACGTCACGGTGGAGACCACCGGCACGATGCTGCTTGGCAGTGAGATCGGCGCGGCGCTCACCGCGATCGAGCCTCTCGGTGTGGACATGATCGGATTGAACTGCGCAACCGGGCCCGCCGAAATGAGCGAGCACCTGCGGCATCTGTCCCGCCACGCCCGCATCCCGGTGTCGGTGATGCCGAATGCGGGATTGCCGGTGCTGGGCGCCAACGGTGCCGAATACCCGCTGACTCCATCCGAACTCGCGGAGGCATTGTCCGGATTCATTCGCGAGTTCGGGCTGTCGCTGGTCGGTGGCTGTTGCGGCACCACGCCCGAACACATCAGCGAGGTCGCTGCCGCGGTGGCCCAGACACGGCGCGGTGAGCGCACCATCACCTACGAGCCGTCGGTGGCGTCGTTGTACAGCGCGATGCCCTTCGCGCAGGATGCCTCAGTGCTGATGATCGGCGAGCGCACCAACGCCAACGGCTCCAAGGCATTTCGCGAGGCGATGATTGCCGAGGACTTCCAGAAATGCCTGGACATTGCCAAGGATCAGACTCGCGACGGCGCGCATCTGCTCGACCTGTGCGTCGACTACGTGGGCCGCGACGGAGCGAAGGACATGACGGCGCTGGCCAGCCGGCTGGCCACCGCGTCGACGCTGCCGATCATGCTGGACTCAACCGAAACCCCGGTACTGCAAGCTGGTTTGGAGCATCTCGGCGGTAGGTGCACGATCAACTCGGTCAACTATGAGGACGGTGACGGTCCGGAGTCGCGTTTCACCAAAACCATGGAGCTGGTCGCTGAGCACGGCGCCGCTGTGGTGGCTCTGACCATTGACGAGGACGGTCAGGCCCGGACCGCCGACGCCAAAGTCGCCATCGCCGAGCGGCTGATCGCCGATATCACCGAGAATTGGGGAGTCGATGAATCCTCGATCCTCATCGATTGCTTGACCTTCACCATCTGCACCGGGCAGGAGGAGTCGCGCCGGGACGGCATCGAGACCATCGAAGCCATCCGCGATCTGAAGGAGCGTCACCCCGACGTGCAGACCACCCTCGGACTGTCCAATATCTCGTTCGGGCTCAACCCTGCCGCCCGCCAGGTGCTGAACTCGGTGTTCCTCAACGAATGCCGGGACGCTGGCCTGGATTCGGCGATCGTGCATGCGTCAAAGATCGTGCCGATGAACCGAATCGATGCAAAACAGCGTGAGGTGGCGCTCGACCTGGTCTATGACCGGCGACGCGACTCCTACGACCCGCTGCACGAACTGATGCAGATGTTCGAGGGTGTCTCCGCAGCGTCATCGAAAGAATCTCGCGCCGCCGAACTGGCCAAGATGCCGCTGCTGGAGCGGCTGGCACAGCGCATCGTCGACGGCGAGCGTAACGGGCTGGAGACCGACCTCGACGAGGCGATGACCCAGAAGCCGCCACTGTCCATTGTCAACGACGACCTGCTGGCCGGCATGAAGACTGTCGGCGAGCTGTTCGGCTCCGGGCAGATGCAGCTGCCGTTCGTGTTGCAGTCTGCCGAGGTGATGAAAACCGCTGTGGCGCACCTTGAACCCCATATGGAGAAGTCCGACGATGACGCGGGTAAGGGCCGCATCGTGCTAGCCACCGTCAGGGGCGATGTGCATGACATCGGCAAGAACCTGGTCGACATCATCCTGAGCAACAACGGGTATGAGGTCGTCAACATCGGCATCAAACAACCGATTGCCACCATTCTCGAGGTGGCGCAGGACAAGAGTGCCGATGTGCTCGGAATGTCCGGGCTGTTGGTGAAGTCGACCGTGGTGATGAAGGAGAACCTGCAGGAGATGAACACCCGCGGGCTGGCTGACGAATTCCCGGTTCTGCTCGGCGGTGCGGCGCTGACCCGCAGCTACGTCGAGAACGACCTCGCCGAGGTGTACGAGGGTGAAGTGCACTACGCGCGCGACGCTTTCGAGGGCTTGAAGCTGATGGACACCATCATGAGCATCAAGCGCGGGGAGGCCCCGGACACTGACAGCCCGGAGGCCGTCGCTGCGCGCGAGAAGGAAGCTGAGCGCAAGGCCCGTCACGCGCGTTCGAAACGTATTGCTGCGCAGCGCAAAGCGGTTGAGGAACCCGTTGTAGTGCCCGAGCGCTCCGACGTCGCGACCGACATCAACGTGCCCGTTCCGCCGTTCTGGGGGAGCCGCATCGTCAAAGGCGTGGCTGTGAACGACTACACCGGCCTGCTCGACGAGCGTGCGCTGTTCCTTGGGCAGTGGGGTCTGCGCGGTGTGCGCGGTGGTGACGGACCGTCTTATGAGGA
>Ga0114921_10000833_pt1 | contig 13377 bp, 16 predicted proteins | sample BentaG_FD_87016 | JGI IMG/M metagenome (GOLD analysis project Ga0114921, IMG submission 87016) | Deep subsurface microbial communities from South Atlantic Ocean to uncover new lineages of life (NeLLi) - Benguela_00093 metaG | ecosystem: Environmental > Aquatic > Marine > Oceanic > Sediment ...
GCACAGCCAGAAGATTATAGAGTAATATATTTGGCAAAAGTCTACCAAAATTTGAATGATTTTGAAAACGCCCTGGAGATGTTGATAACCATTGATACAGTCAGTACTTATCTCTATTCAAATTATCAAGAGCTCTTATTTAATATTTTTCTAAATTTTGAAGATTTCAGTATGGTCCAAAAAGAGGTTAAAAAATTAAAAGAACCGCATTTAAAAGAATATATATTGCTTAAGATATATGAAAGCAGAAAAGATAAAAAAAATATAAAAAAGACCGCGTGGAAGTTAGTAAAAAAATATCCAGAGTCTGAAGGTGCATACTATTCCTTGCACTTGATAAAACCAAAAACCAAATCAGACCGCAAATCACTCGGTAAGGTGTATTATTACCATGGTGATTACAGCAATGCTATCAAACACTTCAAAAAATCGACTTCTGATAATGCGGTTAATTACTATATGGGTAGAATCTACTATAGCAAAAAGAATTATTCTGAATCCCTGAAATATTTTTCACGCAGCAATTGGTCAGCAGCATACTATTACCGCGGAAGGATTTATGAAAATCTAAATTTATTCAGCAGGGCAATAGTAGTGTATGACTCATTATATACATTCTACAAAGATTCAAAATACGCAAAACGCGGGTATAAACGTAAGGCATTTCTGCTGGAAGATATTGGTGATACTTTAAAAGCAGTGGAAACATTCTTAAAGATTAACGAAAAGAATACAAAGTTTAGAGCAGCAATGCAATTATTTCGGGTTGGTAAATTAAATAAGGCAGATACAATCTTAATGGCAAGTAATGAACCTGAGTTTGTTTACTGGCGAACAAGAATTGGAGAGAGATTGGGCAAACCGACTGAAAGCCTAAAGGATTATCTTTTGAGCACATACCCTCTATCATATTATACACTTGTCAGAAACAATGAACAAATTGTTTTTGATGCCACTTCCCTGGAGATTTGGGTAAGACAATTGGGAGACAGTTTGATTTCATTCAGTTATGATGATTCATTGCATCTTAAAAACGCAATAAGATATTTTAACTTAAATGAAGTAGATTACGCAATAAAAGAACTGGGCATAATTGAGGATAAGAGTCCTCAAGACCTTCTCTACCTGAGCAAACTCTGTGCACAGTATGGCGCAGATAGACAATCCATCATCTATGGCTTAAGATTAAAAAAGTTAGCAAAGAAAAATAGCATAGAGAAAATGCCCATTGATTTATTTAAATTGATGTATCCGATACGCTATGCATTTAGTATTACAGACCAGCAGATTGAATTGAGTTTATGTCTCGCAATGATCTGGCAGGAAAGTCTGTTCGACCCAGAGGCATTATCTCCAGCCAATGCAAAAGGATTAATGCAAATCATACCACCAACGGCAAAAACTATTGCGAGCGACTTAGATGTTCAATCCTATTCACTTGACGATCCAAAAGTATCTATTAGATTTGGCTGTTATTATTTTTCAAAACTATTAAATGATTTCAATTCCGTACCATTATCCCTGGCCGGGTACAATGCCGGGCCAGTGCGTGCGAAAAAATGGATAAAACAAGATCCCAATTACGAGATTGACGCATTTATCGAGTTAATTCCCTACAATGAGACAAGAAATTATGTGAAGTCTATATTGAATCGTAGGATAATATATAAAAAGCTGCTTGGAATGTGAATTTTATACCAAATTTTATGTCGTTTCCGTGTCTTTCTTCTTCTTGCTAAATAGTCCTCGCATGAGGAGAAATATTGCTCCTACCGTAATACATGCGTCTGCAAAATTATACGTAAACCAACGTAAATTACTTATTCCCATATCTATAAAATCTATTACATAATCTAACCTTAGACGGTCAAAAATGTTGCCAAGTGCTCCACCAATAATAATACCGAATACTACTACGCTTGTTTTATCCTTCAGCGATAAACCGATATAAATCAAAATGAAGATACCAATAATCGAAAAAATATAGTACAAAATATTTGGTCCGAGTGAAATACTGAAAACACCATAGGGGTTATATGTAAGTTTAAAACGCAACAAGGAACTTATTACATTCACGGGAGAATCAAATGGCGTTAAGAAATTTACTATTAATATCTTTGAGATTTGATCAATTAAAAACGTTCCTATAATAAATATTACAAGAAGTTTTATATGCCTTTTGAAAATCATTGAATTAAATGATGGTTACTATACAGTTATCTCTTCAATTCCTTGGAGCATTTAATACACAATCTTGCCTGAGGTAAAAACTTTAGTCGTCTTTTACCTATTGCTTTATTACAATTTTCGCAAAATCCATACTTGTCTTGATTGATTTTTTGCAAAGCCAGACCTATCTCAGAAAGTGCTTCACTGCGCGATGAAAGAATTTGAGAAGTTACTTCCCGCCTTTCTGTCTCAGTACCCTGATCTGCCATATGACTGGAATAGGCAGAAAGATCACCAGACGTTTCAAGCTGTGTTTTTGATATTTGGTCACCTTCGTACTCTAGTTCTTTTAGAAGTTTTTTCCTTTCCTCAATCAACTTTTTTTCAAACTGCTTTAGTTCTAACTTCTTCATTCTTTTTGTCATTTTATTTTCTCCTTTAACATATTTAAATACGATTTCGCCTTGATATTGACTGGATCAATTTCCAAAACTTCCTGCCACTGTTTTTTGGCATCAACAAATTTCTGCTGTCGATAATAACAAAGACCTAAGATAGTCTTTGCTATTAGATATTTTCCGTTTCGTTTTAAAATATCAAAGAGCAGTTCTTCGGCATTCTTGTATTCGGATAATTGAAGGTGTGCCTTTGCCAATTTTAGTTTTTTATCAATAAAAGTAGGACCAAGATTCACTGCCCTTTGGTATTCCTCCTTCGCCTTTTGATAATCTTGCAACTCATAATAAGTATCACCCAATTGTGTATAGGTGTTAGCAAGTTGCGCCTTCAGTTGAGGTGAGAACCCCTTTATTCTTGTCTCAAGACTTGCAGCTTTCTCAAACGCCATAATTGCCTCCTCAAACTGGCACTGTTCATTGTATATTATTGCCATATTCACATATGCCTCAATATATTCAGGATTTAACTCTGTCGCTTTTTTAAAACTATCTATCGCCGCTTCATAATTTCCAGCAAGTGAATATGCAAAACCAAGGGCATTATGAACATCAGGGTAATCAGGATAAAGGTTAATAATTTTTATTAATCTCTCTATCGACTTTTTGGTATCTCCCTTTTCATACATTTCGAGCGCTTCAGCGTAAATCTTTTTTGTCTCCAGATCCATGCGCTATTATATCTAATCTATTATGTTTGTCAATGTCTATATACTGCCGAGGTTGGACTTTATCCCGTTAGAAAAATCGACCTTTGGCCTCCAATGGAGCGTCAGTAAATATAACAGCAAAACTTGTTAGAAATATTTGGTCCCACAAATCGAGACCGGATTTTAATATTCTACTATGACTTTCTAACGGGGTGAACTGTACTGAACTTTGCTTCAACAATCGATTTAATCCCACCGCGCGGATTGAATTCACCTCGAACAATCGCCCATTGTGGTTTTACCGCTTTAACAAAATCTTTTAAAATACGATTGACCGCATTTTCATAAAATATTCCAAGATTACGATATGCTAGAATATAATATTTTAATGATTTCAACTCCACAAAATAATTATCCGGTTCATATTCAATGGTAATTGTCCCATCGTCAGGCAAACCAGTACGCGGGCATAATGAAGTGTATTCAGGAATCACAATCGTTATTTTATAGTTCTTAAATTGATTTGGCAAAACCTCTAATTTCGGCATCTTTTCTCTTAAGCCCGATATTGCATGTTTCTTAGTATATTTCATCATAACAGATTATATGGAATTTGAAGGAAATGTCAATTTGCTTTGACATCCATCAGAGTAATTTTACGAATCTTCTCGAAACCTCTTTGTAGCCGAGCTGGCGATAAAAAGAATGTGCCTCATTACGATGGTCGCCGCTCGTCACCTCTATCTTAATACATCTATTTGATTGAGCATAAGCTTCTGCTATATCCATGAGCCTGCACCCGATGTTTCTGCCTTGATAGTCTTTAGATACTACGATCGCTGTAATTCGACACAGATCTCCTGCTTGATGTAATAGCGGTAAAATATGAAGGCTGAGTACTGCCGCAACCCTGTTATCGACAGTAGCAACGAGCACTCTGTTTTTTATCTTCTTGCTCAACTTTCTTATTTTCTTTGCAGCAAATTGAGATGTATTCGGATAACCGAGCTCTGCAAGAAGATAAGCGATCGCTTCACAATCATCTTTTTCAGCATCTCGTATGACTATTTCAATGTTTTTATTATCCATCCCGTCAAATTAACACAGCTTTAATAACTTCATAATAAAGAAGGCATAAAAGATTAAAAGTAACCAACCTTCCCAGCTTGTAATCTCTTTGTCCTGGCTCATAAAGAAGAATAGTAATGATGCAATCAACATCATGGGCAAAACAAATGTAAGTATATTTTGTGGGATGGTTAGATTCCCTATTAAGGCAGGTATTCCCATTACAGCAAGGGCATTAAATATATTTGAACCCAATACATTTCCTATGGCAATTTCAGGTCTTCCTCTCCTTGCCGCAATGATAGTTACGACCAATTCAGGTAACGAAGTTCCCAGAGCAATAGCACTTGCCGCTATTATCTCTTTACCAATATTCAATATCCCTGACAGTTTAATAACGGATTCAATAGTATATCTTCCTCCCAGAAAGATAAAAAAGGCACTTATGAACATAATAATTACAGTCTTCCATTCAATTTTTCTTGTCTTCAACCCTTGATTAGTTATAATACCTGCACGTTTCTTTTTAGTTGATACAGCGTGAAAAAAATAAACAACAGCACCTGCAAGACACAAAATCGCTTCAGGTAATGTAAACGCACCATCCCAGATAGTAACGGTCAAAAAAAGAGCCGAACCCATTAATAAAGGAAGATCTATATGAATCAACTCATAATTAATCTTTAATTTTCGACCGACTATAGCCGCAAGACCAACAACAAGAAATATGTTTGTGATATTCGACCCAAGCACATTCCCAATCACTATTTCCGAAGAATTTCTTAAGACAGCAAAGATTGACGAAATAATTTCTGGCAATGAAGTTCCTATTGCTACAATTGTAACACCCACAATAAAATCAGGAAGGCCAAAATACAATCCAATTTTCTCGGCAGACTCTGTAAAATAACCCGAAGCCCTTACCAATACGAATAAACTTACTACAAATATTATAAACCAGATAAATGTAGGCAACATAATTAAATTGAAGATCTTCTCATTACTTTATATTAACACCTATTTTTTCTTCATAAACGATAGAATTTGTGCAGGGATCTAAGAAAATCTAAAAAGCAATTTTCTAAACTCAAAACGAATGTTTTTCATCAGGGTAAATCCCTTTTTTCACTTCATCTTTAAATTGGTGGACTGCCCTGCGAATTTCATCGCCAATATGCGCGTATTTTTTTACAAATTTGGGGGTGAAATTCTCAAAGAGTCCGAGTATATCATGTAAAACCAGTATTTGACCATCACAGTCTGAACCAGCACCAATACCAATCGTTGGTATTGAAATAGCCTCGGTAATCTTCTTTGCGAGTCGGGATGGAATCTTTTCAAGAACCAGTGAAAAGCAACCTGCAGATTCAAGCAGTTCCGCATCCTTAATAAGTCTTGCCCCCTCTTCCTCTGTTTTACCCTGTAATTTATAACCTCCAAATTTGTGGATTGACTGTGGAGTCAATCCGATATGTCCCATCACGGGAATCCCCAAATCTACAAGGCGTTTTATTGTTTCTACAATTGGAGCCCCTCCCTCAAGTTTTACACCGCATGCACCCACCTTTAAAAATCTACCTGCATTGTAAATCGCATCACGTATTGAAGTTTGATATGATAAAAACGGCATATCAGCAATCACAAGTCCATTCTCTACTGCGCGGCTAACAACCCTAGCATGATACAGCATTTCTTCCATAGTAATCGGTAACGTGTACTTTTCTCCAGCAAATACATTGGCAGCAGAATCCCCAACCAGAATAATGTCAATCCCTGACTCATCGAGAATTCGAGCACATGGATAATCATACGCAGTGAGGCAAACAATCTTCTCCTGCCTCTTTTTCATCGAGATTACTGTTTCTATTGTTACCATTCTCTAAAAATAATTCTACGCGGTTCCTTTAAACCTTTTATTTCATTATATATTAAATCTACATCCTTTGAATTTGAAATAAAATCAAACCCCTTAATATCTACTATTAAAAGAGGTGATGTATTATAGTGAAAGAAAAATGTATTATATGCTTCACATAGTTTCTCAACATACTCATATTCAATCTCACGCTCAAAGCTCCTGTTACGATGTTTAATCCTCTTATATAAAAATTCAGGCTCTGCTTGAAGATAAATTACTAAATCGGGCACGGGGATATCCCTTTCGATTAATCTATAGATTTTATCGTATAAAGTAAATTCATCTTCGTTCAGGTTTATCTCCGCAAAAATCCTGTCTTTTATAAAAAGATAATCAGTTATGGCGCGAGATTTAAAAAGGTCTATTTGTGCTATCTCCCTTTGCTGTCTATATCTTGACATAAGAAAATATATCTGGGTATGGAATGCATATTTTGCAGGATCTGAGTAAAATTTTTCAAGAAAAGGGTTCTCTTCAAACTTTTCTAAAATGGTACCAGCATGAAATTTATTCGATAAAATCTTTGCCAGGGACGTTTTACCTGCTCCTATCACGCCCTCAATCGCAATAAATCTCAAATCCTTCATCATCTATTCCTTTAAGATAATTTTTTACCTGTTTCTCTGACTGAGGTGGAACAAAATCAGGAGCAATCTCAGCAAGCAGTTTTATTGCAAATGGACGGTTATAAAACTCTTTGTGTGGAATTACTAAATCTTTTCTTTTCATAATCTGACTGCCGTAGAAAAGTATGTCTATATCAATTATTCTCGGTTCCCACCTGCGTCCCGTCTTTTTTCTTCCCATGCTCGATTCAATCTTCTTGAGCGTATGCAAAAGCCTTAATGGTTTATAATTACACTCAACCTCCAGCGCTATATTTAGAAAATCGGGTTGATTGTCATTACCCCAGGGTTTTGTTTTGTATATTTTTGATTTTTTTATGATCTTCACTTTATGTTTTTCAAGATATTTTTGTGCTTTTAGCAAATTTGATTTTAAATCCCCAACATTCGTTCCTATAAGAAGGAAAATTTTCTCCATCTCATTTATTCTACACGAAACTTAGCACTTGTCAAGAATAAAAAAGGAGAGCCTTCTATCTCAACGAATACAAATACTCTTTATTTTTTTTGAGCTGGTCATAGGAAAAAAATACCACACCGGAAAAAGGTTTAGATTTCACCAATGCCACCTGCCTTTTTATCTGTTGAGGGCTTAAAACATACAATCCCAAACCGACTGTAACCCGGTATGGTTCCCTAACTACTTTTAGAATTTTATTTAAATACTTATCTATATGCTTACCATAAGCCATCAAGCAGACAAAATCTACAAAACCTGAGTCGACCCAGTCAATCCAATCCTGAAAATACTCCTGCCGTGCATTCAGATAATCGGGTTTAACTGCAACTGAAATTTGTATTTCCGGTTTATTTTTCTTTAGAAGTTCACTCAAATTTTTGACAAATATTGTCAGGTCTTTATAGATGAATTCTTCCCATTGTTTTTTCAAATCATCATATCCCCATAAACTGTATCTCATCTTAAATTCAGATTTTGTAAATATATCATCAGGATCAATACAATACCTTCTCATAAATTTGCTTCTTAAAGAAACATCATAAATGAATTCTTTGCCCGGATATCTAATATAATCCAGATGAATACCATCAAAATCATAGGTGTTCATAATCTCCTCAGCAATATTTGTAAGGTATGCTCTGACCTGTGTATTTGCTGGAGAAAGATAGTAACCTTCAATGCCCAGATCTTGTAATTCATCAACGTCATAATCAAGCATTGATCGTTTGAATTGATCCTGGACAAACCAGCTTGGTTGAAGATTAATTATATGGTTTAAGTTATGGGTCTTTGAAGCATAGCCCCACGAATAAAATACATTAATCCAGGCTGAAACTTTAATCTTTCGCAGATGTGCTTCATTCAGAAATTGCTTTAACCATATATCTGAATGTATCTTGCTGGGTGCGTATTTTGAGGGATAATATGCTTCACCCAGGGCAAAGATTTGTAAAAAAATATGATTAAATTTTCCATCAAGATGTGTAAAAATTTCATGTTTATCTGGGATCGACCATCTGGGTATCCAAACACCCTTAAAATCTGTATAGCATACAAACAACAGAATAAAAATACCCATATCTTACTGTAATCAAAATCAGCACATTGTCAATCCAAAATTTGAGATGACAGCGATTATTTACCGATTACAGTGATATTTTTTTATAATCTCCGCAATCTACGTTTCATCGTTGTAATCGGGTATTGACTTTCCTGTATATTTACATAGAATATGGTAACAAAAGGAGGCAAAAATGGGATTTACTGGAATATTAATAATTATTCTTGTCTTAATTGTTATAAGTGCGATTAAGATACTAAAAGAATACGAAAGGGCAGTAGTATTCAGGCTCGGAAGATTTACCAAGGTTAGAGGTCCTGGCATTTTTATTCTCTGGCCGGGTATTGATAAAATGGCAAAGGTTTCTCTGAGGGTTCTTGCTATGGATGTACCGCCCCAGGACGTTATCACAAAAGACAACATTTCGATAAAGGTTAATGCTGTCGCCTATTTTAGGGTCTTTGAACCATCACAGGCAATCCTGGAGGTTGAGGATTACCTCTATGCAACAAGCCAACTTTCACAGACCACACTGCGTAGCGTACTCGGTGAATATGAGCTTGATGAGATTCTAATGCAGCGGGAAAAGATAAACATGAGATTACAAAAGATTCTTGACCAGTCAACTGACCCCTGGGGCATCAAGGTCTCGGCTGTCGAGATTAAACATGTGGACATACCCCAGGACATGCAAAGGGCAATTGCCCGTCAGGCTGAAGCAGAAAGGGAAAGAAGGGCAAAGGTAATTCACGCTACAGGAGAATTGCAGGCTGCTGATAAATTGAATCGGGCAGCAAAAATAATTAGCGAAACGTCAACGGGAATTCAACTCCGCTTCTTGCAGACTCTAAGCGAAATAGCTACTGAAAAGAATTCAACCGTAGTCTTTCCTGTTCCTATCGACCTTTTTACTCCGTTTATTAAAAAGCTCAATGAAAAATAATGATTGGAGTTTTTCAACAGGAAAGTTTAAAGCTCTTTAATATTGTGGAAGGCGTAACAAAAAAATATCTGAATCAAAGTTCACGGCATGCTGGTTTTTTTAAACTACCGCCCAATTCCCATAATCCATTAAGAAAACAGTACAATGCAATTACTATTCTCAATCATATTGCGGCAAAAGATAAAGGAGATTTCGATCTTAAAATTGGTCTTGTAGATGTTGATATCTTTACCCGCAATATGAATTTCATCTTCGGATTAGCTGATCCATCAAAAAAAACAGCGCTCGTTTCAACCTATCGCCTAACTGGTCACAAAATGGAGGAGCACATTTCAAAAGAGGTCATCCATGAAATAGGTCATCTATTGGGTCTCAGACACTGTTCAAACTCAAAATGTGTAATGCATTTTTCAAATACATTGAACGACACGGAAAACAAGGATATTACATTTTGTAAAGAGTGCAGGAGGAAAATTGGATAACTATACTCTATTTACACCAGGACCTATTGATGTTCCAGACGATATTTTAAAGCAAACCTCGAAACCAATTTTGTATCATCGTGAAGAAAAATTTACAGAATTACTTGGCGAAACTGCGGAAAAACTTAAGAAGATTCTATATAGCAAAGGAAGAATATTCTTTTTTGCATCTTCAGGTACCGGAGCAATGGAAGCAGCATGCAATAATATCTTGTCAAATAACGATGAACCTGTTGTTGCGATCTGTGGTAAATTTGGCGAACGATGGCTCGCACTTTGTAAAGCATACAATATAAAACCAGTAGTAATACAAGAGGATTATGGTAAATCAGTTATGCCTGATAAAATCGAAGCGATCTTAAAGAAAAAGAATAAACCTACTGTATTATTTACAACCTTAACTGAAACATCGACCGGTGCCCTTAATGACATAAAATCATTTGGCGAAATTTCAAAGAAATATGGTTCATACCTTATTGTCGATGGTGTCGCAGGTATTGGTGCAGACTTTTGTCCACAGGATGACTGGCATGTAGACATATTGGTAGGAGCATCGCAAAAGGCATTGATGTCACCACCCGGCATTTCGTTCATTTCTGTAAGTGAAAGGGCATTTGAAAAAACCAAAAGTTCAGATCTGCCAAAATATTATTTCAATCTCGAATTCTATGAAAAATTTAGAGTCAAGAATCAAACCCCATGGACACCAGCGATCACAATTTTTTATGGTCTAAAAAAGGGCATTGAAAATATCCTTGAAATAGGCTTAGATAAAAATTTTAATAATCATAAGGAGATGGCTAATTATGCCCGTGAACGGATAAAGAAAATGCAGCTTCAAATTCTGCCAGACAATCCATCGAATGCACTTACAGTCATGAAAATGCCTGAAAATATCAATAGTACTACAGTTATCAAAGAATTAAAGGAAAAAAGCGGAATACTCTTTGCCAATGGACAGGGAGAATTGAAGGGCAAGATAATAAGGATTGGCCATATGGGAAATTACAATATAGCTAAATTAGATAAGGTGCTTAATTCCTTGAAGAGTGTATTAAACCAACAGAGATAAAGAGAATGAACAGATATATTAAATTAGGCAATGAAGGCATTGAACTCGAACTTCCAGTTCATGCCCTTTATATTTACAGGGATAGCGAACAGCTCCTTTCTGATATTGTGCCCTTGATAGAAGAAGCAAGCGCGCGGAAAGAAAAGTGTATTTTCATCGGCAAAGAAAAGGATCGTAAGTTTTTGAAAACGAAATTTAAAAAACTAATTAACATAGTAAACAAAGAAATTAGGCCTGGAGATTTTGTGTCATGGATAAAAAAAGAGTATGATAAACTACCCAAGAATTACAATGGCTTAAGGGTTTTTTGGGAGTGTTCTAAGGAATTTCTAAATTATGAAGATATTCTCGACGACTTTACCACACAACCAGATTTGAGAATCTTCACACTATGTCAATATCAAATAGATGATATCACCTCTTCTCAACTTCTTGATATCCTTAAAAGACATCCTTATGTGTTTGTTGAGCATTTAGTAAAACCGAACTGTTTCTACTCTAGGGTAAAGTACCGAATATGGCTCGACCCATTGACAGGGATTTTTAACAAGAGATATTTTGAAAATCAGTTAAGTAAAGAGTTGCAGCGCGCAGCGCGTTATGAACATATCCTTTCAATTTTATTCATTGATATAGACCAGTTTAAAAGGATAAATGACGAGTTCGGACATCAGGTAGGCGATCACGTACTTCAGGATTTTTCGGAGATTCTTGAGAGAAACGTACGTAGTATAGATGTTGTAGCACGCTATGGCGGTGATGAATTCATTATTCTATTACCGGAAACAGACAAGATGCACGCCCAAAAAACTGCTGAACGGATATTAAACCATATAAAAAACTATGATTTCTTTAAGAATAAATTGAAGGTGAAAGAGCTCAGTATATCAATAGGGGTTGCTGGTTTTCCTGAAGATGCCGGAGGAACATACGAGCTGATCAAAAAAGCTGATAATGCCCTCAACCAGGCAAAAAGGGAGGGCGGTGGCAAAACACACATGTGAGGATAATTATGTGCGCCACCTTTTATAAGGAGGTAAAATGCCGATAACACCTTTGGAGATCCGAAAACAAGAATTTAGAAAAACATTGCGAGGATATGATCCTCACGAAGTCAGAGCATTTCTCGAAATGGTATCCACAGAGGTTGAAAATCTGCTAAGAGAAAAATCAGGTTTAACAGAAAAAGTAAAAGATATGGATGCAAAGATTGGGGATTATCGTCGGATGGAGCAGATTCTACAGGATACACTTACCACCACACAAAAGGCAGCCGATGAATTAAAAACTGGTGCAAAAAAGGAAGCAGAAACTATAATTGCCAATGCAAAGGTTGAGGCGCAGAGGTTTTTGAAAGATGCACAGACAGAACTCGCCAAGACCGAAGAAGAAACAAAAATGATTGAGCACCAAAAACTGCTTCTGGTGGCAGAATTTAGAGGTTTGTTGGAATCGTATCTGAGATTGCTCGAGAGATTAGAAAAAAAATGAAAAAAAAAGCGCTGGAAGTAGTAAAATACATTCGCCAAAGGACAAAGATCCAACCCCGGGTCGGAATTATACTCGGCACAGGCCTGGACAAATTAGTTAAAGCACTTAATATCAGCAAAGTATTTCAATATACTGACATTCCCAATTTCCCTACTGCAACTGTTGAATTTCATAAAGGTAAGTTGATCATGGGTAGTTTGAGGCAAAAAAAGATCATTGCAATGCAAGGGCGATTTCATTATTACGAAGGGTATAGTGCAAAAGAGATCACCTTTCCTGTGATGATTATGAAGTTTCTCGGTGTTAAGTATTTAATAATTTCTAATGCCAGTGGCGGTTTAAATCCGAATTTTTCATCAAGTGACATAATGTTGATAACCGATCATATAAATCTGATTCCTGATAATCCTTTACGTGGGAAAAATGATCTCAGGCTCGGACCCAGATTTCCGGATTTGTATAATTGCTACAGTCCTAAGCTTATAAAACTTGCCGAGGAAGTGGCTTTAAGAAATAGAATAGCAATTAAAAAAGGAGTTTATGCAGCAGTCCCTGGTCCTAATCTCGAAACAAATGCAGAATATCGTTTTCTGAGAATAATCGGGGCAGATGCAGTGGGTATGTCAACGGTTCCCGAAGTGTTAATGGCGCGTTACCTCAAAATTAGAGTTCTTGGTTTATCAATAATAACTGATATGGGAATTGCAGATGCAATAAAACCAGTGAATATATCAAAAATTCTAAGAGCAGCAGGCAAAGTCGAACCCAGGTTGACAAAAATTGTTACAGGGGTGGTTGAGAAGTTATGAAGAAATCAGAAGATCAGAACATCAGGAGATCAGGGTATCAGGAAATCAGGGAATCGAGGAATCAGGGAATCAAAGCGCTATTGTTTGTTCTTATCCTACTTTTTATCACTTGTTCATATAAAGAAGAGCGCATTAGAAATTCCCGTAAGTTTATCAAAGAATGGAATTATGACC
>Ga0114921_10000834_pt1 | contig 13366 bp, 13 predicted proteins | sample BentaG_FD_87016 | JGI IMG/M metagenome (GOLD analysis project Ga0114921, IMG submission 87016) | Deep subsurface microbial communities from South Atlantic Ocean to uncover new lineages of life (NeLLi) - Benguela_00093 metaG | ecosystem: Environmental > Aquatic > Marine > Oceanic > Sediment ...
AATTATCAGCAGGGATGATCTTAGGTCCTTATGCTTTAGGTGGAATCATTATTCTAGGCGAACCGTTAATGGATTTAAACGAGTACGTGCAGGTATTCGCAGAAGTAGGAGCAATCCTTCTTCTTTTTATTGCAGGATTAGAGGTCAGTTTTGGTCAATTTAAAGCTGTGGGCGCTAAGTCTTCCTTTGTTGGTGTCTTCGGCGTCATAGTCCCATTTCTTCTAGGAATATATTTTCTACAATTCTTAGGTTTTGACTGGAATGTCAGTTTGTTGATAGCTGCAACTCTTACAGCTACTAGTATAGTAATAACGGTTAGAACTCTCGAAGATATTGGCAAACTTAAATCAGAAGAAGGAAGCATAATGATCAATTCGGCGGTAATAGATGATGTACTTTCATTAGTTGTTTTGGCTGTAATTTTATCAATTGTCACTTCAGGGGTAGTGCCTCTTCCTTCTGAGATAGCATGGATTCTATTTCGAACCTTAGCATTTTGGCTACTTTTGATGGCAATTGTATTGACAATAGCCCCTCGACTTATCACACATGCTGAACGATGGAAGGCTAGAGGGACCGTTGAAGTGGTTGCAACAGCTACATGTTTTGGAAGCGCTGTAGCAGCAACAGCTATAGGATTGTCTCCGATTGTTGGCGCCTTTGCAGCCGGCATGGCCATAGCAAGCTCCCGCATGCTGGCAAGAGTTAGAGACTACATAGAAAAACTAAGCATCCTATTCTCACCAATATTCTTCGCTTACATCGGAGCCCAATTCAACATCAAAGCCTTGAGTTTCGAAAGCCTCTTGTTGATACTGACTTTGATAGTAATAGCCGTTATAAGCAAACTTCTAGGATGCGGTCTTCCCGCAATGATTGCGCTCAGGAACATAAAAGGAGGCTTCAGAGTAGGTGTAGGAATGATCTCCAGAGGAGAAGTCGGATTGATAATCGCCGGTATAGGTGTGACCTCAGGTATCCTAACCCAAAGTATCTATGCAGCAGTTGTGGCGATGGTGATATTCACTACCATCATCACACCGATAGCTCTTAAATGGGCCTATACTGAAAAAAAGCATGATACACGAGATCCAAAGATCTAGTAAGTGCACACTAAAAAAATCGAAACATCGAATGAAATTTCTTGTATGAAGTCTATTACGTTCTACTTACTTTTCAAATATTCAAGATATTTTATCGCATCGATAGCTGCTTGACATCCAGATCCAGCTGAAGTGACTGCTTGACGATAAATCCAATCAGCTACATCACCAGCCACAAATACTCCTTCGTTATTAGTCTCTGTTTTGTTTTGAACTTTAATATATCCAGCTTGATTCAGTTCGAGTTGACCTCTAAAAATTTGAGTATTAGGCATGTATCCGATTGCTATGAATACTCCTTCACATCTATATTCTTGAGTTTCTTTATTTTTCAAATTCAACAATCTGACACCTTCAACTTTTTTTTCTCCAAATATTTCTTTAACTACATGACTCCAAAGAAATTTGATCTTTTTTATCTTGAATACTCTTTCCTGTATGACCTTAATCGCTCTCAACTCATCTCTCCTATGAACCACTGTAACATTTCTTACTATATTTGATAGAAATATCGCATCTTCGATCGCGGTGTCACCGCCTCCAACTACCATCACATCTTTATTCCTAAAGAAGTACCCATCACATGTAGCACAATATGAGATCCCTTTTCCTCTAAGCCTTTGTTCTGATTCGAGCCCAAGCCATCTCGCTGAGGCACCAGTCGCAACAATTACTGCATCTGCCTCATAACCAGTGTTATCTACAATGATTTTTAATGGCCTCTTCAAGAAGTCAACATTTGTCGCCTCACCAGATATGAATTCTGCTCCTAAACGTTCAACTTGTTTTCTAAAGAGATTCATAAGTTCTGGACCCATTATGGGCTCTGGAAATCCTGGATAGTTCTCTACTTCCGTCGTCCAAATTAACTGTCCACCTGGGTTTTGACCTTCGACAACTGTTGTCTTTAGCCCTCCTCTAACTGCATATATCGCAGCCGTTAATCCTGCAGGACCAGAACCTAAAATAATTAAATCGGTCAGAGTGCCATCACCACTTATCCATGAATCCTAAATGAGAAAGCAAATAGTTTCTCTTGATTCATCATCACTTTAACTTTAGTTAAGCATTTTGATATGTGATTTACTTGAATGATAAAATTCGTTCATTCATATATCATCAAAGAACAATCTTAAGAGCATTAATGGAAAGTTACAAGAAAGTCGTCTAGGTGCTTTGTACTAAATGGACATAACTGGACTTTTCGTTGCGGCAGTCATACCTAGCGTATTTATTCTGTTATTAATAATTAAGAAGGACCGCTTTGAAAAAGACCCTTTCAGACTGTTACTTGCAACATTCATTTTGGGTGCACTTTCAATAATTCCCGCAGTACTTATTGAACTGTACCTCTCCAATTTTCTGGCTGAACCAGAGGAGCCTTTATCGGACATAATAGGTCTTGTTCTTCATTATCTTATCGTAGTGGCTATTGTTGAAGAATCATGTAAATTCTTGGCTACTCTCCCAGCATATAGATCAAAAGAATTCAATGAACCTATGGACGGCATTGTCTATGCCGTAGCTGCTTCGCTTGGATTTGCGACTATCGAGAATATAATTTATGTTTTAAGTGGAGGATGGCTTGTTGCTTTATTACGAGCTTCTTTGAGCGTTCCTGGACACGCTTTCTTCGGAGCAACTATGGGGTACTATCTTGGTAGGTCAAAATTCGTTTATCGATGGAGGATGATTACATTTGCTCTCATTATCCCAATATTTTTGCATACAATTTATAATTTAATAATTTCAATAGAACTTGGATTAATCAGTCTTACCTTGGGCATCATCTTCATTTTCTTTCTTTATCATAGAGTAAAAAGACAAATTGGAACTGCTCAGGAAATTTCACCATTTAAGAAAAAAAAGGAAAGTTTCTGCATATATTGTGGGTCCAGTATTTTCCCAAATTGGCGTTACTGTCCCAAGTGTGGGAAAATCATAGGACAACTATTGACGTAGTTTTTTGAAAATCTGATCGCATCATATGCATAGTAGATATCAAATTTATTCTGAGACTATTTCATAGAGCTCCACACATAAAATATGTTAAAGACTCTCATCTTTTGGAACCTCTAAATCCTTAATTTTTCCTTTAAGAGCTTCAATCTCAGTTGTAAGACGTTTTATTTGCTTCTCCATTTCGGTAATCTGACTCTCAAGTTCTGGTTTTTGGATAGCTCTTGATAACTTAGTTTCAAAGCTTTTTAGCTCAGCCTCCATTTTTGGGATCGATTCAAGAATTCTTGATTGTAGCTCACCTACCCTCGATTCAAATTCAACTCGATCTAGAAACTCATTTGTTTTTACATCAATCTGCTTAATCGCTTGTTGGAGACCTAATTCCAGATTCTTAACTTGTTCGGATAATACATCCCAAATAATCGGTTTAGTTTGTTTTGGAGTTTTTCGTTTAGATTTTTTAGCTGCCTTTACATTTTTTGTAGCTCTCGATTTTTTCGCTTGTACATTTTTTTTCACTTTTTTCTTCACCATTTTATTCCATCTCTGATGATTAATTGTTAGTAACTTCCTAGTTTTTATTCTCAGAACATAATATAAATTGCTTAGTCATCTTAGAAACTCAAACAACAAACCTTGATTGGATGGTTTAAACCACCATAACAATTGTTTGAATTGAGTGATATTGCATGCAAAACAAAGTTGTAAAAATAAACGAGGCTTGTCAAACTATACAAAATGGAGGGACTGTTGCCATCGGAGGATTAACAATTCATAGAAAACCCATGAGTTTCATTCATGAGCTTATTAGATCAGGAAAAAAGGAATTACATCTTCTAACTCTTGGAGGCAGTATCGATGTAGATCTGCTAATTGCAGCAGGATCAATAGACAGGATAGATGCAGCTTATGTAGGATTAGAAATTTTAGGATTTGCCCCAAACTTTAGAAAAGCCGTCGAGGGTAGGCTTATTGAATTTAACGAACATACCGAATACTCTATTATGGCCGGTTTGGAGGCTAACCTTATTGAGGCGGAGTTCATACCTAGCAAACTATTGATTGGGACAGACATTCTCAAAAGTCTAAAGTATAAAACATTCAGAAGCCCAATCACTGATGATTTGCTTGTAGCATATCCGCGAATATGTCCAGACGTAGCTATAATACATGTTCAAAGATGTGACGAATATGGTAATTGTCAAATTAACGGAATAAATGCTATTGACTTATTATTAGCCAAATCTTCTAAAAGAGTTATTGTAACAACCGAAAAGATACTTCCAACTGAAGATTTCATGAGTGTACCTTCAAGTACTAATCTACCTTCGCCCTTCGTCGACGTCGTCGTCGAATCTCCATTTGGAGCCCATCCAACCAGTTGCTTTCCTCATTATACATATGATCTTTGGCACTTGCTCCATTATATGGAATCCTCAAAAAAAGGAAAGACTGAGAATTACATAAAGCAGCACATAACAGATTTTGATTCTTTCGACGGCTACCTCAATCTAGTCAAAGAAGATGTAAAGAGAGTAACGGTACGAGAACCTTAGGTGATAAAATTAAAGAATTTTACTTCTGACGAGATAATGATAACCTGCATGTCTCGAGAAATACGAAATGGAGACATTGCAATTCAAGGTCTTACAACTCCAATGGCGATCGTATCATATTATCTAGCTAAGGCCACTCATGCACCTCAAACAACTATAATGCAATTGGCTGGAAACATACTTACCTATGCAAAGGCCCCACCCCAGATATCACTCCTTTTTAATGAGTTTGAAGCTATGAGGAGGTCGGTGCATATTGGAACACAGACAGAAGTATATGAAGTCATTTTCAAGAGACTTGAATCAATAGTTGAGTTCTTTAGACCCGCTCAGATCGACATGTTTGGAAATACAAATAATTCTTTGATAGGATCAGACATTTCTAAGCTTAGACTTCCAGGTGGATTTGGAATCGCTGATGTAGCAGCATTATATCCAAGAACATTTTACTACTGCCCACGACATGAGAAAAGAGTTTTCGTTAAGAATGTGGACCATATTGGAGGATTAGGATTTAGAACAAAGGGTGAATCTCATCAAAGAAGAGACATACATATAATATCTGAACTTGGAGTTTTCGAAATAGAACATGAAAGTAGAAGAATGAAACTTTCAAGTATTCATCCTGGAATAAAAATTGAAGATATAAAAGAAAATACCGGTTTCGAAATTTTAACTCCAGAAAAAATTCAACAAACATCGCCTCCAACAGAATTGGAACTTCAACTGATCAGAGAAAAAATCGACCCACTAAACATCAGACGTCTAGAATATCTCTCAGGAAAAACTCGAGAAGATGCACTACTTAACATATTGGATAAAGAAGTAGGCCTGACAATTTAGGATTTCCAAACATAATCCTGAAAATAGCGCTGGGAAATTATTTGAACGTAGCATCGCAAGTTGCTATATTCAAAGGACCACGATCTCTAGAAATAGTAAAAAAGGCGATCAAAGCAATTCATATCAACGATAGAATTTTAAAGAAACCTATTCTAATCAAGGTAAACTTCATTACAACAAAGACTTGGGAAACAGGAGCCACTACAGATCCAATAATTGTTGAGGCACTAGTCCAAGAAATATCAAAAGTCAACAAAGAAATGTCTATAGGGGAATCTGATGCAACATTAACACAAGCCGACCATGCAGCAAAAGCTACAGGCATTCTAGATTTGTGCGATAAATATGGAATTCAATTCAACAACCTGAGTAAAATCAAAGATAAGATAACAATCAAGATACCTGACTACGAATCGATAAAACAAATAACTATTCCTCGAATAGTTATTGAAAGTCATATAATCAGTGCCGCTAAGATGAAAACACACATGGATACAACAGTAACGCTTGGTTTAAAGAATATGTTCGGATTGTTACCAGACAAAAACAAAAATAAATTCCATAGTAAAGGAATTTCAAAAGTTATTGTGGACATTAACAGAGTACTTAGACCAACAGCCGTAGTTATCGATGGATTTGTAGCCATGGAAGGTAATGGTCCAGTAAGTGGAATCGCTCTCCCGATGGACCTTGTATTGTCTGGAATAGATCCTGTGTCGACAGATGCAACAGCATCTCGCATAATGGGATTTGATCCTCACAGAATCTATCATATTAGACGTTGTTACGATAAAGGATTAGGTGAGATAGACTCCATTGCAATTCTAGGTGAAAAAATCAATAACATAAAAAAGAAATTTAAACCGGCATAAAAATTACATTCAATCAAGCATAGAGATATCAACCGATGTAACGTACTAGATTTTAGAGAATCAACTTTTTAGATAAAACATAGAGTATAAACAAAAAAATTTTAATGCAGAATATTAATCATTTAAATCATAGAATTTATTGACACAGTATGAGATGAGGTACATATGCATACAATAGAAGATTACAGGAAAATTGTAGGCGACGATATTATTTATTCTATACATAAAAAGGTAAGTAGACTTTATGGCAAATCTATTCTGCATGCCAATTCAACTCAATATGGGGGCGGAGTAGCAGAGATCCTCACATCTTTATTACCACTAATGAATGATGTAGGACTTGAAGCGGATTGGCGAATTCTACGAGGTACCCCCGACTTTTTTACCATAACGAAAAAATTTCATAATGCTCTGCAAGGAGACTCAATAAACTTCACAGATCTCAAAAAGCAAATATATATTCAAAATAATGAAGATTTCTCAAGTTATTGTCGTATTGATGAAGATTTTGTGGTAATTCATGATAATCAACCTCTTCCACTAATAAGGCTAGAAAAGAAGAGACAACCCTGGATTTGGAGATGTCACGTAGACTTTTCAAATCCTAATAAAGAGCTGGTCGATTTTCTCAAAGATTTCATTCTTAGATATGATCTCATGATAGTTTCTAGCGAGAAATATTTGAATAAAGAAATTCCTATTGATTATAAAATAATTCCTCCCGCGATAGATCCTTTAACACCAAAAAATAAAGAACTACCACAAGAGGTAATTTCAAAATATTTGAAAAAATACGATATACCAACTGATAAACCAATAATTACTCAAATATCAAGATTCGATAAATGGAAAGACCCTGAGGGTGTAATCGATGTATTCAAACTTGTTAAAAAAGAATTTGATTGCAGATTAATTCTCTGCGGTAGCATGGCCACCGACGACCCAGAGGGAACAATAATTCTTGAAAAAATACGAAAAAAAGCTCAAGAATTAATCGACAAAAAGGACGTAATTCTGATAACAAGTCAAAACAATATTCTAGTCAATATTTTACAGAGAATTTCAAACGTCATAATACAAAAATCAATCAAAGAAGGATTTGGGCTTACGGTAACTGAAGCGCTCTGGAAAGAAAAACCTGTAGTTGGTTCAGACGTAGGAGGAATTCCACTTCAAATCAAAGATGGGGAGAATGGTTTTCTATTAGATCCATTTGATGAGAAAGGATTTGCAGATCGTATTCTACAATTATTACAAGATGCTGATTTATCAAAGAGATTTGGAGAGAAAAGTAAGAAAATAGTTATCGATAATTTCCTGATAACTAGACTAATGATAGATTACTTAGATCTATTCAACAATATTTCTCCTTAATTTCCTTGATTATTACTTGATTGTTGGCGCAAGAGATAATAGACCAGTTAATAGAAAATTAATGCGCGCTAGTAAAAGATAGAGAATTCGCAGCAAATGCCATAATCATAACAAAAAGGATTATAATGACTACCCATAGTCTAGGTGTCGTATTCATGTATCTGAATTGCAATCATTATCTAGATGTTTTCCTGCTCTTTTTCTTTTTATGTTTCGATCTACCCTCTGTCCAAGTATCTTTTGATTTTCCGATCCATCTAGTCATCTTTTGTGCACAATTATGAATTTTTTAAAGACAATGCGATGATTAATTATTTTTTATCCTTTGGGATGAATGCAACAGCCCTCACGGGCGACCCTGATCCGTGCTTTATGTTTAAGGGTAAAGTAAACAGGTACGCTCCATTTGATGGTAATTTATCCAAGTTCTTAAGTCCTTCCAAAATCGGGATGTTATGCTCTTTTAGAAGTTTTATGTGTGAAGGTTCTGTGTTCCCAAGATTTTGGGCATCAAGAAAAGCAGAAATAGAATCAACTGTTGGTGTATCAGTTCCAATTAGTTTGATCTTTTTCTTCGCTAGATATGTTGCTGCTTCTTCAGACAGACCTGGAAAATCTTTCAAATATTTACATTTCTTAGGTGTGTTGATTTTGTCATCTTTTGTAATCCATCTCTTGTCCCACCCATATTGAAGAAGTATGATTTCGTCTTTATTTATTTGACCACTCTTATTCTCCCATGATTTGATATCTTTTGTAAATACTTCTTCAGCCAATTTTTTGTTTTTTAGATTTATTACTCGGCAAGGTCCATGCCAACTATCTAAATCGATATCATCAAGCCATCTTGTCCCATCGACATGGGCAGGCGCATCCACATGAGTTGCATGATGTTCGGCAATTTGCAGTACGTAAGCATTGTAACCATCTCCTTGCTTCCTAGACATCCATGGCATATGATAATAGGGCAAATAGCAAGGAGTCCTCTCCTCCAAAACATGTGTTAAATCGATAATAAGATAGTTTGAAATAACATCTTCAAGTTGCATTCTAGACAGCCCATAGATAAATTTCTCTTTGAGTAGTATTAAGATATAATAATATTTGATGGATCAATGATTGAATCAATAATACAAATATCAATTGCCCCTAAAAAAATAACAAAATTGAATTGATTATATTTGGCGCGCTCTTAATTATAGACAGAGGATATATTAATCATGCTCCCACAGCTTGAAGAGATCGAAAAAAGACGAAAAATTTTGGGTTTGAGCCAAAAAGAGCTCGCAAAAATGGTTGGCGTTAGCCAATCTATGATCGCAAAAATCGAAACTGGGAGAATAAACCCTTCATACACCAAAACTAAGGACATTTTTGATCTCTTTGAAAGTCTCGAAAAGAAGCGAGAAATCAAGATTGGAGAAATCCTTGAAGGAAAGGTTGTGGGTGTTCAGAAAAATGATACTGTGTCCAAAGCAACTCGAATAATGAATGATACAGGTTATTCCCAACTTCCAGTATTTGACGGTACTCGGATTGTGGGAGGCATAACTGAGAAAACAGTCCTCAATCAAATACTAGTAAGGAAAGATCCTAAACAACTTTCAAGTGTTACAGTAGAGTTGATAATGGAAGATGCTTTTCCCACAGTAAACGAAGATACCCCTATTACAGTAATATCTTCTCTACTTCAGTATAGTCAGGCTGTTTTAGTGACAAAAAGAGGACATACCAGAGGAATTGTAACTAAAGCGGATCTTTTGAAGTTTGTTTCAAAGCATTAGGTTCTTTTTTTGCGAGCAGCCGCGATTATACTTATTACATCTCTATCTTTGAGAACATAGTCCGTTGGAAGTCTTAGACCTGTTCGTGCATCAATAGCATGTAGCATTGTTTTTTCCAATTCAGTATGTATCTCTTTTGCCAGATATCTGACATCAGCATGATAAGGTATAAGAAATGCGTCAGGAAGAACTTTGCCTGCATGGTCTGACATTTTTTTTACGTCTTCAACAGGATATACAGTATTCATACCCAATAATTTTAATATACACAGGTTTATCCCAAATTGAACTCCAGTATTTACCCATCTTGTTAGAACTCTTTCCTGTACATAATTGAGAGCCCATTGTTGTTCTTTCGTAAGTTTTCTCTTGTTCAATACTTGGAACTTTTCTTCTCCCGGAACGTATCTGATCAATCCCTCTGTTTCCGCTCTACGCAGAGCAAGCTCTGCTTCGCTGCATGCTGGAACCACAAATGATCCTTTGAATTCTTCTATCATACGTTCATAATTTGTACTGGCGTTGGCGAGGTCCATTTTATTTGCTATAATGACTGTTGGTTTTGAGAGCTTTCTTATTTCCTGTGCGAAAAGCTTTAGATCTTTATCACTCCATTTCTTTACAGACTTCTTTTCAAGAAAGCTGTTTTCAAGAGCTTTCTCTATGTGTTCAGGCCTAACCTTCAATCCAGCTAATGAACGATATAGTGATTTCTTTAAAGGCTCGCCTGAATCAGCCTTTTTTCGAATTCCTTTGACACTCTTTGCTATTGATTTTGCAAACCAGAGCATGATCTCCTCTTCAACATCATAGATATCCATTATTGGATTTCCAAGTCCAGGTCTAGTCAGTTTTCCTTCAGCATCAATACTTCCAGAAGCATCTGCCACATGAATCAGTGCATCAGCCTGTGATGCGACGCTTAGAAACCTGTCACCTAAGCCCATTCCTGACCATGAACCTTTGATCAAGCCTGGAAGATCTACTAGTTCTATTGGAATAAAACGCCAACCATCCATGCATGCAGAATTACGAGGGGCATCTTTTACTTCTAATTCCTTGCAAACACAAAGAGTTCTTACATAAGCAGTCCCAATATTTGGTTTCTTTGTAGTGAATGGATACGTTGATACTTCAGCGGAGAGGAGTGTTGCTGCGTTAAATAATGTCGTTTTTCCGGCATTTGTTTTCCCAATAATTCCGATTTGGATCATTGGTAACTCATCTGTCTTTATCAACTCAACCTTCTAATAGGATTATCTCAACTATTGAATCGGACCTCTAATACTCATTGTAAGCATCAGTATTGTATCAAGGAGTCAATGAACTTGTCAGAAGCTCTATCGAAATACTTTGAGGCGGGCAGAATAGTGGTAAAACTCAAAGAGGAGGCAAAAAAAATTGTAGATATTAACGTTCCTCTTGTAGATGTCTGTGAAAGACTCGAACTTCTGGCTTTTGAACTTGGAGGAAGCCCAGCATTTCCAGTAAATATAGGAGTGAATGAGATCACAGCACATTTCACGTCTCCAGCAAATGATGTTAGGAAGATCCCAGAGAATTCTATTGTTAAAATCGATATAGGAGTTCATATTGAAGGGTACATAGCAGACACTGCCATAACATTAAGTTTCAACCAAGACTATCAGGACCTAATAATCTCATCTCAAGATGCGCTCCAAAGTGGAATAAATGCTATGAGACCTGGTGTTAAAGTATCTCATGTCGGAGCCATAATTGAGAAAGTCATTACACGATTTGGTTATCGACCGATAAGAAATCTTATGGGGCATAGAATGGAGAGATTCAACCTCCATACTGGAAAAAGCATACCAAATATCTCTGGAATCGAGGGGGGTACAATCGAAGAAGGTGAAATTTATGCTGTTGAACCCTTTAGTACACTCCAAGATGCAGCAGGCATGGTCAGGGACTCAAATGAGACTGTTATTTTTAGATATCATAAAGATCGGCGTTTGAAATCTCAAGATGCCATGACCCTCCTAGAACATATTAAAAAAGAACATCGTTTTCTTCCTTTCGCATCACGATGGTTAAGGTCAAAGTTCTCCTTTCCATCATTTGACAACATATTCGAGCAACTCATAAAATCTCGTTGCATAATCCCTTACAGAGTTCTAGTGGAAGCTAGTGGATTCCCCGTTTCACAGGCAGAACACACCGTAATAGTAGAAAAAGATGGATGTCGAATAATTACATGAAAATAGTCATTATTCTTTAGGAGATTCCGAGTATATTTGACTAATCAGTAGCTCCTCTTTGCACTGGGGACACGCGCCAATCTTTTTATAAACATAATCTCCAACTTTAAATTCTCTAAGTTTCTTGAAGTAGCATTTCTCACAGTACTCTACTGTAAAGTTCTTCAATTCTTTAGTCTTGATGGTTTGCATTCGCCTTCTCATTGTTGACAGTGATGATACTGAAAGTCCAACTCCAATTGCCCCCAATATTAAACCATAATAAAACTCTCCAGTCTGGCCCTGTTCGTAAGAAATGACTGAATTGAATATGAGCCATGCTGAATATGCAAGAACCCCAATACTGAAGATTATTGCTAGATAAAAATAATGACCGCCTTTTTTCTGGGCCGTTGCCATTCACCTACTGCCCTATTCCCATAGTGTTTCCAATGCCAGCTATAATGATTGTTTCTGCTTCCTGGGTTCGTTCTTGTAAAAGACTTTTGATCCTCGTGATTACATTATCTGTAGCTTCAGCGATCTCTTTTTTCATCGGCGTTATTGCGTCCTGAAGGCTTTCTTTTACAATTATAGCATGAACCGGTATCTTGTATTTGGAAGCTTCCTCTTCTATCTTGAACCGTTCGGTTCCGATTCCTCCAATTGCGGCGCCGATTCCTTCGCTGATATCTCCTGTTTTCTCTCCTTCAAACTTTACTGCTGCGTCAACCATAACTACCATAGCAATTTTTCCTTCTCGCTCTTCAATCAATTGCTTGATAGCATCTCCTGGTTTTCCAACATTTCCTCCAGGGCCTTCAGCCTTTAGAGCAAGTATCTTCCTTCCATCCATCATAAGTTCAGACACAACAACATCTTTCTCGACTTTTCTTTTTTCTTTGTCTTTCATAAGTTTTGAAGCTACTAAGGCGCCGACTCCATCGCCTATAGGTTGACCTCGAGCGAACGCTTTAGTAGCACCAACTAATGCCTCCGCTTCCTGCATGATTAGTGGAAGAATCATTTGCAGTTGTAGTATCAGATAGAAACTTTGTGTCTTTCGACCAAGTAGGTAAAAGTGTCTAACTATGCGGTAAACTGTGTTTAGGGCAAGGCTACCCTCGACAAGATTCTCCATGTTATTTAGTTGAGCATTATCAGCTTCCGGTGCAAGCCTTTTTACATCATCTTTGAATTTCTCCTCGCGCACATTAAGGAGGTGATCAAATTTCCAGACGATCCCAGCTGGATCCATGTTCACTGGTGAAATTAAAAAGTGTTCTAGAAGAGCATTTAGTCTAGGAGTGATATCATTCTTTGGTTTTCCTATCTCCTTTAAGGTCTTTATCGTAAGTTCTCTAGCTTCGAACTTCATTACTTCAAGCTTCTTGATAGCTCCACTCATGTTCCAAATCATTGTATAAAGCTGAATTTTCTGGCCAAAAAGTATGAAGAGCATGAATGAAAGATACATCATAGTAGAGATAATTGTACTCATCGAGCTATTTTCGCCAGTTGGTAATCCTAGTATGAGCATGTTCAGCAACAAGCTATGCCTCAAATAAGTTGTCTTTTAGTAGGGATTCAGTCGCAGTTATAAACGTTTCACGATATTAATTCAGGTATAAGTTTTTTCAAGAAGAGTTGGCAGCGGTCTAGGGTTCGCGT
>Ga0114921_10000836_pt1 | contig 13359 bp, 15 predicted proteins | sample BentaG_FD_87016 | JGI IMG/M metagenome (GOLD analysis project Ga0114921, IMG submission 87016) | Deep subsurface microbial communities from South Atlantic Ocean to uncover new lineages of life (NeLLi) - Benguela_00093 metaG | ecosystem: Environmental > Aquatic > Marine > Oceanic > Sediment ...
ACCGACTTGAGCGAAAGCGCCCGATCGAAACATCCCTGATTGCAGGCGATACACGATCGAATATCATCAAACATCCCGGCTTTGGCCTTATTCGGCAGCTCTGGGTCGGTTATCAATGGCCTTGCCATCCCGATCAGGTCTGCCCTCCCATTCCGAAGGATCTGTTCGGCCAAGATAGGATCGTTTATTCGGTTGCATGCGATCACAGGAATGCTTACCACTTCCTTTATCCCCTGGGCAAGATAGACAAATGCCCCACGTGGAACCGACATGGTAATCTGTGGGACCCTCGTCTCATGCCATCCACCGGTCACGTTGATGGCGTCGACCCCTACCTTCTGTAGTTCCTGAGAGAATATCCTGGCCTCCTTGTTCGTATTCCCTCCTGGAACGAACTCATTCCCAGCCACCCTGAAGATCACGGGAAAGTCTGGGCCGACCTTCCTTTTCACCTCCCCGGCAATCTCTAAGCCAAACCTCATCCGCCCCGCGAAGTCGCCGCCATACCGATCCCTTCGCTTATTAGTCACTGAAGATAGGAATTGGCTGATGAGATAGCCTGCGCCAGCTAAGACCTCCACCCCATCGAAGCCCGCGTCCTTTGCCCTTCTTGCAGCCTTGCCGTAATTTTTTATGGTCTCTTCTATCTCTGGGATGGAAAGTTCCCTGGGGACCTTCCTTGTAAAGCCAGACCTTACAGGTGAGGCAGAGACCGCCTGTCTCCCATCTATTAATATCGAATGTACATAGCTGCCGCCGTGGTAGAGCTGACAAGCGATCTTCGCTCCATACTTCTGAACCGCGGTGGCAAGCTCGTGTAGACCGGGAATGAACTTATCGTCATCCAACCCGATCATCATCCTGCCGCCTGCGTACTCGTCGATGACGCATCCCCCCACAATGATAAGGCCAACCCCACCCTCTGACCGCTCCTGGTAAAAATCGATCAGCCTCTGAACGCAAAAGCCATCCTTCGCGTAATTCAGCTGCATGGCGGTCATAACAATCCTGTTTCGCAACTCCACCTTGCCTATCTTTGCCGGAGTTAATAACCTCTTCATAATAGCTGCCCCAAACTAAAAAGCCGGGTTACTCAATCTCTCCTTCGGCAACCCGGCCCCGCACCTCTAAACGAAGGTCCGGAGCCGTGGCTTTAGGTCCCCGGCTCTCGCTGAATTTGCCCTTGCCCCGTTAGAGGCACCATCGCCCGAATAACCTCTTTGAAGCCTCTAACGTGGGTTACCGGGAAAGACATTAAAATAATACCACATGCGTGGCATTCTTGCAAGCCAGTCTCCAAAAACACCCTCAGAATTAACCAAGGCGGCCTGCCATGGTTTCACCCAGATCCTGACCTAGCAAAGAATTATACCAAAGCTAAAACCAAATTGCAAGATTCATCCTGATGGCAAAACAAAATTCCCCGATTTATCGTAAGTTTCTTTCATTAGCCAATCAAGCTCAATAAGAACCTCCTTGAGGCCCCGCACAGCTGCTCGTGAATTGGCAATAATCTCGTTGGCTGCCTTTAGGGAATTGTCCATTTAAAAATTCTTTTGGCGATCGATTTAATTCCGTTACATCAACCTAATCACTAACTATCAATGAAAAAGCCGCCTCACCCTTCGGTCAAAAAGCGGCTTTTTGTGAAAGAAATCACCGTCATCATACTCTCAATTGAACTGTCCGGTTGTAGCTTGCCTCGATGGCCTTTATAAGGAAGGTCAAAGCCTTGTTGATTGGGGCAGGAATTCCGAGTCTGTCTCCCTGGGCACAAATGGCGCCGTTGATGTAATCTATTTCCGTGTGCTTCTTCCGCAAGACATCCTGCAACATCGAGGAGATGTTCGAAGCCGTCTTCTTGCATACAGACTCTGTCTCGGCTACAGGATCTTTGTAGTCTATTTTAATGTTCTTTGCTTTAGCTACCCTGAGTCCCTCTTGAACCACAAGTCTGAGGAGCTCTCTGGTCTCGGGATAGTCCAACAACTTGCCATTAGGCAATTTAGTGATGGCGGTCAGGGCATTTATTCCAACGTTGACCAAAAGCTTGTTCCAGATCAGGCCCTCCACGTTATCCGAGATCCTGGTTGGTATCTTCGCGGAGTTGAAGACCCCACAGATATCCTCCAGCCTTTTGGTAATCTTGCCGTCAAGCTGGCCGATCACCGTATCCCCCATTCCTGCATGGCGTATGTGCCCAGGGCCAAGGACGGTTGCCCCCTGAGATGTAGTCCCTGCAATGACCTTACTACTACCCACCAAAGAACGTATCCTCTCAGCGTTTCCGAGCCCGTTCTGCAGGGTAAGGACTACAGTTTCATCTCCAATGACCTTTGAAGCACCGGATACCGCACGTGCTGTGTCATAGGATTTGACGAACACCAGGGCCAGACCCACCGTCCCTACCTGGGAGGCTTCGGTGGTGCTTTTTATCTTGATCAGATGCTTGCCGCTCACACCCTCGATCTTTAAACCAACTTTGTTTATAGTCTGGGAGCGCTCCGGGTGATTGTCGAGCAACCAGACATCCTGACCAGATTCGGCCAGGAAGCCTCCAAAAAGGGAACCCATAGCTCCAGAGCCAATAACAGCAATCTTCATGATTAAGATGCGCCTCACTTCATTCGGCTAAATGATTACATTCACCCCATTAGATAATTGAATTATCTAATGGGGGGCAGGAAATTTAGTTAGCGATTACACAGATATGGCATTTGAAGCGCGCCGCCCTATTCCCTACTCCTCAGCGTGCATCTGGGCAGCTTTGACCGTATTTGCCAAAAGCATTGTGACGGTCATAGGACCAACGCCACCGGGAACTGGGGTGATTGCCTCTGCCTTTGCCTTTACCCGATCGAAGTCTATATCCCCTACGGTCCTCCTTCCGGTCTTACTGGTGGGGTCCTCTATCCAGTTGGAACCGAAGTCTATCGCTATCACGCCCGGCTTTACCATGTCAGCCGTGATAAACTTTGGTTTGTTCACTGAGACGACCAGTATATCTGCCCTTCTGGTATAGGATGTCAGATTAGGAGTTGCCGGATGGCAGAGTGTTACGTTCGCCCCAGCCTTTGGCTTGGCCTGAACAAGGATGGATGCCAGAGGCTTTCCAACAAGGTCATCTACGTTTACGATTACGACCTCCTTCCCCTTGAGATCCTCGTATCCAGACCTAAGGAGTATCTCGTAGATGCCAATGGGGGTTGCCGGAAGAAACACAGGCTGGCCCATCCAGGCTTTTCCTACGTTTATGGGATGAAATCCATCTACATCCTTCTCCGGCAGGATGGCATTCAGGGCCTTTGCCTCATCCAGACCCTTGGGCAGGGGAAGCTGAATGAATATCCCGTGCACCTTGGGATCCTCATTCAGCCTGTCAATGGTCTTTAAAAGCTCCTCCTCGGATACATCCTCTGGAAACCTCACGCTCTGGGCAGAGATTCCAACATCCAAAGCTCCCTTCTCCTTGAGCCTGACATAACTTGCAGAACCCGGGTCTTCGCCGACAAGGATGCCTGCAAGCCCAGGGGTTATCCCTGTGGCTTTGAGCTTATCGGTCTTGGCTTTCAGCTCCTCCCTGATCTCGGCCGAAATCTTCCTTCCATCGATTATCTTTCCTGGCATACCCTCACCTCTCAGCTAAGTGTTGGGCGGCCTCAATCGTATTTGCGATCAACATCGCCGTGGTCACAGGCCCTGTACCTCCAGGGACAGGGGTTATAGCGCTCGCCCTCTCTTTTACTGCATCGAAATCCACATCTCCCACAAGCTTAAATTTCCCAGGCCTCTCCGGGTCCGGTATGCGGTTTACGCCAACATCTATTACCACTGCTCCATCCTTGACCATGTCGACGGTTATCGCCTTCGGCCTGCCCATGGCTGCAACGAGTATATCTGCCTGTCTTGCTATCGAGGGGAGGTCTTCGGTTCCTGTGTGGCAGACTGTAATTGTGGCATTAGCATTCTTTTTCTTCTGGACTAAAATGCCCATAAGGGGCTTGCCAACTATGTTGCTCCTTCCACAGATAACGACGCGTTTCCTCTCGGGGCTATGCCCGCTGCGAACTAGCAGTTCTTGAACTCCATAAGGAGTTGAAGGGAAAAAGGTCGCCTCCCCCAACAAAAGCTTACCTGTGTTCACAGGGTTGGTCCCGTCTACATCTTTATCAGGCGAGATAGCGCTTTCTGCTCTAAGAGCGTTAAGATGTTTAGGCAAAGGAAGTCCGAGAATAATGCCATGAAATTTAGGGTCTTGATTAAGCTTCTCTATTTTCCTCTCAAGCTCCTCTTGAGTGACATTCTCGGGAAGTTTGACTGTCTCGGTAAATATGCCTAATGGATCAGCTCCCTTAGCAATGCCGCGAAGATAGGACAAGGTGCCAGGGTCCTCCCCAACCACAATCGCTACAAGCCCAGGCGTTACTCCTTTCTCCTTTAATTTGTCCACTCTCTGCCTTAGCTCCTCCTGGATTTCAGATGCGATCTTTCTTCCATCTATTATCTCTGCAGGCATCTGGCAACTCCTTTCATTCAGATTGGCCCGGCACTAAAAGAGACCTTGGACCTTTCCGGTCTTTACATCTACATCGACTCTTCTGAACGCAGGGTTAGAACTCGTTCCTGGCATCATGCTAATAGCACCGGCCATGGGGCACAAGAACTTGGCACCGGAAAAGATCAACACGTCGCGAATGGGCAGGGTCCATCCTTTTGGGACACCCTTAACCGCCGGGTCGTGGGTGAGGCTCAGGTGGGTCTTCACCATCATGGTGGCGTAATCATCATATTTGGGGTCGTCCTCAAGGCTCTTGGCTTTGGCCCCAGCCTCGGGAGTCCAGGCCACGCCATCGGCTCCGTAGATCTCTTTTGCGATCAAGTCTACCCGCTGGCGCAGTTTCATTTCCAAGGGATACAGGTAATCGAACTTAACCTCCTCCTCGCAGGCTTCCATGACCGCATCGGCTAGCTCCAGTGCACCGTCGCCGCCGTCGGCCCAGTGGGTAGACACGGCGCAACGTGCCCCAACGGCCTCGGCTGCTTTCCGAACCATAGCGATCTCAGTATCAGTGTCGGTGTGGAAGCGGTTGATGCACACCACGGGGCGGATACCAGATTTTAGGATAACGTTGATGTGGTGCAACATGTTGGGGATGCCTTTCTCCAGAAGTCCCAGATCCTCGTTAGCGTAGGACTCAGGCAGGGGCAGACCAGCCACTACCTTGGGCCCGCCGCCGTGCATCTTGAGTGCTCTGATGGTGGTGGTGAGCACCGACACATGGGGCTTGAGACCGCTTAAGCGGCACTTAACATTCCAGAATTTCTCAAAACCGATGTCTGCGCCGAAGCCGCTCTCGGTTACATGGTAGTCAAACATCTTCAGCCCGATGCGGTCGCCTATGATGGAGGACTGGCCCACAGCAATGTTAGCGAAGGGACCAGCATGCACCATTACCGGTTGATACTCTACGGTGCACATCAGAGTTGGGTTGATGGTGTTGCGCATCCAGGCAGTCATACCACCGCCTACCTGTAGGTCGGCGGTGGTAACAATATTGCCCTTCTTATCAAAAGCTAAGGTAATGTTATCCATTCTTTGACGCAGGTCTGCCAGATCCCTGACAATGGAAAGCATGGCCATGAGTTCGGAGCTCACGGCAATACCGAACTTGGATTGCATCATGAAGCCATCCATGCGGCCGCCGATGCCTATAGTAATGTTCCTGAGGCTCTGGGCGCAGAAGTCCATCACCCAGCCCATCTCCACCTTGGTGGGGTCGATGTCCAGTCGCCGCATCCCGGTGCGCCTGGCCAGTTGCTCGTCATCGTAGTTGCGCTCGTGCTGCATTCTGGCGGTAAGCGCCACCATAGCCAGGTTATGGGCATTTACTAAGTCGTTGATGTCACCGGTAAGACCCATAGAGAATTCGGTCATGGGAATAGCCAAAGCATTGCCACCGCCCGCAGCGGTTCCCTTGATATTCATGGTTGGACCGCCCGAGGGCTGGCGTATACAGCCACCCACATCCTTGCCCCGCTTGCCCAGACCTTCTATGATACCCATCGTGGTCGTCGTTTTCCCCTCACCCAGCGGTGTGGGAGTTATGGCGGTCACCTCAACGTATTTGCCGTCCGGCTTGCCTTTGAGACGTTCGATGATCTTCATGAAATCGAGCTTACATAGTCTCCCGTAAGGAATGATCTCATCTTTTTGCAGATTTAGTCTTTCCCTCCACTCATCGGGAGTTGGCATATTTGCTCCGGCTGCCTCTGAAATCTGCCAATCTTTCATTTTTACGGCATCGTAAGCCATCGAAAAGCTCCTTTCTCGTCCCGACTCCACCGGGACACACTATTCAACACGGATATTAACACTGATAACCACAGATTCCGGGGGGACTCTGTATCTACATCAGTGGTCATCTGCGGTTTAAGTATCTGCGCTACTATCACCTCCTTAATGTCGTCTAAATAAGCCTCATTCCATTTTGTCAAATAGTATTTTTAAAATTCAGATGTCCACGCGCATTAGTGAAATTTTTCACAAACTCAGTCTAAAAAATACCGGGCCACCAATTCCTGCTTCGGCAACCCGGCTCCCAATTAGCTTATTGCCTACCGCAAAGCGCTTATCGTTTTAGACATTTTTGATATGCGACACGCTATCAGCGATATACACATTTGGTCCGCGGCTTTGCCCTTTCCGATCAAGGATTGGGGAGAACCCTCTCGGACAAGAATTTCCCTCATTCACTCGGCAAAACAATTTAATGCATACTGAAATTCTGGTGCTTCAAATATCATAATACGCCTGGCTAAGTTTGTCAAGCCTTTTTTGACCACAAGCGAGACGAAAGTTACGATGAGGAAGAATATTATGCACTTCTGGTGATTGCCAGTGGGGGTATTGATGACCAAGTCTATCTCATTATTCCTGATCAGATCCACAACGTTGGGCCTTCCATCGTATACCTTGAGGACTGGCCTGACTGGTATCCCATTCTTGCGCAGAACGCTGGCTGTTCCATGAGTGGCCACCAACTTGAAGCCTAGGTCGATAAGCTTTTTTGCAATAAAGACGATGGAGCGCTTGTCCTTATGCTTCACAGAAATGAAGACCGTCCCCTCAAGGGACAGGGCCTGTCCTGCGCTTATCTGGGACTTGGCGAAGGCCAGTCCAAAGAAGGAATCCGGTATCTCGCCATCCTCAGGGACTGCCGGAGAGTACTGAATGGAGAAGGCAGGATATTTACGCGACCTTATCCCCTCTATTGTTCTATCATTATAGGTAATTGAGTAAGCTCTACATCTGAAGGCAGGTTCCCTTCATCCAGACAGAAGCTATGGTTCTGAGCCGTGACAGAAGCCCTCGCGCTAACGAGATCCTTAACAGGTTGATTGCTCCCGTGATGGCCTACCTTCATCTTGTATGTCCTGCCGCCCAGGGCAAGCCCCAGCGCCAGATGGCCCAGGGATACACCAAAGATGGATCTTTTGCCCAAAAAACCCTCAATCCCTTCAACTACATAGGGAAAGGCAGCCGGGTCGTCCGGCCCATCGGATATGAGGACCCCGTCGGCCCTCATCCTCAGAATTTTCTCTGGCGAAGTGACGGCTGGAACCACTGTTATCTCACAGCCACAGGCCTTTAATTGGCGCAAGAGGCTGTACTTAACGCCGCAGTCTATAACTACTACTTTGAATTTTGGATTTTGAATTCTGCATCCCGATCAAACATGCGTTTGGTCGCATGTTACCTCCTTGGCCAGATCTCATCCCTCAAGCCCTGGCGAAGCCTTGGCCTTCTGAACCAGACTCGTCGGGTCCATATCTTTGGTGGAGATGACCCCCTTCATCTCGCCAGAATCACGAATGTAAATGGCCAGGGCTCGGGTATCTACCCCCCTTATTCCCACTGCCCTATTTTCTTTCATGAAATCCTCCATGCTCCCCTTCGCCCGAAAGTTACTGAATATCCGGCTTTGCTCCTTGATGATAAAGCCCTCTAAGTGCACCCCACCAGACTCAGAGTCCTGGTCATTTATGCCGTAATTTCCAATCAGTGGATATGTCATAATCACAATCTGGCCCTTGTAAGACGGATCTGTCAATATCTCCTGGTAGCCAACTACGCTGGTATTAAATATTACCTCACCAGTTCTCTCGCCTGGCGCCCCAAAGGATTCACCCTCGAAGATTGCCCCATCCTCCAGCGCAATTACGGCTCGCATGATCTTCGTCCTTTCGTTCTTTGCATTTTAACAGATAACGGCAATGGTGTCAACGAATAAAAAAACCCGCCCAGACGGGCGGGTTTTTTAACCAATTCCATAGTCAGGCTAAATTTTGAGTGGGTTAGCCACGTTGAATCCATGGGATTTTTATGGGGTTAGAACTTGACGATGGCCTTTACCATCACCTTGTAGGCATCGTCATCTCCATAGTCCACTACAGGAAAGGCATCGCCTGGCATGAAGTAGCCAAAGCTTCCAGCAAGAGAGATGCTTTCCGACAGGGTATATGTAAAGGAGAGATCGACCTCATTGCCAAGCTCATCGTCATCAAGAGCAAACCCTTCACCGCCGAGGACAAACCAGTCTTCTTCATCTGCCTTAAGCACGATGTACTTCAAGCCGACTGTCAGCCTGTCCCAACCCTCGGCCGCTGGAATGAGCTTGACCCCGAGGCAGATAATCTTCTGGTTTGAGATTGTTCGGCCTGCGAAATCTGGGATGTTCCAAACTCCGCCGTATGCAGCATCAGGGGCTATGGGCTTGAACATATCCTCGTTGTATTCTTCCTTTCCGCCATCAGCTGCGACATACTCCAAAGAAAACCCAAGGTCAGCCCAAGCAAGGGGCAGGTCATAGGAACCAGCCAGGATGTAGGCTAAGCCTTCGTAATCGCCAGTGTTTTTGGCGACTTCCAACTTATAGCCCAGGCCATCAACTGCTGGAACCTCGGCTCGAACGCTCAAACCAATGACGCCGAAATCCTGCCCTAACCTGTCTGGTGGTACATCTTCTCCATCCTGCAGGTAGAAATAGCCTCTCAGGGTACCAAGGGGGACGAGCCATTCTGTCGATGCAACGATGCCATATACCTCAATTTCCTCCTGCCTATCCTCTCCCCATGGCTCTATGCTTTCTTCTTTAAGCTTTCCTCCAAAGAGAGTCAAATCCCCCATGTCCCTTATGTTAAGGTCCGCGCGGAAAGCATCGAGTGCAGTTACGCTAAGGTAATGGTTATCCTTGACGCCGAAATAGAGGATGGGATCATGCGCAATGCCTATGGCTTGGCGACCGACTGTGAGGTCCACCACGTCACGAATATCCACGAACTTGAGGTAAGCCTCCTTAAATTTGACATCTTGATCCTCAACGTTGTTTCCCCACACCCTGCCACTCTCTCCTAAGAGTAGATAGGCAGAAGTGTTGTCAGCCACATCAGCAGACAGAGAGAGCAACGCCCTTTGAATGACCCAGTCGTTGTATCCATCGGGCATGTCGATGTCCTTGGCCATACCTCTCACTTCTATCTGGCCACCAACCTTGATGTCTCCAAGCTCGAGAGCCGATGCGGGCACCACAAGCGCGATGACGGATGCCAGTGCTATAAGGATCGAGGACTTCTTCATCTATTTTCACCTTTTTTCTTTCAGAAGGACAACAGAGACAATGGCGGCTGTTTAAGTTTGAATCTACGAAAGAGTTGGGCAAGTATATCACAGCTTTTTTGGTCTGTCAAGTCTTTTTTAGAGATTGCTGAAAAACTCACCAAACTCAAGGGCGAAGGATTTTTTAGACGCGAACGGCCGCTGATTATTCGTCTATATTCGCGTCTATCCATCTGAGGCGGGATTGTGCAGAGTCCTTCGAAGAAGAGTGGGGATCAAAATCCAGGATGTTCTGATAGGTCTCCTTTGCCCTGGCCCAACTCTCCGTCTCCTCGTAACACCTTCCTATATTCAACTGAAGCTGGCCCGAAAGATAGTGCCCGGGGCGATCTTCCAAGAACCTCTGGTAGGCGGAAATGGCTTCCTGATAATTGTCCTGCGCTTCATAGGAATAACCAATCCCCTCCAAAGCATTCGGCGAAAAGAAGAGACGAGGGTATCGCTTGAGATATCTCTGGTATGCCTGGATGGCTTTATCATAATCTTTAAGACGATAGTGGCACTGGCCAGTATAGAATAGGGCATCGGGGGCGCTTTTGGTACGAGGATGCTTGCTTAATATTTCATCGAAACTCTCAAGGGCCTTGGTGTAGTCCCTCTGGGTATAATAATTATATGCCTGCGAAAACTTATCCAATGCGAGCTCATTGAGGCTTCTCTGGTGAGAAAAGAACAAAGGCACCGAAATTATGATGGTTAGAATGGCTATCAGGCCAATTGTCGTTCTTTTAGGGTTTTTATGGGCGCGATCGATGAGCGTGGCAGCCAGGCTAATGAATTCATCCCTTTTCAATTCCTTTTTGCTTAATTTTTGCATCCCTATACTACACGAATCTTCGTTAATAAATCGGTTATAGTTACGGTGGTTGACGTAACCTTTAACTTATCAAGGGCCCATATCTATAAGGTTCCGTATACTTCCAGCACTTAAAGGTATTGTCAGTATAATCTACGGCACTATCAAGTTCTGCCTGTCCTTCGGCCAAGGTAGTTGTGTCTGCCAGGATGATGATTCTCTCGTGGGCAAAAGCAGAAGTGACGATCCCTAAGACCAGAACGCTTGCCAGAGCAATAACACTTAAATGTATAATCCGCGTAAATCTGCGTTATGGCGCCCCCGGTCCGACTCGAACGGACAACCTTGACCTTAGGAGGATCCTGCTCTATCCAATTTGAGCTACGGGGGCACTTGATATAACTGCCTTTTTCCGAAGTAAGGAACAAAATGAGTGAAAACATACATTTTGTCCTTTTGGTAAGTTCCCTCTGATTTATTCGTTTTGGAATATGTTAGATACTCCTTGGCAAAATCTTTGAATAAAATCTTCTTCTCCTCATAAATTCCTAAATACTCCCCCCTGGCAATCTTGAGTTGTACATCGTTTAGGGCAAGTTCGGCCAACTGCTTTGAATGGCCAATTTTTTTTCTTTTGCGTTTGCCTTTCAAGTAGTAATCAATATACCATGCTCTCCCTTTTTTGTAAACCCCCATTTTACCCCTCCTTTTTTATTGGTTCTCCTCTAAGAAAGCGGTCGAGTTCAGACCTGAGCACCCTCCAGCCTCTCCCGACCTTGACCGCCCTTATCTTCCCCTTATGGACGCAGTTGAGATAAGTCGGTTTGCTAACTTGTAGGTACTCACAGGCTTCTTTTGAAGTTAATACCTTATCTTCCATTTTTATCTTTACCTTTCTTAACCTATCTTAATTTTATCACAAACTATTCTATTTGTCAAGACTTTTTTATCATACTTCTACCTCGACCCTTCTGGTTAACCGCCCTAACTCAGATTTTGCCTTGACCCATTCCTCTATGGCGGATCTCTCAAATCGCACAACACGTCCCAATTTAACTGTGGGAATAAAGCCCAAATGCACCCACTTGCGGACACAGGCGGGGGTTACATTTAAGAAATCTGCAACTTCGTCTGTTGTTAGAAGTTTATCCATTTCTCAATCTTTTCATTGGCAAGCGTTTACCGACTGCTGGATTCCAAATTTTTCCCAATAACTTTTCCATCTTTGGGCGGTTGCCTTCTTCAGGCGCAAGTGCCATTCCTTAGGTTTCTATGCGATAGATAAAAACTCAAGTTCCTACTCTGTAATTGTCATTTCTGAACAGGGGCGAGTTTTTAAGGGTAAGAAATCCAATAGAAAATCCACAGAACAAAACGCCCAAAACATTTTTCTTTATAGGGGAAGAAATTTTATCTATGTTACTCAGTACTAAAATTTTCTTGACTTTGGGGTAAAAATTTGGTAGAATAATATTACAAAGGGGGTGAAAAGGGTTCGACAGGGACATAGCGCCATAGAGTAGCATGCCGAGGTTGCTAGGAGACTCGTTAAACACTTAGCACAAAAATATAATTGCCAACGAGCAATTTGCACCTTTAGTCGCCGCATAAGTGCGACTAACGTCCCTTTCATCTCGCCTGCGTGATGGAATGTGGATGTCATAAGAGCAGGATAGCTTCGTCTCTTTTCTTGAGGGAGGCCTAGCAAAAACCTATCAAGATAGTCTTTGCTTATCTAGCCAATAGGAGAAGCAAAGGCGAAAATAAAGTACTGGCTAAGCATGTAGAAACTCTAGGCAAAATATCTCTGGACAGGGGTTCGATTCCCCTCACCTCCACCAGCAAATTTGGGTCCTTCCATAATTATGTGGAAGGACCTTTTTGTTTCGGGACTTCTCTTTCCGCTCCGCTACATTGCAAAACCGCCAATCCGAAAAAAGTAATCCTTGCCTAAATGAGATTTTTTAACCATTCTACCTGAGTGAAATTGGACGGGATAAAAGAATTCTTTGTCAATGACAAAACCACTTAGGGGGGACACACCCTGATGGAGTGAACCCCACCAATGGCACAAAATGTGATATAATAAAAGAGAGAGTTGCCGCCCAAGAAGAACAGAAAGAAGCATTTTATGAAACACAGAAGGTTCACTCCACTCAAACAAAAAGTCACCTCAACCCTCCGGCCAAAGGTAGCTCTTATTTAGTATAGTCCCATTAACGAGACCCAGACATAAAAATACCGCTGATAAATCCTATCAGCGGTAACTTGCAATTAGATCTTTACTCCCCCCTCGTTTTAGTTCAATGCATTGGCAACTTTTAAAGAAGGCTTGACTCCACTTCCCTTAAGGGCACCTGATCTTGATTTCTAATTTTACTCTTTTTCCAACTCTTTCACATCAGGGGCAACTTTCAGAGAAGACCTAACCCCTCCGCCCAAAAGGTCCGACCCTTGTAGTAAATACACTGACCTAAAATCCCCTTTCAAATTCTTATAAACCCCCCGAAATACATCCCAAGCCGTCTTATCACCCAAAGGCCAGCCATCATGAGCTCTTCCATAAAGATGGTCTGGATTATCAGAACCTCCAATCCGCCCATTCAATTCTTTCGAGCTAAACCAAGACTCCGTATGATACCTTCCAAATTCAGCCCTAATAGGTTCAAGAATTAACTCAGCCAACTTCTTTACATTCCGGCATTGCTCCCTATTCATAGCCATCCGTCCTGCAATCCAAGGATAATCCCTCGAACGAAAAACCTCATCCCAACTAAAGTGCTTTGAAATCATCTTCGTTACCACACTAATTTCAGATAATCTATCTTGAAATAGTAATCTCCTCCCGATATCCAATCACCATTAGGCCAATGCCCACTTGTATAAG
>Ga0114921_10000837_pt1 | contig 13340 bp, 10 predicted proteins | sample BentaG_FD_87016 | JGI IMG/M metagenome (GOLD analysis project Ga0114921, IMG submission 87016) | Deep subsurface microbial communities from South Atlantic Ocean to uncover new lineages of life (NeLLi) - Benguela_00093 metaG | ecosystem: Environmental > Aquatic > Marine > Oceanic > Sediment ...
AACTTGAGGATCTTTCACCAAACTGGAAAGAATGATTTCGAAAGGGTCAAGAAAGGTTATGATGAAAATAATTTCAAGGAAGTCGTCGTTTCTTCTTTTTTCTTTGACATGGCAGATTATTTTAAAAAATCTGATTTAATCATCAGCCGTGCTGGTGCTACTACTGTAGCTGAGCTCATCGCTTCTCAGAAGGCATCTCTCTTGGTGCCCTTCTCTAAAGCCTCAGACAATCATCAAGTTTTGAATGCCAGAGAATTGGAAAAAGTCAAAGGAGCTGAAGTCCTTCTTGAAGAGAAATTCAGTTCTGAAATCTTTGCTGAGAAAATCTCATTTTATCTGAATAACCAAGAAAAAATAACTTATATGGAAAAAAATTTAGCCTCTACGAAAAAAGATAAGGTAGCTGAAAAAATCGCAGCTCTTTGCTTGGTTTTGATGAAGAATAATCCTTAGGAGGACCAAATTTTTGTAAGAAAGGCTTACGGAAAACTGAAGCACATACATATGGTCGGCATCGGAGGTACCGGCATGAACGGCATTGCTGAAGTACTGTTGAATCTTGGCTACAAGATTTCAGGCACAGATCTTGTGGCCAATGAAGCTACCCAACGCCTTACTAACCTCCATGCAGATATCTCTATCGGTCATAAGGCAGACAGAGTCAGAGGCGCTGATGTAGTTGTCACTTCTTCGGCTATTAGTGAGGATAATGTTGAAGTCGAAGAAGCAAGACGCTTGAAAATACCGGTTATCCCTCGAGCAGAAATGCTAGCCGAGCTGATGAGGATGAAATACGGAGTCGCCATCGCAGGCTCCCATGGAAAAACCTCTGCAACTTCCATGATTGCCCATGTTCTCGAAGGAGGAGGATTTGACCCAACCATTATCGTCGGTGGCCGCTTGAATACCCTGGGAGCCCACGCTAAACTAGGAGAAGGGGATTTTATTGTTGCTGAAGCCGACGAAAGCGACCGCTCCTTTCTCTATTTATCTCCTTTTATTGCTGTCCTTACAAACCTGGATAAAGAACACATGGACCACTACAGGACCATCGACGAAATCAAAGAGACCTTCGTTAATTTTGCCAACAAAGTTCCCTTTTACAGTCCAGTGATTATCTGCCTCGACGACTCCAATCTCCAGAGGCTAATCCCTCAAATCGAGCGCAGAGTCATCACTTACGGCTTTTCGACTCAGGCTGATTTCTTTGTCAAGAATCAAAAATTCAATAAATTCTCCAGCACCTCTTCTCTCTTCTGGAAAGGAGAAAAATTGGGAACCTTAAGACTGAATGTACCTGGTCGACACAGCATTTATAATGCCTTATCCGCAGTGGCTGTAGGAACAGATCTGGAAATCTCTTCTAAAATAATTCTTCAATCCCTTGAAAGCTTTCAAGGTATAGGCCGTCGTTTTGAATTAAAGAAAGTGGTGAATGACATTATGATTATCGAGGATTATGCCCACCATCCAACCGAAATCAAAGTAACTCTTGAAGCTGCAAAGGGCGGTTGGGAACGCCGCATCATAGCTGTTTTCCAGCCTCATCGTTACAGCCGCCTCTCATATCTTTTAAAAAGTTTTGCAACCTCTTTTAACCAGGCAGATATTCTTATAGCCACCGAAATCTATCCTGCAGGGGAGAAACCTATTCCAAACATAACTGGAAAAAAATTGTATGAAGAGGTTGAAAAATTTGGACACAAAAATGCTTATTTCGAACCCAAACTAGAAAAAATTCCCACAATTGTTGGTAAAATTGCCAAGCCTAAAGATTTAATTATAGTCTTGGGAGCAGGAAATATTTACCAGGTTATTCCTGATATCATAAAAGCTCTGGAGGCAAGAGGATAGACATGGCTTCATCCTTGAATATGCCTTTTAAGTCCAGGACAAACAGCCTTCTCTACGAATCAATGCATTTTCAACGAAAAAAAAGCAGCCTAAAAAATAAGAGGATAAGAAAGAAAATCCGCCTTAAATTCCTGCACATCTTCCTCTTGTTCATCTTAATGGGTGGCATCTTTTACTCTATCCAAAAACTTCTCCTATTCATGATTTCCTGGGATTACTTGAATATAAAAGAAATAAAAATCAGTTGTCCCAGCCCAAAAGTTAAAAAAGAGATCGAACATTTATTAGAGGGGAAAAAATCTGAAAATATACTTCTTGTTGATATTGGCCGTCTTCAACAATCACTTAAAACACACAGATGGGTCAAAGATGCCCATGTCAGAAAAATCTTCCCCGCTTCATTGAGCATTGAAATTAGAGAAAGAGAACCGATAGCCATTTTGAAAAAAGAGAGCCTGTATCTTATCGACGAAGAGGGCCATCACATTGAAAGAATCCATACGACAGAAAACCTGGATTTTCCTCTTCTCATCGATTCAAATAATTTTAGAAATCACGGCGAAGAAAAACTCAAATCAGCTTGGGAATGCTTGAAAAACTTATCTCCCTCTGAAAGCCAAAAAATAAAGGCATTAGACCTTACGTATTACAACTGGGTCACTCTATATCCTAAGGATAAAGAGGTAAGAGTTATCCTTGACTTCAGTCATTTTACCCAAGGATTCAGATTTTTCAATGAACATTATGACGACTTGAAAGCAGATTTCGGCGCATTGGAGTACATTGACCTGCGTTTTCAAAACCGCCTTTACATCAAACCTCAGAAAAACTCAAACAGAATCATTCCCAAACCTAAAAAGGAGGCGCTATGACATCAAAAAACGGATATATTGTTGGATTTGATATCGGCACAAAAAAGATCGCGACTCTTATCGGCGAAGTCACAGAGGATAATAAAATAGAGATCATAGGTATTGGAACTGCAGAATCCAGGGGATTGAGAAAAGGAGTAGTAGTCAATCTAGAAACCACAATCAACGCCATCAAAAAAGCGCAGGAAGAAGCTGAACTCATGGCGGGAGTAGAAATAGAATCAGCTTTTATCGGTATATCAGGAGCCCATATAAAGAGTTTCAACAGCAGAGGGGTTATCGCTGTTTCTGGCAAAAACAGAGAGATTTCTCAAGAAGACATCGAGCGCGTAATAAGCCAGGCAAAAGCAGTTGCCATTCCTCCTGACAGAGAGATCATTCATGTTATTCCCCAAGAATTTGTTGTCGATGAGCAAGATGGAATCAAAGATCCGCTTGGAATGAGCGGGATAAAACTCGAAGTTAATGTTCACATTGTCACTAGTGCTCTCACCTCTGTTCAAAACCTGAGAACATGCGTCGAACGAGCAGGCATTGAGATCCAAAATATTTTTCTCAACCAGATAGCTGCAGCCACTTCCACTTTATCCCTCGACGAACAAGAGCTGGGGGTAGGCTTGATCGATATTGGAGGGGGAACAACTGAAGTAACCATCTTCGAGCGAGGCAGTTTATGGTACACCTCAATAATTCCCATTGGAGGAGACAATTTCACCAATGACATTGCAGTGGGTCTCAGAACACCCATTCCAGAGGCAGAAAAGATAAAGAAAAAATTTGGCTGTGTAGCAGGTCCTCTGGTGGATGAAGAGGAAACAATCGAAGTTCCAGCAGTTGGACAAGGAAGAAAACCTCGAGTGCTATCTAGACAAATATTGGCTGACATCATTCAGCCCCGGGCAGAAGAAATCTTCCGCTTGATTGACACTGACGTCAAAAGGATGGGTTACGAAAAATCCCTCAATTCAGGAATAGTCCTTACTGGGGGAACTGCTCTACTGGATGGTTTGGAAGAAGTCGCGGAAGAAATTTTTGATTTGCCTGTGAGGAGAGGAAATCCCACCGGTGTGGGAGGCCTGGTAGACAGGGTAAGCACCCCTGATTACGCTACTTCTGTAGGTCTTCTCCTCTATGGATTTAAGCAATGGCAAGTAAGAGGCATAAAAAAAGATAGAAAAAAACGCCTTTGGACCAAACTTAGGATTTGGTTCAAAGAAGAATAGGGAGGTAGAAATGAAAGATGAAATTAACGGTAAATTAAAGTTTCATTTAGTAGAAGAAAATTCGGCTGCCAACATCAAAGTGGTTGGAATAGGAGGTGGAGGCGGAAACGCCATAAACAGGATGATTGAAACAGGGATTGAAGGTGTGGAATTCATTGCCATCAACACAGACCTTCAAGCCCTGAACACGAATAAAGCCAAAATTAAAGTTCAAATAGGCGATCAGATCACAAAAGGCTTAGGCTCGGGTGGAAGGCCTGATATCGGAAAGCAAGCTGCTCTGGAGGATACAGAAAAGCTCATCCAAGTCTTGGAAGGCGCTGATATGGTATTTCTGACTGCAGGCTTAGGAGGAGGAACAGGAACAGGCTCGACTCCCATCCTCTCCAATCTGGCTTCAGAAATAGATGATATCTTATGCATAGCCATTGTCACTTTGCCCTTTGAATTCGAGGGGAAAGTGAGAGCCAAACAAGCTGAAGAAGGGCTACAAGAGTTGAAAACTTCAGTCGATACAGCCATCTCCATTCCCAACGAAAGACTCCTTGAGACTGTCAACCTGGATACCTCCATCCAAGATGCCTTCAAAATGGCTGATGACATCCTTCGCCAGGCAGTTCAGGGAATATCTGACCTCATTACAAGACCAGGATTGATCAATCTCGACTTCGCTGATGTTCGGTCAGTCATGAAGGGAATGGGGATGGCCTTTATGGGAACAGGGATGGCTTCTGGCGAAAGCAGGACTGTTGATGCTGCTCAAAAAGCCATTTCAAGTCCCCTTTTAGTAGACACATCGATCGAAGGAGCTCAAGGAGTTCTGATCAACATAACAGGTGGAAAAGATTTAACTCTTCATGAAGTATCTAAAGCCTCCCAGCTTGTCCATAGATTGGCTCACCCAGAGGCCAACATTATCTTCGGCACTGTTATCGAGGAAGACCTCGAGGATATGGTGAAAGTAACAGTTATCGCAACAGGCTTCGAAACTCGGCAACAAAAAGAAATTCCGATGCAGGACACTCTGACTCCTTCCCCTGAAGCTCGGGCTCCCTTTGACATCCAAAGAGAAACACCCCCCTATGAATTCGAACCTCAAGGAGGAGAAGTCACGTGGAACAGACCTCCCTGGGAAAAAAAATACGAGCCCTACGAAACTCCCACTTTTATGAGAAGGAATAAGCAGGTATCCCTCAAAAAGCATCCTAATGAAATCAGCTGACCTTGTTGTCTCTAACTGCAGCCAATTACTAACATGTAAGGGACCGATACCAAAAAGAAAAGAAGCTCTTCAGCAATTAAGAATCATTGAAAAGGGGTGGATCGCCTCTCATAAGGGAAATATTGTCTTTATCGGCGACGAGGAAAACTTCAAAAAAGAAGTTAGCCCTGAAGACGACTGCCTCTTTATAGACGGGAATGGTCTAACCGGCCTCCCGGGATTCGTCGATCCTCACACCCACCTTCCTTTTGCTGGAAGTCGTGAAGAAGAGTTTCTCCTCCGTCTTAAGGGCTACACCTACCAGCAATTGGCTCAAAGAGGAATGGGAATTCAAACCACAGTCAAAGCAACCCGTAAGGCATCTCCACGACAACTCATCTCGCTCTGCCTCTCACGCCTTGACCGCATGCTTCTCCATGGCACTACAACTGCAGAAGCGAAAAGCGGCTACGGACTGAACCTAGAAGATGAAATAAAACAACTGAACATCCTTCGTCAGCTCAAAAATATCCATCCAGTGGATATCATCCCAACTTTTATGGGTGCCCATGAAATTCCAGAAGAATACCGCACCCGTAAGGACGAATACATCGAGCTCCTCATCAAAAGTATTATCCCTGAAGTAAGCAAAAAGAAATTGGCTGAATTCTTCGATGTTTTTTGCGAAGAAAATGTCTTTTCCCTGAATGAAACAAGAAGGCTGGTTAAAGCGGCCAAAAGTGTGGGATTTAAAATCAGAGTTCATGCTGATGAATTCACTCCTCTGGGAGGAACAGAGCTTGCCGTGGAAGAGGGAGCTACTTCAGCAGATCACCTAATCAACATCACGGACAAAGGGATAAAGAAACTCTCTCAGAGCCAGACAGCGGCTGTGCTGCTGCCTGCGGTATCCTTTTTTTTGATGCTCGAGAAAAAAGCTCCGGCCCGCAAACTCATCGAGGAAGGGACTGTTGTGGCTCTGGCTACTGATTTCAATCCAGGAAGCTCCATGACTGAATCCATGCTTTTTGTACTCCGGCTCGCTGTCTTCACCCTGAAGATGAGCATTGAAGAAGCCATAAATGCCTGTACAGCCAACGCAGCCTTTGCTCTAGACAGGCACGAATCTATAGGAAGCCTTGAAGAAGGTAAAAAGATGGACCTCGTTCTTTGCGATGCCCCGAATTATCCTACAATAGTCTACCATCTGGGAATAAATCCCATAAAACACGTCATAAAGAACGGAAAGTTAGTGGTTAAGGATGGGAAAATATGCAAGGCTAGCAAGGCGAGCAAGACTCGCTAGACTGGGAAAATAAGTCTTTTAATAAAAAGGGGACGGTTGTTTGTGCTCAGTAATTAGGTAACACTTTATGTGATATTACTGAAAATATGGTCGTCTCACCATGACGATTCAATCTACCATTTCAGATTTATCTTCGCTCTTTACTCCTAACTTCTTACTTTTTACTTTTAGCTTTAATGGGGGGCTTCAGGTCAGCGGGTAGAGGAGATTTATATTCCTTGCCTTTCTTCTTTTTCTTCCATTCCACCCTCATCTTCTTGACAATTTCCGGATGAGCAAGAAAATCAAGCCCTGAAGCTGCCATGACCTTGGCAGCGATCATCATGGATTTATGACCGATGGACATCCCACCACATGCGACAGCTCCCCAGTGATGTCCAGGCGTTCCAATTGGTTTATAGGCAACTCCCAGCGACGTAGTTGGTGTGAGCCAGCTTACTTCAGCAACATCTGAAGAGCCGCTTCCCCAGCTCCTCTGCGGAAGCTTAAAAGGTTCAATCTCTGTTTTCAGACCCTTTTCCTCTACGCCCAAATTCTTTTGAATTTCTTTGGCAAAAGTCTGCTCCTCCTCAGTGAACGGAGGTGGACCGACAAGAAGAAGATTGCTGTAAACTACCTCTGAACCTGGGCGGTTTGATACCATCTCATGAACGCCGCTGATGAATTTTATCTTATACGTAGTTTCAGTCATCATAGAAGCTGCTTCTATAATCTTCAAGACACGCTTGTAATCTTTATCAACACTTTCGCGGTCTATGTCCCGAACATAATACCAGGCTCTGGCATAATCAGGAACCACATTCGGGGCTCCTCCTCCATCAAGGATAACATAGTGAATTCGGGCAGTAGGTTTTAGATGTTCACGGAGATAATTCAAACCAACGTTTGTCAACTCAATGGCATCCAGGGCGCTCCGACCATGCCAGGGGTCTCCGGCTGAATGGGCTGTCTTCCCGAAAAATTCGACTTCGAACTGATTCAGGGCATTGCTCGAACCCAGAGATACATTATTCTCTGTGCTTGGATGCCACTGGATACAGCAGGAAAGATCGTCAAAAACTCCATCGCGGGCCATAAAAACTTTCCCCACCACTGTCTCCTCGGCTGGGCAGCCAAAAAGCTTGACCGTTCCTGAAAGCCCTCTTTTTTCCATAACTTCTTTCATGGCAACGGCGGCAGCTGTACTGGCCGTGCCGAAAATGTTGTGTCCGCAACCATGACCAGGCTCTCCCTCTTCTACAGGTTCTTTATGGGAGAGTCTTTTCTGAGAAAGGGTAGGCAGGGCATCGTATTCGGCAAGTATTCCTATAATCGGTTCTCCCGAACCGTAAACAGCTACAAAAGCTGTGGGCATCCCAGCCACACCCCTTTCCACCTTGAATCCCTTCTTTTCCAAATAAGATGCTAATAGCTCGGCTGATTCATACTCTTCCATGGCCACTTCTGCAAATTCCCATATCTTCTCGCTGATTTTGGAAAATTCGGGCATATTGTTCTCGAGCCACTGGAAAGCATCCTTCTTCAATGGAGTGAGCTTAGCTGGCTTCACCTCAAGCAAAAGAGGGTCCTTTTCTTCCTGGGACGGTTGAGCATAAAGAGACAAAAGAAGCATCGCTCCGAGAATCGAGAATAAGGCTCTTTTCATTATGACCTCCTTAATTTCATTGGTATCGTTGGATTCTTTCAGACACTTATTAAAAGGGGAATCTCAGCGCAATGTCAAGGAAAAACTCGTTTATCTACTTTATCTAGCTTGTTTTGTCCATCATGCGATATTGGATCGCTTCAGAAACATGCACTGCATTGATTTCTTCTTCCCCCTCTAGATCAGCAATGGTCCGCGAAACCTTTAAAACTCGGTCGTAAGCTCTGGCACTGAACTTCAAACGGTTAACAGCCATTTCCAGAAGCCGCTTCCCTTCATCATCAATTTGACAGAATTTCTTTACCTCTCTGGATTCCATCTGAGCATTGGCATAAATCTGTCTCCCTCTGAACCTTTGAAGTTGTTTTTCTCTGGCTTTGTGAACTCTGGCCCTTATTTGGAATGAGCTCTCTCCCTCAAACTTGGAGATAATATCCTTAAATTTCACTGCAGGAACCTCCACTTGGATGTCAACCCGATCCAGAAGAGGTCCAGATATCTTAGAGTAGTAGCGACTTCTCTGGCTATCGGTGCAGTCAAAATTGGAAGAGGCAAGGCCGCGATAAACATCTTCACAGGGATTCATGGCTGCTACCAGCATGAATGAAGAAGGAAAAGTAACACTCATGGAAGAGCGAGAAACAGTGACTCGTCCATCCTCCAAAGGTTGACGCAAATCTTCCAGGACACTCCTCCTGAATTCAGGCAGCTCATCCAAGAACAAGACACCGCTTTGAGCCAAACTGACTTCCCCTGGTTTAGGAACCACACCGCCACCTATCATCCCTGCATCAGTGATAGTATGGTGGGGAGCACGAAAGGGCCTTTCCATCTGAGCTCCTTTATCTTTCAAAAGTCCCGCAACAGAATAGATTTGAGTCACTTTAATAATTTCCTCAAAAGACATACAAGGAAGGATAGTCGGCAGCCTCCTGGCAAGCATTGTTTTTCCTGCACCAGGAGGACCGATAAGAAGGATATTGTGAGAACCAGCTGCAGCTACCTCTAAAGCCCGCTTGACATGCTGTTGACCTCTTACTTCTTGAAAATCCACTCTGTAGTCGTCTTTGGGCAAAAGCTCTTGTAAGGAATATTCACGTGGTGTCACATCTTCAGGCATACGGAGAAATTCAACAACCTGGACTAAATTCTCCATTCCATAAATTCTGAGGCCATGGACTAAAGCAGCCTCTTTTTCGTTTTCTTTGGGAATCACTATTCCTTTAAAACCCTTTTTCTCAGCCAGGACTGCAGAAGAAAGGATTCCTTTGACCGGTTTTAGCCGTCCATCCAGTGCCAATTCTCCCATGAATAGATAATCCTTAATTCTCTCCTGGGGAAAAAAATCAAAATGGGCTAAAAGACCAAGAGATATCGGAAGGTCAAAAGCTGAACCTTCTTTCCTTCTGTCAGCCGGTGCCAGGTTTATAGTGATTTTTCTCGAAGGAAAATAATAGCCGCAATTCCTTAAAGCCGCTCTTACTCTTTCCCTGCTCTCACGAACCGAAGCATCAGGCAAGCCAACAGTCACAAAAGCCGGCAGCCCCGTTGAAACATCAACTTCAACATCGACAACATAAGCATCAATTCCTATTAAGGAAGCGCTCGAAACCTTGGCCAGCATAATTGACTCAGCTATAAAGACGAAGAAAAAGCTCAAATTATATCAAACAAGGGCAAAAAACTGACTTTAGGCCGAAAATAAACTTGTCCCCAAGATGAAGATTAGTGGAAAGAGATTCTATAAAAGGTAAGAATTAGGTTTTCTTGCTCGTAAATTCTTTCATCAAATTTAGGATTTCTTTATCGATATCGCCCTGGTCTTTAATCCTTATCTTCCTTAGTTGAATGGAGGAGGGAGTGTCAACAAACTCAACCTTTTGCTCCTCTTTTTTCTCTTCTTTAGGCTCAATCGAGCTCAATTCAATTTTTTCTTTTTCTTCTTCTCCTTCTTTAGTCTCAAAGATTTTCTTTTTCACGTAAGGGACTGTCATATTGGATATCTCTTTTAAAGTTTCAAAAACTCCTACTCCATTGATGGCTGAAGCTTCGACAAAAGGAGCCCTATGAGGATTTAATAGATTATTAAAAGTCTCTATAGGAATGAGATTGTTCAAATCCCGTTTGTTATACTGGAAAACCATGGGGATGTCATTGAGGTCCATGTTGTGTTCAAGGCAGTTCTGTCGTAAATAATCAAAGCTTTCGATGTTTGCATCGAGAAGAGCAACTTGCGAATCAGCAATAAAAACAATACCATCTGCTCCTTTCACAACACTCTTTCGGGAAGCTTCATAAAAGACCTGACCCGGAACAGTCATCAGCTGAAAATGGATTTTGAAATCGTTGACCTGGCCTGCTTTTACGGGAAGGAGATCAAAGAAAAAGGTCCTTTCAGTCGCTGTCTCCAGACAAATAAATTCTCCTCGGGAAGTAGGGTCTAACTTAAAATAAATGTAACGGAGGTTGGTTGTCTTTCCGCTCAAACCTGGGCCATAATAAACGACTTTGATGGCTACATTTTTCGTTGCGTAATTAACAAAAGCCATTTATGTATTCTCGATTGTTTGTTTATACAATTATACCAGACTTAAGTCAAAAATCAATTTTCTTTTTTCATTTTCTATATATCGAAGAAAAATGGCGGAAAAGTTTCTCATATTTCTCGATTACTCTAGGCCAAGAATAATTCTGCTTGACATATTCTAGACCGTTCTCACCAAAAATTTTTCTCAGTTTTGTGTCCTTGAGAAGAAGATTTATGGCCTCTTCAAATTCTTCATAGCTGGAGTAAAACAATCCGCTTCTCCCCTTAAGACAGTGCTGCTTAAGAGGTTCGGCTGCCTCCTGGACTAAAAGAGGAGTTCGAACAGCCATAGATTCAAGAGCTGCCATACATAAACTCTCAAAATGAGAGGAATGGATTGTGACCAATGCAGCGGCCATGGCTTCGTTTTTGTCCTCAGAAGGAAGAAAACCAAGATATTTTATTTTAGGATGATCGGGAAGTTCCATCAGGAGCTTTCCAATGAAGACCAAGCTAAGTGAAGGATTCTTGCGATTGAACCTAAGAAAATAATCCACCAGTTCTTGGCATCCTTTTCCTGGCTCAATCCGGCCTGCATACAGAATAAAAGGAGATGAGATTCCATATTTCTGGCTGAACCGACCCTTCTCCATCTTTTCAGGAATTTCTGTTCCAACTCCAACTATATCCTGGTACTTATCCTTAAAAGAAAAAAGCCGCGAGAGCATCTTTTTCTCTGATTCGGTGTTGAAAATAAATGCATAGGGAGCAGAAAATACCTCCTTCATAACTTTAAGATAGAGAGGTGGCTCATCATGAGCTGTGGGAACCAGGGCTTTCTTCCCTTTAATCTTTTTCAGCCCCCATTTAGTATTATAGTAGAGATAAGTAAAAAAGATAAAGATGTCTTGGTCTTTCTCTTCCTTCTTGAGGGCTTCTATCAGGCTGGGGCAGTACGGGCCCTGTTGCTCAAGCCATTCAATCTCGTCCTCAAGAGTGTGTTTATTGAAAAAAATCCAATCAGAATACTTGTTAAAGGATTCAATGTCTCTTTCCTTATCTACTTTATAGCGTTTGATAACAACTCCATTGAGTAGAGTCTCTCCCTGAGGATATTCGTTTTTCCAGGTGATATAATCCTTTGCCGTGGTGGTGTAGACCGTACAATCAAATCCTCTTTCTACCAATCTTTCGGCTATGAGACGGCAATGAAGCTCAGAGCCACCCATGACTTCTTTGCCGTATCGCTGGATAACAAAGGCAATTCTCATTTTAATCTTCTTTCTTCAGGCTCTTTAAATAATTAAGAAGTAATTTCTCCAGATTTTGTTCTTTAAACTTCTTAAGACGCTGCCGCTGTCCCTGAAGGAGCCTCTCTCTCAGTTTCTTATCATGAGCTACGATCTGCACCAGCTCTGCTATGTAATCCACTCTCTTACTGTTGATTAATATTCCTGACCCACCCAAAGTGTAAGGCACTGCGGTAGAATTATAGGCAATAATGGGCAGGTCAAAGACCATACTCTCTATAAAGGGAAGTCCAAATCCCTCATGTTCGCTCAACGAGAGAAACACATCGGATGCCTGGTAGAGGGCATACATCTCTTCATCAGGAATATGTCCAGTGAAACATATCTCTTCGGGCTTGAGGTAGAATTCATCAGCCATGCCCACCAAACTCTGGAAATAACCTGGAAGAGATTGAGTTTTGCCCACGACAATCAGTCTTACTAACGGAGAGACGTACTTTTTATAATAAAAAATGACCTTTATTAAATTTTCTATCCTCTTGTTGGGAACAATCCTGCCTACGAAGAGAACATTTATCCTCTCATCCTTGAAGAGGTCATACACAAAACGATTCATTGGTCTTTTGTACCTAGCGAAATCAATAAAAAGGGGGAAAACAGCTGTCGCCTTAAAGCCGAGCTGCTGAAGCTCCCGGCAGTTAAACTCCGAGTCAGCCAGGGCCAGAGAAATGTGAGGAACCAGAGAGCTGAGCTCTTGGCGACCAGTGCGAGATATGTTCACCATTTCCTGGCTAAAGTCAGCAAAAAACTCTGGAGGTGTGATGTTATGATATATAAGAATTTTCTCTCCAGGAAACTCTATCAATGCCTGGGTTAAAGGAGAAGGCAAGGCAAGATGAAGAATGGTTACATCAGAGGGAGTAAGCTTAGGGAAGGAAGCAAACAGCTTTGACTCCATTTCGAGCTCGCGGTCCCTCTCCAAGCAATAAATCTCTGAGGAAAATCCTCTGGAATTTAAGAAGCTCTTCAGATGCAAAGCTGTATCTCCGATGGCATCTCCTGTATGAAAAGCCGGAACAAGCTGGTTAACCTTCATCTTTTCTTCACTCTTTCGATATGACCAAGCAAAATATGGCTCAAGTTTTCCTTCTTGTATTTTTCTAAAGCCTTTAATTGAGTGTTTATTATTTTATCTCTAAGGCTTTTGTCTTTCATTATTGTGTCTATGAGAGCAGCTGTTTTGAAAAAATCCTTTTTGCGGAGAAGCACACCGCCGCTGTTCATGGTCTCCTCCACAGCTCCAGCAGCATAGGCAACTACAGGAATTCTCATGTAGAAGGACTCCAAAAGGGGCACACTAAAACCTTCGTGCTCGCTTAAACTCAAATACAGGTGAGAGAGTTTGTAGTACGATACGAGCTCTGCAAATTCAACATGTCCAGTGAAATGAACATCCGATAAT
>Ga0114921_10000838_pt1 | contig 13335 bp, 9 predicted proteins | sample BentaG_FD_87016 | JGI IMG/M metagenome (GOLD analysis project Ga0114921, IMG submission 87016) | Deep subsurface microbial communities from South Atlantic Ocean to uncover new lineages of life (NeLLi) - Benguela_00093 metaG | ecosystem: Environmental > Aquatic > Marine > Oceanic > Sediment ...
CTCAGAGAAGGCGAAAATCCCGGGAGCGACCCACCTCCCATTCCACATCGACGACGCCCAGACTCTGGCTCGTGAGATCGTGAAACGGGCTATCGAAAACTATGCCAATAGAGGAGCCGTAAATATTCCCGAAGAACCTCTCGACATGGTGGCGGGCTTCAGCCACGAGACGATCAAGTATATGCTGGGGGGCAGTTTCCGGGCCTCTTATCGTCCCCTGAACGACAACATCATAAACGGACGCATAAGAGGCATCGTAGGCGTTGTGGGCTGCAACAACCCTCGGGTTAATTCTGGCTATGTTCACACCACCTTGATCAGGGAACTCATCGCCAATAATATCTTGGTACTGACGACTGGCTGCGGCGCCATCAACGCAGCCAGGGCAGGCTTACTGGTCCCTGAAGCAGCGGAGCTGGCCGGATCGGGCTTGCGCGAGGTCTGCGAAGCGGTGGGCATACCGCCGGTGCTCCACATGGGTTCCTGCGTGGACAACAGCCGTCTCCTGATCGCGGCCACCGAAATTGTGACAGAGGGTGGATTGGGCGAAGACATCTACCAGGTTCCCGCCGCCGGCTGCGCTCCCGAATGGATGAGCGAGAAAGCGGTGGCCATCGGACAGTACTTCGTGAGCAGCGGCGTGATGGTCGTCTTCGGGGTAGACTTCCCCACGTCGGGGAGCGCGGCCCTATCTGACTTCTTATTCAGAGAAATCGAGGACCTGACCGGAGCAATGTGGGTCTATGAGCCTGACCCTCTGGAGATGGCTCGCCGGCTGATCGAACGCATCGAGGCCGGGCGGAAGGCGTTGGGGCTCCAATAGCTATTCCGCTCCGCTTTCGTAGCTACGGATAAGAGAACAAGGATATTCTGGAGGAAAAAACAACGATGTCCCGTTATATCGCCACCGCTGCTATTCGCGGCGCCAATCGTATCTTCGCCGAGGCCGACGAGATGCTTCAGACCGCTCTGCAAGAGCTGGGACCAGAGACGCCTGTCACCTTTCCCAACACCGCCTATTACCTGCCTGTGATCTACGGTCTAACCGGGATTCAAGTGGAGAAATTGGGCGACATGGTGCCCCTCATTGAGTTGAGCAAGGGCTTGCTCCATCCGCTACCTGCCGACAATGTGTGGCTTCCCTACCTGGGGCATACACTGGACTCTGGCGTAGTCACTCTTCTCGCCGAGGAGATTATTGAGGGAATCCGCTTCGCCCGTAGCGAGCAGCCGGAACCAATCCCGGGGCTGCAGCTTACCGGCACCAGCTTCACCAGCCCGGATGCAGGCGAAAGTGTGAATGGGGGTTTTGCCAATGGTCCCATTGACGACATCCAGCTTCGCAGTTGGGGTATCCAACTCGTGGATGGACGCATGCCCGGTTTCGCAGCCATCATCGGCGCAGCTCACTCCAACGAAGCGGCAGTGCAAATTGTGCGGGAGTTGCAACAACGCAACATCCTGGTTTTCCTCTCCGGTAACGTCAATGGGCGAAGCATCATCCACCAGCTCATGGAGGAGGGGGTGGAGATGGGCTGCGACACCTACATCGTCCCCTTCGGCACCGATACCATTTCCACCATCTACGCCTTGGGCTTCGCCACCCGTTCGGCGCTGACTTTCGGTGGCATGAAAGGTGGACAGGTCAGGGAGATACTACTCTACAACAAATATCGCGTCTTCGCCTTCGCTCTGGCTCTGGGCGAGGTGGACGACCTGAAGTACGCCACGGCGGCAGGCGCCATCAACTACGGCTTCCCAGTCATCGCCGATACCGTCATCCCCCAGATATTACCCAGCGGCATCACCTCCTACGAGCACGTGGTAAGCATGCCATTCGATGAAATTGAGGGGAAGACGGACGCCGAGAAGGCCAAGCGGCTGGTGCAGCGCTGCATGGAGGTACGTGGCGTCAAGGTCAAGATCACCGATGTTCCCATCCCCGTCCCCTACGGTTCTGCCTTTGAGGGAGAGGTCGTCCGCCGGGCAGACATGCGGATCGAGTTCGGCGGCAAGGACAGCCGCGCCTTCGAATACCTTCTCATGTCCGAGTTAGATGAAGTCGAGGATGGCAAGATCGAATGCATCGGCCCTGACTTCAATGAGTTAGAAGAGGGCGGCTCCATGGATCTCGGAATCCTTGTAGAGGTCGCCGGGCGAAAAATGGAAAAGGATTTCGAGCCGGTGCTCGAACGCCAGATTCACTATTTCGTCAACGGGGCCTCTGGGGTACAACACATTGGTCAACGTGATATCACTTGGATCCGCATCAGCAAGAGTGCGACCGAAAAGGGATTCAATCTCAAGCACTTCGGAGATATTCTGCATGCCCGCTTCCACGCCGACTTCGGCGCCATCGTCGACAAGGTGCAGGTGAAAGTCATCACCGAGCCTGATCTATACGTTGAGTCCCTCAAAAAGGCTCGAGCGGCATACGATGAACGTAACGTACGCATCGGCACCATGACCGACGAGAGTGTGGAAGAGTTCTACTCTTGCACTTTGTGTCAATCTTTCGCCCCCGACCATGTTTGCATCGTCAGCCCTGAGCGGCTTGGTCTTTGCGGAGCCTACAACTGGTTGGACTGCAAGGCCTCCTTCCGAATCAACCCTACTGGGCCAAATCAGCCGATCAAGAAAGGCCAATGCTTAGATGATCTGAAGGGCTATTTCTCAGGAGTGAACGAATACGCATCACAAGCCTCCCACGGGTCCGTATCTGAGGTGACGATGTACTCCATCATGGAAAACCCAATGACGGCTTGTGGCTGCTTTGAGTGCATCATGATGATCATTCCAGAAGCAAATGGCTTCATGATTGTCAGTCGTGAGGACACCAGCATGACCCCCGCCGGGATGACTTTCTCCACCTTGGCTGGCATGGCTGGCGGCGGGTTGCAAACGCCTGGCGTGATGGGTCACGGCAAGTTCTACATCGCTAGCCCCAAGTTCATCCCCGCTGACGGAGGCTTCAAGCGTGTGGTCTGGATGTCCTCCATCCTCAAGGAGCAGATGGCAGACCAACTTAAAGAAGTAGTTGAGCGTGAGGAAGACCCGGATCTAATCGACAAAATCGCTGACGAGACAATATGCACAGATGTGGAGGGGCTATTGAAGCATCTGCAAGAGAAGGAGCACCCAGCGCTTTCCATGCCACCGCTGTTTTAGACACGAGGGATAAGGGATTCGGAATCAGGGATCGGTTGTCCTAATCCCCAATTCCATATCCCGATACCATCAAATCCATTCTGAATAAAGGATTATTTTCCTATGACAATTGAAATTCCTGTTGAGAAATGGGCCGGATCTGTGCGGGAGGTAACAATTGGTGCCACCGCAGAGGATGGCGGTACACGATCGCATACCATCACAGTCGGAGGTGAGACCTCTCTGCCCTTCCTGCACTTCGAGGGACAAACTCCGAACCGCCCGATCCTCGCGCTCGAGATCCGCGATCGAAAACCCGACAGCTGGTCACCCCTCCTGCTTGAAGCCTGGGGGGAGGCTGCTGAAGATCCCGGTGCATGGGCAAAAGCTGCTGAAGAAGCTGGCGCGGATATGATCTACCTCACCCTAAGCTTGACAAATGCAGATGGCGAGCCCAACACTCCCGAAGCCGTTCGTACCGCTGTGCGTAAGGTGCTCGATGCCACCGGCTTACCGCTTGCCGTTGCGGGTCCTGGCCAGGCGGAGATCGACAACGAGTTACTCGTACCCGTCGCCGAAGAGGCCGAGGGCGAGCGCCTGCTACTCGGCGTATGCGAGGACAAGAACTACCGCACGATCGTGGCCGCAGCATTAGCTCACAACCACCTAGTGCAATCCAGGACTCCCATGGATGTAAACCTGTCCAAACAATTGGTAATCCTGATTCACGATATGGGATTGCCTCTCGAGCGCATCATCATGGACCCGACCACCGGTGCCCTTGGCTATGGGATCGAGTATGGTTTCTCGGTCATGGAGCGCCTGCGTCTGGCTGCCCTTCAAGGCGATGCTATGACCCAGCAGCCAATGCTCGTCAACCCAGGCTATGAAGCTTGGAAGGTCAAGGAATCCAAGATTGGCGAGGGAGTTCCTGAAAATTGGGGCGACTGGAAGCGTCGGGCACTTGAATGGGAGGCGATCACCGCCACCACCCTGATGCACTCCGGAGCCGACATCCTTGTGCTTCAACATCCCGATAATCTGCGCCGGCTGCGGGCCGTCATCGACGCCCTCGCAAGCCCGGCGACGACTACATAGTAAAGGCGGAGATAAAAGATGGCGTTAACTGGTCTGGAAATCTACAAAATATTACCGCAGACCAACTGCAAGGACTGCAACTATCCTACCTGCCTGGCATTTGCCATGAAGTTAGCCGCCAAGCAGGCATCATTAAAAGACTGCCCACATGTTAGCGAGGAAGCGAAAGTCAAGCTCGAGGCTGCCTCCGCCCCACCCATCGCTCTGGTAACGGTTAAAAGTGATGGAAGCGAAGTCAAGGTCGGGAATGAGACCGTGCTGTTTAGGCATGAAAAGACCTTCTACCATAAACCTGGTTTGTTCTGGCATCTTCGAGACACCGAGGATACCGAAGAACTTAAAGGTAAAGCGGCGGAAGCCGAGGCCTATCACGTCGATTACGTTGGAATCGACCTTTATCTGGATGGCTTCGCTGTTGAGGCCGCTTCTGGCGATCCCGGAACGTTCAAGGCCGCTATCGAAGCGATTCAAAGCGAAAGCAAGAAACCGCTGATCCTGATAGCACCTTCGGCGGACCTGGCGCAGGCCGGGCTCGAAGCCGCGGGGGACTCTCGGCCCCTGTTGTACGCTGCGGACGCAAACAACTGGGAGGAAATAGCCGGGGTTGCCAAAGCGAAAGATGTCCCCCTAACAGTTCGCGGTGAATCGCTCGATGAACTGGCAGAACTCACGGAAAAGATCGCGGGGGTAGGTGTTGAGGAGCTGGTCCTCGATCCACAGATAACGGGTTATCTAGACTCCCTTGAGCTTCTGACAACACTACGTCGCCTGGCACTCAAACAGACATTCCGACCGCTCGGTTATCCGATCATTACCTTCCCAGGAGCGGATGCGGAAGCCGACGAAACACTTCTGGCTGCCGAACACATCACCAAGTATGGTGGCTTTGTTGTGCTCGAGGAGTTCAATCCGGCCAGCCTGTACGCATTGCTGGTACTACGCCAGAATATCTACACCGATCCACAAAAACCGATACAGGTTCAGCCTGGTATCTACGAGATCAATTCCCCGGATGAAAACGCTCCGTTGCTGGTCACCACTAACTTCTCCATCACCTACTTCTCCATCGCCAATGAAGTGGAAGGAACCGGTTGGCCCGGATGGCTTTTAGTCACCGATGCCGAAGGTATGAGCGTGCTTACGGCTTGGGCGGCTGGCAATTTCGACGCTGAGCGTATCGCCAAGGACGCCAAAGCCTTCGATGTCGAGGGGAAAGTTTCCCACCGCAAGTTGATCATCCCCGGCCATGTGGCCGTGATATCAGGGGAACTTGAGGAGGAGATGCCGGGTTGGGAGATTATGGTCGGTCCACGCGAAGCAGTCGACATCAACTCCTACCTTAAGGCGATGTGGTCGAACTAAAGCCTCACCTCCAAACCCGCCTTTCCAGGCGCATGCAAGCACATAACCCGGCGCTAATGGGTTACAGCACTAGGGCATCCTCTGAGAGCGGGGGGCGGCACGTGGTTCGCATCGGAGTATGATCGATGACCGTCAGGATCTCTTGGCGTGCTAAGGATCCTTTTCCGGGATGCGAAGCCTGGAGTGTGCCACTTATGGCGGTTTCCTGCCCACAAATCACCCATCCTGCTCCCTGCGTCTTGCCATGCTGTCGCGAAACCGATATCCTCCACATGATGCGATTAGCAGGTTGGACAACGTGTGAGGGATCTCTCAGGCGTTGGTTCTGGGACAGAGAAAGAGTGGAGGCTACCTGCATCTATGATGCGATCACAGATGCTTATAATTAAGTATACCTATATCGGAAATCCACGCTGACTTTCGCAGTCACTTGGTGTGAAACGCTTTGGCCATCCATAAAGTTACTTTGCTGCCCACAGAGGTCTCCGTCGAGGTGCCAACTGGCACCTTGATCTCTGAAGTCATCCAGGGTGCAAGCCTAGATCTCAGCCAGCCTTGTGGGGGGCAAGGTCGTTGTGGGCGTTGCGCGGTGATCTTAGAGGGGACTGGCGCGCGACGCCGTTCCACCATCCGCCTTACAGCGGAGGACGTGGCTACAGGGTATGCATTAGCCTGCCAGACAGTAATCGAGGGGGATGTCACGATCACCATCCCCGAGCAGGAACGGATCGAACGCCGATTAGCTACCGATAAATCTGCTCGCAAAATTGAACTGCCTTTTGCTTACGACCCAGCCACGATGCAAAGTGTTCAAGCTTTCCAGGTGGACCTTCCCCCACCATCACTGCAAGATAACATGGACGACCTATCTCGTCTTGAAAAGGTGTTCATTGCCAAGGGTTTCTCATCGATCATCGTTCCATTGCCCATTTTGCGTCGTCTAGGGACAACGTTAAGGGATGCGGAGTGGTCACCCTGGGTAGTTGTAGAAACACAGCCCCCCTCATCCGGCCCTGCGCGTTTGATCGACCTCAGCCCCGAACCGATCCAGCCTATCGGGTTGGCTCTCGACATCGGTACCACGACCGTGACCACCCTCCTTGTCGATCTGACGACCGGACAAGTCCTGAATTCGGCCGCAGAATACAACGGCCAGATCGCCCGAGGCGAGGACGTGATCTCGCGCATCATCTACGCTGAGAAGAAGGACCTCAACGAACTGGGCGAATTGGTCCGTCAAACGATCGATACCTTACTCGAGCGACTCAAACGACGCACTGGGATCTCCCCGGAAGGAATCCATAAGGTGACCGTGGCCGGCAATACCACCATGATCCACCTCTTCCTCGGTTTACCTCCGTCCTCCATCCGCTTGACCCCATATATTCCAACAGTCAACTACCCACAACCTCACTTGGCCTCTGAACTTAACCTTGGAGTCCACCCTCAAGCTTCAGTCCTCTGCCTACCCGGTGTGGCCTCCTATGTCGGTGCTGACATCAGCGCCGGTGTATTGGCCAGCGGATTAGCCGACGCCGATGAGCTGACCTTGTTCATCGATGTAGGAACCAACGGCGAGACAGTACTAGGAACAAAAGAGTGGATGGTGACCTGTGCTTGCTCCGCCGGCCCTGCCTTCGAAGGTGCTGGCGTGGTGAATGGTATGCGGGCCACGGCGGGCGCCATTGAAGAGATTTGGGTTCACTCCGAAACCTACGAGCCCACAATTCGCGTCATCGGGGGTGCGAAGCCACGCGGCATCTGCGGCTCGGGGTTGATCTCGCTCCTCTCAGAATTGTTCGTGACAGGAGTCGTCGATCGCGCTGGAAACGTCAAACTTGATTTGGACACCCCACGCGTACGCCAAGGCGAACACGGACCAGAGTATGTCGTGGCTTGGGGGGACGAAACCGAAACTGGTCGTGACATCGTCTTGACCAAGGTTGATGTAGACAACCTCATGCGTGCCAAGGCTGCAATCTACGCCGGCTTTACCGTTCTCGCAGAGAACGTAGGTGTCGAATTAAAAAACGCAAAACAAGTTCTTGTCGGTGGGGCTTTTGGAAAGTACATCAATGTCGAAAATGCGATTAAGATTGGACTGTTGCCTGATCTTTCATGGGATCGGTTCCATTTCCTCGGCAACACCGCCGTCCTAGGAAGCTACATGGCTCTTCTCTCGCACCAATCCCGTCAACAGATCCAGGAGATCGCACAGATGCTGACGTACGTCGAGCTCTCGGCCGATAATACTTTCTACGATGCTTTCACCGCCGCGCTCTTCCTACCACATACGGAAATCACGCGCTTTCCTAGCGTGGCAGAGATCTGGGAGCAGTATGAGGAGGATTGAGAGAGCCCCAGCTTGGAGAAAAGAAAGGGATCAGGGATTGGGGATCAGGGGATTGAGAGAAAGACCCGTGGGACATTTCCATTGAAAATAAGGGAAATAAGCTACCTGAGGTGGTATTGATGACGAAGACTATTGCGTTAGCAGGAAAAGGTGGAACCGGGAAGACGACCATTGCCGCTCTTCTTATCCGTTCACTCTTACCCCATACACGGGGGCCGGTGCTGGCGATCGATGCTGATCCTGCGTCCAATCTTCACTTAGCTCTTGGTTTACCGTTGCCGACCACAGTGGGTGAGATACGAGAAGAGATGTCGGAGACAGCTCAAGCGCGTAAATTGGGTGTCGCTATCAGTCGCCACGAATACCTCGACTACGAGGTTCGCATGGCCTTAGAAGAAGGCGAGAAGGTGGATTTACTCGTAATGGGTCGACCTGAGGGTCAGGGATGTTACTGTGCAGTAAACCATCTATTGCGTCAAATCATCGACGAACTAGGGAAAACATATGATTACATCGTGATCGACAATGAAGCTGGCATGGAGCACATCAGTCGCCGCACCACCCGCGATGTCGATCTGCTCTTATTGGTTACCGACCCCACCATCCGTGGTGTCCGCACTGCAGGAGAAATGGTCACACTGGCTCGAGATCTTGAGGTGAACGTCAAGCAGATGTTGTTGATCGTCAACAGGGTTCAGCACGAATTGGCCCAACCCCTTCGACAAGCGATCGACGATCTTGATATTGAAATCGCAGCCAGGATCCCTGCTGACGAAAAAGTAAATCTATTGGACGCTTATGGCGAACCGCTCGTGCAGTTGAATGGGGACTCACCAGCTTATCGAGCCGTGGAAGATTTGACGACCCGTATCTTGAAATCGCTCTGAGAACCAAAGCTAGTTCACGATAAACGTAGAGGAGAGGATATATGTACAAGATCGGAGAGAATATTCACATTGTATCGTCGAAGGTCAAACAAGCTCTAAAGGACAGGGATGGGGGGGTCTTCGGCGATCTGGCCCGAAAGCAGAAAGATGCCGGTGCCGATGTGATTGACTTGAACATCGGTCCACGCAAGAAAGATGGACCCGAGGTTGTGGATTGGCTGGTCGATTGCATGCAAGAAGCCGTGCCAGGGATGACCCTGTCCTTCGACACGACAAATTTAGCCGCCATCGAAACCGGCTTGAAAAGGGTGGGCTCCAACGCAATTGTGAACTCAACCTCCGCGGAGGAGGAGCGTTTAGCTAACGTGCCACCCTTGGCCGCGAAATATGATGCCAAGCTGATCGCCCTCTGCCTGGAGAAGGGCGGCATCCCTGTAAGCGCCGACGCACGTATCGGGATCGCCATGGAGAAACTGATCCCGCGGGCCATGGAAGTTGGCATCCCGATGGAGAAACTTTACATCGACCCGCTGATCCTGACCGTCTCGGGCCTCCAAGAATATGTGCCTGAGGCGATCGAGACTGTGCGGATGCTGAAAATGTTGATGGATCCGCCACCGATGACCGTCGTCGGTCTCTCGAACGTGGTCAATCAAGTGCCACACAAGATGCAATCGCTAATCAACCGTGTATACATGGTTATGTTGATGGCCGCTGGCCTCGATTCCGCCATCCTCGACCCGCTAGACAATGAACTCATGGAGACCATTCGTATCGTTGAGGAACGCGACGACAGCACACCTGTCGGTAGCCTCTACCTGAAGCTATTTGATGCTGTGGCAGCGATGGAGGAGCTTCAACCGGAACAGGTCGACATGTCTGATCTTGCCCAGGTTGATGTATGGAAGACGATCGAAGTGTTGCTTAATAAAGTGATCTACACCGACTCATATCTACGTCTCTAGCTTATAGCCATCAGCTTTCAGCTCTCAGTGGTCAGCACGATTAGAGCTTGCCTGACAACAACAATGGCATGTTAGGCAGACAACTGATAGCTGATAGCTGAATGCTGATAGCTTCTACAAGGAGGACCATCGAATGACAACTTCTGACTCAGAAATCAATATTGAGGAGCTGCTAGCAAAAGCCCAAAAGCCCTCTGCAGACGCCATGAAGCTCCATCCCTACTATCGGGGGAAAGTAGAGGTGGCGCTTAAGGCTCGTGTACGCGACTTCAATGATTTTGCTATCTGGTACACGCCAGGTGTTGCTGCTCCTTGTCGAGCAATCGCCGAGGACCCCGAATTGGTGTATGAGCATACCCATAAGTGGAACACAGTCGCCATCGTCTCAGATGGCACCCGCGTGCTCGGGCTGGGTGACATCGGCCCTAAAGCAGGTCTTCCTGTGATGGAAGGCAAGGCATTGCTCTTCAAATACTTAGGGGGGGTCGACGCCTGGCCGATCATGCTCGACACCAAAGATCCGGATAAGATCATCGAGACCGCCCTCCTCATCCAACCCGGCTTTGGTGGGGTTAACTTGGAGGACATCTCCCAACCTAAGTGCTTCCGAATTCTCGACACCTTACGCGAACGAGCCGAGATCCCTGTGTGGCACGATGACCAGCAGGGCACGGCTACTGTGACGTTAGCCGCGTTGCTCAACTCGTTAAAGATCGTAGGCAAGACACTCGAAGAGGTTGAAATCGTTTTCGTCGGGGTTGGCGCTTCAAATGTGGCCTGCTCCCGATTGATCTATGCCGCGGGCGCTAATCCAGCAATATGTCGTATGGTTGACAGCAAGGGGATCTTGCACAAAGATCGACAAGATATTGAACTGCGTAAAGCCGAATACGTTGATAAATGGAAGTTCTGCCAGATTACCAACGATGAGGGTCGCCAGGGTGATATCCCGAAAGCCCTGGAGGGTGCTGATGTGGTCATCGCACTCTCCAAGCCCGGTCCAGGAACCCTCCAGCCGGATTGGATCCGCAAAATGGCAAAAGATTCGGTTGTTTTTGCCTGCGCAAATCCAGTTCCTGAAATCTGGCCCTGGGAAGCGAAGGAAGCAGGCGCCGCTATTGTAGCTACTGGTCGATCCGACTTTCCAAACCAGGTCAACAACTCGCTCGGCTTTCCTGGCATCTTTCGCGGCACCCTTGATGTGCGTGCCACCACAATCACCGACTCGATGTGCTTCGCTGCATCCAAAGCCTTGGCTGATACGGCCGTCGAACAAGGGCTGAGCGAAGAGCATATCTTACCAACCATGGATGACTGGCAGGTCTTCCCCCGGGAGGCCGCTGCTGTCGCTGCTAAGGCAGTCGAGGAAGGGATCGCTCGAAAACCGATGACCTACGAAGAAGAGCTAGCAAACGCCGAGAAAATCATCCGGCGCTCACGCGACCTGACAACCAGCATGATGGCTGAAGGGTTTATCACCGAAGCGGAAGAGTAGGAGTGAGTTACGATGTATGACTTGATTGTATTGGGCGGCGGGCCGGCTGGCTTAACAGCTACCGTCTACGCCTTACGAAAACGACTGAACGTGCTACTTATCACCGGTAACTTGGGCGGAAAAACCAACTACCGCCTTCAACTCCCGTTCGTCGAGAAGCATCTTGTAATCACGGGCGAGGAAGTCGTCAGTCGCTTCTCCAACGAGATTGACTATCTTAAGTTCGCCCGCGTTTTCGATAAAGCCGTAAAAGTCGAGAAGATTAAGGGAGGCTTCAAGGTAACCACTCGCGAAGGGGTGGAACATGAAGCCAAAGTACTGATCGTCGCCACTGGTGCGTTGGGCCGCCAATTGGGGGTCCCAGGTGAGAAAGAGTACATGATGCGTGGCCTTTGCTACAGTGCCGTCTCCTATGCGCCGCTGTTCATCGAACGAGAAACGGTGGTCATAGGCGACACTCTTCTTGCGCTGCGTGCAACGGCTGAATTGGCGAGCATCGCACAAAAAGTCACCTTGATCGCTCCTACCCACGGCGACTTGGGCTCCTCGATGGGTCAAAAGGTGCTAGGAGCGGAAAACGTCGAGGTGTTGGAAGGCTTTAAGGTGGAATCGGTCTTAGGCGATGAATACGCTCGTAAGCTGGTCATTGCGAAGGACGACGACAAGAGAGAGATTGAGGCCGACGCGTTCTTCGTCGAGCTTGAATTAGAACCCCAATCGGAGATCGTCGCTCACTTGATTGAGCGAGACGAACTGGATCGGATCGTTATCGATTGCGCTAATCGGACTTCCGATGAGGGGATCTTCGCCGCCGGTGATGTGACCAATGTCATCGCTGAGCAAGTTCTGATCGCAGTAGGCGAAGGAGCCAAAGCCACCTTAACCGCTCATGAATACCTGCTTCAATTGCCAGAGTGAGGGTCGATTGAGGGTCAAAACATCAGAATGAAGATCGTCCCCCGCCCTTTGTGATTCGTTCACGATTAGATATCAGGACGGTGGACTACCTTTTCGGATGAGAACAGGATCATTGGATCCTCGGCTGGCACTTTAAGCCGTGTGATGTGTGTTAAATTATTTAGGTAATATTTTCTCCAGGCTGCTTAAAATCTCCTTTACCTGGGCAGCATAGATTGGAGCTCCCATATCTTCAAACTCTGCCTGCGATTCGAGGAGCTGTTCTCTCGCCCGTTCTTCATCCCCCGGTTCTGCTCGTGCCAGGTGAGCCTCGGCCCATTCTCGTAGGGCCTGCGCCCGATACCAACGCATCCCAGACTTCTCCGCCATCACCATGAATGATTCAAACGCCGACCAGGCTTCAGGCCAATCCCTCTCAGCCATCGCTAAACGTCTTTCGGCGATTAACCTCCAAGAGGTATCGAAAAATAGTGATCCCTGCTCAGCTTCTTTCTCCCGCGCCTCGTCGAACCAACGGTGGGCCTCTTTAAGATTTCCTAGTTGAGATTCTTTCATGGATAGCATGCTGCGTGTTGCAATACCGCCTGGACCCCCGAGTCGGTCGAAAAGTTCTAACGCTTCAAGTAGGACAACTTCAGCTTCATCTTCTTCACCCACTTCTAAAAGCATCTCCCCTAGGTTGAAGTCGATAATGGATAAGTATTGTAAGTCGCCGATGGTTTGCGCTTCATGTCTTAGTTTTCGACTTTTTTGTATGGCGTCTTTTAATTCTCCCTGATAGCGGAAAAGTAACGCTTCTACACTTTTCAGATTTAACTCAGATGGACCGGGATCATGCGCCTCCTCCAACAAGAGTTGTAGTGGAGCAAGTTGTTCTTGTGCCGAACTTATATTACCTAGATATAAATCCGTGGAAGTTGCATTGGTAGCACAAAACAATTGGAAGGACACGCCACCCATCTTCCGGGCAAATTCGGCCGCCTGTCGATAATGCTCGACTGCCAAAGAAAGGTTGCCGGTTTGAAATGAGTTAATGGTGGCTAGGTTGTTGTGCGCTCTGGCGGCATGATAGAGGAGGCCGGATGATTCAGCTAACTCAATAGCCTGTTC
>Ga0114921_10000839_pt1 | contig 13324 bp, 10 predicted proteins | sample BentaG_FD_87016 | JGI IMG/M metagenome (GOLD analysis project Ga0114921, IMG submission 87016) | Deep subsurface microbial communities from South Atlantic Ocean to uncover new lineages of life (NeLLi) - Benguela_00093 metaG | ecosystem: Environmental > Aquatic > Marine > Oceanic > Sediment ...
GGTCGTACACCTCGGCAAGGCTCAGGTCCTGCGGCCCGATACCCGCCTCGGCGTAGGCCGCGTCCAGGATCTGATCCTTGAACGCCCGGTCGGGAGCCGACACCACTGCGGTGGAATCGGTTGCAATATCAGGTAATTCGGGCAAATGCTGTGGATATCGTGGCGTCACCGTGCTCACCGCCCGCACCGAGGGCACACCGTCGAGCGACCCCAGGTGCTCCCGGGCGAACGCCGCACTCGCCACGATCAACGCGGCGGCGCCATCGGAGGTGGCGCAGATGTCGAGCAGCCGCAGCGGGTCGGCCACCACCGGGCTGGCCAGTACGTCTTCGACCGAGGCTTCCTTGCGGAAGCGGGCGTTCGGGTTCTGCAGCCCGTGTCGGGCGTTCTTGACTTTGACCGCTGCGAAGTCCTCAGTGGTGGCGCCGTAGAGGTCCATCCGACGTCGGGCCAGCAGTGCGAAATACACCGGGTTGGTGGCGCCGATCAGGTGGAAGCGCTGCCAGTCCGGATCGTCGCGCCGCTCCCCGCCGACCGGCGCGAAAAACCCCTTCGGGGTGGTGTCCGCCCCGATGACCAGTGCCACGTCGCAGAAGCCGGCCAATATCTGAGCGCGGGCGCTTTGCAAGGCGTGCGACCCGCTGGCACAGGCGGCGTAGCTCGAGCTGATCGGTACGCCGTTCCAGCCCAGCTTCTGCGTGAACGTCGAACCGGCGACGAAGCCGGGGTAGCCGTTGCGGATGGTGTCGGCCCCGGCGACGAACTGGATCCGTCGCCAGTCCAGGCCGGCTTCGCCGAGAGCGGATCGGGCCGCGGCGATCCCGTATTCGGTGAAGTCGTTGCCCCACTTACCCCATGGGTGCATTCCGGCACCGAGGATGTAGACCGGTTCAGGTCTGCTCACGCGATCCTCCAGGCGTACACGATGCGCTCCACACCCTCGTCGTCGACAAACAGCGGCATGGTGGTCAGCTCCATCTCGATGCCGACAGTGAGATCGGCGGCCAGCGTGCCCGCGACGACCTTGCCCAGCACTATGAGCCCCTCGTCGGCCAGCTGTACCGCGGCGACGGCGAACGGCTCAAACGGATCCGGTGCCGGATACGGTGGCGGCGGCGCGTAGTGGTTCTCCGTATAGCTCCACAGGGTGCCCCGCTGCGACAACAGAACCTCGTCAAGCGCGTCGCCGTCACAGGCCGGATTCGGGCAGTTGCTGGCCCGCGGCGGAAATATGTAGGTGCCGCAGCGTGGGCACTTGGCGCCAATCAGGTGGGTGCTGCCGTTTTCGTCGGTGGCGAACCACCCCGTTACGGCCGGCTGGCTGGCCGGCTGGGTGTCGTCGATAGTTCCTGGCACCCGGCTAGCCTACCGACAACCGTCGCAAAACTGAAACGTGTTGCAGTTTGATCGGTCAGGCCGATCGGATCTGCCGCTGTGCGAATTTGGATGCCGCAGCGGCGTGTCCCATACGACACCGCACAGTGGGCGGCCTGGCTGGCCTAGCGCGACCGCTGGCTTAAGCGTGGATGGTCCGGGGCCCGCAATGTCGGTGCCGGTGCATAGAGTTGACGCCGTGAGCCCAGCCAAGACCGCCAGCAGAAAGGCGGCAGCCGCCAAGCCCGCAGACGACAAGCCGACACTGATGGTGCTGGACGGCAACTCGTTGGCGTACCGGGCGTTCTACGCGTTGCCCGCGGAGAACTTCAAGACCCGGGGCGGGCTTACCACTAACGCGGTGTACGGGTTCACTGCCATGCTGATCAACCTGCTGCGTGACGAGGGGCCCACGCACATCGCGGCGGCGTTCGACGTGTCGCGGCAGACGTTCCGGTCCGAGCGCTATCCGGAGTACAAGGCCAACCGCTCGAGCACCCCCGACGAGTTCCGCGGACAGATCGACATCACCAAGGAAGTCCTCGTCGCTCTGGGCATCACGGTGCTCGCCGAGCCCGGTTACGAGGCCGACGACCTAATCGCCACGCTGGCCACCCAAGCCGACGCGGCCGGATACCGGGTGTTGGTGGTCACCGGCGACCGGGACGCATTGCAACTGGTCAACGAGGACGTCACGGTGCTCTACCCGCGCAAGGGCGTCAGCGAGCTGACCCGGTTCACCCCGGACGCTGTGGTCGAGAAGTACGGACTTACCCCACAGCAGTACCCCGACTTCGCCGCGTTGCGCGGCGATCCGAGCGACAACCTGCCGGGCATTCCCGGAGTAGGGGAGAAAACCGCGACGAAGTGGATCACCGAATACGGCTCACTGCAGGCGCTGGTCGACAACGCGGATTCGGTGCGCGGCAAGGTCGGGGACGCGCTGCGAGCCCATCTGTCCAGCGTGGTGCTCAATCGTGAACTCACCGACCTGGTCCGCGACGTGCCGCTGGCGCAGACGCCCGACGCCCTCCGGATGCAGCCGTGGGACCGCGATCAGATTCACCGGCTCTTCGACGACCTGGAATTCCGGGTGCTGCGCGATCGGCTGTTCGACACATTGGCTGCGGCCGAACCCGAGGTTGACGAGGGTTTCGACGTGCGCGGTGGCGCGCTGGCGCCAGGCGAGGTCTTCGCGTGGCTGGCCGAGCACACCGGCGATGGCCGTCGGTCCGGCCTGACAGTTGTCGGCACCCACATTCCGTATGACGGCGACGCTACCGCGCTTGCCATTGCGGCTGCCGACGGCGACGGCTGTTACATCGACCCCACAACGCTGACCCCCGATGACGACGCGGCATTGGGCCGCTGGCTGGCCGACGAACTGAAGCCGAAGGCATTGCACGAGGCGAAGCTGGCCATCCACGACGTCGCCGGCCGGGGCTGGACGCTGGCCGGTGTTACCTCCGACACCGCGCTGGCCGCCTACCTGGTGCGGCCCGGGCAGCGCAGTTTCGCGCTCGACGACCTCTCGCTGCGATATCTGCGTCGCGAACTACGTGCAGAAAAGCCTGAGCAACAACAACTCTCGCTTCTTGATGACAGCTGTGGCTTCGAAGGCGCAGACGATCAGGCCGTCCAAAACGCCATCCTCCGCGCCCGCGCCGTCGTCGACCTCGCCGACGCACTGGACGCTGAGTTGGTCCGGATCGACTCCGAGTCGCTGCTTGGCGATATCGAGCTGCCGGTCCAGAGCGTGCTGGCCGTCATGGAGCACACCGGCATCGCCGTCGGCCTGGAGCAGCTCACCGGGCTGCAAAGCCGATTCGGCGATCAGGTCCGGGATGCGGCCGAGGCTGCATTTGGGGTGATCGGCAAGCAGATAAACCTTGGCTCACCCAAACAACTGCAGGTCGTGCTGTTCGACGAGCTGGAGATGCCGAAGACCAAACGGACCAAGACCGGCTACACCACCGACGCCGACGCCTTGCAGTCGTTGTTCGACAAAACCGGCCACCCGTTCCTGGAACACCTGCTCGCACACCGAGACGCCACCCGGCTCAAAGTCACTGTTGACGGTCTGCTGAAATCGGTCGCCGCCGACGGCCGGATCCACACCACGTTCAACCAGACGATTGCCGCGACGGGCAGGCTTTCGTCCACCGAGCCGAACCTGCAGAACATCCCGATCCGCACTGATGCCGGCCGCCAGATCCGCGACGCGTTCGTGGTGGGCACGGACAGCCAGGACGACTACGCCGAGTTGATGACCGCCGACTACAGCCAGATCGAGATGCGGATCATGGCGCACCTATCCGGGGACGACGGCCTTATAGAAGCGTTCAACACCGGCGAGGACCTGCACTCATTCGTCGCGTCGAGGGCGTTCGGCGTGCCGATCGACGAGGTGACGCCCGAGCTGCGGCGCCGGGTCAAGGCGATGTCCTACGGCCTGGCCTACGGGCTGAGCGCGTACGGGCTGGCCAGTCAGCTCAAGATCTCTATCGAGGACGCAAAGGTCCAGATGGACCAGTACTTCTCGCGCTTCGGCGGGGTGCGCGACTACCTGCACGCCCTCGTCCACCAGGCCCGCAAGGACGGCTACACCTCGACAGTGCTGGGCCGGCGCCGCTATCTGCCCGAACTGGACAGCAGCAACCGTCAGGTTCGGGAGGCAGCCGAGCGGGCCGCGTTGAACGCCCCTATCCAGGGCAGCGCGGCCGACATCATCAAGGTAGCGATGATTGAGGTGGACCGGGCGCTGAAGCGGGCCGGGTGCGCGTCGCGGATGCTGCTGCAGGTGCATGACGAACTGCTGTTGGAGGTGGCTGCCGGCGAGCGCGACACCGTCGAGGCATTGGTCCGCGAGCAGATGGGCGGCGCCTATCCGCTGGACGTTCCGCTGGAGGTATCGGTGGGGTACGGACGCAGCTGGGATACCGCCGCGCACTGAGTGCGGCGGCGCGCATTTCGACCGCTCGGGGACCGAGTTTGTCCAGCGTGTGCGCAGTCGAGTAGCCTCGGTAGGCCACCCGCGGCCCCGCCCGCGGGTAGCACTACGCACCAAACAAGCAATCTGTCCCTACGACCCAACCTGTCCGGAGCAACCCAACAATATGCCCAGTCCCACCGTCACCTCGCCGCAAGTAGCCGTCAACGACATCGGCTCGGCCGAGGATTTTCTCGCCGCCATCGACAAGACGATCAAATACTTCAACGATGGCGACATCGTGGAAGGGACCATTGTCAAGGTTGACCGCGACGAAGTCCTGCTCGATATCGGCTACAAGACCGAAGGGGTCATTCCCTCCCGCGAACTCTCGATCAAGCACGACGTCGACCCCAACGAGGTGGTGTCCGTCGGCGAAGAAGTCGAAGCGCTGGTCCTCACCAAGGAGGACAAAGAAGGGCGCCTGATCCTGTCCAAGAAGCGCGCGCAGTACGAGCGCGCCTGGGGCACGATCGAGGAGCTCAAGGAGAAGGACGAGGCCGTCAAAGGCACCGTGATCGAGGTGGTCAAGGGCGGCCTGATCCTCGACATCGGACTGCGCGGCTTCCTGCCGGCTTCGCTGGTCGAGATGCGCCGCGTCCGCGATCTGCAGCCGTACATCGGCAAGGAGATCGAGGCCAAGATCATCGAGCTGGACAAGAACCGCAACAACGTCGTGCTCTCCCGGCGCGCCTGGCTGGAGCAAACCCAGTCCGAGGTCCGCAGCGAATTCCTCAACCAGCTGCAAAAGGGCGCCATCCGCAAGGGCGTGGTGTCTTCCATCGTCAACTTTGGCGCCTTCGTGGACCTTGGCGGTGTCGACGGCCTGGTGCACGTCTCCGAGTTGAGTTGGAAGCACATCGACCATCCGTCCGAGGTTGTCCAGGTCGGCGACGAGGTCACCGTCGAGGTGCTCGATGTCGACATGGACCGTGAGCGGGTGTCGTTGTCGCTAAAGGCCACCCAGGAAGACCCCTGGCGGCACTTCGCCCGTACCCACTCGATCGGGCAGATCGTTCCGGGAAAGATCACCAAGCTGGTCCCGTTCGGCTCGTTCGTTCGTGTCGAGGATGGCATCGAGGGCCTGGTGCACATCTCCGAGCTGGCCGAACGCCACGTCGAGGTGCCCGACCAGGTGGTTACCGTCGGCGAAGACGCCATGGTCAAGGTCATCGATATCGACCTGGAGCGGCGGCGCATCTCGCTGTCGCTCAAGCAGGCCAACGATGACTACACCGAGGAGTTCGACCCCGCCAGGTACGGCATGGCCGACAGCTACGACGACCAGGGCAACTACATCTTCCCGGAGGGCTTCGACGCCGAGACCAACGAGTGGCTCGAGGGACACGACACTGCGCGCACCGAGTGGGAGGCCCGCTACGCCGAGGCTGAGCGTCGGCACAAGATGCACGCCGCGCAGATCGAGAAGTTCGCCGAAGCAGACGCCGAAGCCGCCGCAGCGGACAAGCCATCGGGGAACGGCTCTCCGCGCGCCGAAGAGTCCGGCGGCGGGTCGCTGGCCAGCGACGAGCAGCTCGCTGCGCTGCGCGAGAAGCTCGCCGGCAACGCCTAACTCTCCCACGTGCTGCGCATCGGTCTGACCGGCGGTATCGGCGCCGGCAAGTCGACGGTGTCCGCCACCTTCGACGAGTGTGGCGCGATCATTGTCGACGGCGATGTCATCGCCCGTGAGGTAGTCGAACCCGGCAGTCCGGGACTGGGGGCGCTCGTCGACGCCTTCGGTGCAGAGATCCTGCTGCCCGACGGCGCACTGAACCGGCCCGCACTGGCCGCCAAGGCGTTCGGAGATGAGGCCAACCGCGCGGTTCTCAATGGCATCGTGCATCCGCTGGTCGCGCGCCGGCGCAGTGAGATCATCGCCACGGTCTCCGACGATGCGGTTGTGGTGGAGGACATCCCGCTGCTGGTCGAGACCGGAATGGCGCCACTGTTTCAGCTGGTCGTGGTGGTGCACGCTGATCCAGAGATTCGAGTGGCGAGGCTCGTCCAGCAACGCGGCATGCCCGAGGCCGACGCGAGGTCGCGAATCGCCGCCCAGGCGCTTGAGGATCAGCGTCGCGCCATCGCCGATGTGCTGCTGGACAACTCCGGTTCGCAGGGCGACCTGATCGAACGGGTCCTCGAACTGTGGCACCAGCGTGTGCTGCCGCTCGCACACAACATCCGAACCCGGCAGACCGTCAGCGCACCCGCGCGGCTGGTACCGGCCGATCCTACGTGGCCGGACCAGGCCCGCAGGATAATCGCCCGTATTGCGGCAGCCTGCGGGCCGGCGGCGCTGCGGGTGGACCACATCGGTTCCACCGCGGTGCCCGGCCTCGACGCCAAGGACGTAATAGACATCCAGGTCACTGTGGCGTCGATCGAGATTGCCGAGACCCTTGCCGATGCCCTCGCCGATGCCGGGTACCCGGGTATCGGGCACATCGACAGCGACGTCGCCAAGTCCGATGCCCGCAGCACGGTCCCCGACTTCGATCATCGTGACGATCTCACCTTGTGGCACAAGCGGATTCACGCTTCAGCAGACCCCGGCAGGCCGGCCAACATCCATCTGAGGATGGACGGGTGGCCCAATCAGCAGTTCGCGCTGCTGTTCACCGACTGGCTTCTGGCCCATCCGGGCGTGCGCGATGACTACGTAGCGGCAAAACGCCAAGCGGCGAACGCTCTGCACTACGCCGAAGCGAAGGAGCCGTGGTTTCTCGACGCCTACCGTCGCGCCTGGAACTGGGCTGACGCAGCCGGCTGGCGGCCGTAGCGGTCAGGGAGCGGGCGCGGCCTCGGCCGGTGCACTCGGCGTCATCGGGATACTCGCGTCGGCCGGATCGGTGTTGGCTATGTTCTGGCCGGGCCCGCCGGGCCCGCCGTGCCCGGCGTGCACGCCGCTGGTTGCATTGCTCAGCGGGGCACCACAGGGCAGCATTCCGTAGTCGGGATCATCAAGGTTCCGCGTGCGGGTTGGGGCGATGAACTGATCGGCCTGCGCAACGATGGCGCCATCGACCAAGATTTCGCAGTGCAGATTGGCCGAGTACGGCCACTGGATCGACACTGCTATGCCTGCGGCCTGCGGGTCGGTCAACACTGCGTTGGCCTCGAATGTGCGGCCGGGAAGCATCGTCGGGTCGGCGTGCTGGACCTGTGCGTCGTCAATCCTGTAGGCGATCTGGGCACCCCGCGCCAGCCCGTCGACACGGGCCCGGTAAATGACGTTGTGCTGCTCGTCCTCGGCCCCGGCAATCGGTGGTGCCACCTGGGAAAATGGGAGCGCCGCCACAATGGATACGGCTGCGGTAACTGCGCGCATGTTAGCCGTCATGGTAGCGAATCCACTCCATTCCGCCAGCTAAGGTCAATGCCGATGCTGGCCAGCCAGGCGTTGAGATCGTTTCCCTGCCGGGCCAGCCCCGCGATGGCGGCGCTGGCGCACCGGATGGCACGTTCGGCGGTCGCCGCGGTCACCAGCCCGTGGCGATGCGCCTCGAACAGTTCGTCGACGTCGACGAGGTCGGTGCGATCACCGGTGTAGACCACCAGGTCGAGGTAGTAGTCCACGGCGTGCCAGCAATCGGTCCCGGCCGTGAATTCGCCGACGTCGAGATAGAAGTCCTGCGGGCGCTCATATCCTCCGGTGAAGTGAAATCCATCGTTGAAGTGAAATATGTTGGCGCGCAATCCCAGCGACGGCAGCAGCCAGGACTCCAGGTAGTGAAATTGTTTGCGGCCAGGTGTCGGCCGGGCCATGTACAGGCCCCAAGGCCGCACGATGTAGGTATCTACGGCCCGGACGATGCCCTTGGGGTCGGTATTTGTGCGCGCGACCAGGTCGAACGACTCGTGTTTGGGAGGGTGGATAGCCTCAGCATACGTTCGCGGCCACTCGAGAGTTCAATGTCGGCGCCTCCGCCTACCCTGGACGGCATGGCCTTCGCTACCGAACATCCTGTGGTCGCGCAGTCGGAGTACCGCACCACCGTGGAGAACGCCGTGCGCACCGGCGGCCGCTTCGAGGTAGTCAGTCAGTTCGCCCCGGCGGGGGACCAACCGGCCGCCATCGACGAACTGAAACGGCGTATCGAAGCGGGGGAGCGCGACGTCGTGTTGCTCGGTGCCACCGGCACCGGCAAGTCGGCCACCACCGCGTGGCTCATCGAGCGGCTGCAACGGCCCGCCCTGGTGATGGCGCCCAACAAGACGCTGGCCGCCCAGCTCGCCAATGAGCTACGAGAGATGTTGCCGCACAACGCCGTCGAGTACTTCGTCTCCTACTACGACTACTACCAGCCCGAGGCATACATCGCGCAGACCGACACCTACATCGAGAAGGACAGCTCGATCAACGACGACGTCGAGCGGCTGCGGCACTCGGCGACGTCGAGCCTGCTATCGCGTCGCGACGTGGTGGTGGTGGCGTCGGTGTCTTGCATCTACGGCCTGGGCACACCGCAGTCCTACCTCGACCGCTCGGTTGAGCTTCAGGTCGGCACTGAGGTGCCCCGCGACGCGCTGTTGCGGTTGCTGGTCGATGTTCAGTACGCCCGCAACGATCAAGCGTTTACCCGCGGCTCGTTCCGGGTGCGCGGCGACACCGTGGAGATCATTCCTTCCTACGAGGAACTGGCCGTGCGCATCGAGTACTTCGGTGATGACATAGAAGCGCTGTACTACCTGCATCCACTGACCGGCGACGTGGTCCGCAAGGTCGACTCGCTGCGGATATTCCCCGCAACCCACTACGTGGCCGGACCGGAGCGGATGGCGCACGCGATCTCCACCATCGAAGAGGAGCTGGGGCAGCGGTTGGCCGAGCTCGAGGGTCAGGGCAAGTTGCTGGAAGCGCAGCGGCTGAGGATGCGCACCAACTACGACATCGAGATGATGCGCCAAGTCGGGTTCTGCTCGGGCATCGAGAACTACTCACGGCACATCGACGACAGGTCCGCCGGGTCGGCGCCGGCGACGTTGATTGACTACTTCCCGGAGGACTTCCTGCTCGTCATCGACGAGTCACACGTCACAGTGCCGCAGATCGGGGGCATGTACGAAGGCGATATGTCCCGCAAGCGCAATCTGGTGGATTTCGGCTTCCGGCTGCCGTCGGCCATCGACAATCGGCCGCTGACCTGGGAGGAGTTCGCAGACCGCATCGGCCAAACGGTGTATCTGTCCGCGACGCCGGGTCCGTATGAGCTCAGTCAGTCCGGCGGAGAGTTCGTCGAGCAGGTGATCCGGCCGACCGGGCTGGTCGATCCGAAGGTGGTGGTCAAACCCACCAAGGGGCAGATCGATGACCTCATCGGCGAGATCCGCACCCGCGCCGAGGCCGACGAGCGGGTTCTGGTGACGACGCTGACCAAGAAGATGGCCGAGGACTTGACGGACTACCTGCTCGAGCTCGACATCCGGGTGCGCTATCTGCACTCCGAGGTCGACACGTTGCGGCGCGTGGAGCTGTTGCGCCAGTTGCGGCTCGGAGATTACGACGTGCTGGTCGGCATCAATCTGCTGCGCGAGGGCCTGGACCTGCCTGAGGTGTCACTGGTCGCGATCCTCGATGCCGACAAGGAAGGCTTTCTGCGGTCGTCCCGCAGTCTGATCCAGACCATCGGCCGCGCCGCCCGCAACGTGTCCGGCGAGGTGCACATGTACGCCGACACCATCACCGACTCGATGAAACAAGCCATCGACGAGACGGAGCGCCGGCGGGCCAAGCAGGTCGAATACAACGAAGCCAACGGCATCGACCCGCAGCCGCTGCGCAAGAAGATCGCCGACATTCTCGACCTGGTCTACCGCGAGGCCGACGATACCGAAGCCGCCGACCCGATCCCAGTTGGCGGGTCCGGACGCAACGCGTCCCGCGGCCGGCGGGCACAAGGGGAGCCGGGCCGGGCAGTCAGCGCGGGTGTCGTGGCGGGTCGCGACACCGCGAGCATGCCGCGAGCCGAACTAGCCGACCTGATCAAGGACCTCACCGCCCAGATGATGGCCGCGGCCCGTGATTTGCAGTTTGAGCTGGCTGCCCGGATCCGCGACGAGATCGCCGACCTAAAGAAGGAGCTACGCGGAATGGACGCGGCCGGCCTCAAGTGAGGCGCGAAGCGACGTTGGCTTGATCTCACCTGTGGTTGAGCTCCTACGGTAGTACTCGTGACCGAAACGGTGGCGAATTCGGCCGGTAGCTGGGGCCGGCTGCTGGGTCCGGAATACCTGGGCACCTCAACCGTGCTTGCCGGCGGCGTAGCGCTGTACGCCACCAACGAGTTCATCACCATCAGCCTGCTGCCCAGCACAGTTGCCGATATCGGCGGCGAGCGGCTCTACGCGTGGGTGACCACGGTGTATCTGGTCGGCTCGGTCGTCGCGGCCACCACCGTCAGCGCCGTGCTGCTGCGCCTCGGGCCGCGGTTGGCCTACCTGCTCGGGCTGGCAGTGTTCGGCGCGGGCAGCGTAGTCTGCGCTGCCGCACCAACCATGGAGATCCTGCTGGCGGGCCGCATATTGCAGGGGGTGGCCGGCGGTTTGCTGGCCGGTCTTGGCTATGCAGTGATCAACGCCGTACTCCCGAGGACTCTGTGGACCCGGGCGTCGGCGCTGGTGTCGGTGATGTGGGGTGTCGGAACACTGCTGGGGCCTGCCGCCGGTGGCTTGTTCGCGCAGTTCGGCATGTGGCGCTGGGCGTTCGGCACGCTGGTGATCCCCGTCCTCGCGGCGGCCGTGCTGGTTCCGATCGGCCTGCCCGCCGGCCGCGGGCAGGCCGCGGACGGGGCGGCTCCCAGCATGAAGATTCCAGTGTGGTCGTTGTTGCTGTTGGGTACGGCTGCGCTGGCGGTCAGCGTGGCCGCCCTCCCGCGAAACGTCGTCGCAACGGCTGGTTTGCTCGCTGCCGGAGCCGCGCTGGTCGTGGTGTTCCTCTTCGTCGACCGACGAGTGTCGGCCGCAGTGTTGCCACCCAGCGCGTTCGGCCCTGGCCCATTGAAGTGGATCTACCTGACGCTGGGGCTATTGATGGCTGCCACCATGGCAAACATGTACGTGCCGCTGTTCGGGCAACGCCTGGCACACCTGGCGCCAGTGCTGGCCGGATTTCTGGGAGCGGCGGTGGCGATCGACTGGACCATCAGCGAGATCGTCAGCGCATCGGTGGGTAGAACGCGGGTCATCGTCCGCACGGTCGCGGTTGCCCCGCTCGTGATGGCGGTCGGGCTGGCCGTGGCCGCCTTCACCCAGTTCGCCGACGCGCCGGCTGGGATCGTCGTGGTCTGGGCTGTGGCGTTGCTAATCGCCGGGGCCGGTATTGGCGCGGCGTGGCCGCACCTGTCGGCGTGGGCGATGGGCTGCGTAGACGACCCGGCTGAAGGTGGAGCTGCTGCCGCCGCGATCAATACCGTGCAGCTGATGTGCGCAGCGTTCGGCGCCGGGCTGGCCGGGGTGGTGGTGAATATCGCCGAGGGCCAGGAGGTGACCGCAGCGCGTTGGCTGTTCGGGGTGTTCGCGGCGTTGGCCGCCGTGGCTCTCGTGGGCTCCTTCCGCGCCATTCCGACCGGGCGCGGTGGTCTACGGTCGGGTCTGTGGACTCCTTCGCCGCCGGACGGTTGACCCGAAGCCTGGACGCATTGCATTCGGTCGTGTACTTCGTGCCCGACGCCAACGAGAAGTTCGGCGAACTCGGTATGGACCCGCGCATGCACTACTTCGCCGGCCGGTCCGCGCCGATGGGAGCGGTAGCGGCCAATGTCGTTGCGGCAACGTTCTATAACTTCAACCCGCGGCTCGTGGCGAAGTCGATTCCCGCGGCTTGGCAGCTGGCCTCACCGGCGACGGTGACGCAGGTGCGCTGCGATATCGTCTCGGCCTCTTTGCCGAGGGTGCTCGGCGACGAACTGGCCCACTCGCCGGAGCTGGCCAGCGTCGCCGTGACACTGCGCCGGGTCGTCGAATCGATTCCCAACGGTGACGGCCGCGCGCTGTACGCCGGACACGCCGAACTGGACTGGCCGGACGCTCCGTATACCCAAGCATGGCACGCCGCCACGCTGTTGCGTGAGTACCGCGGCGACGGCCATATCGCCGCCCTGGTCGCCAACGGCCTCAGCGGCATTGAGGCGCTAATCACCCACACTGCAACGGGAATCGGCTTCAGCGGGGAGTTCGCCCGGCGACTGCGCGGATGGAGCCGCGCGGAGTGGGATGCGGCAATCGAGACGCTGCGGACTCGCGGGCTGATGGATGGCGACGGGAACCTTACAGCGGCCGGGACCGAGCTGCGGTCGACGATCGAGGATCTCACCGACGAACTGGCATATGCACCGTGGCGGTCGTTGCCCGAGGAGCAGGCCGACCAACTGGTCGGGTTCGCCAAGGTAATCCGGGATGCCGCGCATTCAGCCGGAGTGTTTCCCGCCGGCGCATTCGGCCGGCGGTTCGGTCGGCACCGCTGACGAGGCTGGTCGGCTACTCAGGTGATCGCCGGGTCCTGGGGGCGGCGCTGTTCTCCCTCGGCCGACTGCCGGAACTCCTCGGACTCGAACACTTCGCCGCCCAACGGGTCTTCGGGCGCGATGATGGTTAGGGCGTCCGTTTCCGGATGGACCTGACAGGTATCGATATCGACGGCGCGCACCGCGACGAGCCCGGCCAGCGTCGCCGAAATGTCATGGCGCGGCCGGTATTCGATCGGCACGCCGTCAGGCCGCGACACGTGCAGAAGTTGCCGTGTCGTGGCCAGGTCGAAGCGGAACGCCCTGAACATCGATCAACACGCAACGACCATGACGACTGAGAACGGTACCGCCGTCGCTATCGACGCGGTCTGCAACGCGGTGAGCGATCCGGCGCCGCCGACGACCAGCAGCACGGCGGCGGCCACGCCTTCCAGCACCGCCCAGTACACCCGGGTGATCTTGGGTGTTTCCAGTTCGCCGCCCATGGACAGGA
>Ga0114921_10000840_pt1 | contig 13317 bp, 15 predicted proteins | sample BentaG_FD_87016 | JGI IMG/M metagenome (GOLD analysis project Ga0114921, IMG submission 87016) | Deep subsurface microbial communities from South Atlantic Ocean to uncover new lineages of life (NeLLi) - Benguela_00093 metaG | ecosystem: Environmental > Aquatic > Marine > Oceanic > Sediment ...
ACATATTGCAGACCTGTGAGCAGTTTGCGGAAGAACCGTCTGGCTGCAGCGGCGTTTCGCCGTGAGGTCACCAGCACATCCAAGACGTTGCCGTGCTGGTCGACCGCACGCCACAGGTAGCGCCGCTGTCCGTTGATCTTCACGAACACTTCGTCGAGGTGCCACTTGTCGCCCGGCGCGGGCGTCGCCGGCTCAACCCGTTGGCGTAGGCCTGCCCGAACTTGGCGCACCACCGCCGAATGGTCTCGTAACTGACCACCACACCGCGTGCCAGCATCAGCTCCTCGATCTCACGAAAGCTCAGCGGAAACCGGAAATACAGCCACACGCAGTGGTCGATGATCTCCACCGGGTAACGGTGGCCCTCGTACGACAGCGTTGCGATGCTCACCCCACCGATCCTCCCAGGCTGCCCACACTCACCAACGTGACAGTGCCCCTGGAGGCGTTCGGCGAGGGCTTCGAGCTGGGTCAACTTACTCCGACGTGATCGGAGGTTGCGGCGATTTGCCAGGCTCAGCCGAGACGATCAGCGCGTAGGCCTGCGCCAGGTGCAGCACCCCAGGGGTTGACTGGCTCTTAGGCGCGGCGTCTCTTATCGCTTTGAGTAGTGCCTCGGCGGCTTGATCTGCTAGCGCGTTGATGTCAGCCATGTTCCCTTCTCCTTCCTTCTTGATTGCGATTATTGCCGTTCGCAGTGCGGCGAGGTCAACGGTACTGCCGGGAAAGGCTGACGCTTCAACCCTGACCTTGTCTTCGGCGACAACGAAGCTGTCGGTGACGTGAAGTACCGTCTCACCGCTGACGGAGAAATCAAACGGGGCGATCTGAACCAAGTCACTACCTTCGCCACGGGATACCACGCGAGGAAGGCGACCGTCATCCGGAGCGACACCCGATCAAGCCGCCAGAAGGCTCGCCGAAAGAGTCGGAAGCTGGCTCACTCGAAGCGCCGGTCGCGATGTGCTGGATGTCGAAACTCGGCTGACCGCTGGGGGCAGGTCATTCCCTGACGCCAGGTAGGTCCTGTCAGGGCTGATCGGGTTGTTGGACACGCCTCGTCTCGCGCATCATCTGCACAAGTCCTGTGGGCAGGCTGTCGAAGCCGAGCACGACCTCTGCGAGCGCCGACTCTCCCGTCTGGTCTCGGTACGTCTTGCGGAAGTAGTCGCTGCCGCCGCCCTCGACAACCTCCGCGATGGCCTCAAGGGTGGCCGGGCGGCCCTCCTCGATGAACTTCTTGAGTAACTCTCGCTGGTCGGTGTGGTCGGGCACGCCATTCATCGTCGCACATAGGCCCCGACTGACCATTTGGCGTCAGATCCAGTGCACGCCGCGCTGAGGGCAGCGCGCAAACTCGACAAGATCGACCAGTTCTCGGTCGACACCGCCGAACTGTTCGTCGACACCGACCATTTCGCACAAATTTGGCACGACCCAGAATCTTGCCCTCCAAAATAGGCTCTGAACTGCATGGATGCCGTTGGGCGATACCGGGATTGATCAGTTATCTGGGGCGTTTGCTGATTGGTGCCTGACACGGCGTCCGCAACAACCTTCCGTCGCCAGGGCAGCCGCGATCCCGGTTACACACCCTCGGGAGGTTTGTGTGGGTCAGTCGAAATCGGGACCTATGTCCTGATTCGCAGGTTCCCCGGGCTTGTGGTTGGGTGTGGCGGCGACACGTGTCCACGTGGTGGGCGGGTAGTAGTCAGACCAGCGGCCCGGAACTACGTAGTGCACCGCGAGCACACCTCCAGTGAGGAACTCGTATATGTCGCCGTTCCCGCACTCCTCCGGGTCATGGTCCCCTTCTCCAACGAGCCACACCGTGAAAGCCATATCGGGAGTATGGCGTGAAGGCGGCCTCGACGTCAGCGGTTGCGGGAGCCGACTGCCCTTCTGGTTAGGGCAATCTCCGTTACGCACCCTTCGGGAGGTCAGATCAACCGGCGTGGCCGCTATGGCGCGAGCCTCAGGCCGTGTTCGTGCCCGTCTCTAGCGACCAGCGTCTTCCACCCACCCGCCGTGAAGTAGTACGTCTTGCCGCTCCGTACCAGTGCTACATGCGGCCTTCTCCGAGACGGGGTCGATCTTGTCGGTGACCCCGGGGCTTGGGGCATCTCCGACGGATGAGGGGTCCTCGGAATCACGAGGGCGAAAGCGGCACCCATAAAAGAGGACTGTTCGCATTCCGAGCATCGGACGTGGCTGTCGCGTGACGGTGGCAGCATTGTGCGTGTGACCACGCCGACGCTTTCCTGGGATGTAGTGCCCGTCGACAAGCCGGATGATGTCAATGTCGTGATCGGGCAGGCCCACTTCGTCAAGACGGTCGAGGACCTGCATGAGGCGATGGTGGGGGTGAGTTCGTCGCTACGGTTCGGCCTGGCCTTCTGCGAGGCCTCCGGGCCACGGTTGGTTCGCCGCACTGGCAATGATCCTGGATTGGTCGAGCTCGCGACGCGCAATGCGCTGGCCATCGCCGCCGGGCACTGCTTCGTGATCTTCTTGCGTGAGGGGTTCCCGGTCAACGTCCTCAACCCGGTCAAGGCGGTGCCGGAGGTCTGCACGATCCATTGCGCCACAGCCAATGCGGTTGACATCTTGGTCGCGGTGACCCCGCGTGGCCGGGGCATTGTGGGCGTCGTCGATGGACAGGCGCCCCTCGGGGTAGAGACCGAGCGCGACGTGGCAGACCGGCACAACCTGCTGCGCGAAATCGGTTACAAGCTCTGACAGCAGCTTCGTCGATATGACGACGCTTCAGCGGTGTCCCTAGTAGACGCGAGGCCGGTACCCACATCGGATTGGCCACTAACGAATTCGCGAAACCGTTCGCGAACCGGCCCCCTGAGCCGGATAGACTCAGGAGGCCGGGTTTACTACTTGAACATCAGCTCTGCCAGAAGGGTCGAATCCTTCTCGCACAGTTCGGCGATGTCCTTGACGCGGTCCAGGTTGGTCACCCGGGCCCGGTACCCGTCGTCACGGGTCAGCACCCACGGGTAGTGCGGTTTCTCGGAACTATCGCCGAGGAACGCCGCGAAGTAGCCGTGGGATCTGCCGTCGGAGGTCAGCACGGTGTCGCTGTGCTGGGTCCATGTGAGGGTCTCTGCCATCTGTCTCACCCCCTTCCCGTGACAGTGCCGCGGGGAAGATTCTGGCGAAGTACAAGGATGGCCGCGACGAGTCAGCGATTCGCCTGTACGTCATCGGCGATATCATCAAGGGCGCGGACAGCAATTCGGCAATGCTGAAAGCGAAGCAGAAGGCGTTCCGTTGGGCTGCCGCCCTGCTCGTCGGCGAGATCGTGCTACTGGTAGGGATTTTGCTTCTGCAAGGAGTAGGGGTGCTGACATGACGGAAAGCTGGGACAACTTCGAGACGCCGGAAGAGGGTAGCCGGAAGGATCGACAGGCAGGGAAAAAAGGGCCAGTGGAGAAGGGCCACAAAGGGAAAAAGGCGGGGCGGATGAAAAAGTCCCCTCGCCGCAAAAATCGCCTGAAAAAGTCCCCTCGCCGCAAAAATCGCCACCAGCGCTGAGCTTTGCTGAGCCCGAGAATGTCGGATCGGGCCATGGCGACGTTCTTCCTGCTGAGGCCGCACCGCGGGTCGAGCTGTCATCGTGAATTGCACTTCAACATCAAACGTCGACTCGAAATGGCTGCCACAATTCTGCCAGCTGAGGGTTACTTGAACGGGCCGGGGGTTGATCAACTCGGCACGCTTGGTGGCGGTCCTCACAGCGCCGCAGCGGCCGCCGCCCGGCGCATCGACTTGTCGGACACCTTCGTGTAGATCGCCGTCGTCGCCGGCGACACATGCCCAAGCAACTCCTGCACCGCGCGCAGATCGGTGCTGGCCTGATAAGCCATAGTCGCAAAACGGTGCCGCAGCGTGTGGGCCGTCCACTCACCCGGCAGCGCTTGGGCGATCAGGACACCGAGCCGGTCCGCGGTGATGGGGCCGCCGCCGAACACCGGGAACACATGCACGGTCGGTACCGCCAGCAGCATCGAGGCGAGTTCGTCGCTGATCGGGACGGTGCGTTCGTGGCCGCCCTTACCGACCACGAACAGCGAGTACTCGCCGGGCCGGCCAACCACGTCAGCGGGGCGCAGCCGCGCGATCTCCCCGCGGCGCATCCCCGTCTCCACCGCAACCCGGATCGCCAGGCGCACCCGCGGATCTCGGATCGACGCATACGCCTCCTGGACAACGTGGTCCGGGCACGGTCGCGGCACCGAGCGCGGAATCTTGATGGCCGGGAGGGTGCCGGCGGGGTTGTCGCGGCGATGCCCGAGGTCATACAGCGGCCGGAAGAACACCCGGAACGTGGTGCGGACACTGCGGGCGGTGCTCGGCGTCCATTCGGTCCGACCCAGATATTGCACGAGGTGGTCACGGGTGACGGTTAGCGGGTCGCTGCCGGGGTGTGCGCGGGCGAACGCGTTCAGGCACATCACCCGTAGCCGTGTCGTGCCTGGCCGCCGTTTAGCGGCGTTCTGCTCGACGATGAACGCCTCGATCCACGGCCGCCACTTGGCTGGCGGCGCCGATAACGGCGGGCCGGGGCGGGTGCGCACGAACCGGTCGGCGAGATACGCCTCGATGTAGGCCAGGTGACCGGACTCGACCCGCTCGCCGGTGTCGTCGTACAGGCTGATTGTTGCGCCGCGCTGGCGCAGCGCGAGCCCGAGCGTTTTCGCTTTGCGGCGCGCGATGCGTGCCCGGCTGATGGTGCCGGTGGTGCTCATAGCGCCACGATCCCGCACACAGTCTCCATACTGGTGAACCACAGCCCGCACATCCCGCATCTTGTGCGCCCATCGACGCGTAGCACCGCCAGGGTTCGCTGCTGCCAGCGGTGGAGGTGCCCAGTGCACATGAGGCGCTGCTCGCACCCGTGGACGTTGATGCGCCAGCTTGCGGGACGGCGGCACCGGGTACCGCGGTTCGTTGTGATCTCGCAGTGCAGCCGTTTGTCCCATATCGCCTCAACGTCGGCGAGGTCGCGCCAGGTGGTCGCGTTATCGTCGTGCGTGGTGGTCATGGGGATAAGCTCCTAACGGTGTGGTCCCTCTTCGGTAGGGGCGAGAATTCGCCCGATAACTGGCCGCACAACGCTCAGTTTTCACCTCCGAAAACCCCTGGTCAGCACAGCGCTTACGGGTGTGGCACCCCGAAGATGCCTGGTGAACCGAAGCGGGTGCAGCCGAGCCGCGACAGCGACCGCAAGCGGGGGGCAACGAAATGACGACGCCCCAATTGGGCCGTCCGGTAGGTGCTGACGGTGAAAAGACTCGGCGTCGCATTATCGGCGCGACCATGCGATGCGTGGCCGCAACCGGCTACTCGAAGACAACGATCCGCCAGATCGCTCGCGAGGCCAACGTGACGAGCGCCAGCCTCTACAACTACTTCCCAAACAAGTCTGAACTGATCAAGGCCACGGTTTCGGCGAGAGCCGACATCGCGCTGCCGCGGTTGCGTGCCGCGGCGCAGCGTCCCGGTTCCGTTGTCGACCGTCTCGACGCCGTGCTGGACGAATCTGGCCAATTGATGCGGGAATACCCGGACCTCGCCGCGTTTGAGTGGGCCATCCGGGCTGAAGGCGCCGTCAGTGTGTACCCGGGTGCGGTAGGAGATGTCGGATTCCAGGCGATGCGCGGCATCATCGAGGGTGTTATCGACGACGGCGTCCGGCAGGGCACGTTGGGGCGGAATGCCGATGCGCAAGGTGCAGTCGAGGTGATCTACGCCCTCATTCATGGCCTGACCGAGCTCGCCGCAACCGCGTCCCCAGACCGGTATCAGAGCACGCTGCAGGCCGCCAAGCAGTTGATTCGGGGGAGCCTGTTTGACCACGGCTAATGGACCCGGGCCAGATATGATCACCTGATTGTTTATGTAGTAGTCTGGGGCCGTGACCGAGATCCAGAACCTGCGACTCGATCTCGATGGGTTGCGGGATAAGTACGCACGGGAGCGGGAGCGCCGGCTGCGGCCGGACGGCATCGCGCAATACATCGAGATGTCGGGTCGATTCGCGGGATTCGCGACCGATCCATGGGTCGACCCGGAGTTCAGACGGGAGCCCATCTCCGACGAGGTAGACGTCGCGATCATCGGTGCGGGTTTCGGTGGTCTGCTTACCGCCGCGCGGCTGCGCGATTTGGGCGTTGAGAGCGTGCGGCTGATCGACAAGGCTGCTGACGTGGGCGGGGCCTGGTACTGGAATCGCTATCCCGGAATCGCCTGCGACGTCGAGTCGTATGTGTACATGCCGCTGCTGGAAGAACTCGGTTATGTACCGAGCGCGAAATACGTTAAGGGCGACGAGATTTTCGCGCACTGCCAGCGCATCGCCGAACACTACGGCTTGTACCGCGATGCGTGTCTGCAGACCGAAGTGCAACAGATTCTCTGGGATGCTGACGCGTCGCGCTGGGTTATCTCTACCAATCACGGCGACGCGATCCGGGCGCGGTTCGTGTGCATGGCCAACGGGTATCTGCAGAAGCCCAAGCTCCCCGGCATCCCCGGTGTTGGGGAGTTCCGGGGCCACGCATTTCACACCAGCCGCTGGGATTACAACTACACCGGTGCGGAACTGGAGAAGCTCGCCGACAAGCGGATCGGGATCATCGGCACCGGCGCCACGGCGATTCAGTGCGTGCCCCACCTTGCCCGGTCGGCACAAGACCTGTTCGTCTTCCAGCGCACGCCGTCGTCGGTCGACGTCCGGGCCAATCGGCCGACCGACCCGCAGTGGGCTGCGGGCTTGGAGCCCGGCTGGCAGCGTCGGCGCGTGGAGAACTTCCAGATCCTCACTGCCGGAGGCGAAGCCGACGAGGATCTCGTCGCCGATGCCTGGACCAGCGTCACCAAGAAGCTCTTTCTGATTCGGCAGATCAACCGCGGAGGAGGCTCTGGCGACGTACCGCCCGATGGCGGGGAAGAAAACGTGGATCCCAGTGAGATGGCCGATTTCGCGAAGATGGAGGAGATCCGGGCCCGCGTCGACGCGATCGTGGCGGACCGGACCACCGCCGAGGTGCTCAAACCCTGGTACGGGTACTTCTGCAAGCGGCCATGCTTCCACGATGAGTACCTGCAGACGTTCAACCGCGAGAACGTCACTCTCGTCGATACCCGGGGCCGGGGGGTGCAGCGCATCAGCGAGAACGGCGTCGTGGTTGACGGGATCGAGTATCCGGTGGACTGCCTGGTCTTCGCGACCGGATTCGAGATCGGCACCGACTATGCAAGCCGCACCGGGTTCGAGGTCGTCGGCCGAGACGGTCTGACGCTCACCGAGAAGTGGCGCGACGGCATCCGGACGTTCCAAGGCCTTCAGGTGCACGGCTTTCCGAACTGTTTCGTCGAAAGCATCGCCCAGTCCGGGTTCACGGTGAACTTCCCATATCTGCTTGACGTCCAGGCTCGCCAAGTCGCCTGGGTGATCGACTGGGCGCTGACACATGACGCTGGCGAGGTCGAGGCCTCGGCCACCGCGGAGGAGGCCTGGGTGGACGCCGTCATCGCGCGGTCGGCGATGACCGCCGATCGGGCGAAGTCATGCACGCCCGGGTACTACAACCGCGAGGGCAAGTTCGACACCAAGACACGGCAGGGAACCTTCTACTTCGGTGGTCCCACTGAGTACGCGGACCTCCTTGAGCGCTGGCGCGGAGACGGCATGCTCGACGGCCTCGTAGTCCGCAGCCAAGAGGTCGCGCGGTGACGACGACTCGGCGACGGCCGCGCCGATACCATATGGGCCGACTGAGAGCCGCGATGCGTCGTCGCCGCCCACTCAAAGTGGTGATCATCGGAGCGGGGTTCGGTGGGCTTGGCGCAGCGGTGGCGTTGCGCCGCAAGGGTATTGATGGCCTGGTCATCGTCGAGCAGGCCGACGGTGTGGGCGGCACCTGGCGGCAGAACGCTTATCCCGGTGCGGCATGCGACATTCAGAGCCACCTGTATTCGTTCTCGTTCGCCCTCAACCGGTCGTGGACCCGCACTTACGCATCACAGCCGGAAATCCTGGAATACCTGGAGTCGGTCGCCGACGATTACGACCTGCGTCGCCACCTCAGATTGGGTACCCGCCTGCGTCGGGCGCGGTGGGACGAGGAGACGCTGCGGTGGGAGCTGGAACTGGAGTCCGTCACCGACGGCACCGGGACCACGCTTGTCGCCGACGTCGTCGTCAGCGCGGTGGGGTTGTTCGGGGCCGCGAAGCTCCCCGACATCGAAGGCCTGGCCGACTACCCCGGTGCGTTGATGCACACATCGCGGTGGGACCGCGATATCGACTTGGCCGGCAAGCGAGTCGCAGTGATCGGGACCGGGGCCAGCGGTATCCAGGTGATCCCGGAACTCGCGCAAACCGTGGCCCGACTGACGGTATTTCAGCGGACACCGCCCTGGATGGTGCCGAAAGAGGACCGGTCCTATACCGCCGAGGAGCTATCCCGTTTTCGCCGAAAGCCGTGGGCGACGCGGTGGGAACGGTGGCGGCTGTGGAAGGAACAGCACGACAGGACCGCGCTGACGAGGGATGACCCTCGGGTGGCCGACGGTCGCGCGGTGGCTGAGGCCTTCCTCGACAGCACCGTGGAAGATGAGCGGCTTCGCGATGCGCTGACACCCGACTACCCGTTCCGCTGCAAGCGGGTCTTACTTGGGGATACTTATTACAAAGCCGTGCAGAGGGACAATGTCGATTTGGTGACGGATCCTGTTGAGCGGGTCACTGATTCGTCGATCATCACTGCCGGCGGCGATGTCATCGATGTCGACGCGATCGTGCTCGCGACGGGGTTCGAGACCACCAGTTACCTCGACGGGATCGACATCATCGGGACCGGCGGCCAGAGTCTGCACGAACTGTGGGGTTGCGATCCGCACGCGTTCCTCGGCATCGCTGTTGGTGGATTTCCCAACTTCTTCATGCTGTACGGGCCGAATACCAACCAGGGTGGCAACTCCATCGTGTACGTCCTTGAAGCGGGTGCCCGCTTGGTGGCAAGCGCGGCCAGCCTACTGGCCCAGCGTGGTGGATATCTGCAGGTGCGGCCCGAGGCCGAACAGCGGTTCAACGAGCAGATCTCGGCCGATCTCGAGCGCAGTGTGTGGACGCAATGCGACAGTTACTACCGTTCGCCCACCGGCCGTATCGTCACCCAATGGCCTTATCGGGAACTCGATTACGCCCGGCGGGCCTGGAAGCTGCGGCCACGGGAATGGGTTCACCACACCGGTGAACCGCGCGTCTCGGCTGCCCCAGAGGTCATGCGGGTCGCGTCCCGGTGATCCCCTCGATTGCGAGTTGTCTTAGTTCGTCTTCGGTGAGTCCCAGTTCGCCACCGAGTACATCGGCATTGTGCTGGCCCAGCGTGGGCGCCGGCTGATCGACGAAGTGGGTGCGGCCGGCCAGCGGTGCGATCGGCGGCCGGGGATATCTGATCGGTCCGCACACCGGATGGTTCAGGGTTTCCAGGAAGGCGCGGTCCCGGAGCTGTGAATTGTCACCGATATCGGTCGGCAGCACCACCGGCGCCGCCGGCACCCCGGCGGCCAGCAGGGCCGCCACCGTCTTGTCCAGCGGCCGGGTGCTGAACCATTCGGTGAGCCGATCGTCGATCCAGGACTCGGCAGCCCATCGCGCCGTCTCCGTCGCGCACCGATGTCCCACGGCCCAGTCCGGCTGACCGAGAACGGTTGTCAGTGCCGCCCAATCGTCGTCGTCGCGGACGCTGATCGCGATCCATTGCTCGTCACCGGCACACGCGTAGAGGTTCTGAACGGCGAACTGATGTCCCCGGTTTCCCCGCCGTCTCAGCACTTTTCCCGACACTTCGTGTTCGATGACCTGAAACGCTGCTGCGTTGAGAACCGTTTCGATCATCGGAATCTCGACCAGTTGACCGTGTCCGGTGCGTCGGCGGTACTCCACCGCACACATCGATACGAACGCGGCGTGTGTACCGGCCAGCGCGTCGCACGGGCCGCGCGGTGTGGTCGGCGCTCCATCGTCATAGCCGGTAAGCCATGCCAGACCGGCCATCTGCTCCATGGTCATCGCGAATCCACCGCGGTCGCGCCACGGCCCGTCCAGGCCGAAGGCGGGCATCCGGATAACGATGACGTGATCGTTGAAGCCGCGCAGTGTGTCGTACTCAAGACCGAAATCCGCCATCACGCGCGGCGGGAAATTCTCGATCACGATGTCGGCGCCGGCCACGAGCCGACCGAAAAGCTCCTTGCCCCTATCTGATTGGAGGTTCAGCGTCACCGATTTCTTGTCAGCGTTGACGGCATGGAACACCCAACTGTATTCCCACCATTCCTTCACATCGCGTCGCAGTCCGCCGGAATAGCGGATACCGTCGGGCTTCTGCGCCGACTCGATCTTGACTACGTCGGCGCCGAGCGCTGCCATCAGGTTCGTCGCTGCGGGTCCGGCCCAGAACGCGGTCAGGTCGACGATCCGTAGATCCTGTAGCGGGCGTCCTGAGGCGGGGGAGCGTGGGTCCTCTGGCGTCGGGGTGGACGTGCGCGGCGGCCACAGTTCGTCGATCCGGTCACTCGCCTCTCCGAGACCCGGTGCGGACGCAACCGGGCGCGGAGATGCCTCGCTCATCAGCCACGGTGGTCGCGGCTGCCGAAATCCAGCGGGATTATCGACGAAAGCCTTCCGCTGGGCGAAGTGGCTGAAATCGCACAAGGTGGCGCCGTTGCCGATTGCGGCCACCGGGATCCTGTGAGCCGCAGCCAGTTCGGTGATCTCGTCGACGGTGCGGGCGGCGAACCAGGGCTGGATCGCCTCGCGAACCTCGTCGCGCCGTTGCCAGCGCCCCAATTGGTAACGGAATTCGGGTATTTCAGCCAGCGGTGGGGAGTCGATCATCTCGCAGAAATCCAGCCACTGCTGATCGGTAGCCATCGACACACCGACGTAGCCGTCCTTCGCCGGTTCGATAGACGGCACCTCAGTGGACCGCTGGAAAGATTTCATTGCGGCGACATCGGTGCGCAACCAGCCGAACGTCTGCATCGACGACGCCATCGCCTCCAGAACTGAGAGGTCGACGTGGCCGCCGGGCTGGCCGCTCGCGGTGCCGTGATAGACGGCAAGGGCGAAAAACGCGGCGTAGCCGCCGACTATGAACTCCCCGAGGTCGCCGCCCACCGAAATGGGCGGCCGTTGCGGCACCCCGCGGGAGCCGGTTGAACCACACCACGCCTGCAGGGTGAATTCGGTGGCGGGATAGTCAGCCCACGCACCCGTCCACCCGAAGTTCGACACGGTCACCATGGTGCAATTCGGTGCCGCCGAGGCGATTTCGTCGAGATCAAGCCCTAGTGCTAAGGCCTCGGCAGGACTGACCGCCGCGAGGACGATGTCCGCCGACGTCAAGATGTTGGTCGGCACTGGTTTGCCATCGGGAACGACGACGCTGCGCTTACCCCCGGCGAGGTAGGCAAAGAAAGGGCTGTCGGTGCCCGTTGGCGGCTCACCCCCGCCCGCGAGTCGGCTGCGTCGAAGTGGGTTGCCACCCGGAGGCTCGATGGCGACGACATCAGCACCGGCGTCACGCAGCAGCTTGCCGCAATAGGCGGCGGCGAGACGGTTTCCGATCTCGACGACCCTGATACCCGACAGCGGGTGCTGCGGCACTTTTGTTGTCTTCATGGACAGTTCCGGTTAGGCGATCCCGAAATCGATGACGCCCCGGATCAGCCGGCCGTCGAGCAGATCGGCGTAGGCGTCGTTGATCTCATCGAGTGGGTAGCGCTTGGTGATCATCTCGTCGAGCTGTAGTTGACCGGACTCGTAGAGCCCAGCGAGCGTCGCGATGTCCGATCCCGGATTACATGATCCGAAGACGGTGCCGCACAGGTTTTTGTTCATCAGAATGAAGTCCTGCAGGTTGAGGTCGATGGAGCTGGTCGTCGGCAGTGTCATCCCGGTGAGCACGCAGGTGCCGCCCTTGCGAGTTAGAGCGAGTGCGCTGCCGACGTTGGCTTCGGTGACCAGCGATGGGGCCAGGATGACGCCGTCGGCCATTACGCCGCGGGTCAGATCACCCACCAGCTCCAGCGCCTCCTCCGCCGTCGCTGCGCTGTGGGTGGCACCGAATTGCCTGGCCGAGTTCCGTTTGAACTCGACGGGGTCGACCGCGACGATGGATGCGGCGCCGCGGATGCGCGCACCCTGGACGGCCGCCGTGCCGATGCCGCCTACGCCGATAACGACCACCGTGTCGCCGCCGTGCACGTTGGCCCGGTGTGCGGCCGAGCCGTACCCGGTCGGGACCGCACAGGACAGCAATGCCATCGGCACGAGCGGCAAGTGCGGCTCGATCTTGACGACTGATCCGGACGACACGACAGTGTGTTCTGCGAAAGCGCCGATCTTTGCCACATGCGCCAAGTCTTGGCCCTCGGTGGTGTGGTGCCGAAAGGTGCCGTCGGTCGGCATCCCCGGAACCAGCGTCCCGGCTCCGGCGTCGCACAGGTACTCCATCCCCGAGGCACACCAGCGACATTGCCCGCACACCGGGACGAAGGACATCACCACATGATCGCCGGGAGCCACGCGGGTAACGCCTTCCCCGACCGCGACCACCACCCCCGAGCCTTCATGGCCGCCGATCTTCGGCGACATCGTTGGTGTCGGCGAGCCAGATGCGTCCGGCGGTGCCGACATCCAGCCCTGGCGAATGTGGTGGTCGGAGTGGCACATGCCGGCGGCGGCCATCTGCACCAGCACCTCCCCGGCGCGCGGGGGGTCAAGTTCGAAATCCTCCACCGACCACGGTCCACCGACTTCGTGCAGGATGGCGGCGCGGCTCCGCATCGGTTCCTCGTTTCGGCGCTGAAGATTATTCGGCTCGAACTCTATATGGCCTATATAAACGAACAGTTGATTATATTGGGTCCCGGCATGCTTGGATGGCAGCCACGCTCAGGAGTCACGAGGATGATGCCCATACCGGCCGAGGCAACAGAACTGTTGATTGACGGCAACCTTGTCCCGGCCGGCGGTGGCACATTCACGACCGTCAATCCCGCGACCGAGGAACCTCTCGGTGCGGCCGCCGACGCCGATGCGGCCGACATGGACCGTGCCATCGCCGCCGCCCGCATCACATTCGATGAGACGAACTGGTCCCGGGACTCAGCGCTGCGGGTTCATTGTCTTCGCCAGTTGCACGACGCACTGAACGAGGAGATCGAAGTACTTCGCCGCCTCACGGTCGCGGAGGTGGGCGCACCGGTCGCGATGACCTACGGTGGGCA
>Ga0114921_10000841_pt1 | contig 13313 bp, 11 predicted proteins | sample BentaG_FD_87016 | JGI IMG/M metagenome (GOLD analysis project Ga0114921, IMG submission 87016) | Deep subsurface microbial communities from South Atlantic Ocean to uncover new lineages of life (NeLLi) - Benguela_00093 metaG | ecosystem: Environmental > Aquatic > Marine > Oceanic > Sediment ...
CCTCCAGTCCAGAGGGATTGACAGCCGCCCCGTGGTAACTGTCTTTGTCCCTAAATCTATCTCCAGGGAGACGACTTTTTTAGAAGACCTCTGGGACAGGCGCTTGCTTCTGGCTCACCTGGCTTATCTCTGTGACAGATTAACCCTTCCACTGCGGCAGGGGCGTCTTTTCGCCCATATCATTGAAGTCAAAGTCAGGTATTCTGACTTTAAGACCGAGGCCCGAAGGCGCCTTCTCATCTCTCCTATCCAGGAGATGGGGAAAATCTACGGGATTGCCCAGGAGCTTTTCCTCAAGCTTTTCTCTTCTTCCCGTTTATCTCTCCGCTTGGTCGGGGTGAAAGCTTCTGACCTGGTCAGAGCCAGGCCCCTTTCCCTTTTTGAGTCCTACTCAGAGCGTTCGGAGAAGCTGGGCCTCGCTGTGGACCAGGTGAGAGAGAAATACGGGTTTGGTTCACTGCTTACAGTTCGGGAGAAAATGCTGGAAAGCCTTTACAGTTTTGAGAAGAAAAGAGGTTTTGTCCTGAAAACTGCTTCTTTAACAAAGTAACACACGTTGATTTTTTCCAATTTGGAAGAGATAAGAATATAAATGTGGCATTTGTTTGGCATTTGGATTTTGAGCTGATGCCTATAAAGTTTGGATAGGAGTCGAGATGTTTATTCCTCTCCGAGTTCATTCTGTCTACAGCAAAGGAAAAGGAGGAGTCCTTCTCCAAGAGTTAGCCTCCTGGGTTTGCCAGAAAAGACTCCCTTCCGCAGCCCTGACAGACATAGGAAACATCTACGGCTGGGGTGGATGGAAGAGGGTTGCCTCCCAGAGGGGTTTCACCCCCCTCTTTGGCTGTGAGATAGAACTTCAGGGAAAGAGATTTTTGTTTCTCGTCAAGGACAAAGAAGGCTACTGGAATTTGATGGAAATCTTCAACCGAAAGGAGATAAAAGAGACAAAAGGGTTGGTTGTTATCCTCCTCCCTCAGCCCAGGGAAGAAAAGCCTCTGGAGGGTTTAGCCTTTCCCTCAAAGATGGATTTTTACCTTGGAGGCGATTTTTTTAACCTCAAAAAAGTCCTGGCTTGGTCTCAAAGCTACGATTTACCCCTGGTATGGGCAAACCCCTTGAAGTTCATAAAAAACCCTGAAAGACTCATTCTCCTTCATTCCATCCAGAAAAAAATTCCCTTCCCCCCGGAAAGGGATAAATTGAAAGGTAAAATCAGACTCTTCGGCCCAGACCAGGAAGCGTTGGCTATTAAGAGATTTGGCTCTAAAGCGAAGGAGGCCTTCAGGAAGACTTTGGAAGTGGCTGAGAAGTGCCGATTTTCCTTTGAGGACATCGTACCCTCTCTTCCCGAAGACATTTTCCCCACAACTTTGAGAGATGTGGCGATGGCAAGACTGAGAAGCCTGAAAAACTTGAGCTGGCGCGAGAGAGAGCGAGCTAAAAGAGAGCTCAGTATTGTTGAGAAGTCAGGCTTTGCCCCCTATTTTCTGATAGTCTATGATGTGGTCCAGTTTGCCCGCCGCAACGGGATCCTTCACAACCTCAAGGGCTCGGGAGCCTCCTCTTTTTTGGCTTACCTCCTGGGAATTTCTCACATCAGCCCCATTGAGTTTGACCTTTATTTCGAGAGATTCCTTAACAAGGGCCGGGATGATCCCCCGGATATAGACCTGGATTTTGATTCCCGAAGAAGAGACCAGGTTCTCTCTTATGTTTTAGACAAATACGGCCAGGGTAAAACAGGAGCTGCCTTTGTCTGCAGCCTGAAAAATTACCGGGCCCGTTCCGCCCTCTATGAAACAGCCCGGGCTTTTGGCTTTCCTCCTGAGGAAGCCAGGTCTTTGAGCAAAAGAATTCCCTTTTTTGCTAGGCCTGATTTTCTCAAAAAGGACAGACCCCTCCCTGGTTACCTGGAAGTATGGAAGGCAGCTTCTGACCTGACTTCTGTCTACTGCGAAAACTCTCTCCACGTAGGAGGAGTGATCCTCACTCCTCCTCCCTCTCTCCGTTACCTGCCTCTTGAGAAATCAGCTAAAGGGTATCTCATGACCCAGTACGACCGTGATGCCGTCGAGGACCTCAAACTCATCAAGCTCGATTTGCTTTCAGTGAGAGGGCTGGCTGCTATTTCAGGAACCAAGGAGATGCTGAAGATGAAAAGGATTCCCCCTCAAAATGCAAAGGCTTATAACCTCCTCAAGGAAGCCCAAACCATAGGCTGTTTTCAGGTGGAAAGTCCGGCTATGATGAACCTCCTCCGCCGCATGAAGCCAGAGAATATCTATGAGTTGACTCAGGCTTTAGCTCTTATCCGGCCTGGTCCTACCGAGAGCGGCATGAAAGAAGCCCTTCTCCGCGGCCGGGAGGGGAGGCCCGCCTTTGGTGATTCTTTTATGGATCGAATACTTCCCGAGACAGGAGGACTTCTCCTCTATGAGGAACAGGTGATGCAGATTGCTGAGCGGGTAGCGGGAATGCCTCCTGAGGAGGGAGATTTTCTCCGCCGTGCGCTCAAAGCAAAGAAGGTCGACTCCAGGCTTAAGGGCCGATTTTTCAAAGAGGCAAGCGAGAGGGGTTATGCTCCAAGAGAGATAAAAGGATTGTGGAAAACCATGGAAGAGTTTTCTTCCTACTCTTTCAACAAAGCTCACAGTGCCTCCTATGCCAGCATGGCTTACCAGGCTCTCTATTTAAAGGCCAACTGCGTAGTTCCATATCTTGCGGCTGTCCTCAACGCCGGTGGCGGCTACTACGGGTTAGCTGTGTACATTGAAGAGGCCAAAAGATGCGGGATTAGGATTTTAGGGCCTGATGTGAACAAGAGTCGTTATCACTTCGAAGTCGAAGGGAAGAACATTCGGGTGGGGTTGACTTCCATCAAGGGGTTGGCTCTGAAGACCGCAGATAAGATTATAGAAGAAAGAAAAAACGGGGAGTATCTTTCCATAGAGGACTTTCTCTGTCGTGTTTCTTTGACCCGAGCAGAGCTCCTTTCCCTCATCAAGGCAGGAGTCTTTGATTCTCTCGAACCCAGAAGGACACGACAAATTCTTCACTATTTCAGAGGACTGGAGGGAATGGAAGAGGTTTCGGAGCTAGATCCTAAACAAAAGGAGAGAATGCTTATTGACTCTCTCGGCTTCAGCCCTGAAGGGGATTCCCTTTCTCTGTTTGAGGGGAAAAGGCCCGCTCTTCGGATAAAGGATTTAAAGAATCATGTGGGTCGTGAGGTGGAGCTTGTGGTTAGAGTCGTCGATGCCAGAGAGAAATCGGTCAGGAACGGTCGGAAATACTTTTTTCTTTTTGAGGACGAGACAGGCCTTCTGGAAGGGGTGGGAGAGACGAAGTGCCTGACTTTTGGTTCTCCCCCTGCCTGCTACTTGAGAGGGGAAGTGAGGAGTGACGGGAACAGAAGGCCGAAGATTTTCAAATGCTTTTTTCTCAAACCTTACTCACCAATTTAAGTTTCGGATTTATTATGTTAGAATAGATTAAACAAAAAAGAGGTGCCAAAATGGCAAATAAATATAGCTACACAGTCTTAATTGAAAGAGATGCTGAATCAGGCGATTATATTGCCTATGCACCTGCTTTTGATGGATGTGTAGTGCAGATGAAGACTTATGAAGGAGCCTTGGCAGAGATTAAAGAAGTATTAAAAGATTTCATTCAAGACTACATCTCTGATGGCGAGGAACTTCCCAAAGAAGATTTGACTATCAAAAATCTAAAAATAGATATTTAGTATGGGAGAAAAATTCCCTGCCATTTCCAGCAAAGAATTAGTAAAAATATTAGAAAAAAACGGATTCCGATTCGTCAGACAAAGTGGTACCAGCCATGCTATTTATAAAAGATTTAGTGATAAAAGAAGAGTTTCAGTGCCAATTCATGGAAAAACAATAATTCGACGGGGGACTCTTAGAGTTATACTAAAAGGAGCTGGAATGACTTTAGATGAGTTAAAAAAAGCACTAGGAAGAAAAAGGGATTAAAGCATAATTTTCTCTATAAATGTTTTTCCTTAAAGAACATCCATTCTAATTTTATTATTCCCAAATGCCCGATATTGATGATACGCTTTATTCTAGAGTGATCGATTGGAATTCTTTTTAAGAATTGATAACATTAAAATCCGAATGAGCACTTACCTTCTCATGAAAATTTTTGAGTCTGTTCCGAGCAGCTATGACAGGGGCATTCGACTTCTCACCCAGGGGAGGGTGGACGAGGCTTATGATCGACTCACATCAAGGATAAAAAAAGGAGATAAGGTGCTTGATTTAGGTTGTGGCACTGGTGCTTTGACTCTAAGGGCTGCCAGGCACGGTGCTGAGGTAAAGGGAATTGATATTAGTCCTCGGATGTTAGGGATTGCCCAGCAGCGGATAAAAGAAGCTGGTCTTGCCGAGAATGCCAGATTATACGAAATGGGGGTTGCTGAGCTGGGAAGAGAGGAGACAGGAAGCTTCGATGTTGTGATGAGCGGCCTTTGTTTTTCTGAATTAACGGAAGATGAATTCCTGTTTACCTTGAAAGAAGTCAAGCGAATATTAAAGCCAGGAGGGCTTTTGCTCGTCGCTGATGAAGTAAAGCCTAAGAAGTCTCACAAAAGAATATTAAACTGGCTTCTGGGCTTATTCCTGCGGCCGATTGTTTTTCTGCTCACTCGCTCCACCACAAGAGCCATAGAGGATTTACCCGGGAAAATTACAGAAGCGGGATTACTCGTAGAGTCAGTTAAATTAAACAAATGGGAAAGCTTTATCGAATTAGTAGGAAGAAAATCCAGGGGAAAGGCGGAATGAAACTTATAAGCTTTGTCGTTTTCAATATTGTGGAGACACTACTGAGGTTTTTCCCTTTTCCCAGCAAAACAGGCTTATTAAAGATAGGGAATCCTGGGCCGGATTCGCCGGTTTTTCTCACCTGCAATTATCATCTTACGGTACAGAGAGTCAAACGGGCATTGAGGGGGATAGATGCTTATCTTCTCCTGGCAAACAGCAGAGGAGTCAATGTCTGGTGTGCTGCTTCAGGCGGGCACCTCACAAATCATGATGTTATTTCCGCGCTTAAAACCAGCGGAACTGAAGAGCTTGTCAACCAGAGAAAAGTAATCCTTCCCCAGCTCGCCGGCACAGGAGTGGAAGCTCAAGTTATTCAGAAAAAGACTGGCTGGAAAGTTATCTGGGGTCCGGTTTATGCCAAAGATATTCCATTTTTCCTCAAAAATCGGCTTAAAAAAACACCAAAAATGCGTGAAGTCCGGTTCCCCTGGACGCAGCGCCTTGAAATGGCTGCAGCCTGGGCATTTCCCATTTCTCTCCTAGGAGGACTCATCGCGATTCTTGTTTCACCTGGAATTTTAATTCCTCTTGTCTGCCTTGTTTGGGGATTATCCCTATCCATTTTTATTACTTTTCCTCTTTATAGCTCCTGGCTGAATTCAGAAAGAAAAAGACTGGGATTTTCACTTATTTCATCTGGAATTGTTTTGCTTGCTCTTGTCGCTTTTAGTCTTATATCCGCAAATTTTTCCTGGAGATTCCTCTTTCGTTGGGGGCTTCTTAGCTTTATTGTCATTTTTATTCTGAGCATTGATCTAAAAGGAAGCACACCTCTATTAAAGAGTGGTTTCCTGCAGGATAGACGGCTAAAGGTTATTCTTGATGAGGGGAAATGCAAGGGCGCTGGTTTTTGCGAACAAATTTGCCCAAAAAATTGCTTTGAAGTGGATGAGATTCAACATAGAGCTAAAATGCCGGGCGCTGAGCGTTGCATCCGGTGCAGTGCCTGTATTGTCCAGTGCCCTTTTGATGCGCTTCTATTTGAAAGTCCTAAAGGAGAAAGAATAGGTCCGGAAATTATAAGAAAATTTAAGCTGAATCTATTCAGGAAGAGGCTTTAGTTTTCCTCTAGAATTTTCTATTTGGAGACTCAAGGAGGAGAATCAGTTGTAGCTTTGGAAAAAGCAAGATTCTGAATTCTTGAAGAGATTTGTTAGGATTAGGAATAGATATTATAATCAAGGGCCATGCCTTTTAATGATTGAAGAGAGATTCTTGCTTGATGACTGCAGATCTGGATAAAAAGATTTTTGAGGAAACAGAAGAAGAAGCGGGAGGAATGGAGAAATTTTTTTTTAAGAGTTAAAGGTTGCCCATAACCCGAAGCCAGTTGATAAAGCGCTAATTAGGGGGAATATCATTCATAAGATTATAAAAAAAATTTTATTTATGCTTGACAATTCAGAATATTCTTATTATACTGAAATATCAGAAAAATAAAATTAATCTGAAATATTATATAGATTAGGAGGTTAGATTCATGAAAAAAGTAGATACGAAAGAATCTTGCTTACCGCCTTCAAAGGAAGCAAAAGGATGCTGTAAGGTTGAGACCATAATAAGTATAGACGATCGAGGGCAGATGGTGCTTCCCAAAGAGATTAGAGATAAGATAAAAATCCGTCCAGGTGACAAGCTGGCTGTGGTGAGCTGGGAAAAAGAGGGAAAGGTATGCTGCCTTTCTTTAATCAAGGTGGATGAGCTCACAGAAATGGTGAGAAGCGTACTGGGTCCAATTATGAAAGAGATTCTCTAAAAACGAAAAAGAAAAAAAGGAGGTATTGATATGAAGAATAAAAAAATCAAGAAAGTAGTAAGAGAAAGGTATTCAAAAATAGTAACCCAGGGAAATTCTTGTTGTGGACCTCTTAGCCCCTCCCCCTGCTGTGGAACTGATGTAAAGGAGGTCATAAGCAAGAAAATAGGCTATAGAGAGGAAGATCTTAACCAGGTGCCTGATGCCTCAAATCTCGGTCTTGGCTGTGGAAATCCTGTGGCTCTTGCTTCCCTGAAAGAGGGAGAAGTTGTCCTTGACCTGGGTTCAGGTGCAGGTTTTGATTGTTTTTTGGCTTCGAAAAGAGTTGGAGAGAGAGGAAAAGTCATTGGAGTGGATATGACGCCTGAAATGATAGACAAGGCAAAAGAAAACGCCAGGAAAGGAAACTATAAAAATGTAGAATTTAAATTAAGCGAAATTGAGAATTTGCCTATAGAAGATAACTCAGTTGATATAATTATCTCAAACTGCGTGATCAACCTTTCTCCTGATAAAGAGAAAGTCTTTCAAGAATCTTTCAGGATTCTAAAACCTGGAGGCAGGATAATGATATCAGATATAGTTTTAATCAAGGAGCTTCCAGGTTTTATAAAAAATAGTATTGAAGCCTATGTTGGCTGCCTTTCAGGTGCCATAAAAAAGGGAAACTATTTGCAGTTGATAAAGAAGGCTGGTTTTTCTGAGGTGAAGGTTTTAGAGGAGAAATTTTTTTCCCTCGACAGTATAACAAATGATCCTCTGGCCAAAGAAATCTATAAGAATCTGAAGATACCCAGGGATAAAGTTGAAGAGATTGTGACCTCAGTGAGAAGCATTACTGTTCAGGCTCTAAAGCTTGGTTGATAGGAAGATTAACAAGGAAAAGCTTGTCTTAGAGGATGATTTCCTCTGGTATTTCTCTTAAATTATAGTTAGAGGCCATGCTTCTGCAGTAAGCACCCGCATGTAAGACAGCGAGAATATCGTCTTTTTTTGGGGAGGGCATTATTATTTCCTTTCTGAAATTATTTTCCCACCAGAACCCTTTATTTGAAAATCTCATTTAATGATTCTTATCTTCTTGGAAAAGATCGAGCTGTTCTTTCTTTAGTTTGCTTATTATTTCTTTGAGGACAGGAAAATGAGTGAGGAGAGGAGAAGGGATGTCGAGTTTTTCCCCTGTAATCATGTTTTTGAGTTGAAGAGCATTAGCCAGAGCCTGGCCTCGGTAATGGTTATTGGTGATGACATAAACTTTGCCCCCTTTTTGAGCTAAATCCTTTATTCTATTCACCCACTCTTCCAGTTCTTCTTTATTGTAAAAATAATTGTAGCGCTCGTCCCGTCCAGCGCCTTCTTTGAACCAGTTTTGGTAATTCCGGCCATGAAGTCTAACATAGGAGAATTGAGGATGAGTTGTTATCATACTGGGTTTTATGGAATTTCGAAAAATGGGCTGATCAATGTTACAAAAACAAACCCTGTATTCTTCGAGGAGCTTGTAAAATTGAGGAGCGTCCCAGGAAGAATGTCTGACTTCCAAGGCCAAGGGATAATCAGAAAAGAGCTTAAACAAATTTGTCAAATAGTCGTTGTTGGAAGTGGTACTGACAAAGGACCAGGGAAACTGGATGAGAATAGCCGCCAACCTGTTTTTTGCCCTGAGGGGTTCGATTCCAAGTTTGAACTCGTCCACCTCTTTCTGGGTAAAGTCTTTTCTCTGATGAGTAAAAATTTGGTGGAGTTTGATGGAGAAAAGAAAATCAGGGTAATTTCCAACTTTTCTCACCCATGAAAGAGAAATGCGAATAGCAGGAGGGCGGTAAAAAGTACTGTTTATCTCAACTATGTTGATGTACTGGGCCAGAAAAGGAAGAGGATGAAAATTCTGATCTCTTTTTTCAGGATAGACAATGCCTTCCCAGTCAGCATAGCTCCAGCCAGCCGTTCCAATAAAATAAGTACTCATATCTATCATATATTAAATGAATAAGTTTAAATGCACAATATTTAAATCGACGAGTAAGCATCTCTTTTCCGTGAAAGGAATCTCCAGTGTTCCTTACAATAATATCTTTTGAAAAAAATTGAATTCTCCTTTTTTCTATGCTTGTTGACAACTACAAGGTTGATGGCTAATGGCTAATTGCAGATTGCTAGGAAAAAAAGATTGCTCCCAACAACATTTTTGATTATTATGTTTAAGTCAAATTAAGGATACTATAGATGCGTAAGGCTTTGATTCTTATTTTATTGTCTCTTTTCCTTCTCTTTTGCGGCCCTAATAATCAGGAACATGTTTTTACTGTCGGCATTTTTCAGGTAAACGAGGCTCCTCATCTTAACGAAGCTCGGAAGGGATTTATCCATGCTTTTGAAGATAATGGTCTTGTTGACGGCGTAAATGTCCGTCTGGTCATCAGGAATGGTGAAGGAGATATAGCTGAAGTGCAAAAAATCGCTCAAGATTTTGTCAGAGAAAAAGTGGATATGATTTGTGCCCTTTCCACTCCATGTCTCCAGGCTGCTTTAAATTTCTCTAATGAAATTCCGATCATATTCACTTCTGTGGCTAATCCTTACCGCGCTGGAGCTGGGAGGTCCCCTGAAGATCATTTGAGTAATGTCACAGGAATCGCCTCAACTGGACCAATCAAACAAGCCTTAGCTTTTGTAAAGGAAATCCTGCCTGAGACAAAAAGAATCGGGACTTTATGGACCCCCTCAGAGCTCAATTCAAAATATTATTTGGAGCTGTGCCGAAAAGAAGCCAGGGAGTTAGGGTTAGAAGTGGTGGCAGTGCCTGTTGCGAATAGGAGCGAAGTTTTCCTTTCTGCTCAAATTCTAATTAACAAAAAAATTGATGCTATTTATCAAATCTCTGATAACACAATAAATGCTTCCTTTGAGGCCTTGGGTGAGGTAGCTGAGGAAAATTCTATTCCCCTTTTCGGCGGTTTTCCCCCCTTAACTCACTTAGGGGCTTGTGCTGCTATTGGCTGGGATTTTTTTGATATGGGTTATAAAACAGGAAAAATTGCTCTTAGGGTCAAAAATAATGAAAGTCTTTCCAGTATTCCCATCCAGTATATGGAAAAAATAAAATTACATCTCAACCTGCTGGCCGCTGAAAAGCAGGGAATTGAGTTTTCTGATGATATCTTAAAAAGAGCAGATGAGATTCTGGGTATGGAGGAATCTTCCCTGGATAATTTCGAGTTTTAATGAAGAAGTTCTTCAAAATAGCTGCTCTTTCTTTGTTTTTTCTCTTTTTTGGCTTTTCTCTTTTCTTTTTCTACCTCCTCTATAATTCCTTGGCCAAGGTGAAAGGAGAAGTTTCTCTTAAGGGATTAACAGCAGACGTGGAAATAATCAGGGATAACTGGGGGGTGCCTCACATTTTTGCTCAAAACGAAGAGGACCTCTTTTTTGGCTGCGGCTATATCCATGCTCAAGAAAGAATGTGGCAAATGGAGCTAACAAGACGCGCTGGTTTTGGCAGGCTCTCTGAAATATTTGGGGAGAGGACTCTGAAGAGAGATAAATTCATAAGAACCTTAAGTTTGAAGGAAGCAGCTCAGAAAGATTTTGCTAAACTCTCTCCAGAGATGAAAGTCCTTCTTATTGCCTACAGCAGGGGTGTCAACTCCTGGATGAGTTCAAGAAGATTCAGTTGGCCTCCAGAGTTTTTAATCTTGGGCCACCGGCCTCAGCCCTGGCGTATTATGGATTCCCTCATCATAAAGGAAATAATGGCCTTGCTTCTCTGTCTAGATTACCAAAGCGAGGTTGTAAGGGCAAAATTAGTGAAGAAAGTTGGTCTTGAGAAAGCTCTTCAAATATTGGAAGAGGGAGTTGAATTTCCCTCAACCGGCCTAGAGGAAGGAGCTTTGCCTGACTGGTTGAGTTCAACAAAATTTCAGGGAAGCAACAATTGGGTTTTGGCTGGTAAGCGAAGTGAATCCGGGAAACCCCTTCTGGCTAATGACCCCCATCTTGAAATAAGTCTCCCTTCTATTTGGTATGAAATTCATTTGCACTGTCCTTCCTTAAAGGTCATCGGTGTTTCCTTGCCTGGAGTCCCTACCGTAATCATCGGCCATAATGAATCCATTGCCTGGGGAATAACCAACTCAGCCGCAGATGTTCAGGATTTATACATCGAAAAATTAAACAGCTCCCAAGATAAGTATTTAAACTGGGATGGGTGGAAACCTCTTCGGAAAAAAGAAGTAAAAATCAGAGTGAAAGGGAAAAAAGAAGCTGAAAGAATTGAAATATTCTGGACAGAGCGGGGACCTATTATTTCTCCGACTGTTATTTCCTCTCAGACGCCTTTTTCTTTAAGGTGGACGATTTATGAGGGGGCCAATACTATGGAGGCATTTTATCTTCTCAATAAGGCCCAAACGTGGCAGGAATTTTTGAAGGCGTTGGCCTTGTTTGATGCTCCCTCTCAGAATTTCATTTACGCCGATAAAAAGGGAAATATCGGCTATTATTTGAGTGGAAAAATTCCTAAAAGACCCAAAGAGGTAGCTCTTTTCCCCTTTCCTGGATGGCTGGAAGAGGGAGATTGGCAGGGTCTTATAGAAGAGGAAGAAAAGCCTACTCTCTATAATCCCCATAATGGATTCATTGTTACGGCCAACAATAAAATCGTTTCCGACGGTTATCCCTATTATGTAAGCTCAGACTGGGAAACTTCATTCAGGGCCGAAAGAATAAAGGAGTTGCTTCTTCAGCATGAAAAACACAACTTAGAGACCTTAAAGAAAATCCAGAATGATGTCTTTTCCAAGAAGGCGGAGCTTTTCCTTCCCTTTATCAAGGATATAAATGAACCAAAAGAAGAATCAAGGAAAGCTCTTGAAATCCTGAAGAACTGGGATTTGCGCATGTCCTCAGGAAAAGAGGCCGCTCTCTACAAAATTTTTATGAATTTTTTCCATGGGGAAGTTTTTAAAGACGACCTTGGAGAGAATTTCGAAAGTTTTGATAACCTTTTCAGGCGAAAGCAAGCTGGGCTTCTCAGAATCCTTTCTGACCCTTTGTCTCCCTGGTTTGATAAAAAGGAGACGCCAACAGTGGAAATAAGAGAGGACATCATAAAGATTAGCCTAGAGAAGGCTTATAACTGGCTTGAAGAACAATACGGCTCTGCAGACGGATGGGATTGGATGAGGATAAATTCCCTTCGCTTCCAGCATTCCTTGGGCGAGGCGTCGCTTTTGAAATTTTTCAACCGTGGTCCCTACCCCATGAATGGCGATGCTTATACAGTAAGAGTATCTTTTTCTTCATCATTGAAGAAAAATTGGGGAGCTTCCTATCGTCAATTAATTGATTTATCTGACTTAAAAAATTCTGTTTCTATTCTCAGCTCGGGAGAGAGCGGCCACTTTCTAAGCCGATTTTATGACAATCAAATTCCTCTCTGGTTGGAAGGCCAATACCATCCAATGCTCTTCTATCCAGATGACATCAAAGCAGAGGCAATAGGAATTTTAATCCTCAAACCTTTAAATGGAGAAAAATAGAGATTACCCCACGGTTGAGTGATTAAAAGTAAGAGCTAAGGTAATCATTCCACAGTCAGGGGAAATGAGATGATATATTGGCCGTGTCCAAGACGGATTGCCTTCTTTATAGCCTGATGAGCAAGCTGGGTTGCGAGAAGGCATGCTTTTTCTAAAGGATTACCCTTGGCCAGGAAACTAAGGAGACTTGACGAGAGAAAACAACCTGTTCCGTGGACCTTTTTCTTAATTTTTTTATTTTCAAAATAGTGCAGTTCTCTTCCATCATATAAAAGATCTACGACTGCAGACTTGAAGTGTCCTCCCTTAATGAAACAAGGAATATTGGTACGGAGATAAATATTTTTAGCAGCCTTTTTCATATCTTCTAAACTGCTGATTCTGATTCCAGATATCAGTTTTGCTTCTTCTATGTTAGGGGTAAGGAGAGTGGCCTTCCCTCCAATTTCTGTAATGTAGGAGGGGATAGCTTCCCTTTCCAGAAGCCAGATGCCTGAACTGGATCTGAAGACTGGGTCCACAACTCTAGGTATATCTTTGTTCTTGGATAAAATTTTACTTACAACCTGAATATTGTCCTTGCAACCTATCATTCCAACTTTAATTCCAGAAAAAGAAACATCGGCTTCGAGAGTTTTGTACTGTGCCCAGAGGCGATCTGATGGATTGCAGTAAACTTTTTTTACTTCTTTTGTATTCTGGATCGTTAAGGAAGTTAAAACACCCATGCCCTGGAAATTGAAATGCTGGAAAACTTTTAAATCCATTAAAATCCCAGCTCCTGAGGAGGGGTCAAATCCTGCAACTGATAAAAGGATTTTTTTCATTTAGTTTTTTATTCTACCCTGAATGTTTTGGGCTTTTCTCCCGTTTGAGTAGATAGGAGGATAATATAATAGAAGAGTAAAAAGTTCAAATGCCAAGGCAAGCATCTTTTTCTCCGTGATGAAACGGTTCCTCCGAGGTCAGTCTACTTTGATCAGGCTTTGTCGCCATAGGGGTCAGACTTCATTATGGATAAATAATCGAAAAACCAATGGAGTCAGGCCTGGGGTCAGGCTTTATCATGAATGGATGTTCAGGAGTAAGAAGGTAACCCAATGCTCATCTATTATAACAAAGCCTGACCCCGAAGTATGATAGACTTCGATTATCAGAGCTTAC
>Ga0114921_10000843_pt1 | contig 13303 bp, 10 predicted proteins | sample BentaG_FD_87016 | JGI IMG/M metagenome (GOLD analysis project Ga0114921, IMG submission 87016) | Deep subsurface microbial communities from South Atlantic Ocean to uncover new lineages of life (NeLLi) - Benguela_00093 metaG | ecosystem: Environmental > Aquatic > Marine > Oceanic > Sediment ...
CCCTAAGGCGGAGAACTACCCCCTGCCACGGCCCGTCATCACCCTGAACGCGGCCCCAATCTTCGGCATCATTGGGATCGATCCCCGCGCCGAGTCCACGTTACTCGACCTGAAAGGCGTCGTCCTAGAGGGTGACCTTCCATCGGAGGGGGAGATCATGATAAGTGAGGTCCTCCGTGAGGAACTCGGCGTCGAGAGGGGCGAAGGCCTAACGCTCGTCGGCATGCAGGTCACGTTGAGGGGCATCTTCGACGACGAGGCGTTCCGCCGGCTGAGGGACCTGGACGGCTCAGGATACCTGCCGACGAAGCTCGTCAGTACCGGCCCCGAGGGGGATGTACCGGTGTATACCCCAGCTCCCTGCGAGCCCTCGGAGATAGTCGTGGTCCACCTGTCGGATATCCTGGGGATACCGGCAGTCGGCGTCACGAGCATCGGAATAGCGGTTACAGAGGGGACTGACGTCGACGCCTTCGCGGAGAGGCTGGCGCTGGAGCGGGGGTACTGGGCGTGGTCGGCGTCGGCAGACGGCGTATACTTCGCCAGGCTCGGGAGCTACCTCGAGGGAAGTGGGCTGCCGCTGGTGGTGCCGTGGGGAATAGTCGTCCTCAACGTCGTGGTGACGATGCTCAACTCCATGTACGAGCGGAGGAGGGAGGTCCACATCCTCTCATCCGTGGGCCTGAACCCAGCTCAGATAGCGGCTATCTTCGTCGCCGAGGCCTCCATCATAGGCATCATCGCTGGGGGCGCCGGCTACCTCGCCGGCCTGACCCTATACAGGACGATGGCATATTTCCATCTGACACTGGAAGTCCATCACAAGGTTTCGGCGCTTTGGAGCCTGGCCGCCATAGGCGTGGCAATGACGACGGTCCTGATGGGCGCCTTCGCTGCCTTGAGGAGCTCGGTGATTATTACCCCGTCGCTCATGAGGGAGTGGAGGATCGAGGGGGCGCCGGCGACCATCACCGAGCCCTGGGTGCTCACCATCCCCGTGAGGATCCTCCCGGAGGAACAGGACGGATTCGTCGAGTTCACCGTCGAAGCCATTCGAGCGGAGGAGGACAACCCGTTAAGGAGAACCGAATACATTCGCGTGTCGACCGACAGCGGAGATAGGACACAGGTAAACTTCATCTACAGGGCTACGGAGCCGATGGCAGGCAACTTCTACACGAAGAACACCCTTCGCTTTGAGAGGGGACCCGAGGGGGACGTGATCGTAGAACTCGTGTCCCACGGGGAGAGATCTTGGGCCCACGCAACCGGGACCCTCATCAGGATGATCGCCATGGAGTGGAGCACCCGCAGAGGCAGACCCGGCAGCCGACGGTGAGCCGTCCTATCCCCGCTCGATCTTTTCTATCCTCCCGTCTCGGAGCCAGACGATGCGGTCGCTCGCCCTGATCATCTTCAGGTCGTGGGTGGCGGCGATGAGGGTCATCCCCCGGGTCCTGTTCAGGCCGTGGAGGAGATCGATGATATCTGTCCCCGTGTTCAGGTCGAGGTTCCCCGTAGGCTCGTCCGCCAATATTATGGCAGGGTCGTTGGCTATCGCCCTGGCGATGGCGACGCGCTGCTGCTGCCCCGCCGACAGCTCCAAGGGCCTGTGGTGCAGCCTGTCGCCCAATCCGACGGAAGCCAGTAGCTTCTCCGCCTTGGCCAGGCCCTCGTCCCTGGGGACGCCGGCGAAGACGGTGGGCAGCGACACGTTCTCCAGAGCGGTCAGCACGGTTATCAGGTTGAAGGTCTGGAAGATGTAGCCGATCTTCCTACACCTGAGCCAAGCGAGCTCGTAGGCGTCGAGCCGGGCTACGTCGACGCCGTCGATGTAGATCCTACCCCGGGTCGGCCTGTCGAGGCCTCCGATCAGGTTGAACAGCGTCGTCTTCCCCGACCCTGACGGTCCGACGATGGACATGTACTCACCCCTGTAGATGGAGAGGTCGACGCCGTCAAGGGCCTTTATGGTGACGCCGCCCATCTCGTAGTTGCGGGCGAGGTCCTCCATCTCTATGATGGTGTCAAAGCTCATATCTCAACGCCTCCACCGGGTCGAGCCGGGCCGCCCTCCAGGCGGGGTACAGGGTGGCCGAAACGCTGAGGAGGATCGAAAGGAAAGTGGAAGCGGAGAAGAGCCCGATTACCTCTGCTAGCGGAATCCCAGGGATGTTGCTGAATCCGGCTGAGATGGCAGCCGAGAGGAGGGCGGCGAGGGCGCCGGCGGTGAAGCCCGTTACGCCCCCGATGGCCCCCACGATGGACGACTCGATTAGGAAGAGCATCAGAATATGCCTGTCGAGGGCACCGAGGCACTTCATAGTCCCGATCTCCCTGTATCGCTCGAAGACCGCGATGAGCATCGCGTTCGCGATGCCTATGACGGAGACAGCGAGGGCGACGGCCACCATCCAGTACTGGTAGGCCTCGACCCCCAGCCCGGCGCCGCCTCCCGATTGAACCCTGTGGAAGGCCTCCGCAAGCACTATCATGGAGAAGAAGGAGATCGCCAGTCCAACCGAGGCTACGTTGATGATGGCCCTGTCTCTCCTACGTTTTATGTACTCGTATCCAAGCCTCAGGGCGTCCCCCAGCTTGAAAGTGACCCGCCCCGGCTCCAATCTCCCTCCGCTCATAGCCCTGACTACTCAATCCGGCGATAAGATAAAGATATTTCCGTGTAAAAAGGCCCAAGCGACTGTTTCGAAACCATAAAAAAGCGATCCGCTACCTTGAGCCGGATGTGGCTAAAACCTGTCCTTGGTTTTTCCCTTGCTCCTAGTTGGGATTGTCGTTGTCCCAGTCTTCCTTATCGTCCAGGTCCTCGCTGTCGTCCCCGTCGCTCTCCTTCCATTCAAGGCAGTCGTAGCAGAGCTTCCGCTTGATGTCTCCGCACTCGTTGCAGAACTGGGCGCCGCACCTAGAGCACTCGTAGACGGCTACGGCTTCCATCCCACATATCTCGCAGACAGGCATATACGCCCCTAAGTTAAACTGGTGGAAAAAATGATGCTTATAAATTTTCTGAGGCCCCTTAGGCACGGAGAGGGGCTTCAGTCTCCGCAGGCCGCTGCTATGAGCAGGTCTAGGGCGATGTTTCCGCCGCTGACGACTACGCCGACCCTTCGGCCTCGGAACCGGGTGGGGTCCTCCATGATGGCGGCCGCGCCCACCGCCCCGGCGCCCTCGACTACCTGACGGTGACGCCGGAGGAGCAGTCCGATGGCGTCCACGATGGTTTCCTCCTGCACGAGGATGAAGTCGTCCACGAACCTGCGGCAGAGGTCGAAGGTGATGGAGCCCTCCTCGATGCCCCCGTGAAGGCCCTCGGCGACCGAATCCTCCAGCTCCACGTCGACGATCCTTCCACGTCTGACGCTCTCGGCCATGACCGGGGACGCCACCGACTGGACCCCCAGCACCTCGACCCCGCTCAGGGCGGCCTTGAGGGCGCAGCCGACACCGGAGACGAGGCCTCCTCCGCCGACGGGGACGAGAACGACATCCAGTTCCGGGTGCGCCTCCGCCATCTCCAGGCCCACGGTCCCCTGACCTGCCACTATGTCGGGGTCGTTGTAGGCCGAGACGAAGGTCTTCTCCTCCTCCCTCTCCATCCTCCGCGCCAGCCGTTCGGCGTCCATGTACTCCTCCCCATGCACGATCAGGTTGACTCCGTACCGCCGTATGGCCTCCAGTTTGACCTCCGGCGTGTTGAGGGGCACCACAACCGTAGCCTCCACGCCGAGCTCCATAGCTGCGTAGCCGACGCCCTGGCCGTGGTTTCCGGACGATGCGGCGACGACGCCCCGCCTCCTCTCATCCGCGGTGAGCTTGAGGAGCTTGTTGAAGGCCCCCCTTATCTTGAAGGAGCCGGTGAGCTGGAGGTTCTCCAACTTCAGACAGACCTCCCCGCCACATAGGCCGCTCAGGAACGGGGAAGGTTCGAGCGGCGTCTCCCTCACCAGGCCTCGAATCTTTCCCCGGGCCGCGTAGATATCCCTCAGCTCCATGCAAAACCTCCGCCTTGGCAACCTTATTTATCTGATATGTAGACGTATTTCAAATTTAATCGTTGAAATCAGCTACTAAATTTTCCACGTAAAGCGCGCGCGAAAAAATGTGGGAGAAAAAGAAAAAGTGTGTTTAAACTTTCTATCTAGTTTTTTATCGTTTGTAGACGATATCTCCGTTAACTATCGTATAGTCGACCTGGATGTCTTTGATCGTGTCAGTGTCTACCGTCAGTATGTCCTCGTTCAGGACGACGAGGTCGGCGAGCTTGCCCGGCTCGATGGAGCCCTTAGAGTCCTCCTCGAAGCCAGCGTACGCGGCGTATATTGTGAATATCTTTATCGCGTCCATGACGGAGATGGTCTCCTCGGGGGAGAAATCCACGCCGTTCCATGACTTCCTCGCCACGCAGATCCAGATGTCCCTTAGGGGGTCGATGGGCATATAGCCGGGGGCGTCCGTTCCGCTTGATATCTTGAATCCGGCGTCCAGCAGCATCCTGAAGGGAAAGGCCCTCTCCATGCGCTTCTCGCCTATGGTTAGTAAGAGGGGGTCCCCGAAATAGTAGAGGAAGTTGATATTCGGCAGGGGGAGGATGTCAAGCTCCTTCATCTTCTGGAGGCGCTCTGGGGTGCACAGGTAGTTGCCGGGGCCGTGCTCGATCCTATGCCTGTGGTCTGCCCTGGGTGACTCTTTCAGCGCTTTCTCGTAGGCCTCAAGGATCATGTCGAAGGCCTTGTCGCCGATGGCGTGAACGCAGAGACGGTGGCCCGCCTTGTGGAACTTAGCGACAAGGTCGTTCAGGGTTTCTTGGGGGATCCTCACCACGCCCGTGTTCCAGGGCTCGTGCTCGTAGGGCTCGTAGAAGGCGGCGTTGCACCCCGTCATGCCACCGTCGATACTCATCTTGATGCCGCCGATCTTCAGCCAGTCGTTGCCGAAGCCCGTCTTCAGGCCTAGGTTGAGGATGTTCTCCGCCCTGATCCTGGCCTCGTAGGCCCTGACGAGGAGATGGATCCGCATTTTCAGGTCCCCCTCCTCTAAGACCTCTTGGTAAGCCCTGATCTCATCGGCGGATGTCACTATGTCGTGGACGGTCGTGACCCCCCTCTCCAGGCATTTCTGGACGGCGCTCTTGACCCCCGCTTTCAGGTCCTCAAGGGTGTAGGACATTATAGAGGGGATCGTGACACCCCGACTGATGGCGTCCTCTATCAGCTCCTTCCCTCCCGGCGAGGCCAGGTTTGATACAAGGTTCTGAGCCTTCTCCCTCAGGAGGCCCGTAGGCTCCCCGGACCCGTCCTTGAAAATGATACCGGCGACGGGGTCCGGCGTGTTCTTGGTCACGTTTGCCACCTTGAGCCCCAGGCTGTTCACGATGGTGATGTGGGCGCCGAAAGATATGAACGCGGGGTGGTCGGTGGTCGCCTTGTCCAAGTCCTGCTTTGTTGGGAACCTCCCCTCCTTGAACCTCAAATCGGCCATCGGACTGGCAACCGCAATGACCCAGTCTCCTTTCGGTATCTTCTTCGCGTGCTCGCCCATCCTGTTTACGATGTCTTCGATGGATTTAATCTCGGGATGGTAAAAGTCTCTGCAGTCGAGTTTACGGGGATCGAGGGCTCTCGTACCCCCTTGGATCATATGCACGTGGGCGTCAGTGAGGCCAGGCAGGACCACCCTGCCCTCGAGATCGATGACCTTAGTCCCCTCGCCGGCCATCGCTCTGACATCCTCGGAGGTCCCCACTTTGACTATCCGCCCCATCTTCACCGCTACGGCCTCAGCAACACTATGGTCGGCGTTAACTGTGACGACTTTTCCGTTCACCAGAACTAGATCAGCTAACGAATCATATTTTCCCAAAAACCGACACCCACTCAGCCTATTTGTTGTTTAGCTTAAAACGTTTATCCACAAGCTCTTTTCCCAGTAATATTTCCTCATCTCTTTCTGTGATCCAATGATCATGAACTCTCTCGCGCGCCACCTCGTTAGAAGGTGGAAGTTGCGATCGGCCTCGAAACCCAACTCTTTCAGTAGAAACTTGGCAGTTTTAACCTATCCTCGCGCGAGATAGCATCAATAACCTCTCGAATGTGCGGTTATTATGCGTGATAAAATTCGCGCGCGTAGGCGACGGCGCGTATTTATGTCATTCGTTCTTTCCAAAGCTTTATCTCGTCTTCTAAATCAGATTTGGTAATTTTTTTGCCTTATTTAGCGCCCACTCTGGTATCGCGCGCGAGGGCGTACCACATGGTTTTAAGGGCGTTGGGCGCTATGCCCTCCTTTTTCTAAGCACCTAAGTAGCGTCGGATTTCCATCTCCGCTTTCTTGGCATCCCACGTTGCTGAGTCATCAGCGGTCAGCCCTCTTCGATCTAGGAACAGCTCAAGCTGGGTGAGGTAGGCTTCGGCAGTCCCCTTAGATCTGAGGGCTAGGATGTGCTCATCCCATTTTTTGATAGCTTCACTTGCAGGTTTCAATTCGCTCCTTGGCTAGAAAGCGGCTGTCAATTGTATTTAACAGTTACGAATTTAGGTATCGAAATAAGGAACTAAATTCAAACTTAGATCGGATGCTGGGAGGCTAGTGTCTTGAGACACGTCATCATCGACACCGACCCTGGCGTGGACGACGCGCTCGCCCTCATGCTCGCCTTCAGCTCCCCCGAGCTCTCCGTCGAGGGCGTCACGACAGTCGTGGGCAACGTCAGCCACGGGAGGGCGCACAGCAACGCGCTCAAGCTGCTGGAATTCCTCGGCGTCAGAGGCGTCCCCGTGGCCCCTGGGGCGACGAAGCCTCTCCTGCGTCGGCCGCTAGACGCCTCGGAGTTCCACGGCGAAATGGGGCTGGGCGAAGCCGTCCTGCCCGAGCCCAGGCTCAAGTCGGACGAGCGGTCGGCTGTGGAGCTCATCCTCGAGAAGGCCGAGGAGCTGGAGGAGAGGCTGACGCTCATCGCCGTCGGCCCCCTCACGAACATCGCCTCCGCCCTGCTGGTGGAGCCGGGGCTGGCCGAGGCGGCGGCTGGGCTGGTCATAATGGGCGGGGCCTTCAACGTGACGGCCTACGGCCACGGCAACGTCACCCCGGTGGCGGAGTTCAACATCTGGCATGACCCCGAGGCCGCCCGGATCGTCCTCGGCTCCGGGATGCCCGTGACGGCCGTCGGCCTAGACGTGACCACACACCCAGACAACCGACTGTCGAAGGAACACTTCGAGGAGATGGAAACGCGGGGGACGAGGAGGTCCCGCCTCGTCCGCGACCTCTGCCGGCGGTCCATCCGCCGCTTCGGCAGCCTAAGCATCCACGACCTCCTGGCGGTCGCCGCCGTCGTGGACCCCAGCCTAGTGGATACAAGACTTTTCCACGTAGATGTCGAGACGGTGGGAGAGCTGACGCGGGGACAGACTGTCGCCGATAGGCGAGAGCTCCGCCGCATCCGGGGGCGTAGGGAGCCAAACGTCGATGTTTGCGTCTCCGTCGACAGCGGCAGGTTCCTACGGCTGTTCATGGATCGCGTGGTCCGCGGGTAGGTGGCTGGGAATGGTGGACCTGATCTGCTGCGGCGCCATTAACTGGGACATCAACCTGTTCGTCGAGAGGCTGCCCCGAACCGGCGAGGAGGTCCAGGTCCGGGAGATCCAGAGGGTGTCCGGGGGCACAGCGGCAAACGTGTCGGTGGCGGCTGCCCGCATACTTGGCCCCAGCAGGGTAGCGTTCATCGGGGCCCTAGGAGGCGACGGCATCGCCGAAAGGCAGTTGGCCATTCTCGGGGAGGAGGGGGTGGACGCCTCGGGGGTCCTCAGGGTGGCGGACGAGGAGTCGGGCCAGGCCTACATCACCATTGGGGCCGGGGGCGAGAACGAGATCCACACCTACTTCGGGGCCAACCTCCGCCTTTTACCAGGCAGCCTGTCCGACCCCAAGCGCCAGCGCCTCATCAGGGAGGCTAAGGTCGCGGTTATCATGGATCCACCCCTGGAGACGGCCGAGCGCCTGACCGAGCTCTGCAGGGCGGACGGGAAGACGGTCGTCTGGGACCCCGGGGTCTACGCCGACCTGAAGCTGGAGGCACTGGCGCCCACGATCCGCAACGTCGACTACTTCGTCCTCAACCACTTGGAGTTCGAGAACCTCCTGGGGTCCAGCGACCCGGGGCAGGTCAGCGCGGGGCTTGGATCAGTGAAACGGGGGATAAAGGCCATCATAAAGCGCGGGCGGGATGGTTGCACCCTGTGCGGAGACGGGGCGACTGTCCGTGTGGATGCGGTTCCCCTCGACAAGCTCGGACTGGAGGTGGTGAACACCGTCGGATGCGGGGACGCCTTCATCGGGGCCTTCGCCGCGGCTAAGGTCGAGGGCATAGACGACATAGAGGCGCTCCGCCGCGGCTGCGCTGCCGGCTCGTTCAAGGCGACCAGAAAAGAGACGAGGGGCGGGCCTACGGCGAAGCAGCTCCAAGAGATGCTGGAGAGGTGGGAGGGGCTGTGAGGATTGGAAATAAAAGGCTTCACAGTTCATGGGAAACCGAGGGCGCCTGCTAATCAGGAAGAACCCTATAAAGCAACGAGCTTGGAAAGGTTTTCCATGATTCAATACCTTTCGCGTAGTTACTGCTTGCAAGAAAAAGGGAGGGGTGTTTTTAGTCCTTATCGGGAGGTTTCCAGTCCTCCTCCGTGACAGCGATGGCGTCGAAGGGGCAGACATCTACGCAGTTGTAGCAGACGAAGCAGTCGGCCTCGTGGACCACGACAGCCTTCTTCCTCTCAAAGTCCCAGTCGAGGACGCCTTGGGGGCAAGACTGGACACATCTCGCCATGCACTGGCATCTTTCCGGGTCGATAGTCACCCTTCCGACCATCGCTAGTCCTCCGGCGGTTGTATCCTTGTGACTACGACGGGCTCGGTCCAGAGCCTCATCTTCCCGTCCTCCCTCCTTAGGAGGATGTTCTTCAACCAGTTCCTGTTGTCCCTCTCTGGGTGGTCGATGCGGTAGTGGCACGTACGACTGTCCTCCCTCATCAGCGCCGGCCTGGCGATCATCTCACCCACGGACACCATCTTCACAAGCTCGAGGGCCCTCATGAGCTCGCGGGGGTTCCTTACGTACAAGTGTGGCAGGTTCTCCCTGCGGATCCTGTCGATTCCAGCCAGAGCCGCCTCCAGATCCTGCCCGCTCCTCACCACGCCCACATGCTCCCACATCAATGACTTGAACTCGGCCGTCACCGCCTCCACGTCGCCCTCCTCGCTCGGCTCCCGCCTAGAGATCTCCCTGACCCGACCCCTCTTCTCATCCACCTGAGCCGGGTCGATGTCAGGCATCTTGATCGACTTGGCGCGGATGGCCGCGCTCCTGCCGGCTCTTGCCCCGAAGACTATGCAGTCGCTGAGGGCGTTCCCGCCGAGCCTTCCTGCGCCGTGGACGCCTCCCGTCACCTCCCCTGCGGCGTAGAGCCCAGGCACGTCCGACCCGCCGTTTTCATCTATCCGAATGCCTCCTAGGGTGCATATCATCCCCGGGAGCACGTGGACGGGCCTCTCGTCTATGGGAAAGCCCCGCAGAAGCTGTAGGGTGCCCCTACTCAACTGATCCCTAGTCCATTCCTCCCTTGGGACTTTTGTGAAGTCCATGAGCACCGCCCCCTTGTCGCCCCTCCCCTCCCGGACCTCGAGAACCATGGCTCTGGCCCTATGTTCGCGCACATCGTATGGGTGGACATCGTATCTTACCGGCCATGGGTCGTCCAAGGAGAAGGTCGCCTCCGGCCCCACCAGGTTGTGCTCCTCCAGATACTTTGTTTCGAAGGGCTCTCCGGCCGCGTTTCGAAGGACACCCCTCATCCTGAAGGGTGAGCCCCCGATATGAACACCCCAATGTAGGCCTGGCTCGGCCAGCAGTATGGCGTCGGGCATCACCATCTCCATGTCGACTAGGGATGCGCCCGCGTTGTAGGCCATCTCATACCCGTCGCCCACCACGTTCACCGCCGTGTTGTTCCGGCTGTAGATCTCCCCGGCGCCGCCCGTGGCCAGAACCGTCGACTTGGATTTTACCACTATGAAGTCTCCACCGAAGACGTTGAAGCCCACAGCCCCGGCCACGGCGTCCCCGGCCCGAACCAGGTCGGTCAGGAAGGTATCTCTGAGGATATGAACCCCATGCTCCTTCACGTACTCTGTCATCGGTAAAGTCACCCTCTGTCCACCCCTCTTCGGCCCCGGCGTGTGAGCATCGATTTCGGCGCTGAACTCCTCCAATTCTACAACGCGTGGATTCGCCTCAAGGGTGAGGATCTCGGCGAGCTTCTGGTTCGGCAAGAAATCTCCGTACTCAACCATGTGTTTAAAGTGGTCATTGAAAGTAACATACCTCCTTGCTGTATCGCTGGGCTGGCGATGATGAAAGTGCTTAAATCCTCCTCCAGAGATCGCGGTGTTGCTCACTCTGCCCGGCTCCATCTTGTCGACGAGGAGGACGTCAACGCCATACCGCCTCGCCTCGATGGCAGCCCTAAGCCCCGCCAACCCGGTTCCAACGACGAGAACATCCGTCTCTATCACACGTTCTCCCTCAAGCATTTCTTAAACACCCATTTATTATTGCTCACTCCTTATATTTTTCTAAAAAACTGCTGTTGGCGCGTGAGGTAGAAAGGCTATCAGGGTCTTGAGTTCCTTCTGCCAAATTCTCAACAGCGGGGTATGTGCAATCATTTGATTTCTCAGGCGGCGTCAGTAGCCTATTGCCGTTGACTCGAAGCCCGTGAAGTCGCAGTGGACGCCTCCGTGGATCAGCCCGGTCTCAGGGTCAACTAGGACGCCCACAGGTCTCGCCCAGCTGTACAGCTCCTGGTCGATCCAGGCGACGTCGTGGCCCATGCCGATGAGGACGTCCCTGACCTCTACGGGGAGCCTGTTGTCCATGTAAACTGTAGAGGTCTCCCTCATAACCCTAGGCGCCTCGATAGCCTCCTGGATGCCCATCCCGTAGTCCACGACGTTGACAATCACGTGCACCAGCGAGACCTGGATGGCCCTCCCCCCGGGGGCGCCTAGGGCCATGTAGGGCTCGCCGTCCCTCAGCAGGATGGTGGGGCAGACGTTCTGGATGCGCCTCTTCCTGCCGTCGATGGAGTTGGCGTGGCCGGGCTCGGGGTTGAGGCCGTACATGGCGTTGTTCATGACGATACCGGTGCCCGGGATCACCACGCCGCAGCCGAAGGCGTTGACGAGGGTCTGGTTGACGGCCACGAGGTTGCCGGCTCCATCTGCCACGGCGAGGGCCGTCGTGCACTCGGGCTCGTGGGGCCACGGGTCCCCGGCCTCCATGGCCGCCGCCCTCTCGGGGTCTATGCTCTGCCTCTGTTCCTCAGCGTACTCCTTCGAGACCAGGGCCTTCTGGGGTATGTCGACGTATCCGGGGTCGCCCATGTACTTGAACCTGTCCGCGTAGGCGAGGCCGATGGCCTCGGCGAGGAGGTGGACGGTCTCCGGCGTCCCGAAGCCCGATTCGGCGAGGTCGTATCCCTCTAGGATGTTCAGCATCTCCATCAGGGTCGTGCCGGCGTGGGTGGGGTCGTAGACGACTGCGTTTCCCCTGTAGCTGCCGGGCTTGGGTTCGTGGATGATGGGCTCGTACGCGGCGAGGTCCTCAAGGGTGATGAGGCCGCCGTTCCCCTCAATCTCGTCGGCGATGGCCTCGGCGATCCAACCCCTGTAGAAGGCGTCCGGCCCCTCCTCGGCTATGGACCTGAGGGACCTGGCCAGATCCCTGTTCACAAGCAGCTGCCTGGGCGCCCTCGCCCCCTTCCTGTGGGGGAGGTAGGGGAACTGTCCGTCGTGGAGGTAGATCCTTCTCCACTCGGGGAACCGCCAGAAGAGCCTCATCCTCTGGAAGATAGAGGCGGCGGTCCACCAGCCGACGACGAAACCATCCCCAGCGATCCTTATGGCGGGCTCCATCACCTCTCCTAGGCTCATAGTGCCGTACCTCTCTAATGCCGCTGTGAGCCCCGCGACGGTGCCCGGGGTGGTGCAGGCCCTATGTCCGACCATGTTTGCGTCGTCCTTAACGGCGACCCAACCCCAGCCGGGACGCTCGGCCTCAGGGTCGAGGTCATACATGTCCGGGGTGCTGCTCTGCGCGGGGCGGCCCACGTAGTCGACGACAACGTTCTCGCCCGTCTCTAGGTGGATCGCCATCACCCCCTCCCCGCCTATGCCGTTCATCATCGGCTCGACGACGCAGTCCACGAAGGCCGCCGCCACCGCGGCGTCGACGGCGTTCCCGCCCTTCCTCATGATGTCGACGCCGGCCTCGCCGATGAGAGGGTGCTTCGAGGCGACCATGCCGTTCTCGGCCGCGCAGTCGAGCCTCTCGGCCCCGGCCCAACGCCTCCTCTGGTAGATGTAGGACAACCTGATCGATCTAGAATTGAGCTCCCTAGTTAAAGAAATTGGCGATGGTAGGTCTAAGGAACAAAAAGCCTTTGTGACGGTTTAAGGAGTTGGACTCCGCCTTATGACGTAGGTATTGCTCCTGTTCGGGGATAGCTATGATCAACCTTATCCGGTCACCTTCTATGTTGAAGTGGAGATTCCGTCATGAAGAACAGGGTTAAGGAGACTCTTAGGGACGGCGGCGTATCGATAGGCGCCTGGATATCCATACTCAACCCCTCAGCCTAGAATGCGACCGCTGACACTCGTCCGCCTAATTAACACTCTGCGCGAACGCGATTTAATGTAGTTCTTTTCCTGTTACTTGTTTAAATTTGCTTCTAAAAATAACATCTAAATTTAGTAGGTTCCATGGATATATAGAGATGAATTTAATATTTCGTGAGTAATATTGAGCCATTTTCCATCTCATATTTCTAACATAACGATTTTTTAACCCTTCATCATCTGCATTTACTAAACCCCAATATTCAACAAATACATCGTAATCAGGTAAATAGAAATCTGAGCTGCCAATCCCTCGAATTTTATACTCATACTCGTATTTTATGCCATTTACAAAAAAATAATCGGCTATAGTTCGCTCTGCTTGACTTTTTACCTCTTCTCCCTTGAGTGTCTCAGCAGGATATCCTAATTGCGGTGCAGGCTCGTAGGTCGCATACAGGATGATAACTAAACCAAAGAAAATTGCAATAAACAATAAAGCCCCGATCATCAATTAAAACTGTTGAGTTAGTATATTTATAAAAGGAGTGGGTAAATAAGTGATTCTCGCGCGCGAAATTCTTGTAAGATCTCGATCATTGCTTGGCTA
>Ga0114921_10000844_pt1 | contig 13302 bp, 9 predicted proteins | sample BentaG_FD_87016 | JGI IMG/M metagenome (GOLD analysis project Ga0114921, IMG submission 87016) | Deep subsurface microbial communities from South Atlantic Ocean to uncover new lineages of life (NeLLi) - Benguela_00093 metaG | ecosystem: Environmental > Aquatic > Marine > Oceanic > Sediment ...
CTAGCAAATGATCATGGTTATAAAGAGGTGTATGTAGTTTCTGGAGGAAGCATGATTAAGAAACTCCTTTCTACTAGAAAGCCTAAAGCAAGTTTAGGAATTGGTTGTTTTAAGGAGCTTATTCTGGGAAGCTTTGTCTGTGAAAAATTAGGCACCATAGCACAGGGAATGCCATTACTGAAGGATGGATGTGTAGATACTAGAGTAGACTGGAAGTCCCTTTCAGCCTTAATAAGCTACAAAATATGATGTGAGAACTAGTTCAGTAAACTCTTTGAATGGATAAAATATAGCAAACTGGTTCTGCTCGTACTCATATTTTTCCGAATTTAATCTTACTATATTTAACTAATGCCGCTAAGGCCCTGATATTTCTTAATAACGAGGGGAAAAATGGGATACCAAGCTCATCGAATTTCTTCTTGTGTTCCTCTATAAGTTCTCTCCCAGCTAGTGTAGTTGCAACAATTGGTTTTTCTGGATGTTCTTCCCTTATCTTTGCGAATATTCTTTTAATATCTATATCCCAAATAGTTTTTGTGGAAGAAAGGCCTACTAGAACTACTGATATAGCGTCTACATTTTCGTCATTTGCAACGGCTTCTAAACTCAATTCCAATGAAGCATTCATATCTCCCACGCCTTGACGTATTAATTCAGCATCAATAGGATTCCGAACTATAGCAAAACTTGGTGCATGTTCAGTTAATTTTGACATAGTCGAATTAGAGAATTTTGCAAGTTCAAGCCCATATCTTTCACAAGCATCAGAACTCATCACACATCCGCCACCTGTATAAGCTATTATGCCAATCTTCTTTCCCTTAGGCAAGGGGCATAATGCAAATGCCTTCGTTAAATCAATAAGCTCTTCTAAATCTTCTACCCTTATCAAACCCGTGCTCCTACACAAAGCATCAAAAATCTCATCTTTAACCATAAGAGAACCTGTATGAGTAAGAGAGGCTTCCCCACCAGATTTGGAACTAGCAGATTTCAATATCACGATTGGTTTTTTTGCTGCGATCTTCTTAGCAACTTGATAGAATTTTCTACCATCCGAGACGCCTTCCATATAAACAGCGATTACTTTCGTGTTGTTATCCTGATTTAGATATTCTAAAATATCCGCATCATCTACATCGACTTTGTTACCAAGCCCAGCTAATTTACTAAAACCGAAGGGCTGTGTTGTCAACATGTATTCAAGCATGACTGAAGCAAACATCCCAGATTGGGCTATGAATGATACAGAACCTTTCCTAGGTTGAGGAAGGATGACAAATGTAGAAGTAAAACCATTAATCGCATTTAATATGCCTGTGGTATTTGGGCCAACTATCCTTATCCCAGCTTTTTCTGCAATATCAATTATTTCTTTTTCCAGTTTAATACCTTCTTCACCAGTTTCACGAAATCCAGAAGTACAAACTATGATCCCTTTCACACCCTTCTGTGCACAATCCTTCATGACTTGAGGTATGAACTTGGCTGGTATGAGTGTTATTGCAGCTTCTACTTCATCAGGAATTGAATCAACGGTAGGATAACATTTAAGCCCAAGTACAGTCTCCCTTTTTTTATTCACTGGAAAAATTTTACCATCATATCCAAAATTGATAAGATTCTTCATAAGAAAATAACCGAATTTGTTTTCATCATCAGATGCCCCAACTACTGCCACACTTTTAGGCTCAAACAAATACTTTACATCTGTAGGTTTTTCATCAGCTACCATTGGCATTTTATCCCCGCAGTTTATTCTAAATTCTTGGAAAACCACGCCGGGAGTGGGATTTGAACCCACGTGACCCGAAAGGGTCATCGGCTATTTGTCGTTTGATAGCAAGCCGACGCCTTACCAGGCTAGGCAATCCCGGCAAAATATAAATTCAGATATTAATTAACTGAATTAAATAAAACTAGAATTAACGTCTAGGTTTTTCTTTCTTGCCGGACATTAAAGCATCTAAAGATACGTTATTAACTTTGAAAACGCTGAATCTTATTCCAGGTATGTCGCCCATGGCTTTACCTTCAGCCCCTCCAATTCCACCAATGTGTACTTCATCGTGTTCGTCGATAAAATTCAAAGCCCCATCACCAGGGAGAAATGCGGTTATTACTTTACCATTTTTGATCAATTGAACCCTAACGGCTTTTCTAACAGCGCTATTTGGCTGCCTACATTCAATCCCGACTTTTTCAAGAACTATTCCTCTAGCCTGAGGAGCACCTTCAAACGGGTCAGCTTTGATATCCAACCCTAACATTCTCCTCTTATAGGAGGAATATTTCCACCTAAACTTTTTCCTATTTTTCTTTAATTTTCTTGCTGCAAAAAGTCCTCTTGAAGATTTGCTCATTCCGGTTCACTTTTAGTTTTATTGACCTTCAACTAAATAGTTAAGGGGTTATAAAAATATTAAGCCGTTGAATGGAATGTCTTTATTTTCCATAAAGAAGTGCTTGCCATATGCTAAAATAATAATCCAATATATAAAAAAAGACATTAAGGTCTTCTTTAAGATCTTAATATCGTAGAGACTAAGATAAGAGGGAAAATTATGAGTGAATTAATAGTCACAAGCCAAGCATTCCAAAATAATGGAACCATACCGAAAAAATACACCTGCGATGGAGAAGATATAAATCCACCACTTAAAATTGAAAAGATACCAGAAGAGTCTAGAAGTTTAGTAATTATTTTTGATGACCCGGATGCTCCTATGGGGACATGGGTCCATTGGGTAGTATGGAACATTTCCCCTACAGAAGAAATCAAAGAGGATAGTGTACCTGGTATTGAAGGAATCAATGATTTCAATAGACACGCATATGGAGGGCCTTGTCCACCTTCTGGAACGCACAGATATTTTTTCAAGATTTATTCTTTGGATGATGAATTAGATCTAGATCCTAATTCTAGAAAAGAGGATATTCTAAAAGCGATTGAAGGGCATATTCTTGCGAAAGGGGAGATCATAGGACTATATAGTCGGGGTTGATAGCACAAATCAACTCAACATAACAATTTTACAACTGTTATCTCATTTTTTTCTAATTGGCTTGAATTTCAAGTACAATAATAGAATTATGAAGGTAATTATTGCAAAAGATATTGAATAAGCATTAAGAAATTTTGGTTCAAAGTATCTACTTTCTATTTCAAAACTTTTCGATGGGCTTCTAGCAGGCATATGGTTTTCATTCCCATCCCATTCAGCATGCACGATCCATGCCCCATATGAAGGGGTAAAAAATATATCATTAAATGAACCCCCTGAAGTGGTACTGACATTATGCAAGACTTTTTGATTATCTGGACCGGTAAATATTATTTTAATTTTGGCTCCATCCAATGGTGGGGAAATATTGCCAGATATATTAACAATGCCATCATCAACCGTTGATTCAAGTGTCAAAGTGGTTTCAATCTTCTGTTTCTCTTTGATAGTTAATTTAATTTCAGTTGAATGATTTATTCCTCCTCCAGAAGCCTCTATTTTGATAGGATAAATGCCTGGGAAACTATTTAGACCTACATCAATCATCAATTTTGAAATAAATGGCGGTATTGATGTAGTAGTTTCAAAACTCTCTTTTACACCGGCCGGTAAATCTAAGGGTTTCAAATTTATTGGCTGACTAAAATTTCCGATTTTATCGATTTTCAGAATAAAAAAAGTCGTATTGCCTTGAATAACTGAGCTATTTTGAGGTGAGACCGAAAGTGAGAAATCTCCCTTCATAGGTTCAGAATCATTGGATTCGCTATCTAAATGGATCACTAGCTTAGGTCTTAATTCAGTTGAGAACGCTTCCTTAGGATGAAATGCTGCATTTTCATCTGTAGCATTCCTTTCATTCTCTATTTTTATCATTATTCCATAGTTCTCAGTTTTGTGTGAATGCCATGCTTTTACTGCTTCTGTAATATCCCAGTTGATCCATACATCAGATGTTGAATTTATTAAAATTGAGCTGGTAGGGTTTTCAAGAAAATCTGGTTGACTTATCCAAATCAATTCATCTTCATCCCAATTTTCGATCACCAAGTGTGCATTGAATCGTTGTGTGGTAGATATGGATGAATACAAGTAGAGTTGCAGGCTTGCGTTCATTATCTCCCTTTTTTTAGGGATGGAATCTAAATTAAATTTTATATAAATTCTATTTGAGCCATAAACATCTTCGCCATCGTAGTAAGTGTTTCCTGCAAACATGCCCCAGAGATATCCATGTGGTTTCTCAGGATATTTTGTGTAAAGATACAAACTTGAGACATAGGTATCTGCATCAGATGGTTGAATTAGAACAATATTTTCGTTGCATCTTACTTGCGATATTGTCAGAAATGTTTGACTAGTAAGTAAGATTATGATTGCAAAGAATCTTAGATTAGAATTCATTTAAAAAAAACCTTTAACACAAAGGGAAAGCTCCTAATTGTGAAGGATTTAATTTAGGAGAAGATAACTCTCATAAAATCTACAATATAGTAATCAGAAAAATATCAAGCTATTACGACATGATCTATAAGGAAGTATCGTTTTACGAGCATTCTGGTTTTTTCGATAGTCTTTCCATTTCTTCCTATTGCTATAGCTTTGTCTTTTGGTTCGACTTCAACAACAGCTATTTTTCTTTTAGGATTATCCGTTATACGCATATTCTTTATTCTAGCAGGTGATAAAGAATTCTTAATCAATTCTTCTGGATTTTCTGCATTCTCCACAACCTCAATCTGTCTGCCAGTCATTTTTCGTAGTGTGTCGATATTTTTCCCATTCTTACCTATCGCTAGCCCCATTTCACCCTTTTTGGCGATAAAAATAATCCTCTCGTTTTCCGCATCTATTAAACAATCTTCAGAAGTTGCACCTGTTATACTTCCAAACAATGCTATATAACGCATTTCTTCATTTGTCAAACGTATTTTAGTTCCAAGCATTTTATTCCTCAACCAATTTCAGTAACTCTGAATCACCAAGATCTCTCATCGATATCGCTGAAACTATATATGGCTTCTCACAAAGAGAGGCCAATTCTAAACTTGTTCCAGGATAAATATAAACTGGTGTCTTTGATAGTTTAGCATTATGTAATATTTTACTTTTTTGACTTTCTGGGCAATTAGATGCCAAAATCACCATCTTGACTTTTCCTGTAGCGACATATTCATAAGCTTTTTTACTACCAAATTCAGCTTTACCAGTTCTTAAAGCCACCCTAATTTGTCTATTGAAATCGACCATGTGTTTAGAATCGCCTTATTTCTTAATTGACATAAAAACTTCAATTGAGCCTGTTCCCATTGGTATCTGTTTGCCCACAATTACATTTTCAGCTACACCTTTGAGTTCATCGTGAGTGCCTTTTACAGCAGCATCAACCATTGTAGGAATGGCTATTTCGAAAGCCGCTTTTGCAAGAGGGCTAGCCTTTTCACCACTAATACCATGTCTTCCAACCTGTAAAACTTCTCCTGAAGAAGTCATCATATCAGCCACAAGCATAACATGTCTAATATCCACATCTAGTCCTTGTTCATCTAAAACTCCCATTGCTTCCCTTATAATCACGTTTCGTGCAGCCTCAATTCCAAGAGCTGAAGAAACTTCATGGATATTGTTGGACATCGTTCTACTTATTTCTACTCCGGGCAGACCTAAAACATAGTCTATACCTGAACCCTCAGTCCGTATGATCCATTCTCCGTCTTCTTCTACTACAAATGCTCTCTTAACATCTGGGGCACCTTTGATATGCAATGTTTTGAAATCTTGAACAAGTTTCTTGAATTTTGGAATTTCTAATTCGCTTGGTGACACTTCAATAACGTAATCTTTGACACTGGTTTCATGTTTAATATACTCCAAAGCCTTTTTGACATCATCTAATGAAATTCCCTTTATTTTCATTAACTTTGTGTTCAACTTAGCAAATATTTTCATTGAAGTAATATCATATTCAATTGGAGCTATATCTTCTATTGTTGTACCAGCAATCATGTTTGCCAATTCTTGGGCTTTTTCTCTATTATTTCTATTTTTCTTATCTAAATGAATAATCATCGTGGGTGTGGAGGGCATTTTTCTAGCATCCACTATCTCTATTAATCTAGGTAGCCCTAGAGTAACATTTTGCTCTTTTACTCCAGCAAAGTGAAAAGTCCTTAGAGTCATCTGAGTGCCTGGCTCTCCAATAGATTGGGCAGCCACTATGCCTGCTGCTTCACCAGGTTCTATGATAGATTTTTCGTAGTTGTCTAAAACTTGCTTAATTACTTCATCAATGAATTTCTTTGAGCCTTCTTGTTCAATAAGAATTTTTTCCAAATCTTTTTTCAAAGCTGGGCTAATTTCTTCACCAATAGCATCAATTTTTTGTTCGATATATTTCTTACTGGCTTTTGCCCCTTTATCATACACAAGCCTTACACTTTCAATTAATCTGTCGATATTTACAGCTTTTCCATGATCGCTCTTTGCTGCATCTACACCGTCTTCTCCATAAATGAATTGTATTATGTTACCTGTAGAATCTCTGACTGTGCCATCATATTCGACTTTCAAATGCTCCAATGCATTTATTAATCTTCGCTGCATGTAACCGCTTTGCTGAGTTCTTACAGCCGTATCAACTAATCCCTCTCTTCCACCAATAGCATGGAAAAAGAATTCAATTGGACTTAAGCCATCTCTATAAGATGAATAAACAAACCCTCTAGCTTCAGCTCCAGCATCATCTGGCTGGAAGAATGGCAAAGCTCTCCTTTGAAAACCACGAAGTATTCTCTTGCCTCTGATTGATTGTTGCCCTAAACATGCTGCCATTTGTCCAATGTTAAGCATCGATCCTCTGGCACCAGCCCTTGTCATTACAATCCCATCATTGCTAAGGTCGAAGTATCCTTCTGCGTATTCACCCGCTAAGTCTCTCACCTTAGAAAGTTCATTCATTACATAGATTTCCAAGGATCCCTCTAGAGTTTGACCAGGCAATCTTTCTAATGCCCCATTCCTGAATTTTTCTATATGGGCATTGACTTTTTCTTCTGCTCTGATCATAGCTTTCCTTATCTTTTCTCTTAATTCATCCGATATCTCTAGCTCATCTATGGCATAAGTGAATCCTCTCAAAGTAATATATCTGTCCAATAATTTTGTTATCGAGTTTAGAAATTTCTTAGCTTCCTCGGGGCCACAATCTTTTACAATTCTATGGAATAAACTTTCAGACTTCTCGGCTCCAATTGAGTTCTTATCTATTACGCCTTGCTTTAGGATTCCATCCTTAATTACGACGTATGCATCATGCGGACATTTTTCTTTAGAGCATTGTTTACATCGATGCATAGTACAAGCATTTGATTTTGATGTAAAGTTCATTCCTTTAGGTATAAATAAGCTAAAAATACTTTTACCTGTCCACAAAGGCGTTCGTTTCTTTATATCAGGCTCAGGAAGCTCTCCTTCATATCCTGATGCAGTCAATAATCGACTTACTTGTTCCTTTGTAAGCATGGTCGATTTATTTGTAAGAAGATAAGCGGAACTTAATAAATCTCTAATCGCGCCTATAATAGGTCCACCATACCTAGGAGATAAAATTTGATCTTGAACTTGCATCAAAAGTTTCGCTTCGGTTTTTGCTTCTTCATTTTGAGGTACATGTAGATTCATTTCATCTCCGTCAAAATCAGCATTATAAGGAGGGCAAACACATGGATTTAATCTAAATGTCTTATATGGAAGCACCTTAACAACATGTGCCATTATAGACATTCGATGTAAAGACGGTTGTCTATTGAATAAGACTGTGTCACCGTCTCTTAAGTGTCTTTCAATAATAAATCCAGGCTGAATGCTGTCCACTAATTCTGTTCTTTCTGTAACAAATTCTAACCTTATCCTTCTTCCGTCTGGTCTTACAATGTAAAGGGCTCCAGGATATTTATTCGGCCCATTCTCAACAAGTTGTTTCATCTCATCCATGTTCCATTTGGTGACCCTCTCAGGCATAGTTAATTTTGCGGCAATATCTACTGGTACTCCAACTTCATTAAGATCCAAATTTATATCAGGAGAAATTACTGTTCTCGCTGAGAAATCAACTCTTTTTCCAGACAGATTTCCTCTGAATCTGCCTTCTTTACCTCGAAGTCTTTGGCATATTGTTTTAAGTGGTCTCCCTGATCTATGTCTTGCTGGAGGAATTCCTGATACTTCATTATCAAAATAGGTAGTAACATGATATTGGAGTAAGTCGTGGAGCTCTTGTATAATATTTATTGGAACGCCAGATTCCATGGCTTCCCTTAGTTTTTGATTAATCCTAACAATATCTACTAGTTTATGTGTTAAATCATCTTCTGACCTTATCCCTGATTCTAGAGTAATAGAAGGTCTTACACTAACAGGAGGAACAGGTAGAACTTGCAGAACCATCCATTCAGGTCTTGCTGATTTGGTATTCATTCCTAGTAATTCCCAGTCTTCATCAGGTATCCTCTCAAGTCTCTCTCTTGCAGAACTCGGTGTTAATTTAATAGCCCCTTCATCAATATCTTCGTAAAAGGAGGTTGGTTTTGCTAATTCTATCTTATAGTTTTTCGCACCACAATATGGGCAATCTCCAATCTTCGCACTCTTTAAAATCTTTTTATAAACATCTTCAGTTACAGTATTCAATTTTTCTTCGGTATCTTTTATGAGTTGCCTAAAAGTATCCATCTTCTCTTGAGTAATAAGAATCCTTCCACAATTTCTACATGAAACAGTCAGTAACTTATAAACAAGTTTAACAAAAGATACGTGAATAACAGGTTCAGCAAGTTCAATATGTCCAAAGTGGCCTGGACATGTTGCTGCTGTATTACCACATGTTCTACATTTCTGTCTAGGTTCTAAAGTCCCGAGTCTTCCATCCATTAATCCTGAGGTTATGGACACTCCATCTTCATCATAAGTATCGGCCGTTTGAATTTCTACTACCGATAATTTACGTAATTCTGTTGGCGATAATAATGAAAATCTTATGCGATCTACAGATTTGAATATTTCTTCCTCTAATGCCATCATTTTTTCACGCACGCTCCCCTACTACCAGTCTTGGAGCAATACCAAGAGACATTAATTCTTGCATCAAAAGCTTGAAAGCATATGAGATCTCAACAGGAGATATTGTTGTTTTATCCCCACAAACTCTGCAAATATATTTGTTCTGTTTAATATCATGATAAGCTAATAACCCACAATTTTCACAAGCCATTGCAACGTATTTATCTGATTCTTCCAATAACCTATCTCTAAGTAAAGCTGAAGCTCCATGACCTATTAAACAGTCCCTCTCCATTTCTCCAAATCTAAGACCTCCGCCTCTAGCTCTTCCTTCTGTTGGTTGCCTAGTCAACATCTGTACTTGCCCTCTTGCTCTTGCATGCATTTTATCAGAGACCATGTGATGTAGCTTCTGGTAATATACTACCCCAACAAATATATCTGCTACAAATTTGTTACCACTCATTCCATCATAGAAGACTTCTCTACCATTATGCTGAAAGCCTGATTTCAATAAACGATCTCGAAGGTCTGTAAGTTTCTCATTATCAAAAGGCGTCCCATCAATCCTATTTCCCTCCAATGCGGCTACTTTTCCGGCTAAAGCTTCAATAAATTGTCCAATAGTCATTCTTGATGGAATTGCATGAGGATTAATAATAATATCAGGAACTATTCCATCTTCAGTAAAAGGCATATTTTCTTCAGAAACTAAAAGGCCTATAATTCCCTTCTGTCCATGTCTTGATGCAAATTTATCACCCAATTCAGGTATACGCTCATTCCTTACCCTCACTTTGACTAACTTATTACCCTCGACTGATTCGGTCAAAAATACCTGATCAACTAATCCAGATTCAGATGGTCTTACACATACAGAGGAGTCTCGTTTAGTTGGGCCCCTTACTTCGAATTCTTTGTATTCCTCCAGAAATCTTGGAGGACTTGTTCTGCCTATAAGTACACTATTACCCTCTACTGATGATTCAACAGAAATTATGCCATCCTCTTCCAAAAGTTGATAGTATTTTTCACCACGATAACCTCTTATCCCAGACTCTGGGATTTCAAACTTATCTCTAAGACCACCTAAGTATTGTTTACAATCACCTTCATACACTCTAAAGAATGTTGATCTAACAAGGCCTCTATCTATAGAAGATTTATTAAGAATAATTGCATCTTCCATATTGTATCCTTGGAAGGAAAGGATAGCTAATACACAATTTTGACCAGAAGGTCTATCATAATAATTCATTAAATCCATACCTTTTGTTGTAACTAATGGTTTTTCTGGATAATGTAGCAAGTGTGCTCTAGAATCAACTCTATTTGGGAAGTTTATTGAAAAAATACCAAGTGCCTGTTTAGCCATAGCAGATTCATAAGCATTCCTCGGAGATTGATTATGCTCAGCATAAGGAATTATTGAAGCGCATATACCCAATATTGAATATGGAGCTATCTCAAGATGTGTTGTATCATCATTTACTTTATTTTTATCTAGAGCAATTAAAGCATTTTCTTCTTCATCTGCATCTAAATACTCTATAATGCCTTCTTTTATGAGGTCATCCCATGTTAATTCTTGTCTTATGATTTTCTCAATGTGCTCATCATTTAATTTTATTTCTCCATCTTCAACGATAATAAGTGGTCTTCTAACTCTCCCAGAATCGCAATTTACATAAACCTCAGGCTTTCCCTTATTATCAGTTGGCATGTAATAAGCTATATTAAGTTCTTGGCTAATTTTACCTTCTCTTCTAAGTGTTCTAATTTTCTTAACTAAAGATTCCGAATCTTTACATAATCCGGCTATGATTCCATCGACGATAACTCTAGCTCCTGTTTCCTTTAACTTTACATTAGCCTTCTCAATTTGTGTGACTTCCATCCCCCTTAATCTTTCAACTACCTCTCTTGGGTCAGTACTAATCGAAATTATAGATGACAAAGCTAGATTTTTTACAAGACCACAATTAGATCCTTCTGGTGTTTCATTAGGACACAATCTTCCCCAATGTGTTGGATGAAGGTCTCTGGCTTCAAGATTGGGTTGACTTCTGCTTAAAGGAGATTGTAATCTTCTTAGATGACTTAATGTTGATGAGAAATTAGTTCTATCTAAAAGTTGGGTTACTCCAACTCTTCCCCTTACCCAATTGCCAGTAGCCATTGAATGTTGTATTCTTTCGGTTATTATACCAGGCCTTGCAGCATTCGAAATTGAGAAACCCATATGTTTTTTCAATGCGATTCTTTCAAGTTGATATTTCAAATCTCTTGTCAAATTTCTAAAAGCTATTCTAAAGAGTTCAGTAAGTAATGGTCCTGAAAGCCTTAATCTTTTATTTCCATAGTGATCTTTATCATCTTGAACTCTTCTTCCTTGTTTAAGAGATATTATCATATTTGCAATTTCTGCAAGAAAGTACGCTTTTTCAAGTCTATCATCCGTATTTCTTCCTAAATGTGGCATGAAATTCCTATCGAGGACAAATTCGGCTCTCTTCATTCGATATTCTGTTATCTGCCCAGGAGCTACTCTATTACCTATGAAAAGCAGAGCATCTTTAGCTCCGATTATTCCAACAGCTTTTTCGAATGAACTCTCAAGTTCATTTTGGATTATTGGATCGCTAGAAACCATTTCAACGATCTTAGCATCCTCTTCTACCCCTAATGCCTTCATCATTACTATCAATGGCAAATCAGATGGTATTCCAGGCATTGATGCATAGATTGCACCATCATTTTTCATAGTAATCTCTATTCTTGCCCTGAAACCAACAGTAGTTGAGAAAATTTTTGCTTTATGGTTTATATTTTTACCAGATTGCTCTACATCCAATAATATTTTGTTTGGAGCCAGATCTTCTAATGCAACTATCACCCTCTCTGATCCATTTACTATAAAGTAACCCCCAGGATCCAGTGGATCCTCTCCAATTTTGATTAATTCTTCTTGTGATAGTTTTGATAACGGACATATCTTGGATTTGAGTAAGACAGGAAAATCTCCGATATAAACGATTTCAGTCTCTGCTTCCCGATTACTAATTATTTGAGTCATTTCTAAGTAAAGAGGTGCTGCATAAGTAAGGTTCCTTATGCGAGCTTCCATTGGGTAAGTCTTTCTTTCAGAACCATCTACTTCTGTTACTCTTGGGGATCCTATCTCAACCTTCCCAAGCTTTATTTTGAATGGTTGTTCTTCAATATCTATAGATATTTCCCCGATTTCGTCTATTATTTCTTGAAGACCATTCTCTACAAATTCATCATAGGAATCTATATGTTGCCTAACTAACCCTATTTCTTTCAAGTAAGATCTCATCAAATTCCATAAATCATGATTAGATAATGAATTCATAACATAATCAACCTTCAACAACATACCTGTAAGTTACACTTGATCCTGCAGTCAGACTTTTTCTTGTTATTTTTAGAATATCTCTAGGTTTAGCCCCAATGTATTCAACTACAGGATCGGATAATTTGATATATGGTAACTGATACGATTTAATATGATATTTATTTTGTAAATCCTCAATTTCTGAGTTTGTTAGTATTTCGTGCCTAGGTACAAGATCGTGTTCGAAAAGATTGAATTTACTTTTTTCAATAACACGCTTAACCAAACAGTTGAGACTCTCCAATATTGCGATAGAATAAGCCACAAAAATTATTTTATAAGCATCTTAAAGCAAAACTAACATATTAATAAATATTGCTTAAAAAATTTTTGTTAAGCGTTTTTATTGTGGGGCGCAAATATCGAATAAATTGAGTTGAAATTTATTGGATCCATTGATGAGAGCAATAATTGATATTTGCGTCCTGCTTTTTTTTTGCCAAACTAATGGGGATTCTTTTTCAAAAAATTGGCCTTCCTGAAAATATCGGTTTTCTTTTTACAGGTTTCTTATTAGGTCCATCATTATTTGGCTCCTTAAATTTTGCTGATTTCAATCTAGTAGAATTAAATGATTATGTAATAATCTTAGCAAGATTGGGTTCAATATTACTTTTATTTCTTGTAGGTTTGAATATATCGTTTGTTGAATATAGAGCTAATAAAATTAATTTGGTTGCCCTAGGATTTCTTGGTGCTGTAGCTCCATTAATATTTGGAATTATCCTGTATCGATTAATTGAAAGAGATTTAATAGCCATACTGATCGTATCAGCTGTATTAGCAACTTCAAGTCTTCAACTAATATCAAGTTTGTTA
>Ga0114921_10000845_pt1 | contig 13298 bp, 11 predicted proteins | sample BentaG_FD_87016 | JGI IMG/M metagenome (GOLD analysis project Ga0114921, IMG submission 87016) | Deep subsurface microbial communities from South Atlantic Ocean to uncover new lineages of life (NeLLi) - Benguela_00093 metaG | ecosystem: Environmental > Aquatic > Marine > Oceanic > Sediment ...
CGATCAATCTCGTCAAACAAAACCACCAGATTTTTAGTGCCCGCACGACAGAGGGCTTTCATCAACAAGCCCGGTTCGGCATCGGGGCGAACCCGAGATTGACCGCGAAGATCCAAAGGGTCTCCCATCCCCCCAAAGGGAATCCGGGCAAAGCGCCTTCCCATCGCCTCGGCAATGGAATAAGCAATCGTCGTTTTTCCAGTTCCTACCAGGCCAACAAAACAAAGCATCGGCGCCCGAACTAATTTCAAAATTCCTTCTTCTTCCTCTTTAGGTTCTTTTTTCTCTTTCTCTTCCTGTAATTTCAAAACAGCCATATACTCTAAAATTCTTTCCTTCACTTCTTCCAGACCGTAATGATTGCGATCCAGAATCTTTTTCGCATTATCCAAATCAAGAATGTCTTCGCTCCGCTTATCCCAAGGAAGATCGGCAATCCAGTCAACATAATAGGCAGTTCTTTCGTATTCAGCGGAATATTCGCCGTATTTAACCATCCGCGCCAGTCGCCGGAGCATGGCTAAAGCTTTTTCTTTGAGCTCAGGAGGAAGAACAACCGAATTAACTTTCTTTTCTAGCTCGACAACTTCTTTTACAAGCTCGGCAGGTTTTTTGGGCATTTTTTCTAACGAGAAGGCTTCCTTTTTGGCAACATCCTTGGCCTCATCTTTCTCCTAGGAGGCATCTTGGGCTCCCGGCCAAAGAGCATTGATAGATTAATCCTTCCCAAATCATCGATTTGGCTCACCCGAACTTTCACTTTTTGCCCCATCTCTACAATCTCGGCGGGATTTTTAACAAAGCCGGGTGCCATTTGAGAAACATGAACCAGGCCCTCTTTCCCGGGAGCAATTTCAACGAAGGCTCCAAAAGGCTGGATTCTTTTTACCGTCCCTTCAAAAGTTTGGCCCACCTCAATTTCTCGGGTCAAGCCTCGAATCCAAGCAATAGCTTGATCAACCGAATCTTTATCAGGAGCGGAAATATTGACCGTCCCATCATCCTCAATATCAACCGCCGCCCCGGTTTCATCAATGATTTTTCTGATCACCCGACCGCCAGGACCAATAATCTGCCCAATTTTTTCTACCGGAATACGAAGAACTTTGACTTTCGGCGCAAATTTGGAAACTTGCGCTCGAGAAGCAGGCAAAACTTGAAGCATTTTCTTTAAAACAAACAATCTTCCCTCTCGAGCTTGCACTAATATCCGCTTTAAAACATCAGGAGTTAAATCAAGAGTCTTAACGTCCATTTGTAAAGCGGTAATTCCTTCTCGCGTTCCGGCCACTTTAAGATCCATATCTCCATAGAAATCTTCTATTCCCAAGATATCAGAAAGAATCACCTTCTTTTTTCCATCAGTCACCAAACCTAAAGCAATCCCCACCACTGGAGTTTTAATGGGCACGCCGGCATCCATTAAAGAAAGAGTTGAACCGCAGACAGCCGCCATTGAAGTCGAACCATTGGAAGACATGATTTCCGAAACCACCCTAATGGTATAAGGAAATTTTTCTTCAGAGGGAATGACTGGTTCTAAAGCCCGTTCCGCCAAGGCGCCATGGCCAATTTCTCGCCTTGAAGGCCAGCCCAACCTTCCCGTCTCTCCCACCGAGAAGGGTGGCATATAGTAATGATGAATGTATCGCTTTGTCTCTTCCCCGGTCATCCCCTCAATTAACTGCTCTAAAGAAGGTGAACCGAGAGTAGCCACCGTCAAGGTTTGGGTATTCCCTCGCTTGAACATGGCCGAGCCATGAGTTCGAGGTAAAATCCCCACTTCAATCTCAATCGGCCTTATCTCTTCTGGCTTTCTCCCGTCAGGCCGTTCTCCTTTTTTAAGAATTTCCTCCCGAAGAACTTTTTTAGTTAACTCATCAATAATTTTGGCAATAGTGACTTTTTTCTCCTCCTCATACTTTTCTGCTAAAGCCTCTTTTAGTTCCGCAAAAGATTCGCGGGTTTCTATCTTACCGGCCACAGTTTCCACCAGCTCTTTAATCTTTTTTCCTGCTTCTTTTTCGATTTTTTTTACCAATTTAGCGTCAATTTTTTCTTCCTCAACTTTCTGTTTTTTCTTGCCCACCTCTTTTTCTAGCACTTTAATTAATTGAATTATCTTCTTTATCTCTCTTTGGGCAAATTTAAAAGCCGCCAGAACTGTTTTTTCGGGAACGCTTCTGGCCCCAGCTTCAACCATGATAATCGCTTCGCTTGTTCCGGAAACAACTAAATTCATTTCCGAATATTCAAGATCTTGATAAGTTGGGTCGGCAATAAAGGTTTCCTCCCCATCTTTAGGGACAAACCCCACTCTGAGGGCGCCAATGGGGCCATTCCAGGGAATATCGGAGATAGCCAAAGCCGCTGAGGTAGCACAAACAGCAGGCATAGCGGCACCGTTTTCTCCATCAGCCGACAAAACAGTAATGATAACTTGGACTTCGTTTCTGTATCCTTCTGGGAAAAGAGGTCTGACAGAACGATCAATCAATCTGGCGGTCAAAATCGCTTCTTCCGAAGGCCGACCCTCTCTTTTCACCCAACGAGACCCTTTAATCCTTCCTCCAGCATAAAGTCTTTCAATATATTCAACAAAAAGAGGCAGGTAATCAATATCTTCTCGTTTGCTTCCAACCACCACTGTTGCCAGAACCATCGTGTCCCCCAGCCGGGCGAGGACAGCTGCGTCAGCCTGACCGGCAAAACGGCCTACTTCGAGGGTCAAGGTTTTTCCCCCAATTTCAACTGATTTTGAGATTAAGTTCACTTTTTTGTTTGAGGTCACTTTGAAAGCTTCAGTTTCTCAACCACCTTTTTGTATCTTGATTCCTCTTTTTTCATTAAATAAGCCAAAAGTCTCCTCCTTTTGGAAACCATAGCTAAAAGACCGCGCCGAGAGTGGACATCTTTTTTGTGTTCCTTAAGATGCTTGGTTAATTTTTTGATTTTCGCGGTTAAAAGGGCAATTTGAACTTCAGGAGAACCAGTATCGCCTTTTGTCTGGGCAAATTTTTTGATAATCTTCTCTTTTTCTATAAGAGTGAGAGCCATCGAGGCAATTTTATCAAAGAAAGTTTGTCCAAACAAGGGGATTAAATCTTGGTGTTACCTTTATAAATCTTCGGTTCGAGCCAGTCAGGAGACGGCTTTTTCTTACCCGCTTTGCCCGTCGGAGCCTCAACAGAGATGGGTTCTTCCTCAGCAGCGGGCTCTTCTGGTTTTTTAGCGGCGGAAACCTGCGTCGGCATCGGTTTTAAAGGCACCTTTTTCTTTGGTTTTTTTTCAGGTCTTTGCCGCGGTGCGGCCCGCCTGGCACCGGCGCGAAGACAGAAAGCCGCCGCCTCAAAAGTAGCAGCGCCAATTTTCGGAGAAGAAAAACCTTTAGTTGTTTTTTCTATTCCCAGCAAAAGATTACTGGCGATGTCTTCATCGGCAGGTAAACCAAGACGAGAAATTAAATTAGCAATAATTTCCGAGCAAGAAGAGGCTGTGGGGTCAATTAAGTTAACTTTGCCAAATCGTCGGTTGGCAGAGTTGACATCAATATCCACCACTGGCTGCTTTTGGAAAAGTGATTTTGCGTCCTGATACAGTTGGCCCAGGTCTTTTAAGTCTTGGGCGCCAACAGTAAAAATCAGATTCGCTTCTCCTCCAGAATAGGAATAATCAACCTTTTCTGGTGAAAGGGGAGGAAACCCCACTTTTGGCTGAATGACTAAATTGAATTTATTATTCTCAATGTTATAGCTCACCTTCTCAATTGAATCTTCAATATAATCAAAGGAGATAGTCAGGTCTCGACCGCCCAGCTTTGTTTGGATCTGATTAACCCCAACTAAAGCAGAAAATTCAACCGTCATCTGAGAAGGACAAGCAATAGTTGCTTGTTTACCTGCCTTTTTTAAGGAAAGGAAAAGAGCTAGGGAGGCCGCAATTTCGTCTAAACTTGGTTTTTGGGGCAGAAGAATAAAAACAGTTTGGGCAGGGGCAAGAGACTCTCGAACCGAAGAAATTAAGTTTTGGTCAAGCATTTATCACTCTTCCGCCTTTGGACGGTAGGATACTAACACATCGCCTATAGTAAAGTCAAGGGAAGGGTCAAGAATAGCGCCAAACTCATCACCCTTTTTTGCCCGACTAATATCTTCTTTACCTCGCCTCATGGACTTAATCCGACAGTTACCCACAATTTCCTCGCCTCTTTTCAAATGAAGTTTATCTTTTTTAGCGATTCTCCCCTCATATACCTTACAACCAGCTATCCTTTGTTTTTTGGCTTCAAATTCGGCGATAATTTCCGCAAGACCTAGGATCTCTTCGTCGATTGTCGGCTCCATCATTTTCAAAACCCCTTCTTCAATTTCCTCTAAAAGTTCATAAATTACCTGATAAGTCTTAATCTTGACCTTTTCAACCTGGGCTAATTTCTTCACTCCCCCAGGGATTTTCACTCTAAAGCCTATAACTTCCGCCACTGTCGCACTGGCTAAAAGAACATCCGACTCGGTCACATTTCCCACTCCAGAATAAATCACTTTAAGATTTTCCGGCAAACTGGTTAAAATTGCCTCTAATGTTCCAGCGACATCAGTCTTAAGAATTATTTTTAGTTTCTTCTCTTCTGTGTCCTCAGTGGTATCAATAACTTTTTTCTTTTCTTTCCGTGTCTTCAGTGTTGCAGGTTTTCCATTCGTGCGTTCAACCATACCTCCGATTGCCGGAACTTCCTCAAATCCCAAAATTTCGACGGGTTTGCTTGGCCCAGCCACCTCGACTTTCCTCCCAGTTTCATCAAACATCGCCCGAATTTTGGCGCCGACTGTTTCAATTCGGATCTGGTCACCCACTTTTAAGGATCCATCGCGAATAAGAATGGTGGCCAGCGGCCCTCGGGCACGATCCAACCTCGACTCAATCACCACTGCCTCCAGTTCTCTTTGAGGATTGCCTTTAAGTTCGGCCATCTCCGCTAAAAGAAGAATCATCTCTAAAAGCTCATCGGTGCCTTTGCCAGTTTTCGCCGAAACCGGAACGGCCACGATTTTGCCTCTTTCACTTTCGACTACAATTCCATTTTTAGCCAGCTCTTTCTTCACTTTCTTGATATCAATGTTGGGAAGGTCAATTTTATTGATGGCTACCAGATAGGGAGTTTTCGCCGCCTTGATATGCTTTAAGCTTTCTCCTGTTTGAAGTTTAAATCCCTCGTCAGCCGCCACCACCAAGACAACAAGATCGGCCACTTTCGCTCCTCGAGATCTCATCTGGGAAAAAGCGGCATGGCCAGGAGTATCGATGAAAGTAATCTTCTTGATACCCTGACCTTTTTCCGCCAGGGGCGGACCCGCCTTTGGCGGGGACTCTTTGACACTTACTTGATAGGCGCCGATATGTTGGGTAATCCCCCCAGCTTCGGTAGCAACAATGTTGGTTTGGCGGATTTTATCGAGGAGGGTGGTTTTACCATGATCAATATGACCTAAAACCGCCACGATTGGGGGCCTGGTTAATTTTTTCTTTAAAGGTTTTTTTAAAGGCATTTTTCTCTTTCGCTAGCTTCAGACAAGTCTGACTTATCCCTCGACCACGCTTACAGAGATAAGCTCCGCGGCCATGGGTTTTCCCAGCTGCATCAACAGCTATTTTCCCTTTTTTAACCACCAACCGAATCAACTTACTTTTGGGCCGTTTAACCAAACAGCCGATACAAGTTCTGTAAGGCACTCGTTTCATTTTGAGTTCAAGAACCATGAATTTTCAATCCACGAATGAATTGAACGAAAAACAAACTCGCTCCAACGAATGTTGGAGATACTGAGGGTTACCAACCCTCAGTAGTTTATTTGGCTACCTTTTGAATCTCTTTGAGCGCCTTCGGTCCCAAACCTTTAACCTCCGTCAGCTCATCTTCGGACTTTTTCTTCAGCTCCTTAACCGTAGTTATTCCTGCTTTTGTCAAAGCATTAACTACTCTTTTAGATAGGCCGGCTTTAATCAGTTCGGATTCCTCCTCTTCAACAGCCACCTTTTCTCCTCCTTTGATATCAATTTTGAAGCCTGTTAGCTTGGCTGCTAAACGTACATTTTGACCCTTGGCACCAATGGCTAAGGAAAGTTGATCTTCAGGGACGGTGACTACGGCTGTTTTCTTCTTTTCATCAATCTTCACCTTAACACCTTCGGCTGGGGAAAGGGCAGCAATAATAAATTTTTCTGGATCATCGCTGTGTTGAATGACATCAATCTTTTCTCCCTCTAATTCATTGATGACGGCTTGAACCCGGACTCCTTTTTGGCCAACACAAGAGCCAACCGGGTCAACTCCAACTCGGGTAGAAGAAACGGCAATTTTTGAGCGATTCCCTGGCTCGCGGGCAATGACCTTCATCTCCACCGCTCCAGAAGCAACTTCAGGGACTTCACGACGAAAGAGGGCTTCAACTAAGCCCTTTTCCGCCCGAGAAACGACCACCTCTCGACCACGGACGGAATCATGAATGTCCTTAATTAAAAAAGTCAGTCTTTGATTAAGTCGGTATCTCTCTGCCCGAATTTGCTCTTGGGGAGGCATCACGCCCTCCGTCTTCCCGATATCGACAATTACATTTGGGCCATCAAAACGAAGAACCAAACCATTAACCAAAGTTCCAATTCGTTTTGAATACTCATCCAGGATGGCTGTTTTCTCTGCCTCGCGAATCTTTTGCAAGAGCACTTGCTTGGCCACTTGAGCGGCAATCCGGCCAAAGCCAGGCGGGGTAATGTCTTTTTTCTTTCTCTTTTTTCCTTCTTCCCAAGAAAAAAGCCGGGTTTCACCGGTTTCAGGGTTAATCTCGGCCTCATATTCACGGCCATCATCAAGGCCAAAGTCCCGCCGATAGGCGGCGACAATAGCATCTTTGATAGTCCCTAAAACCACCTCGGGCTCAATTCCCCGCTCGGCACAAATTTGATTGAGGGCCGAAGCAAATTCAGTTCTTGCTTTTAAAACCATCATATTTAAATAATCTATTCGCCTCCTTCAAAAAAGGTGGGCAAAACCCACCGCAAATCTTTCTTAATCTAGTCTTAACCGGAAATTATTTTACCACCGAAGTAATGGGAAGTCAATTTTATTTTGAGCGCTAGCGAAAAACAAGGTTCTCCGCCGAAAGTCGGAGGTTCTTATTCTTCGAGTTTTTTTAAAGCTTCCTTTTGTTCCCGAGTTAGCTTTTCTGGGATTTTGACTTGGAGTCGGATGTATTGGTCGCCGCGACCAAAGCCACGGAGTTTTTTAATTCCCCGACCCCGAAGGCGAATCATGGTTCCCGGCTGGGTTCCGGAGCGGATTTTGAGTTTAACTTTATCATCAATAGTCGGCACTTCAGTCGTCCCCCCTAAAATTGCCATTTTTAAAGGAATTTGGTGGTTAACAAAAATATCAGGTCCATCTCTTTGAAAAGTTTCATCGGGCTTAACATCAATGGTGACATAAAAATCACCAAAGCGAATCCGAGAACCATCATCAACTCCAGCCGGAATTTTCACTTTCCATTTTTTCCCATTTACCATTATCTCTTTTTCGCATCCCTTAGCCACTTCCATAAAAGAAAGAGTAATTCCATACCGCGGAATTCTGGATGTCCGACCAAAAGGTCGTCCTCCTCCAAAAAATTGTTCAAAAATCTCGAAAGGGTCGGAAAAACCGCCAAAATCGAATTCTATACCCGGACCGCCGGTGGAGTAAGTGGTGTAGGTATAAGTAAAAGGTCCTTTTTTATAAGTCCGGGTAAAACCACCAGGAAATCCATAAGCGCCAAAACCGCCGGGACCGGCTCCGGGTCCAAAAGCAGCATGACCAAATTTGTCATAAGTGGCTTTTTTCTTGGAGTCGGACAAAACTTCGTATGCTTCATTGATTTCTTTAAAGCGTTCCCCTGCTCCTTTGGTTTTGTTTCGGTCAGGATGCCACTCTAAAGCCAACTTCCGATAAGCTTTTTTAAGCTCCTCTTTCGAAGCATTTCTGGAGACACCGAGGATATCATAGTAGTCTCTCTTTGTTGCCATACCATTATTCTACCACTTCTCCCTCTTCAGCCTTTTCCTTGTCCGCCGAAGCTTTAGCGGAGGCGGATTTTCCCTTCTTTTTCTCTTCACCCGCCGGTGGAGCTTGCTGAGCCTGGTACATTGCTGCCCCAACTTGCTGAAGGACTTCGGAAAGTTTCTTTGAAGCTTCGTCAAATTGTTCTTTGGTGGTATCTTCTTTTTTCAAAAGCTCTTTAACATTTTTAATTTCGGCCTCGACTTTTTCTTTAACGTCCTTACCCACTTTATCGCCCGCCTCTGTTAGGGTTTTCTCGGCGGTAAAAACTAAGGCGTCAGCCTGGTTTCTGGCCTCGACTTGCTCTTTTTTCTTTAGATCCTCTTCAGCATATTTTTCCGCCTCTTCTTGGGCTTTTTTAACTTCCTCATCAGAAAGACCAACTGCTCCTTTAATAATAATTGACTGAGATTTATTGGTGGCTTTATCTAGGGCTTTGACGTTTAAAATTCCATTGGCATCAATATCAAAAGCGACCTCGATTTGGGGAATACCCCGAGGAGTAGGAGGAATACCCGCCAAGATAAATCGACCTAAAGATTTGTTATCCGCTGCCATCGGCCGCTCACCCTGTAAAACATTAATTTCCACCTGAGTCTGATTATCAGCTGCGGTGGAGAAAATTTGTGATTTAGAAGTAGGGACGGTGGTATTCCTTTCAATTAAAGGCGTTCTTACTCCACCCAAGGTTTCAATCCCCAAAGTTAAAGGAGTGACATCAAGAAGAAGAATATCTTTAACTTCACCGGCCAAAACCCCACCTTGAATTGCGGCCCCAACGGCAACAACTTCATCTGGATTGACACCTTTATGAGCCTCTTTGCCGAAATAATCTTTAACTACCTTTTGGACTTTAGGCATCCGGGTTTGGCCGCCAACTAAAATGATTTCATCCACATCAGAAGGCTTAATTTTGGCATCTTTCAGACACTGCTTGGCTGGACCCATGGTTTTTTCAATCAAATCATCAACCAATTTTTCCAATTTTGCCCGGGTCAGTTTCATCGTCAAGTGAAGAGGCTGACCAGTCTTGCTTTGGGTAATAAAAGGCTGATTGATTTCTGTCTCTTGAGAAGAAGAAAGTTCGACCTTGGCTTTTTCGGCTGCATCCCGAATTCTTTGTAAGGCCTGCTTATCTTCCCTCAGATCAATCCCATGCTCTTTCTTAAACTCATCAGCAATCCAGTCCAAAATCCTTTGGTCAAAGTCGTCTCCGCCGAGATGAGTGTCGCCATTAGTGGCTTTGACTTCAAAAAGGCCATCACCAATCTCTAAAATGGAAATATCAAAAGTCCCCCCACCTAAGTCGTAAACAGCAATTGTTTCTCCCTTTTTCTTATCCAAACCATAAGCTAGAGAAGCAGCCGTTGGTTCATTAATGATTCTTTCAACTTTAAAACCCGCGATTTCTCCGGCTTGTTTGGTGGCCTGACGCTGAGAATCATCAAAGTAAGCTGGAACGGTAATCACCGCCTGCTCGACCTTTTCGCCTAGATAGGCTTCGGCGTCGGCTTTACATTTGGCTAAAATTTTGGCGGAAATTTCCTGAGGAGTATAAGTTTTGCCTGCTACCTCAACCACCACCATCCCCTCTTTGCCGGATTTAACCTCATAAGGAACCATTTTTTGGGTCTTTTTTACCTCGGCGTCGGTGAAGCGGCGACCCATTAAACGCTTAATCGAATAAACCGTGTTTTCGGGATTCAAAATCATCTGGCGCTTGGCCACTTCACCAACCAGATTTTTCACTGGTTCAACCACCGAAGGAATAACATTCCTTCCCTCAGCCGAGGGAATTACTTTTGGTTTGCCTGCTTCCATCACCGCCACACAGGAGTTAGTTGTTCCTAAATCAATGCCAATGATTTTAGACATAGTCGCCTCTTAATTTTTCCGTTTCTAGTTTTTTTAATTTTTTCTTACTTATCTTGCCTCCGCCAACTTTAACTTTGGCTGGTCGGAGAACTTTGCCATTAAGCAAGTAGCCTTTTAAAATTACCTCAACCACTTTGTTCTTCGGACCGGGCACAATCTCCACCGCGTCCATCGTTTTTGGATCAAACTTCTGGTCCAAAACCTTTATCTCTTCTACCTCTTCGCCTCTTAGGATCTCTCGAAAGCGCTCACAAACTAAAGAAATGCCCTTATCTTTAGCATGCTTCTCACATCGCTCTAAATCATCCAAAACTGTTAATAGTTTGTCAAGAAGCTGAGCGTTAGAAAACTTAACAAAACTCTTTTTTTCTTTTTCAATTCTTTTTTCTAAATTAATGTAATCGGCTAACGCTCGCTTCCATTTATTCTCTAAATCAGCAATCTTCTGCTCAAGCTGGGCTTTGGTCGACTTCTTCCCTTTCACCATCTTAAAAACCCTTAGCCAATTCCTCAATTAAACCTCCGAAATAGCGAACCATGGGAATAATCCGAGGATAATAAAGCCGAGAGGGACCAATCACCCCAAGAGAACCGCTCCTTTTCGGTCCCGCTTCAAAATGGGTAAAAACCATTCCACAGGGTTCCAAAAACTCATAGCCTAGCTCGTCACCTAAAAGAAGATGAATTGGTCCTTCACCAAAAGATTTTTCAAAGAGAGCAAACAAAGGCTGGATTTCATCAAGCATGGAAAGAATTGTCTTGGTAATATCAATATCATAAAACTCAGGTATCTCGAGAATGTTGGCGTATCCAGCGTGGTAGACATCTCCCTCCTTGGTTGCCGCCACCGCTAAAGCCCGGGTTTGTTCGGCCAAAGCCCGAGTGGCTTCCCGCATCAATTGATTAAAATCAAATCGCGCATCCCAAATCTTCTCCTTTGCCGCCACTTCCTCAGCCACGGAGAGTTTCTTTTCCTCCATCAATTGGCTAACATAAAACTTAAATGCCTCTTTAGTGGGAATTCTACCGGCGGAAGCATGGGGTTGTTTAAGATATCCTGCTTTAGTTAATCTCACCATCTCATTGCGGATGGTGGCGGGAGAAACTCCCAGCTCATATTTTTTCTCAATCGTCTGAGAGCCAACGGGCTCGGCTGTCTCCATATATTCTTCAATGATAGTCTTAAGAATTCTGGTTTGCCTCTCGGTTAGCTCAGCCATCCTTCGACTCCTTTCAGTCGCTCAGGATAAATTATTCGATAAGCTCGCGATGAGTAATTCTCGCCCTGAGTTTATCGAAGGGTTAGCACTTTTATAACATGACTGCTAATTTTTGTCAAGGCCCGCCTTTTCTAAGTGACAAAAATCTAGTCGCCAGCAAAGCGCGACGTCTTTTTTGTCAAGGGGGCAATCCTTGGTTGCATTATTAAGACTAATCAAGATAATATAAATCTCAGATGAGGTTAAAACCTTTCAACCTAAATAAAAGAGGGGTCATAGCAGGAATCATCCTTCTTTTTCTTCTTTTCACTCTTCCTTTAGCCGTCTTTTTAGTTCAACAGCGCCAAGAATATCGAAGAAAAGCAGTAGAGCCATCCGCTTTTTCTTCAAAAGTAATCCTCCTGGTTTGGGATGGAGCCCAAAGAAATCACTTAAATGAACTTCTCGCCGCTGGGAAATTACCAAATCTTCAAAAATTAATCAATCAGGGAAGAAAACGCAATATGAGAATCTTTACCGATAATTGTCGTTGTATCAATGACGGCGACAACTACCACACCGAAACTGGACCAGGTCATGCGGCCATGCTAACCGGCTATGGTTTTCCCCAAATGAAAAATCATGCTAATAATAAAGCAAGAGAAGAGAAAGAAAATGACTGTCCTCAACGCTGTCCGCCAGAAAAACAACCCGAATGTTTTGAAAAACTAGGCCCAAACCCTATCCCTCGCGGCCGAACTAGCTTTGAAAGACTAAAAGAATTTAATCCCAATATTAAAACCGGTCTTATTACTGGAAAAGACCTTAGCTTTTTCCCTTTTCCCGCTTTTAAACACGCTGCTCCTTCTTCTTGTTGTGGTGCAGGGGGCTGTGGCGATGGCAACGCTATTGATACTTGTCGCCCCAGTAATCATACCCCAGGCCTCGTCACCCCTAGATTTTTAGAGTTTCTTGAAAGAAATAAAAATTCTCCTTTCTTCCTTTTTGCTCACTATAAGTATCCTGACTCTGTGGGACATAAGTATGGAGAGGACTCTCAAGAATACTCTAATGCCCTCATTGAGGACGACAGACAAACTGGAAAAATTGTCCAAAAATTAAAAGACTTGGGTATTTATGAAAAAACGGTTATTTTAGTCACCCCTGATCACGGTTTCATCGAAAAAGGCCATCACCCCTGTGTTTCGGAAACTAAAAATATATGGATTGTGAGTAATAAAAGAAAAGTAATTAACAGAAGTGGTGTTGTTTCTAAACAAACTTCGGTTGTTCCTACTATTTTCGATATCTTTGGTATAGACAAAAACGTCAATCCACCATTTGCGGGAAAATCTTTATTTACTCCTCTTGAGCCGACTCCAACCCCCACATCTACCTCGACACCAACGGCAACCCCTACCCTAACACCAACTCCTACTCCCACACCACCAGTTTCGCCCTCTCCTACGCCAACGCTCCCACCAGAGGTAACGCCCACTCCTACTCCAACACCAAGTTCCAGCCCGACACCTACTCCATCTCCAAGCCCAAGTCCATCGCCAACTCCCTCACCAACCCCTACCCCTATTCCGACGCCAACTGGAATCCCAACCCCAACTCCTACCCCTGTTGGACCGACTCCCACTCCACCGGTTCACTGCCTTCCCTTAGGTGATATTGATTGTTCTGGCAAGGTCAATTCTTTGGACTATTCCTACTTGATTGCTCATTACAATACCTCAGACCCCAGAGCTGATTTGGATGATTCGGGCAAAGTCAATGCCTTGGATTTCAGTGTTCTCCTTGCCAATTTTGGCAAAGAAATTTGAATTAAAAATGGATTGACAGGAATTACCTAATGATATAAGGTTTAAATATGAAGACAAAGTTTAATTTTAGTCTTCTACCAATTTATTTCTCCCTTTTTTCTCTGGCTTTGTTATTGATCTTTCTTCCTCTCCTTATCCGTGAAGCTCAAAGAGAAAAAGAACTCCGGATCAGAGCTCAAGAAGAAACCACCTTGGAGCTTTCTCCCTCAAGCGGGACCTTCAACCTCAACCAGCCTTTTGATTTGGATATTATTTTAAACACAGGCAGGTACGAGGTTGACTCCTTTGATATCATTTTAAACTATGACC
>Ga0114921_10000846_pt1 | contig 13288 bp, 12 predicted proteins | sample BentaG_FD_87016 | JGI IMG/M metagenome (GOLD analysis project Ga0114921, IMG submission 87016) | Deep subsurface microbial communities from South Atlantic Ocean to uncover new lineages of life (NeLLi) - Benguela_00093 metaG | ecosystem: Environmental > Aquatic > Marine > Oceanic > Sediment ...
AGGGCGCGAGGGGAAAATGAGTAAAAAAATCATTGTTTTTGCTCCTCATCCAGATGACGAAACGCTGGGTTGCGGCGGAACAATTGCAAAGAGAATAAGCGAAGGATACGAGGTCCTAATAGTTGTCATGACTGATGGTAAATATGCCTTCTCTAAAGCGTTAGGTATAGATTCCGATCCTTCACCCGAAGAGCTCATACAGATTAGGAAAGAAGAGATTAAGCTAGCAACAAAGAAATTGGGTGTACGGGAAGAGAATATAATTTTCTTAGATTTTGAAGATGGAAAACTTGGGGAAAACTCGAAAGAAGCTGAAGAAAAAGTCACTAAAATATTGAAGGAAAGCTGCCCTGAAGAGGTCTACTTCCCATACGGAAAAGATGATCACATAGATCATCGTGCGGCGAATCGGATAGTTAGAAATTCCATCGAGAAACTAGATCTTCAAACATCAAGATATCAGTACTCAATTTGTCAAAGATATTCGCGCGCCGAGCCCTTGATGGACAAGTTCCTCAATTATTTTAAGCACAACATGGTTCAAGTCGACATAGCGGACTATCTCCTTCTAAAAGAGGCAGCAATTAAAACGTTCAAAAGCGAAACGACTATCATCTCAAGCAAACAGCGGCGACCAATCTTGACCAAAATAAGGGGTTTCCTAAGAAATAGAGAGACATTTTATCTCGATAGATAAAATGGCGTGAGCGCTGAAATTAGGAATCAGGTGATAAGATGCTTAGAGTGGGCATAATTGGGCTTGGAAAAATGGGCATGCTTCACTTCATGAATAGCCTACTTATTGATCATGTTCAAGTTGTTGCTGTCGCAGACAATTCCAAGAAAGCCCTAAATCGGGCAAGGTTGCTAGGAGTTGAAAGACTCTTCACAGACTATCGCGAATTGTTAAATAAATGTCAAAACTTAGATGCAGTTGTGATATCTCTTCCAAACTTCTTGCATTTTGATTGCGTACAGCTGGCGTTGGAATCGGGAATTAACGTTTTCGTTGAGAAACCTCTAGCTATAACATCCAAAGAATGCCTAGAAATCGTGAAGAAAGTGAATGATAGCGGCAAAAGGCTTATGGTTGGCCATTGCATGCGTTTCATGGATGCTGTGAAGAAAATGAAAGATGCAGTAAATAGTGGTCAGATAGGAGGCTTAGAAGTCGTTAATATCGAAGAGGTCATGAATGGTCCCTTCGCTCACGGGGAACTCCCCACGCCAGTAGCGGATTGGTGGTTTAATCCCAGCAAGTCTGGGGGCGGGGTTCTGCTTGACCTAGGATACCATTTAATAGATTTGTTCCGTTTTTTTGTTGGAGATTCGAAAGTCATATTCTCTTCTATCGACTACAAATTTAACCTTCCGGTAGAGGATAGCGCGATCTTGATTCTGCAATCCCTAAAATCACCTGTCAAGGGGATAATCAATGTCGGCTGGTACCAACAAGTAATCTTCCCAAAATTTAATTTTAGACTTACTCTACACGGAAGGGCAGGCTATCTCTCCAGCGATGATTTCATCCCACGCAACATTCAATTCCATGCTGCAAAAGAAGGACTTAAGAACTTTCTACGTAAAATTCTTGGAAGAAAAATTCATCCCTTATCCTACACTTACTTTTACGAGCAACATTACAATGAATTAAGACACTTCTTCGACTGCTTAGAACAAGACATCGAACCCTCCGTTTCAGCCGTCGACGGATTAAAAACTATAGAACTCATCGAGGAAGCCTATAAACGAAGAAGCATGGACGAACAACTTCAGGTCGGATAAAGATGGGTGCTGCCGTGAGCCTAGTGAGTCTAGGCGATTCAGAGGGAGAAATGAACAACTCTATATCTCAAGCTCTAAAATTGATAGACTTTACATATAAACAATCTGTAAACTCTGTGGCCATCAAGCCAAATCTATGTTACTACTGGGACGCTAGCACTGGCTATACCACAGACCCAAAGGTAGTAGGGGCAATCATATGCTGGGTCCGCGAAACTTACGGCGAAGATGTTAATATTCGAATTGTTGAATCTGACGCTTCGGCTATGCGGACAAAATATGCGTTTACCATTCTTGGATACAGAAAACTGGCACAAGACAAACAAGTCGACCTCTTCAACCTTTCTGAGGATCGTTTAAACGAGGAGACTGTCGAAGTCAATGGACGGCAAGTTACACTCAAAGTTCCTCAGTCGTTGCTCGAAGCAGACCTTTTCATAAATGTGCCAAAACTGAAGGTGATGCGAGCAACCCGCATCACGTGTGCCTCCAAAAACATTTTTGGTTGCATAGGTTTTCCCAGAAAAATCATTTATCACCCCTTTTTAGAAGAAGCTATTGTAGGCATAAACAAGATACTGCATCCGCATGTAACGATTGTCGACGGATTAGTTGCCTTAGGCCGTTTTCCCGTCAAATTGGGCTTAATTATGGCCAGCAAGGATTCATTTTCCATAGATTGGGTAGCATCAAAAATATTAGGTTACAATCCGCGTAGTGTTGGTTTTCTCAATCTCGCAATAAAGGAAGAAATCTGGAGTCCGAAAGGCCTTAGCATTTGCGGAGACAAATCGATAGAGATTTTCAGCGAGAAATTCCCAAAACAGAACAAGTACTCAGCCACTTTATGGAATTTTCAATTGAAGCTTCTGAAAACATACTTAAAAATTGTTGGGGATGTCGCACCCCACTTTATTGAAGGATGATTCCATTGGTTAAAAACTTCATCATCAAAGCAATCTCTATTCCTATAGGTTACACACTAAGCCTGATAGCCATTTTACTGCCTTTGGAGGTGCGAAACAAATACTCCGATCTATTAGGTTTTCTCATCGGCGTAGCTCTCCAATCAGAAATGGTCGTGGATTTCTTCATGACCATCGGCTTCAAAGGGCTTGAAACAGACTCTGAATGAGGTGGAGATGACTTTGAAGAAGAGGGAGGCAACTGTTCTCTTCTCAGGCGGTTCCGACTCAACACTGGCAGCTGCGAATCTGTTGAAAGAGGAACGATTCGACAAGTTACATCTTCTGACTTACCATCATAGCGCAATGAAATACATGGAGAAGAGCATAGTGAACGTCAGGCGACTTGAAAGGAAATTTGGAAAGGAGAAGGTTACTTATAGGCTCATAGATATAGAAGAGACATTTCGCAAGCTATACTACGGTGACTATATTCGAGACTTGAAGCGTTACGGCGTCTATATGGCGGCAGCAACCTGCAATGTCTGTCAACTGGCTATGCATGTTCATACAATAATATACAATCTCAAGAATGGCATTTCACATGCCTATGACGGATATAAGGAAGAGAAAGAACACGTATATGTTATTATGTCGAGGGAGGGCAGAGAAATCATGAAGAGATTCTACGGAGAATACGGCATTACATACGGTAGTCCTATTCTAAACATACTTAGAACTGATTGGGAATTGTATGAATTGGGGGTCACCCCGAGAAAAAATGTGAAATTCCCCTATGAGCACCTCGATTACGAAGCTCAACATTCCTGTTATCAAGGTTTGCTCACTAACCTCTACATACTAGGTTACCACTTCAATCTGTTTCATAATACGAAACCTCAATGGATTGAATATTTCAAGGAAAAAGTGGAAGCAGCAAAAACATACATAAACAAACATATCAACAAGAATAGAAGCCTACACTAAAGCTGTTCCAAAGTTCTTTCGCTTAACAAAAATCGTCTATTGAAGCAATTTTCCGAACTTAGCTGGTTATGCGTGTAATGAAACTGTATTATCCATGGGTGCGCGTCCCCCTGGGTGCACTGAGGAACGAAAATGAATTTGCTTGATCTTTCTTTGTTAATTGCTCTATCAACGACCATTTATGTCTATCTTCTTTATCCTCTTATTCTTTTTGGGGTGGGTCTCTTCCGTTCTCAGAGAAAAAAAACCGCCAACAACATTGACCTACCTAAAATCTCTATTGTAATTCCTACCTATAATGAAGCCACCGTTATAGAACTCAAACTAGAAGCCCTGCTTAAGACAAAATACCCTAAAAACCTATGTGAAATCATTGTGGTCGACTCAGATTCTACTGACGCTACTTGCGATATAGTTGGAAAGTACAGAAATAAAGGAGTTATTCTGCTACAACAAGAAGAACGTCTTGGAAAAGCAAGCGCCATAAATCTTGCTTTAAAAGAAGCTAGAGGTGAAATTATTATCATAAGTGATGCCAACTCCGAGTTCGATTCCAATGCAGTACTTCGAATTGTTAAGAAATTTGATGATGAGACAGGCGCCGTGTTGCCAAAGTGGGTTCCCTCTGGAAAGATAAGACTATGGGATAAAATATTTGCAGGCATGCATCATTTGCAGCATAAGTTAGAGTCGAAGATTGATAGTGTTTTCTTTGTATTTGGTGAACTATTTGCATTCCGTAAGGCGTTAGTATCTAAAATTGACGAAAATGTTGCCGCTGACGATCTAGAAATCGCAATTCGCATAAGAAGGAAGAATCACAAAATAAAATATGCACCTAACATAGAAGCGAAAGAAAAGGTGCCTAGATTTCGCAGAGAAGTGAAAACTCAAAAGGTCAGAAGGATAACAGGCATCCTGCAAGTCATGAATAACAACCTTGATGTATTGTTAAATCGAAAATACGGAGCCTATGGGCTGATCATATTTCCTACACACTTTCTACAACTTACTTTGCAGCCTTTTCTTGTTTTCTGGCTATTAGCTATCTTCGCAATAAAATTGTTGAGTTTTCTTATTGCACACCAGTTACTTGCGGTAATTCTGATATTTCTTCCTCTTTTCCTAATATTTTATCTCACATCCAATAAAGCAAAAGAGATTTTTCTTATCTTATACGATTCGTTAGCCACTCAGTTTTACATGATAGTCGCAATTTTCGATTTATTACGCGGAAAACGCCACAATATATGGGAAAAAATTTCAAGTACTCGCACTAGCCCATAGCAACAGAACAGTTGATGCGCGCGTGAGGATTTGTGAAGAAGTATTTCGTACGGAACAAAATCGATTCAAGAAAGTATGAAAAGACTCTATCAGAAACAGTAGCACAAGTCTATAGAAAGGGAACTCACAGGTCCGGCTGGGCATTAATACATAAATGGTTCATCTCTAGGATATGGGTAAGAAAGTTTCGCGGGTTACTCTTAGATTTTGGTTGCGGAGCAGGTTTGGTGACTGGAAATCTTTTGATCGAGGGAAGGAAAGTTGTATCTACTGACGTCCCCAAAAATATGTGGCTTATCACTAAAAAAGAATATGCGTGCGCGCATTTAGCTGACAAGGGGATTGCAAAACATTTGATCTATAGTTTGATTTCACCATCAAAAGGAACGCATGTGGAAATTATTGCAGAGCGTCCTTAACAAAGAAGTAAAGGATAAATTTAGATGACCGATCATGAGGGAGCCTTTGGTTACAATAGGAGTCTGCTTCAAGAACGCTGAGCTAACTATTGAAAAGACCGTTGAGAGCATTATCAATCAGAGTTATCCCCATAAACGCATGGAAATAATTTTTGTTGATGATGGCAGCGAAGACGGGACGTTACCTATAATTTTGGACTATGTTTCTAAGATGGATATAAAAACCAAGGTATTCTATGGGAAGTGGAGAGGACTAGGAGCATCTAGGCGAGTAATAGTTGAGAACGCGGGCGGTGGCTATATCGTATGGGTTGACGCTGGCTTGTTATTAGCAAAAGATCATGTGAAAAAACAAGTAAGATTTATGGAAGAGAATCCGAGGGTTGGCATTGCCAAAGGCAGATATGGGATATCGAGTGCACAAAACCTCATTGCCAATTTAGAAAATGTCGGAGACTTTGTGCACTTTTGGAGAGACGCTGAAGGCTTCGTACGCTCTGGAAAGGAGACTTCGAAACTCCCTGGGACCGGTGGGTCTATTTATAGGGTAGAAGCGATTAATCAGGTGGGTAATTTCGACAAAAATATTATGGGCGCTTGCGAAGATACAGACATCGCATGGAGAATAAAGTTAGCTGGTTGGTCGATCTGCGTTACAGGGGCTACATTTCATAAATGGCGTAAGGAAACATTATTTGATCTCTGGAATCACCATTTCTGGTATGGTTATGGGCTACACTATATCTTCCACAAACACGGAAGGAAGAACATCTTCCCATCACATAAAATGGTGCCTCCCGCAGGTTTTGTAGAAGGCCTTCTGTATTCTATGACCGCCTATAAGTTGACACGTCGAAAAATGGTTTTTTTGCTGCCATTACAGTATACATTTAAAAGAACTGCGACGTGTCTCGGATTCACTAAAAGCCACATTGATTCCTATGGGCACGACAATGCGCGCGCATACACACAAATCCAACAGTGATTGTTTTACACGGAGTACGAATCAACCAACTGCAATTGTGGTTTGCATAAATGAAGGGTAAGGTTAAAGCTACTGTGGGTCTATGTGTGAAGAACGAAGAGAAAAACATCAAAGAAGTAGTGGAAAGCATAGTGAGTCAAGATTTCCCTTATGAACTCATGGAACTAATCGTAGTAGATGGATATAGCAAAGATAGGACCTTGCGGATAATAAAGAGAAGTATCTTAAACAAGGAAATATGCGTCAAGATTTTTCATGAAAATGAAGGTCTTGGGGCTGCCAGGCAGATTGTAGTCGACAATGCTCATGGTGATTATATTGTTTGGGTTGACTGCGACATGACGCTGCCAAAAGACTACATAAGAAAACATGTTGAGTTCATGGAAAACAATCCCACTGTTGGCATCGCTAAAGGGAGATTTGGAATAGTACCTGGAACAAAACTGGTTGGTTTTTTGGAAAACATTGCGTTCGCGGCTAGCTTTTTTCACTGTGCAGGCAAGCCAATTTTTAGGCTTCTTGGAACAGAGGGGTCAGTTTATCGAGTAGCAGCTATTAGAGAAGTTGGTGGCTTCGATGGTAACATCAAAGGTGCAGGTGAAGATATAGACGCTGCTTATAGAATTCGGGCGGCTGGTTGGTTGTTCTATGTTACGCATGGCATTTTCTATGAAAAAAGTGTAAAGACGTGGAAGCAGCTTTGGCGTCAATACTTTTGGTATGGATACGGCGGACATTACCTGTTTCATAAAGACAGTCGAATAAATCCGGCTTATGAAATGTTGCCCCCTACCGCTTTTCTTGTCGGTCTTTGGCGATCGTTTGCAGCTTATAGCTTAACGCTTCGAAAAGCAGTTTTTTTGCTGCCACTACACTATGTTTTTAAGAGGATAGCATGGTGTTTTGGCTTTCTCAAGGCTCACTTGGATGGTTACGAACCCGTTAAAACTTGCGGGGAAGGGGAGACTGCGCGGGAGCAAACGTGGGCTTCAATCTTGTCCAGCTGCTATGGAATCTATTAGTATCTGCCCTATGAGCGTAGGGCCAGGAATCCAAGGTTGGTCGTCTTGCAGTAAAGCATATGCATTTTGTCTCCACCACCAACCCGTATAACTGATATTCCACTCATTGAGGATTGTTAGAGCATTACTCCAAGCTTGTTCATACCCATATCTGACATCAGCGCTCGTTTCAGTTATGATGAGAGGCACTTGTAATGTGGCCACTGCCCATTCTATCTTATCTGATTGCAGTCGAGCCTTAACTTGCTCATAACTTGACCCGCTACCACCGTACATATCATCGTATAGGTGAGTAACGTAGGCCACATTGGTAAGATTGCTGGCATCTATCCAATCGTTCTTCAAATCTTCAAGCCAAACCTGCAGATTGAAACTAGGGCCTGCCCCATATCCCCATTGCGCTAAGCAGAGGTGATCTGTCACGTTGCGGATGCCTATTATGACATCGACGACAACATCAAAGTAATGGTCCCTTTCCGAGACGGAAGATTGCATTTCTCCTCCTGCTTCATTCCATATTTCGAAGATTACGTTTGGATAATCTTTGAGTTCCTCTGCAACGCTCACCCAGTAATCCACAAACTCCTGTTCGTTGGCAATTATATGGGTTCTAGAGTGATGAGGTGGATATGGCAAGATGCCACTTATAAATTGGCTATCGCCACCTTGAATATTCCATGCACAGTAAATAAGGTACATTCCTCTTTCCGAGCACATCTGAGCCAAGTCTTTAATGTGTTGCCTATGATTGTCAACGTCAAATTTCCAATATTCCACACAAGTGTTAATTCTTACTACGTTGGCTCCCCATTCAAGCATGGCATCCAAGTTTGCGGCTACAGCTGCAGACCGCCAGTTCATCCATCCCGCACCATCACCCACTTCCCCAGACATAGCCCAACATCCAGTAGGGTCTTCAGCAAATCGGGGTTTAGCTATTCCCCGAAGGTATACGGTATTATTGAAGGGGTCCTTCAGCAGTCTCCCTTCAACATGCAAGGGTAATGTTTCATAAACTATTGTTCCAAAACTAGTTATTTGGTAGTAATGACCCGCAGGAGCAATAACAATACTGACTACCTGAAAAAGCAACAGGAAAGTCAAGGCCAGTTTAGGGGCTTGCCCAATTTTCACTTTATTCACTTTCCAAATATTGTGCGGGCGCACATTCAGGAATCCTGCGACTAGTTCTGAGTTGTAGCATATATTAGTTGTGCTCATGACTCCCTCCATATGCATATGCAAAAGCGATATATTAAGTCTTCTGTCCCACGACTTGATATTCTTATTACGGATTAGAGCAACCCTCTTTGAAACCTCCCATAAACCTCAGAAGCCAATGCAGGAGAAGAAAATTTGAATCCAGCACATATGTTCTCGCGTGCGATTTCTTCTGAAAGGGAGAGCATAATAAATGTCTGAGAAGATGATTCAAGCAAGCAAATTCTCATCGTTTGTTAAATTCATACTGTTATTTCAGGTTCTTACAGACATCGTTGTAATCCTAGATGTCATGTTTCTCAGACAGGTCATTAGCTTCATCTACCTGACTTTCATACCTGGATTTGCCATTTTAAAAGTATCAAAATTGGACAAGGGCAATCTTGCAGAAACTGTCTCTTTCTCCGTAGGCTTGAGCATCGGCTTTTTAATGTTTCTAGGGTTGTTTGTAAACGAAGTATTCTTTCTTATAGGTGTCATATATCCAATCTCAACCCTATCTCTAATCGTGACAATCAATGTAATAGTGCTCTTTCTTTGCTTAATAGCCCATTTCCAAGGTGAGAGCATTGCCAGCGCGCGTAGACTAAAACTATCGTACACTGCCCTACTTTTCATATGTCTTCCTTTTCTTAGCATATTGGGAGTTTATGCGATCAATTCTTCTGAGAACAGTTTCATTTTGCTTGTAGTGATAGCTCTAGCTGGTGCGTTGGTTGCACTTGGCACGGTTTCCGATAAACTGCTTCCCGCCAAAATGTATCCTCTGGCTTTGCTCACAATTGCCATGGTACTTCTGCTGCCTCAATTTTTGGCAACTAACTACATTCTGGGATTTGATGTTCACGGCGAATATCACGTTTTTGAGTTAACAGCGAGTGCCGCTCGCTGGAATTCGACGTTTCAGTCTTCCGATTTTCGCATCGCAAAAGGAAGTGGCATGCTGAGTGTCACCCTACTTCCCACTATCTATTCAAAAATACTTAACCTAAGCGGAACATGGGTATTTAAGATAATGTACCCTGTAGTGCTTTCATTCATGGCATTAGCCCTCTATCAGTTGTATCTTACCCAGGAGAAACACAAATTTGCTTTCCTATCCGCTTTTTTCTTCTTTTCGCAATCTGTGTTGATAAATTTGTCTTCGATGAAAATGGTTATCGCTCTGTTTTTTAACGGCTTGCTGCTCCTAGTGATCTTTAAGCAGGAAACATGGACATTGCAAAGAAGTTTTCTTTTTATGATTTTTGGCGCAAGCTTGGTGGTATCCCATTATTCAACATCTTACCTATTCTTGGCTCAACTTATTTTCATTTTGTGTTACTATCAGCTTCATAGGTTGTTAACTCGCAGTGAGCGGAGAAACGGAATAGTACCCCTCAGAGTGGTTTTGTTGTTCGCGATCTTAACCTTTTCTTGGTACATCTTTACGTCTTCGTCAGCCCCTTTCGATGCAATTCTTAACTTTGGAAGTTATGTGTCAAACAACATTATTGCTGATTTCTTAAATCCCGCAGCAAGGAGTACAACCGTACTGCGAGGTGTTGGATTGACCGACGCGATTTCTATTCTCCATCGAATTGGCAGCAGCCTCTTCTACATAATAGAATTATTTATCCTCATTGGTTTTGTGAAGCTTTTGTTCAAGAGAAAAGAAACCAATTTTAGCGAAGGATACTACCTTTTTTCGATTTTCAACTTTTTGGTTTTAACAATGGCCATTGTTATCCCCAATTTCGCCACGGCATTTCGCATCGAAAGATTCTTAGTGCTAGCGTTTATGGTGTTGGCTCCTGTCTTTACCTTGGGTGGTAAGACAATTTTCGAATTCGTCCCGAAACGAAAGGTTCAAACAATGGCCTTGAATCTGCTATTGATCATCCTGATACCAGTGTTTTTCTTTCAAACCGGATTCGTTTACGAAATTTCAGGAGACGACAGCTTCTCGGTCCCATTGAGCATGTATAGAATGAACCATGTTATACTTTACAGTGTAATCGTTGATGAACAGGAAGTAACTGGCGCCGAATGGTTAAAGACACACATGAATGTGTCGGACAATCCCACATCTGCCGATTACATTTCTGCCTATCACGTTTTGACCAGCTATGGTATGATGACTACCAAAAACCTTCTGATATTATCAAACATTACAAAAATTTCGGATTTGGGGACTCATATTTACTTGAGGCGGGTAAACATTGAGAGAAACACGATGATCTACGTTAGTGGCGAGCGCGGGTATAGTTGGAATACATCTGAAATCTCCTCCATACTTGCCAACTTGAGCGTAGTATATGCAAATGATGCTTGTCAGATTTACATGAAACAAGAGCAAAACTAGAGGTGAATATGGGCAGGCATGTCTGCTAGCATGGGGAGAAGTTGAATGAAAGATGTTCCAAATGTTATATTAGTAGTTATGGATACTGTACGGGCAGATCATCTGTCTTGCTATGGCTATGCTCGGAAGACAACTCCAAACATAGACAGAATAGCTAGAGATGGCGTATTATATGAGAATGCTTTTTCTGCGGCTCCATGGACGCCTCCCTCCCATGCGTCTATCTTTACTGGAAAATATCCTTCTCATCACCTAACAATCGGCAAAGATGTACGTTCTAAAGAAGGGAACACTTCTCTTGCAGAAATTTTGAGTAGAAACGGATACTTTTCAGTTGGCATAACTTATTGCGAAATTCTAGGGCTACGAAGCGGATTTGAAAGAGGGTTCAACAAGTTCATCGAAGTGAGACCTCCCTCCATATCCCGCGCGCTCTGTTCTAGAGAACTTATCAGAACCCTAATCTATGGCCAAGACAAAGGTGCTTACGAGGCCACGAAGAACGCCATAAAGTTTTGCAAAAAAAGCTACACGAAGAAAGAGCCTTTCTTTTTGTTCATCAATTATTTTAACGCACATACTCCCTATGACCCCCCTAGACCCTTCAAGAAAAAGTTCCACAGTAATCTCAATCAACCAAGATTTTACGCAAAAGAGCTTCTCTTAAACAAACTTTCCGGCAGAACCTCAGAAAACATCTCTAGTCGAGAGTTAGATATTCGGAAACTCCGGTGGATTGCAAGCGGCGGAGGCGGCTTCACTTTCGCAGCAAAACAAGTCTCAATTTCTGAGGCAGAGTGGGAAGTCGTAAAATCTTGGTATGACGGAGAAATAGCATATTTGGATTACATGTTGGGAAGACTCATCAACTTCCTTCACCATAAAGACATTTTTGATAACACCTTTTTGATTATTACGTCTGATCATGGTGAAAACTTCGGTGAGCACGGATTAGCTGTTCATCCGCTTTGTGTGTATGATAGTCTTCTTCACGTCCCACTAATAATGAGCCATCCAGATTTGGTTCCCAAAGGAAAAAGAATTACGAGCCTTGTGTCAACCATTGACATCCTCCCTACCTTAACAGAGCTGCTGAATATCAAGCTTGATGAAACCATTCAGGGGAAAAGCTTGTATCCTTTTGAAGATCGTGAGATTCACGAGTTTGTATGCGCAGAGTATGGCGGATTACACACTAGAGGCTTTCAAGGATTAAAAGCTTGGAAAATCAGTCCAAAGGTGAAGAGCGCACTTGAACAGGTTGATAGAGGATGCAAATGCATAAGAACCCTTACATACAAGTACATATTGACACATCAGAAAGAAGAACTATACAACATACGAGATGATCCGCTAGAGCACGTAAATCTTACAACGAAGCATCCTGAAATTGCAAAATCTTTAAGGAGAAAACTAGAAAAAACCGTGGATATTTCCTACTTCGGTCCCGAAGAGTTTCCTCAAGCAGACGAAAGAGACAAAGAGATGATCAAAAGACTAAAGGCTCTAGGATATATTTAGAAGCACGCACAAGTGACTAAAGATGAAGGACACCTCTGTAATTATAGTTACAAGACTTAAACCCCCCCACAAACCATTGGTGTGCAAATCTATACCTCCAAATGTTGAAAGAATTCTGGTGTATGGGGGAGTAGGTTCCAATGGGAGATGCAAGAATTTAGGAGCGAAAAAAGCCCACAAACCCATACTTATATTCATGGACGATGATATTGAATTTTACCCATCTGTCCTGCAAAGAACTATAGAACAATTAAAAACCTCTTCCAACCTAATAATCACTTTGGGATGGAGACAATGGGAAGCTCCAAGCGTATTGATGACCCATAGAGAGACCTTTGACGAAGTCAAGTTTGACACTGACCTCTATCTACTGGAATCTCTAGATTTCCTTCTGAGGGCAGAGCGCAAAGGTTTCAATATAGACACTCCAAAATCGCGTTACGATGGTCATCAACACGAGTTTTATGATTTACCCAAAGCATGGTTTTGGTATCAATTCAACCAAGCAGCATTTATGCTAAAACACAAACGCATCCCACAGAACGCTTTCAATCCACACCAAAAAAGAAAGACAATTATAAAACCACACAAGTTCTTCTTCAACCCGACAACAGTAAAAGGAATACCGACACTATACAAGAGTCGCCGGCTATTATGCAGGTGGATGGGTGCCCTGTACTACGGAACCAAAAAGCTGTTGGAATAGATGAAAAACTCATCTGCAATTCGAACAAGACCACGCATGTATGCGTGCACTAAGCCACTTCTTCACTGTTGGAGGAACAGCGCGGACGTTAGAGAATTTGGGAGAC
>Ga0114921_10000847_pt1 | contig 13279 bp, 9 predicted proteins | sample BentaG_FD_87016 | JGI IMG/M metagenome (GOLD analysis project Ga0114921, IMG submission 87016) | Deep subsurface microbial communities from South Atlantic Ocean to uncover new lineages of life (NeLLi) - Benguela_00093 metaG | ecosystem: Environmental > Aquatic > Marine > Oceanic > Sediment ...
GAGACCTTGGATATCGAGATAGCGGAGGTCTTTCTGCCCCTAGCCATGAAGGATTTCAGCCTCGTGCCACCGGCCTTCTTGGAAGATCACTTCGATGCCAACGCTGCTAACTGGACGCCTTTCCTGAACTACTGGCGGCTGAATGAGGAGCAATGGTATTGGGATGCTGCGGGCGGATATGAGGGCGGCGGATACCGGCATAACATGGACCTAGGAGGCACCGAGGCTCACGATGCCTTGACCATGTACATCCAAGAGGGCAGCCAAGAGTGGACCGATTATCGGTTCCAAGCCCGGGTCAACATGGTGGACGGGGCAAAGATAGGCCTCTGGTTCCGATTGACCTATGAAGATATAGGGGTATCTGGCAAAAAACTCACCGGTTACTACTTCACAATGAACGGCGCTACTCTAGAGCTTTGGCAGACGCAGACTGAGGATGAGTGTGTCCCTGACGAGTGTGAGGACTGGACCTATCACTTCGCCGCCCCGATACTACTAACGGAGGTTAGTTACTCTTCGCAGGAAGGCGTCTGGTACAACCTTAAGGTCGAAGTAGACGGGTCTCTGATAAAGTGTTATGTAGATGATGTCTTGAAGATAGAGTATGACGATACGGTAGGTACCACCTTTCTCCAGGGAACAGTGGGCTTTTTCGTCTATAAGGCGAGCGATGCCCGCTTTGACGACGTATTGGTAGAGCCTCTGTAAATCCGCTTGGTTTTAGAACTTGAACAGGTTCACTCGCCGTCTGAAAGTAGGGATGATGGCAGGGTGAACCTGTCCCTTTACAGGACCCTTGAAGGGTAGCGGCATGTTCCTCCCGGTTGCGGGGGAGAGATGAGGGTGATATAATCGATTTATCTTCAGATTGTCTGGGGCCACCGATGAAGGAGATTCAACTGTCAGTTATCATCCCTGTGTTCAACGAGGAAGGGAACATCGACCCCCTCTACTGGGAGATAAAAGGGGCTCTGGAGGGCTTGGGGGCGGAATACGAGATCCTGGCCATCGACGACGGCAGTACCGATGATAGTTTCTCCGTTCTCAAGAGACTTCACGAGGAAGACCCCCGGGTGAAGGTGATCCGATTTAGGCGCAACTTCGGGCAGACGGCTGCCTTCGCCGCCGGGTTCGATCTGGCTCAGGGGGAGGTAATCGTCACTTTGGATGCCGACCTGCAAAACGACCCCGCGGATATACCTCTCCTCTTATCCAAAATCGAAGAGGGATACGATGTGGTAAGTGGCTGGCGGGTTGGAAGAAAGGACCCATTTTTGACCCGTCGGTTGCCTTCCATGGTTGCCAACTGGCTCATCTCCCAAACCACAGGGGTGCGGCTTCACGATCACGGTTGTTCTTTGAAGGCTTACCGCTCCGAAGTGATCAAGGAAGTACGCCTATATGGGGAGTTACATCGTTTCATTCCGGCCTTGGCCTCCTGGATGGGGGTGAGAGTAGCGGAGGTGCCGGTGCAACACCATGCCCGAAGGTTCGGGAAGTCGAAATATGGCCTCGCTCGCACCATAAGGGTGCTTTTAGATCTCCTCACTGTGCGCTTCCTTTTGAGTTATTCCACTCGACCCATCCAGATCTTCGGTCTTTTGGGCCTCCTTTCTTTTGTGATTGGAGGGGTTCTATTGGCTTATTTGGGGTATGTTAGGCTTGTCCTTCAGCAGCCCATCGCCGATAGACCTCTTATACTCTTAGCCATCCTCCTCACTATGGTGGGTGTGCAGCTGGTGACCATGGGGCTCCTGGGAGAGCTGGTGGTGCGTACCTACCATGAGAGCCAGGACAAGCCCATCTACGCTGTGCGGGAGGTTCTGAATGGGGGAGAAAGCCTTTAGAGTGCTCATGATCGCTCCCACCCCCTTTTTCGCCGACCGAGGGTGCCACGTGCGCATTTTCGAAGAGACCAAGGCTCTCCAGCGGTTGGGGAACAAGGTTGCCATCTGCACCTATCCTCTGGGCCGCGATCTCCCTGGGTTGGAAGTTCATCGCACTATCGCCATACCGTGGTACAAGAAACTGGAGGCTGGCCCCTCCCTCCATAAACTTTACATCGACTTTCTCTTGCTTCTTAAGACGCTTGTCGTGGCTAGGAGGTTTGAGCCCCAGATTATCCATGCCCATCTACATGAGGGGGTGGTTGTGGGGTATGTGGTGAGCCGGCTGTTGGGGTTGCCCTTGGTGGGAGATTTCCAGGGGAGTCTCACCGGGGAGCTGCGAGAGCATGGCTTTTTTAAGGGGTGGCCTCTACTTTTCTCTTTCCTTCGCCGTGGCGAGATACTGATCGACAGGCTGGCTGATGTCATTCTGGCCTCCGCCACCAAGGTCGCAGAGGAATCACGGAGCGAGTTCGGGGCCCAAAGGGTGGTCGTCGCTCTGGATGGCGTGGACACTGCTCAATTTAGGCCCAGAGGCGCACCTGAAGGGATGGGGATCTCCATCCCCTCGGGAAGAAAGGTGGTCGTTTATCTGGGGCTTCTCAATAGGTATCAGGGGATCGACTGCCTCTTGGAGGCGATCCCTTTGGTCCTTGGAGGCTGTGAAAGGGCCCATTTTTTGATCATGGGGTATCCTAATGTGGAGCATTATCGCCGTATGGCCCAAGAACTGGGGGTGGCCGGTCATGTGACCTTTACAGGGCGGATCGACTATCAGGAGGCGCCCCGGTACTTGGCGTTGGGGGACGTGGCTGTCTCTCCTAAGCTGGCCCGGACGGAGTCCAATGGCAAACTCTATAACTATATGGCTTGTGGGTTGCCTACGGTCGCCTTCGACAACCCGGTCAACCGGGAGATCCTGGGGGAATGGGGGATCTATGCCCAGTTGGGGGATGCCTCCTCTTTAGCTCGCGGACTCCTGGAAGCTCTTGCTAATGAGGCTTGGGCAGCGGAGTTGGGGGCGAGGCTTCGCGAGAGGGCTTGTCGAGATTTCTCTTGGGATAGTACGGCGCGAAGAATCGTGAAGTGCTATGAGGAGATTCTGGAAGGCACGGGCAAGGGGTAAGGGTGGAGTACGTGGCCTGTAACCTGTGTGGTGAGGATGATAGCGAGCCCCTCTGGGAGCAAGCCGCCGAGGGGGAGAGGTTCCAGATGGTACGCTGTCGCCATTGCGGTTTGATTTACCTCAACCCCCGGCCCAGTGAGGAGGAGTTAGCCCCCTACTACGGCGAGGGTTATCAGCCCTTTGGCAAGCGATCGAGCCCCATCATGAACTCTTGGCGGAGGGCGATGGTCAGGAGGGATATAAAAGCCCTTAGCCAACTAGATGGAGAAGGGGTACGGGTGCTGGAGATCGGCTGCGCTACGGGGGAATACCTAGCCCTTTTGCAAGAGGAGAGTGATTGGGAGGTTGTAGGGTTGGAGAGGAGCCCTTTTGCCGTTCGACAGGCCAAAGAGAGGGGTGAGTTGATCGTCCTCGAAGGCACCGTTGAGACGGTGAAGTTCTCGGAGGGGTCCTTCAATGTAGTAATTTTCCGCCATCTCCTCGAACATCTCCCCGATCCTAGGGGTTTTCTAGGAGAGGTACGTCGTCTTCTGAAGCCAGGAGGTTTATGTCTTCTCGTTGTGCCCGATATGGGTTCTTGGGAAGCGAGGCTTTTTGGGGCCTCGTGGTACGACCTAGACCCGCCACGCCATTTTTACCATTTCTCGACCGAGACCATTAGGGCTCTGCTGCGAACTCAAAAGTTTGATATCTGCAGTCTCAGCCATAGTTATGTGCCCAACGGCTGGATAGGGAGCATAAGCAGGCTACTTCGTCGCCGTGGCGGCCCCCAGGCCTTAGTGGATTTCCTGAGTGTAGATAACCCTTGGGCTCAAACCATCTTTGCTCCTCTCGGCCTCTTTATGGGGTTAATAGGTCAGAGTGGGCGAGTCAGGGTCATCGCCACAAGGAGCGCTCCCTCCTGAACCTTCAACCCCATCGTTCTAGTAACTAAACTTGTCAGGGTCGGATTCATATGACTAGGCTCGGTTTTCGATACCCTCGTTACCTTTATCTTTGCCTTTTGGTTTTGATGGGCTTTTGTCTACGCCTTTTTTACATGGTCCACAGCAGTCCCTTCGTTGATGAGTACTCCAGTCTGCTAGCAGTAAGGAGTATCCTGGATAGAGGGTTGCCTCTCTTGCCTTCTGGCCTCTTCTATGGCCATGGCCTCCTTTTTTCCTACTTAGATGCTCTATTCGCTCTCCTTTTTGGTACGGAGATGGTGGTGTTGCGGCTGCCCAGCCTTCTAGTTGGCACCTTGACCATTCCATTCCTTTACCTCTTGGGTCGGCGTGCATTTGCGCCTGGAGTGGGACTCCTGGCCGCGACCATCTGGGCCTTGGATCCAGAGGCTATTCTTTGGGGGGGAAGGTCCAGGGCTTACGCGCTACTGCCCTTTCTGGTCATCCTCTTGCTTCTCGCGGCGCGGCGGGGTATCTGGGAGGGCGATGAACCTAGACAACGAGCGGTTTTTGCTCTCTGCTTCCTGGTTGCGCTCTTTACCCACGCCGAAATAGCCCTGCTTTTGCCGGCGATTCTAGGGGCTATAGCGCTTTCTAGAGGGTTATCTTGGGTTTGGCAGCGACGAGATCTTTTGATTTCTCTTGGCATAGCTGGAGCAGGGGTTCTTTTGCGGCTTTATCTGCAACGGCTCATGGTATCCGGCGTTTCAGGAGGGGTGGAGATCATCGCTTCGCGGCCCGCCCTTCAGATATCCTGGAGCCCCTTGACCGGCGCGGAAAACCTCCTCCCCTTCTTCCTGGGGTTCCATCGTCTTCCTTGGGCCCTCTTGTGGCTTTTGGGTCTCCTTCTCCTTTGGCGCGGAAGAGAGATGCTGGGCGAGAGGTACAAAGGGTTTATCTTCTTAAACATCCTTTTAATATTTGTGTTATTGGAGATGGTTTTGATTGTGGGCGAGACATGGCAAAGTTCTCGTTACCTATTCCAGCTGTTGCCCCTTCTCTTTCTCCTGGCTGCTACCTCCCTCTATCAGGGGAGTGAGTGGTTCTCTCGGCGAGGGTATACCCTCCTGACTGGCGAGGGGATCATGGGCTTAGTGAGCGTGGCGGTGGCCCTCCTTTTGATTCCAGGAGGCTTGGGCGCTGCTTCACAGCAAGAACTGGGATATGACCTGGCCTTCCAGTACGTGAAGGAGCATTGGCGTGAAGGCGATGCCATCGCCACAAGCGCCCCCGCCGCGAGTTATGCCCATTTGGGTAGAAACGACTACTTCGTCCTTCATAAGGGGTACGAAGAGTATATCATGCGGAAGACGGGGGTATGGGTGGACCGATGGCTGGGTTCCCTCTTTGTGGGCTCGACGGAGGAGTTCGGGGAGGCGCTGAAGGGGAGTTCTCGCCTCTGGTTAGTGGTGGATGAGGTCCGCTTTCGCACCCGATACGACCCCAACTTCGCCCAGCTGGTGTGGGAAAGGATGGAACTCCTGGAGAAAGAGCGGGGGGTAATGGTCTTCCGAGAGTCGGAGGACGTTGTTCAAGGCCCTCGATATACCGTTTATGAGAATTGGGAAGGCGAAATCGCCCTTCTGGGCTACGATCTGGAAAGCGTGGTGATCGAACCTGGCCAAGACGTTTCCCTAAGCCTGTATTGGGAGGCTTTGACCCGTCCGAGGGGGAGTTACGCCGTCTTCTTACACCTTATCGACAAGGATGGCGATAGGCGATCCCAAGAGGATAGTTTGCCCATGGGGGGGTTGTACCCCACCACTCACTGGTATCCGGGGGAGGTAATAAGGGACCACTACCGTTTACCTATCTCTCCCGATCTTGAGCCAGGTCGCTACCGTCTAGAAGTGGGGCTTTACGATGCCTCGACCCTGGATCGCCTATCGGTGTGGGGGGAGGATTCCCAGCCCCTGGGGGATGTAGTGACCTTGGATTACTTGAGACTTCTCGGGCCAACGGAAAAGGAGCCCCAGAACCTCCGGGAGGCGAATTTAGGAGGAGTGATTCGGCTTCTGGGCTATGACCTAGCCACAGGCCATGAGAAAGCAAGGGGCGAGGCTGGCTGGCTGCTCCCTGGCGACCGCTTGCGCTTGACCCTATTTTGGCAGAGGGTGGGGGTAATAGAGGAAGATTACACGATCTTTGTGCACCTCTTAGATAGGAAAGGAAAGATCATCTCCCAACACGACGGTCAGCCAGAAGAGGGGTTTTACTCCACCTCGTTCTGGGACGAGGAGGAGATAGTCAGGGATTACCATGAGTTGTTCCTTCCCTTCGACGCCCCCAGGGCCGAGTATCGGTTGATGGTAGGCATATACCTTTGGGCAACAGGGGACCGGCTGCCCATCTTGGACCCTCAAGGGCGGACTACAGGCGATATGATCTTTTTGGAGGAGATCGAGATCCGATGAAGTCCAAGGGGAGATTAAGCAAAAGTCAGATCTGGTGGGCCCTAACTCTTCTTTTTCTGGCCAACTTGCTGATGACGGGGTCCCTGGCCGTCTCCAACAGCCAGGCTCGTCAAGACCCCCTGGCTTATTTCGTGGAAGCGAAGAGCATCTACGAGGGAAAGGGATTGGTCACGGGGGTGAAAACCCCTTATCATCCCGACACCTCCCCTCCCTACGGTATAGAAGAAAACCTTAATCTCCTTTCAATAGATCTGGGCCCGAAGGCTAACCAGCCTTGGGGAGAAGGTCGGTAGGTGAGCGGTGAGAAAGCCCATCTTCGGGGGATCTGCCATCACTTCAATCAAAAGTTCGTTTCGAATCCTGGGGGCCGTGTTAGGAGAAAGCCGGTTTCTGGTACTATTATTCACCTTCCTTGGTTTTTGTCTACGCCTAGCCCATGTAGTGGTGGTGAGCCCCTTTGTGGACGAGTATATAAGCATCTGGGCAGCCCGGAAGATTCTGGAACAAGGGATCCCCCTTCTCGCCGCGGGGACGATCTACGATCATGGTCTCCTTTTCTCTTATCTGGATGCCCTCTTTTTGGGGCTTTTGGGGATGAGCGAGACGGTAGCCAGGTTTCCCACCCTTCTAGTCAGCACTTTGACTATCCCCCTGGCTTTCTTACTGGGGAGGAGACTCCTTTCTCCTGGCGCAGGCCTCTTGGCGGCTCTTCTCTTGGCCCTTGACCCAGAGGCTATAGTCTGGGGGGGACGGGCCCGGATGTAACCCCTCCTTCAGTTTTTTGTCCTATTGGCGATACTCTTCTTCTATGAGGGCGATATCGACCCTCAAAGGATGGACTCTTCTTCTAAGCACGTGATCTTGTACCATTACCTTTTCGTTCTTTCCTACTTGGGAGCTCTTTTGAGCCAGGCGGTGGCCACCTTACTCTTCCCCCTCTTTGTACTCCTGGCGCTTTGGCGGCGAGGGCTGCGTTGGTTTAGGCGGCCAGTGATCTTTTTTGGGTTCAGCCTGTGTTTCTTAGGGATAGCTCTTCAGTTCCTGTTCGACCGCATGGGGCCGCCGGCTATGACTAAAGTGGGAGTGTTGACCTTCGTCATCCGACACCGCCCTTTCATTGACCCCTCAGTTGATATCCAAGGGTTGATGAAGAGTCTCCAGCCCTTCCTAAACCTACCGTATCTCCCCTTCACCATCGTCTTCTTGGCCGGTTTTCTATACCTCGTCTGGAGTTTCCGGCCTTTTGTCCTCTTTCCAACCTCTCAGAAGCCAGGAATGGTCTTCCTCTATCTCCTTTTCATGGGGGTCATGCTGGAGATCTTTCTTCTGGTAGGTGAGAGCTGGAAGAGTCCCCGCTTTATCTTCATGCTGACACCGGTTTTTTTCGCCGCGGCTGGCGCCTGGCTGGATAGGGTTATAAGGTGGGTAGCCAAGTGGTTAAAGAGCCCTCGCGCGGAACCTGTGTTCAACCATCTGCTTCTGGTTTTTCTCCTCCTGTTCCTTCTCCCTCCGGCACGGGTTGCAGCCACTAAACAGACTTGGGGTTACGACCTGGCTTTTCGATATGTGCGGGATCACCGCCAGCCCCGAGACTTGGTTATGACCATAAACCTGGGAGCCTGTGCCTTTTATTTTGGAAGTTGTGACTTTTTGGCGGTAGAGAGAGGCTTCGAGGGTTATGTGGTAAACAAAGACGGTGTCTGGGTGGAGGGGTGGGGCGAAACCCCCATCTTGGATTCGGTGGAACAGATGCGAGAGGTTTTGGAGGGGAAGGAAAGGGTGTGGTTTGTGGTGGATGGATGGCGATTTCGCGATCGTTATACCCCTGCCTTCAGGGCGCTAGTGGAGGAGCGGATGGAATTGGTATTTAAAGGGCGGGGGGTCTTTGTTTTCCTGAAAGGGTGAGCCTGTCTCTTGGCGGCTTTTTACCCAAAGGAGGAAGGTATGGGCCGCTTGGGAGGGGTGCTGACTGGTAGATGTTGGGGACGTCCTCGGCGAGGCTTAATGAGACTACTATGCTTTGCCTGCGGTTCTGGCCAGTGGAGGCTTAGCTGCTCTCCTGAAGAATACAGCCAAGAGGGGCTACAAAATAGCGCTGGCGGCCCTCTTCTTCTCCCTTATTCTCATTGAGTATCTCGTCGTCTTCCCTTTCCCCATGACCGGGGGATCGGTCCCTCAGTTCTATCTGGATGTAGCCCGCGACCGTCGAGATTACGCCATCCTGGATCTCCCTCCAGGCGAGGACTATAGCGCCTTTACCCATTACATCATGTATTATCAGATGTTTCATCAACATCCGATCATCTGGGGGTTTACTTACCGACTACCGCCTTTTGCTGCCCTGGTCACGGAATCCTTTAGGCAACTGGTCGCACGGTCGGATATAGTCGATTACTCCTTAGAGGATCTTCTCCAGATATTGAATCAGTTCAACATTAAATACGTGGTGCTTCACAAGGGGTTTCTCACCGAGGGGGAGGAGAGGGTGGATGGGGCCTTCCTCCAGGCGTTGGGGGAGCCGGTCTATGAGGATTCCCAGATCTCTGCTTTCCTGGTGCCCGAGAGAGGAGGGGAGAGAGCAACTCCTGGCCCGCTCCTCATCCTTGGCAACGAATGGCACCTCCTGGAGCAGTGGGATGTTCCTTCGCGGTGGATGGGTCGGGAGGGCACGATATATATTCGTACGATGATGGGAAAAGAGTATCGCTTGAGGTTCACCAGTCACGCTTTGGGGGAACGGCTTCGGACCCTGCAGGTCTTTGCAGATGAGGAGCTATGGCAAGAGTTCAAAGTAGGAAACGCTTTATATGAACACCTCTCCAAGCCCTTACTTTTTCAAGAGGGTTGGCATCGAATCCGCTTTCGTGCGCTGGAGGGGTGTCAAAGGCCTGTGGACCTCTTTCCGGATATCGATGATGCACGGTGTTTGAGTATACTCTTCCAAGAGGTGGAACTCGATTAATCTTGACCTTTTCCACTTCGTTCAGAGGGTAACTAAGCCCTCTTAAATTTTGTTAACCGGAGACTAGAGTGTATAATATTAACCAAAGGGTCATTTTGGCGGTTAGACAACTGAGTCTATTCTCCTCTAAAGAGTGCTTTGATGGAAGGTCGGATCTTTGAAGGTCCCACATCTGGGCCCTTTTGGCCTTACAGCGGGGAGAGAAAAGCGATTTTACGGGCTTCCTTGGTGAGGAGTAGATATGGCCAACTGGCGGCGGCGAGGGACTAAAGCCTTACCCCTTGTTCTTTTCTTGATCGCCTTTCTGCCTCGGACAATCGGCCTGGGAAGTTTTACCTTCCCCGATGAGTCTACGTGGATAGAGCGCTCTATAAACTTTATCTACGGTCTCACCGAGCACGACCTGATGGCTACTCATCAAAGCGATCACCCCGGCGTCACCGCCATGTGGGGTTATGGTCTTTTTCTTCTCTCGCGATTTGTTGTGGCCGGGGAATTGCCGGCCCTCTATGATATGAGAGGCGAGGACAAGCTCCAGGGGGCACCTTCCTTGCTGGCTGTTGCCGCTCCTTTCAATGCGCTAGTAGCTTCCCTCACAGCGGTAGGAGTTTTTTTCCTCCTCCGGAGATATTTCAATGCCAGGGTGGGCTTACTAGGCGGGTTGATGGTAGCGTTAGACCCCTTCTATATGAGTCAATCGCGCATCGTACATCTCGATGCTCTGCAGGCTAGTTTCATGGTCTTATCTCTCCTCACTTTGTTAGTCTACTTGGGCGCCGGTTATCAGTGGCGGTATTTGCTCGCCTCCGGTGCTTTAGCTGGCTTGTCCCTTCTCACCAAAGCCCCTGCCCTAATTCTTTTCCCTATCGTGGCTTTCGCTCTAGGGATGGACTGGTTGCTATCCCCAGAGCCCTCTCGGAAGTGGGGTTGGCCAGGGAAATATATAGGGGTTTTTCTCCTTTGGTTAACCACCGCCTGGATAGTCTTTTTTCTCCTCTGGCCCGCGGCTTGGATTAGCCCTCTAGAGATGGTGGGCCGGTTATTCATCGCTTCCCAATGGGGGGTGGTTACCCCCCATGGAAGTAACTTCTTCCTAGGGCGGGCCATGGAAGGGCCCACTCCTTGGTACTATGCTGTGGTCTTACCTCTGCGGCTCACCCCCTTTTCCACCCTTTTTCCGCTTCTAAGCGTCTTGTCTATAAGGGGGTCCAGAGGTGATATCGCTTCTTCGAGGAAGAAGGGGCTCATTTTTTTGACCGTTTGTGGAGGCTACACCTTTCTTTTCCTCCTAGTTATGTCCCTCTCAGCAAAACAAGGGGAGCGATACATCTTACCGATCTTTCCCGTGGTCGATATCCTAGCAGCTCTCGGTTTATCTTCCGTCCTAGATAGGTTTTCCTCTTGGGTTGAGGGGAGATTTCATCGGCCGGCTTACCTCTCTGAATACCACGGGTTGGCAGCGCTGCTGTTGCTTCTATTTTCCCTCTCTTGGTTGCGCCTCGCACCTTACTACGGCGATTATTTCAACCCTCTTTTTGGAGGGGGGACAGCGGCAGCAAGAGCTTTCCCCTTTGGTCAAGGCGAGGGGCTGGATTTGGCCGCCAATTACCTGAACGCCAAAGAAGGAGCAGAGGGGTTAGCCATCGCCAGTTTCTACCCCAAAGAGATGGGTTATTACTTTCGAGGCAGAGTCGCTTCTTTGCGCCGCGGTGAATGGGACAAAACTTGGCTTTTCGCAGATTATGTGGTTTTCTATATCAGCCAAGTGCAACGGAACCTGCCCACGAAGGAACTGGTTGATTTCTTCCTGGCTCAGCAGCCGGAATTCGTGGCTCGCATAAACGGCATCGATTATGCTCGCGTCTACAAGACCCCTCTCCTCCTCAGCGGACAAGAGCCCAAGGTGCAAAGGAGAATGAATGTAGACCTGGCCCAAAGGGTACTTCTTTCGGGGTACGATCTCAATGCTGCTACCCTTCGGGCGGGCGAAAACCTAGAATTGACCCTCCATTGGCAGGCCCAGGAGCTCCTCGGGACCACTTATTGGGTGGTTGTGCAGTTGCGGAATGATGCGGGCAACCTTGTTCTAGAGGAGAGGGGGGAACCGTATGAAGGGTTTTGGCCCAGCGGCCTTTGGCGGGTGGGGAAGATCATGTACGATCGCCACCAGATCGCTCTCCCCCGCACCCTGGGTACGGGCAGATACTGGCTTGGGGTGGGGATGTACGATCCAGTGACGCAAGAGCCCTTGCTTCCCGTGGGGGCGGAGGAAAGCGGCGAACAGGAATTGGTCCCCTTGGATGGAATCTGGATTGTAGCCCGGTGATCTCTCGGAAGATGGATATGAACGAGGAACAATCTATTCCCAGGCACATCTTAATTGGCTCTTTATCGATCCTTCTGATTTTGGCCTTTTACCTGCGCTTGATCTACGTAAGGCGCACCAGCCTCTTTGTGGACGAGTTCGTTTCCCTCTGGGCGGCGAAGATGGTGCTGGAGCGGGGAGTTCCCATCTTCCCTTCGGGGAACTTTTATAGCCATGGGATGCTTTTCACCTACCTAGAAGCCCTTTTTGTAGGCCTTTTGGGGTTTGGCGAGATAGTAGCTCGTATGCCTAGCCTTTTTATCGGTGTCTTGACCCTTCCAGTGGTGTATCTTTTAGGGAAGAGGGTTTGGGGAGAGGGGGTAGGTCTTTTGGCTGCCACTTGTCTGGCCTGGGAGCCAGAGGCGATCCTTTGGGGTGGGCGAGCGCGCATGTACTCCCTCTTGCAACTCTTGGTTCTGGGGATGGTTTTACTTTTCTACAAAGGGGCCATCAAGGAGGAAAGGGTGGGGTATCTTTATGGGGCTGCATTTCTCTTCTGGGCTGCTCTCTTTACTCAGCCTGAAGCGATCTTGTTGGTGCCCGCCTTTTTTCTAGCGGTTTGGTTCTGTAGAGGGTGGCGTCGGCTCCTGAGCCCAGGGATAGTAAAGTTCTTCTCTCTGAGCGCCCTGGGAGTCTTAGCCATTTTTGTGATAAATAGATTCGGCCAACCGGGCCAATTGGAGACGTTGCAGGAAACGCGCCCCTTTCTCTTGCCTGCTTGGAAAGTGGGGCTTAGGATCTTTGCTCCCTTTTTCCTCCAATCCTGGCGCTTGCCCTTCACCTTACTTTTTCTTACAGGGATCCCCCTCCTGGTAACGCGCCAGAGGGGGAAAGCGGGTCATAGCCCAAGAAAAGAGGGAGTGATCTACCTTTACATCATCTTTGGCACGGTTATCCTTATTTTGCTTCTTTTGGTGGGCGGTACATGGCAGCGGCCTCGCTACGCCTTTATGGTGTTGCCCCTTTTCTTTCTTCTGAGCAGCTGGGCGCTCTCGGAGATCAAGAGTCGCTTCTGGCCACGGCTCGCCAGATCGGTTCCAGGGCTCCCCAAGGGGTGGTTTTTCGCTATCGTTGCGGTGGCTATCTCTTCCTATATCTTCCTCCTTGGGTTGGAGGAGGCGTATCAGCAAGAATGGGGTTACGATTTGGCCTTTCGCTACCTGAAGGAGCGTTGGCAGGATGGGGATGTGGTTTTGACCGTTATCCCTGCGGCCAGCAGCCTCTATTTGGGCCAGACCGATTATTTCGCTATTCAGAGGGGCTATGAGGAATATATTATGGAGCGCGATGGTGTCCTGGTGGACCGTTGGACAGGCGCCTCACCCCTGACCACCACCGAGGAGTTGGCGGAGGTTCTTAAGGAAAACCAGCGCATCTGGTTCGTCGTCGACGGCTGGCGTTTGCAAACTCGGTACGAGGTGGAGTTTGTGGAGTTGCTGCTCGACCAGATGGATCTGGTCTACCAGGAGCGAGGGGCCATGGTCTTCTTTTCCGAAGGATACCACGACTCTCCACCTCCGGCGGTAAGCCGCCCCTTAGTCGCCAACCTGGATGGTCGGATGATGCTTCGAGGGTATGA
>Ga0114921_10000848_pt1 | contig 13249 bp, 9 predicted proteins | sample BentaG_FD_87016 | JGI IMG/M metagenome (GOLD analysis project Ga0114921, IMG submission 87016) | Deep subsurface microbial communities from South Atlantic Ocean to uncover new lineages of life (NeLLi) - Benguela_00093 metaG | ecosystem: Environmental > Aquatic > Marine > Oceanic > Sediment ...
ATGACGACAAAGCCTGACCCCAAACGCCTCGCATCCAACGACCTCTATTCTAAATAAAATCGTTGTTGCGAGCGGAGTGCGGCAATCTAGCAATCTCGACTCGTGAATAATCCAGGACATTGTCTCTAATGAGATTATTTCGTTTTTGCCTCGCTCAATACAATTTCTTTGATCCTGTCGGCTGAGGCAACTCCGCTATTGAACAGATAGCAGGACGTGTTTTCTAAAAGGCGCTGGAAAAATTTCCTCTGCAGCTCCATTCGCTCCGGAGTTGATAAGAAAAGATGGGGGTTGAAAAAAGGTTGGTTTTTTGAAGGAGTGAGACTTCTACTTACCCCCAAGCTTTGTCCTGATTCAAGAATGCGGAGGGCATCTTCTATCTCAACTTTGACCACAGGAGGGGAAACAGAGTCATAGCGAAGGATAAAGATCCAGCGGAGAGCAGTTCGTTTGGTGTGCTTTGCTGGCCCCTCGATCCAGTAAGGATCAAGCATGGTATAAGCCCCTTTAGAGGCTTTATAGCAGTAAGGAGAGCCACGGTCAAGACGGCAGTCATCTTGACGCAGACAATCCTCATCTTGACAATCTTCTTTGCGAGTGATGACATTTTCACATTTACTGTTGTCAAAGAGTTTGGATAAACGATGATAAGATTCAACTGTGTTTGTAGGGAGGTAAAGCTTTCTTTCAGCACAATCAGCTAAAGGTAATCCTCCGCTAAAGCGCACAAAAACAATATCATTGGAATGCAAAGAAAACTTTTTATCTTGAAGTAAAAAGAAAAAAAGTTCAGTCTTTTTTGTGCCTGGCGGTCCTATCAAGATTAATCCGTTTCCCTCGATATCCTCAGTCATGCCCCTGATGGCATGGACATTGAACAGTCTTTCAGAAACATCCATGACCAGATTGAGGGCTAAACTGCGGCAGGGGCCGTAATTGTCAGTGTTAACGAGGATTCCTGTTTTTGTTTCTGAATTGTAAAAAGCTCGCGGTTCTCGGCCTGCTATGCCATCCACAGCGTAGATTATACCGTGAGGCTCCAGTTCAGCTTCCAGTTGAGCGGGATACCAATTTTCAACCCAAAAATCATAAAGGTGAGAGATATTTGTGCGGAGTTGAACAAGAACACCATTGATATTAGCATTCCATTCGAAATAGTTTTCAAAACTGAGGTGGGTTTCCATTTCGGCCACAAGAGCATCTCTCATCTTAAGGTTGATGTCGGCTTCAGTGGGAACTGATTTTTTCACCTTGGTAATGGTATTGTTCAAAGCAACCCGACGGACTTTTTTGGTTGTTTTAAGCTGGGAAAGAGCTTGAATAATCCTATCCATGCCTTTTTCCAGGTCTTCCATGGAAGCGGCATAGGAGATACGGATGTAGTCATCTGCTCCGAAAGAGTCTCCGGCAACTACCGCCAATTTGGCTTCTTTGAGGAGATAGTAGGCCAGGCCAAAGGAATTGCGAATTTGAGTGCCTTCGAATTCCTTTTCATAATAGGTGGAGAGATTAGGGAAAAGGTAAAAGGCTCCTTGAGGCTTAAAACAGGAAATATCTGGAATAGTCTGGAGTCTCATCAGCCCATAATTCCTTCGTCTCTGGAATTCAGAGACCATCTTTGAAACTTCATACTGGGGCCCTTTTAATGCTTCCAGGCTTGCTTTCTGAGAAATAGAGCAGGCGTTTGAAGTCGAATGACTCTGAATTTTGGCCATACCATTGATTATTTCGGCAGGGCCGGCTGCATAACCAATTCGCCACCCGGTCATAGAATAGGCCTTGGAGACACCATTGATGATGATGACCTTCTTTTTTATATCTTCTCCCAAGGCGGCAAAACTTGTGAAGTGGAAATCATCATAAACCAGTTTTTCATAAATTTCATCGGCAAAAACGTATAAGTCTTCATCCAGGATGATATCCGCTAAAGCCTCTAACTGGTGCCTTTGATAAGCTGCCCCAGTAGGATTTGACGGATTGTTCAGGATTATAGCTTTGGTGGCAGGAGATATGGCGGATTTAAGCTGGTCCGCGGTCAAAAGAAAACCATTCTCTTCCTTGGTAGGGATGATAAGGGGTTTACCCTTAGCCAGAGTAACAACCTGTGGGTAGGTTACCCAGTAGGGAGCAGGAATGATAACTTCTTCACTTTCATTAATGAGAGCCATAACAAGATGATAGAGGGAGTTCTTTGCCCCTGAGGAGATGATAATTTCCTCAGGGTCGTAGCTCAGGCCATGGTCTTCGTTCAATCTGTTTATGATAGCCTTTTTCAGGTCAGGAATTCCCTCATTTTCTGTATATTTGGTGAAATCTTCATCTATGGCTTGTTTTCCTGCCTGTTTGATGTTATCAGGGGTGGAAAAGTCTGGTTCTCCTGCACTAAGGTCCACGACATCTATTCCCTGAGCTTTCATAGCCTTGGCTTTGGCTGAAATTTTAAGGGTTGGAGAAACACCGATTTGATTTATTCTTTCTGAAATCATGGTTAGCTATTTATTCTTGTTGGGAAATGATAATTATTTTTCTTTTTTTTCTTCAGGAGAAAGTTTCTCTTTGAAGTATTTTTTTAAATCAACGCCTGTTAGAGACTTGACCACTTCGGGCATCTGAGCCAGGATTTCTGCTACCTGAGCCGTGAGTTTTGAAGTTCCCACGCTGCCGTCTCCGCTAACAACTACAATTTTATCTACTTTTGAGAGAGGTTCAGAAACAGCTTTAGCCAATTCAGGGAGCGCCTTAAGGTACATCTCAAGAAAAGCAGCCTGGTTATATTTTTCCCAGGCCTGAGCTTTTTTCAGCATGGTTTCAGCCTCAGCAAGACCTGTGTGTTTGATTTGCTCGGCTTCAGCCAGTCCCTCAAGCTTGCGTGCTTCTGCTTTTCCTTTGGCTTCAGCTTGCAGACGGTATTCTTCGGCTTCAGCCTCGGCTTTGAGTTGATATTTGCGGGCATCAGCAGGCTTGATAACACTGGAATTCAGTTCCTTTTCTCGGCGGGCAATTTCCAATTCCTCGATTTTGATGGATTCTTCTTTGTCAATGAGCTTCACTTTGGCTTCTTCCTTTATTATGTCCTGATTCAGACGGTGGCGTTCGAGTTCGTAGGAAAGATCTGCCTGGGCCTTTCTCTTGTTGACCAGGACTTGTGATTCAGCTTTTTTGGCTTCATTTTCCCATTGAGACTTAGCGATGATAGCTTCTGCGGCCAGACGGGCAACCTCCCCTTCTTTCCGGGCTTCAGAGGATTTTATCACAGCTTCTTTTCCAGTTTCTGCTTCTGCAATTGTAGCATCTCGTTTGGCTACGGCGATTTGAGGTTTTCCCAGAGAATCGAGATATCCTTGGGCATCGCTTATATCTTTGAGGGAATAGGACATCATATTCAGGCCCATTCGCGAAAAATCCTCCTGAACAGCCTGGGCCACCTTGGCTGAAAATTCCTGTCTTCCCTGGTATATTTCTTCCACAGTCATAGTGCCTATTACTTCCCTCATTTTCCCTTCAAGAATAGTCAGGGAAACATCGCGGATGCCTTCTTTCCCCAGACCCAAGAACTGTTCTGCAGCAAGGCGGATGGAATGGTCCGCTGAATCAATCTTAACCTGAGAAGTCGCCTCGGTCATAATAGGCACTCCTCCACGAGTGAGAACTTCAGGGGTTTTTATGTTTAAGGTGATAACTTCCATGGGTAGAGTGTCAACTGTCTCCAAAAAGGGCAAGACGAAAGTTCCACCTCCCAGGCGGTAACGGTAGCCTATTTTTCTTTTCGTTCCATCAGGTTCAATAACGGCTCGCTTTCTTCCTCCAGAAATAATGAGCACCTCATTTGGACCAACTTTGCGGTACTGTTTGGCCATAAGGAGGGATAGAAGAGATAATAAAACGACAATAGCGCCGAATAAAATTAACCAGGAAACAAGATTCATCAAAACCTCCTTCGAATCTTGCTCCAGTCCTTAAGGCAAGATTCATGAAAAGCCTTCTTATGAAAGAGAATAGTATATATAAGGAAAATTATTGTCAAGATTAACAAAAGCCCTTCTCTTGAAGATAGAGATAAAGCAGACGGGATGACAAGAGATAAGAATAACAAGTCTGGATGCGCTTGATGGTCAAGATAGTCTAGACGGTCTGGATAGTCTTGATAATCTTTACCTAGAATCTCGACTATCCGGACAGTCAGGACTGTCCCCCTTCTTCCAGAGAAAGTAGCCTGTCCACTTTTTTCTCTGAACAGTGAGCAGTTCTTGCTTCTTCATGAACGAAACAAACGAGACAAACGAAATAAACGAGATGAACGAGGAATATCAGTTAAAAAATTTATACCTGATGATGTGGAAGATGGCAGCTATTCCGTCTTTCCAACCAATTTTTTTTCCTTCGCTGTAGTCTCTTCCTGAATAGGAAATGGGAACTTCATAAATTTTGCACTTCAATTTGGCCACCTTAATCGTGAACTCTGGTTCAAAACCAAATCTGTTTGATTTGAGTCTTATTCTTTCCAGGACTTCCCTTTTGAAGACTTTGTAGCAAGTTTCCATATCATTCAGGTTCAAATTGGAGAATATGTTGGAGAGGGTGGTCAGGATTTTATTCCCTACATAATGCCAGAAAAAGAGGACTCTATGGGGACTTCCAAGAAAACGAGAACCGTAAACGACATCCGCTCTTCCATCCAGAATTGGTTCCAGAAGTCTTGGATATTCCTGGGGGTTGTACTCTAAGTCGGAATCCTGAATCAGGATTATATCACCCTCTGCCTTGGAGAATCCCGTTCGGAGAGCTGCCCCCTTGCCCATGTTTTTAGGTTGGTAATGGATTTTTATGTTGGGAGCCTTGATATTTTCCAAGATTTCGTGTGTTCCATCTTGAGATTTGTCGTCGACGATGATGATTTCTTTATCCAGTCCAACTTCTACTGCTTGGACGCGGCGGATAATCTCTTCAATTGTGGCTCTTTCATTGAAGACCGGAATGATAATAGATAGCTTCATGGGACTTTACATTGCCCCTTTTCTTTTTAAACCTAATCTTTTCTTGAAATAGTCGATAGTTTTTAAGAGTCCTTCCTCAAACTCTATTTTAGGCTCCCAGCTGAGTTTCTCTTTGGCAAGAGAAATATCCGGGCATCGCTGTTTGGGGTCATCTGAAGGCAAAGGATTATGCATAATTTTAGAAGTGCTGCGGGCGAGTTTAATAATTTTTTCAGCCACTTCCAGGATAGTAAATTCTTTTGGGTTTCCCAAATTCACAGGGCCAATAATGTCTTCTGTTTCCATCATTTTGATGATGGCCTGGATTAGGTCCGAGACATAGCAGAAAGAGCGAGTTTGACTTCCATCTCCATAAACTGTCAGGTCTTTTCCTCTTAAGGCTTGAACAATAAAATTGCTGACAACCCTTCCGTCATTTATAGCCATCCGGGGACCGTATGTATTGAAAATTCGAACAATTCTAATGTCGACTTTATTCTGGCGGTAGTAATCCATCATCAAGGTTTCAGCCACTCTTTTTCCTTCATCATAGCAACTTCGAAGGCCGATTGGGTTTACATTTCCCCAGTAAGATTCTGGTTGAGGGTGAATTTCGGAGTCACCATAGACTTCAGAAGAAGAACCAAGGAGTATTCTAGCTTTTGTTCTTTTGGCTAAACCAAGCATATTAATAGTGCCTATAACATTAGTCTTAACAGTTTTTATGGCATTGTACTGGTAATGAATAGGAGAGGCAGGACAGGCTAAATGGTATATTTTATCTACCTCGATAAAGAGGGGATGAATGATGTCATGGCGGATCGATTCGAAATGAGGATGAGAGAAGAGGTGGCGGATGTTATCCTTACTCCCGGAAAAATAATTATCAATACAGATAACATCGGTTTCCTTTTCCAGAAGACAGTCACAGAGATGGCTACCCAGAAAACCTGCTCCTCCTGTAACTAAAATGTGATCCATTACCTTATTTCCTTATTATCCGTATTTATCCATAGGCCATAAAAAGAAGACTCTTTTTTTTGAGAGCTTCCTTTTGAATCTGGATGAGTTCTTTTATGCCTTTATCAGCTAAGCGTAAGAGAGTGTTGAGTTCCTTGTGGGAGAAAAGTTTTTTTTCAGCAGAGGCCTGGACTTCAACTAGTTCTCCTCTATCATTCTCCACTACATTCATATCTATTTCTGCCCTGGAATCCTCGCTAAAGTCAAGGTCAAGGAGTGCTTCGTCTTCGACTAGGCCTACGCTGACGCCGCCTGCCAGGTGTTTGAGGGGCATCTGACTAATGATCTCATTATCCAGCATTTTTTTTAAGGCAAGAGCCAAAGCCACACACCCAGCAGTGATTGATGCTGTCCGCGTTCCTCCATCAGCCTGGATAACATCGCAGTCAATAATGACAGTTCTTTCTCCCATGACAGTAAGGTCTGTCACAGCTCGAAGGGAACGTCCTATAAGGCGCTGGATTTCTTGACTTCGACCTGAAAGACGCCCCTGAATCCTTTCCCGGATATTTCTCTTTTCAGTAGCTCGAGGAAGCATAGAATATTCGGCTGTAACCCAGCCAGTTCCGGAGTTTTTAAGGAAAGAAGGAACTTTTTCTTCGATAGTGGCTGTAGCTAAAATCCTTGTTTTGCCAATTTCCATAAAGGCTGAGCTGTCAGCAAAATCAAGGTAATCGGGCTTGATTTTTACTGACCTTAATTTGTCGAAAGGGCGGTTATTAGCTCTCATTTTTTCCTGCTTGAATACTTACTTCTTTCTCTGACCTGGTTTTCCATCTCTTATGAAACCAGAGCCAGCAGTAGGGATCCTTCCTTATTTGAACTTCTATAATCTTAGTGCATATTTGGGTTATTTTCAACACATCTTGGTCATAGTTTCCGCTCAAACCTATTTCCAGGGGCTTTAGAATTTTAAGATGATAGGTATCGCAAGAGCTAAGATAGCAAAAGATAGGAACAAGAGGAGATTTTGTCCTGAGGAAGAAAGCAGCTAAGCTCGGAGTTGTAGCTGCTGATTTTCCAAAGAAATCGACAAACACAGCCTGACTGCGGAGAACATTCTGGTCGATTAAAAGAGCAACTATCTCCTTTGCTTGAAGAGATTTGAGGGTGCGTTTTGCTGCATCTTTCTTGTAGATGACTTTTGCACCCAGCCTTTTTCTTATTTTGATTAATTCTTTTTCAAGAAGTTCGTTATCTAACGGCCTGGCAATGACATTCAATTTCGCTTTTTTGGATATAAAATAAGGTGCAATCTCCCAGTTTCCATAATGAGCAGAGAAGAGAAGCGCCCCTTTTCCCTTTTCAAGGGCTTTTTTTAAATTTTCTTCGCCTTCAACAGTGATGAGTTTTTTTATTTGTTCCTCTTTGAAGCAGCTAAATTTAATTAAATCCGCGAGGAATTTGCCGAAATGGACAAAGGATTTGCGGGCGATTTCCTTGAGGGCAGAAGAAGGAAGCTCAGAGCCAAAGGCAGTTTTCAGGTTGGACAAGGCTATCAGGCGATGCCTTTTATCCAGCGAATAAAGAGATAGTCCGAGGAAGCGCCCTGTAAATAGACACAGCCTGCGGGGAAGGAAGAGAAAGAAAAATTTTATCCCTTGAAAAATCAAAAATTCTGCATAGCTTTTAAAGGCAGTCATTCTTCAAGTTTAAGCAAAATTTTGGAGGCGAGACATAATTCTTTCATAGAATTTTTCTTCTATTTCGAGATCAATCTTCAAGTAATACAGGGGAATGTCCTTTAAGATAAGATGGTAAGCACCGATCTTTATCATGTCTTTTTCGGTGGTGATTGCCACAGCAGGTTTGAGTGCAGAGCATTTGTAGGCTATTTTTTTCAGAGAAGAGAGAGGGTAGGGATGGTGGTCAGGGAATTTCAAGAAGAAAACTATTTCCAGGCCTGCATCTTTAAGGAGGGCATAGAATCTTTCAGGTCGAGCTAAGCCGCAAAAGGCAAGGACACTTTTGTCTTTGAAGGCATCAGGCGGGAGCATTTCTTTCGTGTTTGGGCTCAAGAAGCCTTTGTTAACCACAGAATATTCAAAGAATGATGATGATGTAGAAATTTTTTTCATCCGATTTTTCTCTTTAATCTTCACCTCTTTTTTTACCAAAATAATTTGAGCTCTTTTGAGGGAAGAGGGAGGTTCCCGCAAAGAAATTTTTTCTTCTGGATCATGGAGAACAATATCTAAGTCTCTATGAAGACGACGGTGCTGGAACCCATCATCCAAAATGGCCACCTCGAATCCCAAATCCTTCGCTTTTTGACAGGAAAAGAGACGACGCTTACCGATAAAAATGCCTGCTTGAGGAAAATTTTGAGCAACCATCAAAGGTTCGTCGCCTGACTCCTCCCAGCCGCCATAAATCTCTTTGCCATCAGATAGAGTCCCTCCCCTCCGCTCCCAACTCCCTCTGTAACCTCGAGAAATGAGAGCAGGTTTGAATCCTTTTTTTATAAGAAATGATATCAAATTCATGACAATTGGAGTTTTTTCTGAGCCGCCAAAAACAATATTGCCAACACTAATTACAGGCAGGGGAGCTTTTTCTGGTTTATATATTTTCCAGTCGTAAAGCAAATTTTTTAGCTGAGATCCCAGCCGGACAATAAGGGAGGCGAAAAGTAAGAGAATTTTCATCTTTTGGGACTATACAATAATAATTCTCCTGTTTCAACCTGCCCCATAATTTCAGTCAAAATTTAACATTCTTAGAGAATTAGTCATTGTTCCAAAGTGATGGGATTAAAGTGCACGGAGTAAAAAAGATTCTTCAATTGTCATTGCGGGCGAAGCGAAGGAATCTTCTTCACTCCTCGCGATGAGATGGGATCCCATCACTTTGGGACAATGCCGAGAATTAAGTATTATGGCTTTTTCTCGTTTGGGGTAAAAGCGAGACATGTTGCTTTTGACAGTCTCAAGGTAGGCGGATTTGTTTATTGCCCGTGAATACAGTGAAGTGATTTACAGTAAGCATTGACATGAATTATTATCCTGTGATAGTTTTTTACTTCAAAATTTGTTTTTTAATTTTTTAGATTATGAGTATTTTTATAAAATACTCGCCAATCCATACAATTAAGGAGGGAGAATCTTGAAAAAAAAAGCATTTTCATTTCGACTTTTAGTGGTTGTGTTTGCAAGTTTAAGTGTTTCCCTTTTCCTCGGAGCAGCGAAGACAAAGAAGAAAAGTCAAGACCTCTTCAAGGAATCTGTCCTTGACAATCTCCAATGGAGATGCATCGGTCCAGCCAACATGGGAGGCCGGATAGATGATTTTGCTGTCGTTGAAAGCAATCCCAATATCATTTATGCAGCTGTGGCCTCTGGAGGAGTGTGGAAAACAACCAATAATGGGGTGACCTGGGAGGCCATTTTTGACGATCAGAGCACAAGCACTATAGGGGATATTATAGTGGCTGCTTCCAACCCAGATATTATCTGGGTTGGGACAGGGGAACCCAACAACCGCCAGAGCTCTTCCTGGGGGAATGGTGTGTACAAGTCTACGGATGGGGGTAAGACGTGGAAAAACATGGGACTGCGTGACACCCATCACATCGGACGTATTGTTATCCATCCGACAAATCCTGATATTGTTTACGTGGCAGCTCTAGGTCACCTCTGGGGACCTAACCAAGAAAGAGGTCTCTTTAAAACTACAGATGGAGGTCAAACCTGGATAAACACCAAGTTTATTGATGAAAACACCGGTTTTGTTGACGTGGCTATGGACCCTGAGAGTCCCACTACGCTTTATGCGGCTGCTTATCAGAGGCGGCGCCGCGGATGGGGCTTTAACGGAGGTGGACCAGGGAGCGGTCTCTATAAAACCACGGATGGCGGTCAGACTTGGGTGCGCCTGACAGAGGGATTGCCTCAAGGAATCACAGGCCGGATCGGGATTGATATCTACCGGAGCAACCCGGGTGTTGTCTATGCCATTATTGAACACAAACAGGGAGGTGTTTTCCGCTCAGAGGATAAGGGTTTAACCTGGAAAAGGATGTCCAGAACAAACCCTCGTCCCATGTACTACAGCCAGATACGCATCGACCCCAATAATGACCAGAGGATATGGGTTTTAGGCGCCTCTATGTATGTTTCCCAAGACGGGGGCAAAACTTTTCGTACAGACTATGTGCGACGGATCCATGTTGACCACCATGCTATGTGGATCAACCCTGCTGATTCCAGTCATATGATTGTTGGCTCAGACGGAGGCATTTATTTTTCCTACGACCGGGGCCTCACCTGGGATTTTGTCAATTCTCTTCCTCTTGGACAGTTCTATGAGATAGGGTTTGATATGCGTAAGCCCTATTATATCTACGGAGGTTTGCAGGATAACGGAAGCTGGGGCGGGCCGAGTTCCACCTGGAACAGCCTTGGCATCACCAACGAAGACTGGTTTAGAGTTGGAGGCGGCGATGGCTTCTATGTCCAGGTTGATCCCTCAGACTATACCACTATCTATGCCGAGTCCCAGAACGGCAATCTCTTTCGTTTCGATTTAACGTCAGGAGAGAGAAAATCTATTCGACCAGAGCCTAAAGATGAAAAGGAGAGTTACAGATTCAACTGGAATAGCCCTATTTTAATATCTCCCCACGACCCCAATACAATCTATTATGGAGGAAACAAACTCTTTAAATCTTCGGATAAAGGAGAGACATGGGAAGCATCGATGGACCTCACCACTCAGCAGGACAGGGATAAGTTGCCGCTGATGGGAGTGCTTTCTGGTAAGAATACTCTATCTCGAAACGATGGGATAGCCTACTATAGTGATATAACCACGATTTCTGAGTCTCCTCTCAAGAAAGGGTTTCTCTATGTGGGAACAGACGACGGAAACCTTCAAGTTTCCAGAAACGGGGGAAAAACCTGGAAGAATGTCATAGACAAAGTACCTGGGGTTCCAAAGTATACTTATGTCAGCCGTGTTGTCACTTCACGTTTTGATGAGGGGACAGCTTATGCCACCTTTGACGGTCACCGCAATGATGATTTCAAAGCTTATGTCTTCATGACCACTGATTACGGAGAAAGCTGGAAGTCCATCTCAAGCAACTTGCCCGAAGGAAGCACGGTTAATGTTATCAGAGAACATCACAGGAACCCTCATCTTCTTTTTGTCGGAACAGAGCGAGGGGCTTATGTCACCATCGATAGAGGAAGAAGATGGGTGAGAATGAAGAGTAATCTTCCCGTAGTTCCTGTGGATGATATTGCCATCCATCCTCGAGAAAACGATTTAATTTTTGGCACTCACGGCAGGAGCGTTTGGATTTTGGATGATATCACCCCTTTTGAACGGCTGACAGAAGATGTCTTGGCCTCTCCGAGCTATCTTTTTGACATCCGCGAAGCCACGATATTTCGCCCCTTTTCCCACAAGGGAAGCCTTGGTCATAAGGTCTTTGTTAGTCCCAACCTGCCCTATGGGGCCATGATAAGCTACTATTTGAAAGACAAGGCTAAAAACGTAAGAATAATCATCGAAGATAAGGAAGGGAAGAAAATAAGGGAACTCAAGGGGGCTAAAGAAGCTGGGATCAATCGAATCACCTGGGACCTGAGGTATGATCCTCCTCTTCAGATAGATGGGGGGCAAATGGCCCGCCGTTTCAGAGCTCGCGGACCGGATGTGCTTCCCGGAGAATACAAGGTGACTTTGAAGGTCATAGACCAGGAGATGACAAAGACAGTTAAGGTTGTAGGGGATCCTCGGATTGATATTTCTTTTGAGGACAGAAAAGCTCAACACGATGCCCTTTATGCCCTTTATAAGCTGTACCCCATCCTTGGATCAGCTGATAGAACTTCAAATAATATAAAAAAGAAGATAGCGGATATGGAGAAAACTCTTAAAAAGGTTTCTGATGTTCCTGAGTCTATCACAGAGAAAGCAAAAGCCATTTCAAAGGAGATGGAGGATATCCGTTTAAAGTTATTCGGGGATCCGAAGTTAGGCTGGCGGGGATTGCGTCTTTCAGTAAGAGGCAGGCTCCTCATGGTGGGAAGAGCCGTAGGAGGATATACAGGTACACCCTCCGAGCGCCAGCTTCAGCAAATCAAAAAGAACTCAGAGGAATTAAAGGCTCTTATCAAAAGGATAAACAGAGTTATAGAGGAGGATATACCCGAGCTGAACAAGCTGATGAACGAGAATAACATCCCCCACCTGATTCCAGGAGAGAAGATCAAGATTTCAGGTTAGGTAGAGATCGTGTTATTCAGCTCAAATCGAGCTATAAAAGGCGGTTGTTAAAAAGCTTTTTCCTTAGAACTTGAACAGGCGCTGAAGATTAAAAACTTACCTGTTAGATTTTAAAAACGACAAAGGAAAAGTTCTCTTTAACCCTGTCACCGGTTGTGATATCAGTAAGGTAAACATTTAATCTATTTGATAAGCTTCCTGTAGTGGCGCTAATTCCATCCATATCAATGGCTGTAACTATGGTGAGGAAATCACTGTAATAATAATTTTTAGCTTTGCCCTTTAAGGTAATCTGCCATCGTTTCAAACTTGCATTCCATTCCACCTTTTTTATGTTGTAACCTTGAGCAATTGTGCCATCTGTATTGATGTTTCCACCAGCAACGGCCTTGGGTTTTGCGTAGTCTGGAACATTATCTTGGTTATCAATGGAAGCAGTAACGCTCGGGGCGTTATCGTCTTCATCAATGACTTGGTTTGCTGGTAAGAGTCCGATGAGAAGGATACAGGAGAAGAGAATTAAACACCCGTACCATAATTTTTTCATGAAATACTTCCTTAATTTAATGTTTGTTCCTGAGTCCATATCTTGTCTTAATTTTATATAAATTTAAAAAGAGAAATCAACAAGAAATAATATTTCTAAGTCAAGAGAGAGAGTTTTTATAAAGAAAAGGCTTCTCTCTTTTTCTCATCTCATTGATCAAATACAGACGAAATAAACGAAATAGACTAAACAAACTAAATAGACATTGGAAGCATTTCCAAATCCGTGATTCCAAATGTATGGAAAAGGTTTTTGGGAATGGAGAAAGCGACCTTCGAAGATTTAGTCTTGCCTCACCATCCTCGAGGGGAGCCGGCAAAGCCGGCCGGTCGAAGATGTTTGAGCACAAGTGGGATCAAGGGGATGCGGGTCCCTTATCTACACGGACATGCTCGGTACGCCAGGAGGTTCGATGCGGAGTTTTGAGAGCGCCGAAGAGGATGGTGAGGGAATGGCGTTAAAAATCTGAGGGGAG